>CXWL01003460.1_pt1 | contig 82717 bp, 35 predicted proteins | sample 590931 | NCBI WGS metagenome assembly CXWL01 (sample SAMEA3498368, study PRJEB10139) | groundwater metagenome | biome: water well; material: biofilm material | place: Germany | collected 2015-04-27
CGGCGAGACCCAGGAGCGGCGCGGCAGGAGGGCGAGCAGCGCGGGGCTGACGGTGAGCGCCCAGAGCAGGCACAGCAGGACGCCGAGGGCGGCCTGGAAGCCGAACAGCCGAACCGGCGGCAGTGGCGAGATGGCGAAGGAGGCGACGCCCACGGCGGTGGTCACCGAGGTCTGCACCAGGGGCGAGCGGAGCTCCTCGAGGGCTTGGGCCACGAGCGGCGGGCCGGGCGTGTTCGGAGCCTCGCGGCCGAGCTCCTGGAGACGGCGCACGAGGTGGATCTCGTCGGTGATCCCGACCGCGGTCAGCAGCACGGGCAGCACCGCCGTGACCAGCGTGAAGGGCACGCCGAGCCAGCCGAGGATGCCGAAGAGCAGGACCAGGGTGCAGCCGACCTTGACCAGCGGCACGGCCACCGCGCTCGGGCGCCGGAAGGCGATGGCGAGCACCGCGGCCATGACCAGGAGAGCCAGTGGCAGCAGGCCGATCCGCCGCGCCAGGGCGGCGCCCTCGGCCGCCGGTACGGTGCCGGGCACGCCGAGATCCGCGAGGACGTGATCGCCGAGGAGCGTCTCGGCAACCGGCGCGCCCACCACCGCGAGCTCCACGCCGGGCACCGCCGCGTCGATGGCCCGGCGGACGGCACGGTAAAAGGCCCGGCGGTCGGCCCCCGGCGGCACCCCCACCAGGACCGCGGTGGAACGGCCGTCCATCGCCACCAGCGGCCCGTCGTCGAGGCCTAGCAGAGCGGCCTCCTGGGCCACCCGCGCGGCGTCTTCGGCGGTCTCGGGGGCCGTCGCGAGCAGGGGGCGAGGCTTGAAGGCGCCGGGAATCAAGCGGGTGCCGGGCAGGGTGGCCAGGGACGTCACGTCCTCCGGCGCCACGCCGGGCAGAGCTTCGACGGCGCGGGTGACCGCCACCACGCGGCCGAGGGTCGCAGGCTCGAAGACCCCCGCGGAAGAGCTCGCGGGGACGATCACGAACAGCGGGTCCCGCACTCCGAAGTCGGCACGCAGGGCGCGGTCCTCGCGCACCGCCGGATCGCTCTCTGATACCAGAGTGTTGCCGTCCGTCTCGAGCTCCAGGCGCCACAGGCCGGGTGCGGCCGCGAAGGTCGCGGCCAGGGCCAGGGCGACGGTCGTGCGGGGCCGGCGCAGGGCGAGCGCAGGAAGGCGCATTTCCAGAGAGGGAGCGGGGCCCGCGACCCTCGGGGGCCGCGGGTCCCCGGGGCAGGTCAGTTTCCTTCGCTGGCGGCGGGCGCCAAGGGGAAGGCGCGCATCAGTACCTCGCCCTCGGCCGCGCCCTCGAGGCCGGCGAAGGGGCCGCCCGCGGCCCCGCGGTATTCGAGGCGATAGCGGATGTTGAACTCGCTCGTCACTACCACGGTGCCGTCCTCTTGCCGGGTGAGGGTGGTCGCACCGGGGCTCGGCAAGCCGTGGGCGTCGCCCGCGGTGACCGACAGGTAATCCCAACCACCCTGGTTCTCGACGTTTCCTTGGAGGCTGTACATCGTCGTCCGCAGCTCCTGGTGCGCGGCGCTGAGATCCTGCTCCGAGGTGTGGGCCTCGCAGTTCGCGGAGACGGTGACGCTCGGCCCGTCCCCTCCGTCCGGCGTCAGGAAGCTGAACGTCAGCGTGGATCCGAAGGTCTCGACATCGCCATTGAAGACGCCACCCCGCACGCGACGGCAGTCGCTCAGGAAGTCTTGGTGGATCACGTTCGCCTTCCAGCTTTGATCCGCGAGGGAGTGGTAGTAGCTCAAAGTGGATCCGACGTTGGCGTAGCCGACTTTCGGGGGCAAGCAGACCCACCCGGCCCAATCCGGGGTGACGACGATCGTGCCGCCCGGGACATTGATTGCCGCGGGAGCCTGAGGCACCGCCGCGGCGAGGATCAGGACCAGAAGAGAGAAACGCAAGGCGTGACGCATACCGGACCTCCATTCGATGAAACCCCGGCCGCGTCCTGCGGCCAGGCAGCCGGCAGGGTCATTCAGTCCTGCTTGTCCGGCTGTCTTTGAAGAGGTGCGCCACAGAGAACAATCGTGACAGTGAAAACGAAGAGACGCGAGATGTCCTGGGGAGGATTTCTGCCCTCAGCTGCAAGTACCGCTGGTGCCGATGCCGGGGGGTGAGGGTGCAGGAGCGAGGGCGGACGCATTGGTCCGCCCCTACGAAACGGTGGGTGTAGGGGGCCGAAGAGGGCGACGCATGCGTCGCCCCTACGGAAGATCGTCAAAATCGTCAAGAAAACGGTGTTCTCCGTTCCTTCTTTCAACCTCTGATCGGGGGTGGGGAGCGCCCTGATCATTTTTCTCACCGTTCGTCGCATTCCTCTCCACGGGGGCCTCTGGCTGGGTCCCTCGAAGGGGTGCTCTGGTGCATGGCTCGGATGATAATTCGCAATTTTCTATGGCTCGGGCGAGGCGCCCCAGCGGAGCCCGCCCGCGGTTTCGCGTTGGCCGTAACCCGAAGACCCCTGCTTGCGTAATCCAGCCCAAAGGGTCGCCAAGCGACTCCTTTGATGGCCGTAAGGCTTTGACTAAGAAGAGCTTATTGCCATATCGGAATGCTGCTTCGGGTCGGGTTTCGAGCGGGCCCGCAGGCCGGTTCGCTTCCCTACGGGAGTGGCCGGCGGCCGATGAGAAGAAGGAACGGCATCTTATGAGATCGACTTTCTCGGGGACGATCGGACGGACGGCGGCGATCTTGGCGATGACCCTGGCGGCCGCCTTGGCGGGCCGGGCGGCGGCGACGGATCTGGGCAGCGCCCAGCTGTTCATCGCCGGCACCCGCTTGACGGTCGAGCCGGCCCGGCAGACGGTGCCCTACGACACGCCGACGGTGGTGCGCACCCGTCTCGAGGGCTACGACACCAGCCGCGGCACCCTGCCTCCGACCTTCAAGGTGGTGGCCGACTTCACCGGCCCCGAGGTCGATGGCGTCCTGCGCCTCGAGACCACCCCGAACGAACCGTTCCGCATTCCCCGCCTGTCGCTCAAGGGCGAGTACCAGCTCGACAACATCCGGCTCGTCGACGGCGACAACCTGCTCGCCTTCGCCGAGCCGCGGTCGGCCACCGTGCTGGTCACCCAGATCCTGATCACCCGCGTGACTTCCCGGCCCTTGACCGCCGACGAGATCCGCGCCAAGGGCATCGTGGTCGACGAGGACAACTTTCGTCCCTTCGACTTCACCTTCGGCTTCGGCATCGTGGGGGGCGAAGTGGTGGAGGTGTCCGAGGGCGGGGTGGAGGAAGAGGAAACCGGCGACGGCCTGCGGGGTCTCCCGTTGCACCGGGTTCCGTACTTCCCTTCGGACATTCCCCACATCACCAGACCCAAGCCGTTCATTCCCCCCAAGGTGGTGATGACTCGCCTCGAGCCCGGCGGCTGCTCGGAGAACTGCTTCGGAATCCAGGTTCCGCCGATTCCCGCGGCCATCGTGCTGCCGTTCGACAACCTGGTGCTCAACCAGTTCTTCTCGGTGATGCTCCTGGCCCAGAACGGGGCGCCCGCTGGCGACCGCCTGGTGCTGCGGGACCTGACCGCCAAGATCGACCTGCCGCTGGCCCTGCGGCCCGCCAGCACCGAGCCCCCGACGCCCCTCGGAGTGCCCGTGCCGGTGCGCGAGCCCGGCCCGGACGGCACCCTCGGCACCGCGGACGACGACGGGCGCCTCGGTGGCCAGGAGACCGGTCAGGCGGAGTTCCTGGTCGAGGGCCTGCGCGAAGGCAACCACCTGGTCGACATCGACCTCGAAGGCACCCTCGAGGGCCTCGCCACCGGCGGCATCCAGCGCCTCACGGGCCATGCTCAGGGCGCCGTCCTGGTGCGCAATCCGACCTTCGGCGTGGTCCTCCAGCACCCGCGGCGGGTGCTCGCCAACCAGGAGTACACCATCCGGCTGTCCCTGACCAACACCTCGGCCAACGCCCTCGCGAACCTCGTGCGGGTCACCCTGCCGATCGCCGGAGTGGCGGGCGCCGAGGTGATCGGGCCCAACCAGTTCACCATCGACACTCTGCGCCCGGGCGAGACCCGGGTGCTCAAGTTCCTGCTGCGTGCGCGGGTCGAGGGCCGGGTGGGGGCCACCGCCATCCGCGCCGGCGCCGACGTGTCGGCGGCGATCCAGCTGACCGCGACGGTGGGCCGGATCGCGGCCGACGTGGCGCCCAACGCCATCGCTCTGCCGACCGAGGCCGAGGCTTTGCCGCCGCTCCTGCTCGACGAGCTGACGGCGTTCCTGGGCCAGGCCTTCACCGTGGCCACGACCCCGCGCTCGGCCCTCGGGGCCAACCTGCCCGCGGTCAGCCGTTCGGCCGTCGAGGTGCGCACCTCCGAGCTCGGTCGCACCGGCCGCTACCACACCCTCGGGGAGGATCTGTTCGACTCGATCGCCCTTTTGGCCGCCGAATGGACCGGCGCCCGCGACGAGCTGTTCGATTGGGACGAGCTGCGCCGGAAGACCTCCGAGGGCGCTCGCCTGGGCTTCGCGTTTTCGACCGTGGTGGCCGAGGAGGCCGCGGCGACCTCTCCGAACGCCGCTTTCGCCCGGTTCTTCGACAACCTGGCCGACCTGGCTCCCACGGCGGGCGTCCTGGGCGTCGGCCCGGGGGTCGAGATCGAGGTGGCGGACCGGGTGACCGGTGCGCGACTGGCCGGCACCGGGGTCGACAACGTGCGTGCCCGGGATTTGCCCTTCGCCGATCTCTACGGCCTCGACTCCGGCCAGATGGCGTTCCTGGCGCGGCCCGGCGCGGAGGGCTACCAGGTCCGCCTGCGGGCGCGCCAGGGCGGCAGCCCGGATCTCGAGCTGATCCTGCCCCTCGCGGGTGGCGGTCTCGGCCGCGTGAGCTTCCCGAACCTGCCGGCCATGACCCCGAACGGCCTGCTGGTGGCGGACTTCGCGCCCGGCGCGGACACCGTGACGGCGCTCGTCGACACCGACGGCGACGGCGTCGTCGACGAGCAGATCCCGGCGGCGGTGGAGCCCCTGGCGATCCGGCCCTTCCAGGCCGTGGCGGCATTCCTGAACGGCCACGTGGATCAAAGCGCCCACGTGGTCGACGTCCTGTTCTCTCGCGAGGTCGACCTGTCGTCCCTGCTGCCGCTCGCGAGCGACCGCTTCCGGCTGCCCGGACGGCAGTCGAACGGCGGCTTGACGGCGGGAGAGGTCTCCCGACTGGGCGAGGGGGGCAGCACGCGCATCGTGCGCGTCGTCTTCGACAACCCGATCTCGCCCTTCGTCGAGCAGGACCTGATCGTCGACGACGTGGCGTCCTTGGGAGGCGCGACCCTCGTCGACCAGCCCGTGCCGCTCCACTCGAACATCTCGACACCGGGCATCCGGGTCACCGGGCGGGTCATCGGGCCCGACGGCACGGCCCTGCCGCGGGCCTTCGTCGAGCTCTTCGAGTTCGAGCTCTCGGACCTGCCCCTCGGCGAGAGCTGCGTGCGCCGGCGCACCGCCGCCGTCCAGGCCGACGACAACGGCGACTACACCTTCGACTACGTCCGCCGAACGGCCTGCGACGGCGAATTCCATCTGCACGCCGTGGACGCCGAGGGTACCGTCGAGGGCACCGTGCGGGACCGGGTACGGACCTCCGACGCGACGGTTCGGATCGACATCGTCATGCTCGGCCGCGGCGTCCTCCGCGGCAAGGTTCGCTATCCGGACGGCACCATTCCCCAGGGCCTCGTGACCGCCTACCAACAGGTCTTGGGCATCGGCAAGAGCGCCCGACTCGACGTCAACGGCAACTACGAGCTGCGCGGGATGCCGGTGGGGACGATTTCCATGGTGGCCCGCGACGACGAGGGCGAGTTCGTGGCGGCGACGCTCGAAATGCCCCAGGCCGGCGCGGTGGTGACCCGCGATCTGGTGATCGTGCCGGCGCCGGAGCTGGTGCTCGGCGGCCTTCGCGGCAGGGTTCTCGAGCCCGATGGCGTGACACCCATCCCCAACACCCTCGTCACTGTGGGTTCGGCCCAGTGGAACTACTCGACCTTCACCCGCACCGACTCCCTGGGTCGCTACGAGTTCGATGCGCTGCCCCCGGGCGGCGTGTTTCTGACCGCGAACCCCTATTCGGCGGGTCGCCGCGGTGGCCAGGCCTTCGCCACGGTGGTTTCGGACAGCGTCAGCGAGGCGGACATCCTCGTGACCAACGAGAGCGGAGCCGTCGAGGGCCACGTCTACCTCGAGGATTTCCTCGGTCGCAACCCGGTGGCGGGGGCCATCGTGTGGGCCGACGGCACGCCCTACAACACCTTGACCGACGATACCGGCTACTACCGGCTCGACGGCGTGCCCACCGGGTCCTACCGGATCGGCGCCATCGATCCGGGCCTGACGCTGCGCCAGCTGGAGCCGGTGGATCTGACCGCGGATGGCCAGACGGTCACCCGCGACATCACGTTCCGGCCGCTCCTCAACAACGCGGCCATCGCGGGCGAGTTCCTGGACGAGAACGGCCAGCCCCTGGTGGGCACCATCCACATTTCGTCGAGCAACAGCACCACCTGGTTCGGCGAGACTCAGAGCGGCTCGGACGGCCGTTTCCTGATCGAGGGCTACGGCCCCGGCATCTACGACGTGCACGGCGTCAAGGGCTCGATCGGTGCCAGCCACCTGGTCGAGATTCGCGCCAGCGGCCAGACCGCCTTCGTCACTCTGCGCGTCCAGCGCGGCACGGTGCGCGGCCATGTGCGCGCCCGGCAGGAGGACGGCAGCTTCCTGGGCGTCCGCTCCTTCGTCCAGTACAGCGTGCCCACGGTGAAGTTCGGCTTGGTCCGCAACTGGGACACGGCGGTCCTCGAGACCGACGACCAGGGCCACTTCGAGATCGCCGACCAGCTGATCGGACCTTACTTCCTGAATGTCCAGAACCCGTTCTACGGCAACAAGGCGGCCGGGGGCGAGTGGCTCTTCCACGGCGACACCCAGGAGCACACCTTCGACTTCGAGCCCAACGGCACGATTCGCGGCGTCGTCCGCAACTACGACGGCACCGTGGTCGAGGGCGCGAGGGTCAACCTCGGCCACCCCAACTTCACGAGCTTCGAGGTCACCACCGACGACACCGGGGCGTTCCGCTTCGAGCTGGTGCCGCCGGCCAACGAACGCTTCCCGATCGACGCGTTCTACGAGCACGACGGGGTGTTCCGGCGCGCGCGCATCTGGGTCGAGTTCCGGCGCCGGGGGCAGATTCTCGAAACCGAGATCACGCTGACCCGCCAGGGCATGGTCCAGGGCTGGGTGGAAAACCAGTTCGGCCAGCGCATGCCCGGCCTCACGGTCACCCTGGCGGAGGGCAACTACCCGTCGCGGCGGCTCCAGGACATCAGCGACTCGAACGGTTCGTTCTCCTTCTCGAACATCTTCGCGGGACCGGTATCGGTCACCGTCGAGTCGGTCGATCGCGGCACCGGCGGCAAGGCCAACGGGGACCTGCTCAACGAGGCCCAGGAGCTCATCTTCCGCATTCCGGTCAAGGTCAACGTCGGCTCGATCCGCGGCCGGGTGCTGTCGCCGGTGGATGGCTCGTTGGTGGGCTCGGTCCAGCTCGAGCTTCGCCGTGGTTCCAGTCGAGAGTCCCAGGTGGCCACCGCCGAGGGCGAGTTCGAGTTCGTCGCTTTGGACGCCGGGGCCTACGAGCTCGTCGCCTTCGATCCGCGCACGGGCCGGGCCGGCCGCATCGCGCGGATCGATCTCGCACCCGCCGAGGCCGCCGACCGCACGCTGGTGCTCGAGGCCCGCGGCTCCGTCGCGGGCACCCTGACCGATCCGGACACCGGCCGCGGCGTGCCCGCCGGGACGATCCGGCTCGACACCAGCGGCATCCAGTACTTCCGGACCTTCGCCAGCACCGACCCGAACGGCGCTTTCGAGTTCGGCGGCATTCCCCAGGGGACCTTCTCGCTCTACGCCACCGAGTACCTGGGCCGGCGCACCGCCTCGGCCTCCGGCGAAATCGCGCGCGAAGACGAGGTGGTGGTGAAGAACCTCGCGTGGCAGGCCACCACGACGGTGATCGGCCGGGTGCTCCAGGGCGACGGCATCACGCCCTGGGACCGCGCCGCCACCGTGGGCCTGTTCGAGAGCCCCGGCTACAACACCTCGGGTCGGTTGATCGCGGGGTCCGCCGCCAACCCGTTCCAGCTCTCCGGCCTGGTTCAGGGCCGCAGCTTCGCCGTCGAGGCCACGGAGCAGGGCGGTGCCCACCGCGGGCGGACGACCGGCATTGCGACGGTCGGGGTGGCCACCCAGACGGCCGATGTGCGCATGGTCGGCCTGGCCACCGTTTCGGTGCGCGTCGACGACAGCTTCGGAAACCCCCTCCCCGGCGCCACCGTTTCGCTCTCCGCCGACGGCTTCTACGGCCAGCGCTCGCTCCAGGCGACCACCGACGCGACGGGTACGGCGCGCTTCTTCGACCTCGGCGAAGGCCCGATTTCGGTCACCGCCCGCCACCCCTTCTCGACTCTGCGCGGCTCGGCCTCGGCCCAGGTCCGCTTCGACGGCCAGACGCTGCCGATCGTTCTGACCCTCGAGGACACCGGCCGGGTCTTCGGCGCGGTGCTCCGGTCGGACGGCACGAGCCCCGCCATTCAGGCCCTGGTCTCCCTGCGCATGACCACCGGCGGCACGCGCGAGTTGCTCGCCTTCACGGCCCCGGACGGCACCTTCGACTTCCCGGCCGTGCCCCTCGGCAGCTTCACCGTGGATTTCATCGAGAACGCCGCGCCCGGGCTCAACAAGCGGACCGCCTCGATCACCGCGAACGGCCAGGAGCTCGATCTCGGCGCCGTGGTGCTCGACGACGCGCCGCCGGCGATCGTCTCGGTCACCCCCGGTCCGGGCACCCTGGCCCAGCCGATCACGACCCCGATCGTGATCCGTTTCAGCGAGCCGATCGACATCGCCGGCAACGCCGCGGGGGCGGTCGAGCTGCGCCGCACCGGGTTCACCGGCGCCGTCAGCACGTCGAAGGCCTGGTCCGAGGGCAACACCGTCCTGACGCTGACGCCGACCAGCATCCTCGAGAGCCTGGCCAGCTATCAGGTCCGGGTCCCCAACACGATCAAGGACCTGGCCGTGCGGCGTCTCGAGGCGAGCTACCAGTCCAGCTTCACCACCGCGGACGGCCACCCGCCCACGGTGACGTTCCTCTATCCCGCCAACAACGCCGTCGATGTGCCGGTCGACGTCCAGCTGCGGACGATGTTCTCGGAGTCCATCGACGCCACCGATCTCGCCACCTCGTTCCAGCTGGTGAAGGTGTCGAACGGCGAGCCGGTGCCGTTCCAGGTCCGCCTCGAGGCCAACGGTCGCGAGGTCCTGATCGACCAGATCGACCCGCTGATCCCCCAAATCCAGTACCGCCTCACCGTTCAGGGCGTGCGCGACGTGGCCGGCAATCTGATGGTGGGTAGCAAGGAGACGGTCTTCCGCACGATCGACGTGTCGCCGCCGATCCTCCAACCGATCTACCCCGGTCCGGACGTGGTGGTGCTCTCGGGCGAGGAGCTCTACGTCTCGTCCTACGCCGAGGACAACTTCCAGCTGACCTTGGTGAAGTTCACCCTGGGCGGCCAGGTCCGCTCGTTCCCCTTGACCAACAACGGCTCGCGGCGGGTCTACCTGGCTCACACCTTCGCCGCGCCCTTCGTCGAAGAGCCCCAGGACCTGCCCCTGCGCTATGAAGCCCAGGACGCCGCGGGCAACAGCACGGTGGTCGAGAGCCTGGTCCACGTCGAGCCGGTGTTCGATCCCAACCGCCCGAACCTCGACGTGCTGTGCCCCGGCGAGCGCATCGTGCTCGCGCCGTCGACGGGAATCGATCTGTCGCTCGAGGTCACGGACGACCAGGGCGTCGAACGCGTCGAGTTGTTCCTGGGCGACGACCCGAATCCGCTCGTGACCCGCACGGTGCCGCCGCCGTCCCTGGTGATGCGCCTCGACCTGCCGGCCTCGGTGACCCCGGGCCAGGAGCTGCCGCTGCGGGTGGTGGCCCGGGACTTCGCGGGCGGCCGGGCCGAGACGCGGATCACCGTCAAAGTGGTCACCGGCTTCACCTTCTCGACCTCGACCACGGTCGACGAGAACAACTTCTCCTACGAAGGCCAGTCGGTGATCGTGAAGTCGGGCACCCTGACCTTGAACGGCCTCCACAACTTCCGGGATCTGGTGATCCTGGGCGGGGCCAAGGTGACTCACGCGCCGGTGACGGCGACCGCCCAGAAGAGCGTCGATGTGGTGGCTGCCGAGGACGTCTACGTCGCCTGCGGCGGGTCCCTCGACGTCGCGGCCCGGGGCCAGGAGCCGCGCTCGCTCCCCACGGCGTCCGACGCCGAGGGCGGCAGCCACGGCGGCCGCGGCGGTCGCTACGGCGCGGCCCAAGCGGTGGACGACAGTCCCTTCGATCCGCGCCGCGCGGCCCGCGGCAACTCGAGCGCGGCCGGCGGCGGCGTGGCGCGGTTGACCGCGGGCGGTGCGATCGGTATCGACGGCACCCTGACCGCCGTGGGGGCCGCGGGCACGGCGGGCGGCGCGATCCGTCTCGACGCGCCGGTGCTCGGCGGCGCCGGCACGGTCAACGCCGACGGCACCGGCGCCGGTGGCGGCGGTCGCATCGCGCTCTACGTCACCACCCTGGACCCGGGGCTGCTCGCCCGGACGACCGCCCGCGGCGGCTCGCTGTCGGGCAGCTCGGCGATCCCCGCCAATCAGGGCGCGGCCGGCTCGATCTTTGTGAAACGGCCGGAGGAGGCCTTCGGCGAGCTGATCTTCGACAACGGCGGGCGGATTTCGGCGCCGCCGGTCCAGGCCAGCGAGCTGCCGGGCGTGGGAGCGGGCACGGTCGACGCCGTGGTCGGGTCGGTCGTGACCGATCTGGACGCGGCCTTCCCGGCCGGGATCGAGGGCCTGTGGGTGGAATTCGGTGGCGACCCGGCGCGGCTCTACCGCGTCCTCGGCCGCACGGCGACCACCCTCACTCTCGACGCAGGAACGGACCCGCTGCCCGTGGCGGTGGGGGAGAGCTACCGCGGAGTCCTGCGGCTCGACCGTCTGACCGTGCGCGGGGCGGCCCACGCGTTGACCGTGGACGAGGTGCGGACGCTGCCGGAAGGCCTCTCGATCGCCGCCGGCTCGAGCGTGCTGAACACCCCGGGAGGCGCGCCCACGATCGACTTGACGCTGTCCCCGGCGACCATCCTCTACGGCGAGCAGACTCTGCGCCCGCGCGCCACGGCCAGCGACGACTCGGGCCTGCTGCGGGTCGAGGTGGTCGCGACCGGCGCCGGGAGCGGCCAGAGCGCCACGATCGCCGCCGGCGCCCCGGCAGCCGCGGTGGAGGGCGCGGTCACCCTCGCCCACGTCACCACCGCCGGCCAGATCACGGTCACCGCGCGGGCCTACGACGTCTACCGCCGGGTGACCACGACCACTGCCACGATCGCCACCGGGCCGGACCCGCTGCCGCCCACGGTGGTGTCCCACGAGCCCGCCGACGGTGCCCTGGTCACCGCGGGCGAGCCCGTGACGATCCTGGCCGAGCTCACCGACAACGTCCGCTTGACCAGCGTGCGCTTCCTGTTCAACGGCCAGACCAAGAGCTTCCCGTCGAACCCGGTGGGCCTGCTCGAGTGGCTCGTGACGGCGCCCGCCGTCTCGGCTACCACCCCGTTCCCGGTGACTCTCGAGGGCACCGACAGCTACGGCAATGTGGGCACCTACAGCTTCGATCTGGTGGTTCAGCCCCTGGCCAACTCGAACGCGCCGGTGATGTCGATCCCGTGCCCGTCGCCGGGCGCGCCCTTCGCCGCCGCCGCCGGCATCGATGTGCTGGTCGAGGCCGCGGACGACGATGCGGTGGAGCGGGTCGAGGTCTACCTGGACGGCACCTTGATCGGCGTCGACACCTTGGCGCCCTACGCGGTCAAGGTGGCGCCGCCCGTGGGCACCGCGCCGGGCACGCTCCTGACCGCCCGGGCCGTGGCCTACGACTATGCCGGCAACAGCTCCGAGGCCACGGTACCCCTGCGGGTGGTGAGCGGGGTCGTGATCACCGGCCTGACCACCGTCACGGCCAGCGATTTCGGGCTCGACGGCGTGTCCGTGATCCTGGCCCAGAGCGGCACCAACACCACGCGGCTCACGGTCGACGGCGTCCACAGCTTCGCCAACCTCTACGTGCTCGATGGCGCCTCCGTGGTGCACACTGCGAGCACCTCGACGGGGGCCCTCGGCAAGTCCTTGACGCTCGGGATCACCGGCGAGCTGTACGTCGCCTGCGGCGGCGCCATCGATGCCTCGTCGAAGGGCTACCTGACCGGACGGACCTACCCCAACGTTGTCGGGGCCGCGAGCCACGGCGGGCGGGCCACGGCCAGCTCCGGTGGGGCGCCGTCCTACGGCAGCGTCTTTTCGCCGTTCGAGCCCGGGGCGAACGTGGGCGGTGGCGTCGTCGACCTCACCGTGGCCGGGCCCGCGCTCCTCGACGGCACGGTGCTCGCCAACGGCGACCTCGGTACTTTCCTCGGCACCGGGACGGGCGGCACGGTGCGCATCCAGGCCGCGTCGATCGCCGGTCGCGGCGCGATCGCCGCCGATGGCGGCACCTCGGGCGGCGGCACGGCGGGCGGCCGCGTGGCCCTCTACGCCGACACCGTGGACGCCGATCTCGTATCGCGGGTCACCGCCTACGGGAAGGGGGCCGGCACGGTCTACGTCAAGCGGGCCGCGGACCCCTGGGGCGAGCTGATCATCGACGCCGGGGACCGCCATCCGACGGTGGTGACGGATCTGGTGCCGGTGGGCCGGGGCACCATCGGCTCGGCCACCGCCACCAGCCTCACCGATCCGGCGCGCCAGTTCCGGTTCTCGACCGTGGGCGCCCACGTGGCCTTGGACGGCGATCTGGGAAGCCTGTGGAAGATCGGCGGTCACGCCCACCTCGGGACGAGCCTGACCTTCGCCGCCGGCGAGCCGCCCTTCACCGGCACCGCGGGCCAGTCCTACGAGGGCGTCTACCGCTTCGATCGGGTGACCGTGCGCGGCGCCGGCCATCTGTTCCTGACCGACCGCCTGATCACCACCGAGCCGCCGGTCGTGGCCGAGGGCTCCACGCTGGTCGAGGGCAGCACGCTCGACGCGCCGCCCCAGGCCGCGCTCAACCTCAAGCCCGGCCCCACGCCCCTCGAAGGCCAGGTGGCCACGCTCTTCGCCGCCGGCAGCACCTTGACCGGGCTCGATCGCCTGACCCTGACCGTGGTCGGGCCCGGCGCCGGGACTTACAACTTCGAACAGAACGGCGAGCTCCAGAACACCTCGAGCGTGAGCATCGTGCTGCCCGGGGACGCCGCCGGGCAGACTTTGTCGGCCACCTTGGTGGTGTTGGACACCGCCGGCCGGAGCACCACCGTCGAGCGCAGCTGGACCGTGGAGCCCGACACCCGGGCACCCCAGGTCGTTCTGTACCGGCCCTACGAAGGAACACAGGTCCAGGCGGGCGTGCGGGTGGAGTTCGGCGGTACGGCCACCGACGACGTGGCCGTGGCGAGCTTCGTGGCCGAATTCGGCTTGACCACCCAGGGGGTCACGGGCAACTTCTTCAGCGATCAGATCGTGGCGCCGCCGGTCACCGAGCCGACCAACGTGCCGCTCACCCTCATCGCCCGCGACCGCGCCGGCAACGAGACCCGGGTGTCGCGCCGCGTGCGAGTGCTCCCGAACGGCGACGGGACCCCGCCTTCGCTCACCCTGGTGTGCCCGCGGGAGACCACCTCGGTCCTCCCTGGCCAGGAGCTGCCGATCCAGTTCGTCGACAGCGACGACACCTACGTCGTCGAGGCCTTCCTGGGCGACGGCGAGGTGGCGGTGGCCCAGTCGCTCTACGGCAACGAGCCCTTGATCGTGACCGTTCCGGCGGATGCGGCCGTGGGCTCGACCGTCGCGATCCGGCTGCGGTCGACCGATTTCGGCGGCAACACCGCCCTTCGGACGATCACGGCCCAGGTCCGCGACGGCGTGCGGATCGCCGCCAGCGGCAACCTGTCGGCCGGCGACACGAGTCTCGAGGGTCAGGACGTGGTGGTGACCGGCGAGGGCGTCGTTTGGACGATCGAGGGCCCCCACACCTTCCGCAGCTTGACCGTCCTGAACGGTGCCCAGGTGGTCCACCCGGAGGCCACCGCGACGACGGTGCACCGGTTGGAGCTGGCGATTCTCGAGGACGTCTTCGTGGCCTGCGGCAGCGCTATCCACGCGGATGGGCGCGGCTACCTGGGGGCTCCGACCCTCACCGACAGCCCCTACACCTATCCGAACGTGCCCTACTTCCAGGGCGGTGGCAGCCACGGCGGCGGCGGCGGTTTCGGACCGGAACCCTTCGACAGCGTGTTCGACCCCCGCCAACCCGGCGGCGGCGGCGACGCCTACCGCTTCGGCTCTTTCGGGACGACCTACCCGGGCGGTGACGGCGGCGGCGTGGTGCGCCTCGCGGCCGCCGGTCCGATCGTGGTCGAGGGCCGCATCACGGCCAACGCCACCGGCAACAGCGGCGGCAACGGCGGCGCCGGCGGCACCCTGCGGCTCGACGCGGCCTCCCTGTCCGGCGATGGTGTGATTCAGGCCCTCGGGGGGACGAGCCTCCAGCTGACCAGCGGCACGGGAGGCGGCGGGCGCATCGCGATCTACGCCGGCTCCGTGGCTCCCAACCTTCTGCTCGCCACCTCGGCGGCCGCGGGCGCCAAGGGCAGCGCCACCACGACCTTCCACCGGGGCTCCGCGGGCACGATCTTCGTGCGCCGCGACAGCGATGTTCTGGGCGAGCTGATCATCGACAACCGCTTCCCCGGCCAGTCGTCGATGGCCTCGACCAAGCCCACCGGGCTGCCCCGGATCGCCGGCGGCCATCTGAGCGCCTCGGGCGTCGACACGGTCACCGACGACCGCGCCTTCTTCGGTCACGACTCGACCGGCGCCGAGATAAAGCTCCGGGGCGACCCGGCGGCGATCTGGCGCATTGCCCGCTACGACAGCGCCACCACCCTCGGCCTCGCAGTCGCCGGCCAGCCGCTGGTGGCCCAGGTCGGCGACGCCTACCGCGGCCTGTGGCGCTTCGATCGGGTGATCGTACGCGGCCAGGCGGTGGCCCAGATCGACGATCCGGTCTTGACCACGGAGCCGGCCCAGGTGGAAGCGGGCTCGACCTGGGCACCCAGCACCAATGCCGCCGGTCCGGTGATCGATCCGTCGCGGTTCCGCTTCGACCTCGGGCTCTTCGGCCTCAGCCTGATCGCCGAGCCGGGCGCCGTGAGCGACGCCGAGCCGCCGGTGCGCCTGCAGATCCAGGGCGACGTCAACGGCTCGTTCTATGAGATCGAGGCCGCCGCCGACGGCAGCTTCTCCTTGTCAATCAACGGCACCGAAGGCGAGCACTTCACGGTGACCCCCTTCGACTCCGGCGTGCCGAGCCTCCCCGGCCGGACGCTGGTGCTCGGCCCCTTGGTGGGCGGCTTCCTCGCCCGTGAGATCCAGGGCGGCGACGCCGTCGCCTTCGGCGATGGGCTGGCGGCGGTCTGCTCGAGCTGCTTCGTGAACCCCGAGGTCCAGGCCAACTTCGAAATGGCGATCTACGACCTCGAGGGGGGCACGGACCCGGTTTCGACCTTCACCCTGACGCCCTCCTTCGAGGATCCGCGGTTCGACCGCTGCACCCAGTCGATCGGCTCCGCCTTCGACCGCTGCTACGAGCTCGGCGAGGATCCGATCTGCTACCAGGTCGCGGACACGGCCTACAACAGCTGCTACGAGGGGGCGGATTGCGCCACCGCGGTCGCCCTGTGCACTGCCGAGTGCACGGCTGTGGGCGACCCGGCGAGCTGCGTCGACGCCTGTGGCGCGGCGCGGACCACCTGCGAGAGCTTCCCGCCCCTCGTCGAGTCGGAGATCGAGGTCGGCGAGATTCCGTGGACGGTCCACGCCATGGCCATCGACGACGGTGCCCTGGTGATCGCCCAGGGGCCCTGGGTTCGGGTCGTCGACCTGCGGGACCCGAGCCGGCCCGTTCTGCGCGACACCACCCAGGCCCTCGAGCTGGTGCCGGACGTGCCGGTCCAGTGGAACGGCTGGCCGGGTTGGAGTCTCGACATCGACGACGGCGTGGCCCACCTGATCCGCGAGGGCGCGCCGAACAGCTACTTCGCGATCGACGTCCACGATCCCCAGCGTCCGCGGGTGATCAACCAGTTCGATCTATCGATCCGCGCGGCGTCCGATCTCGAGGTGCGAGACGGCGAGCTCCACGTGGTTTCGAATTCCACCGGCTCGGCGGCCGAGTACCGGCTGTTCGCGGTCGGCGAGCCCGGCGCGCCCCCGATCCTGCGCACCGGCTCGGGCCTCGGAGCGAGCGCTCGGCGGGGCAACCAGGTGTCTCTGGTGGACGACGTGGCCCTCTACACCCTCGAGGGCGGGTCGACCATGGCCAGCTTCCACCGCGGGCAGCGCTCGAACGAGGCGCCGCGGATCCTCACCCTCGACTTCTGGCCGCGGGCCCTGGCCGAGGTGGGGGACCAGCTGCTGGTGGCGGAGGATGGCGGCAACCGGGCGGTCCTCGGTCCCGTCGACACGAGTCTCGCCGCCCACGGACTGAGCTCGCCGACCGAGGTCCAGCTGCCGACCTCGACCTACGAGCTCAACGTCGCCGCGGGCTCGATCTTCTTCGGCACCGTGGGCTACCCGAGTATCTTGCTGCGGCCCTGGCTGGCCGAGGCCGCGGTGACGGCCGCATTCGTCGGAGGCAGCCATCGGATCGGCGGCGGGCCGGGAGCGGCGGAGGGCGCCGCCAGCGTCACGGCGAGCTTCGCCGGCACCACGCAGACGGCCCCGGTGGTAGCGGACGGCTCCTTCCTCCTGCTCCTCGGCGAGCGGGAGCCGGGCGAGCGGGTGACCCTCCAGGCCGCGGACGCGCTCGGCCGGCGCGGCAACAAGCTGCGCTTAGACCTGCCCGCCGGGGCCGATGGCGGCCGGCTCGAGATCCGGGGCCTCGGCGCCCGCTGGAGCGTTTCGGGCACCCGCGCGGCCGTGGCCGCCGAGCCCGCCGTGGTGGAGGGCACCCGGATCGTCCTGGCGGAGCTCGGCGGGGTGCCCACGGAGCTCGCCGCGATCGACACCACGGGTCCCGTGGGTGACGTGGTGCTGGCTGGGGACGCGCTCTACGCGGGGGCCGCCGGGCTCCAGGTGTTCGACGTCTCGAGCCCGGCCACGCCGGCCGCCGTGACCACCCTCGATCTCTTCGCCGGCCAGCCGGTCCAGGCCCTCGCGGCCCTGCCCGGCGGCGAGCTGGCGGCTCTCAGTGGGCTCGAGCTCAAGACCCTGAGCGTCGGGAGCCCCCTGGCGCCGGCCGTCCTGACCACCACCGCCGTGCCGGCTCTCGCGGCGCCGCGCCTGGTGGTCGAGGGGACGACGCTGTGGCTGGTGGGGGAGGGGGCGGTGTACCGCTACGCCTTGACCCCGGGGCTGGCGCCGGCGCTCGAGGCCTCCGGGAGCTTCCCGGGGGTCCGCGCGACCGATGTCGAGACCTTCGGCGGCACCCCCTGGCTGGCGGTGGCCAACCAGGGCCTGCGCGCCCTCGCCCAGGCCGGCGCCACGCTCACTCTAGGCGCCGTGCCCAGCGAGCTGCACCCGGCCCTGGCGCTGTTCCGAATACCCGCCCCGGGCGGCACCGAACGATTGTGGTGGGCCGAGGGCATCGGCGGCGCCCAGACGGTGCTGCGCACGGACACGCCCGTGGCCGGGGTCACCTTGCCCGTCCTCGGGCACCTCGTCAGCCGCTGCGCCGTGCGCGACGCGGCCGCCGTGGCCGGGAATCTGTACCTGCTGACCGATTGCGGAATCGAGAGGATCGACCGGTGAACGCTTCCCATTTCCTGCGCCGCGCCCTCGTTTCGGGGCTCCTCTCGATCGCCGCCCTGGCCGGGCTTACCGCTTGGGCCCAGACCAGCCCGCCGCCCGTCTACCTCGAGCCGTTCGAGACCTACGGCGCTCCGGGCGAGCCCCCGGGCTGGTTCGACAGCTCCCCGGGCAACCCGAACAACGAGGCCCCGGGCCTCTACAAGACCTGGCCGGACCCGGTCCAGTCGGGCAACATCGCCTTCGGTCACAAGGGTGCCTCGCGCTCCTGCACCCACTACCGGCCCCAGACCTTCGACCTCGCTCAGGAGTTCCGCTTCGAGGGGCGGATGATGCGGACCAAGTCCAAGGGCCGCGTCGGGGTCAGCTTCCTCTCGAAGTACCCCCTGTTCGACGAGTACTACCTGCTCACCCAGAAGGACGGCAACGACCGCATCCGCCTCGAGGCGGAGGGCCGGGGCGAGCTCCACGGGGACCGCGAGTCGGACGTTTCGATGTCCTCGAACGTCTGGTACCGCTTCCGGATCGAAGCCGCCGTCGAAGCCGACAACCGGGTGCGGATCAAGGCCAAGGTCTGGCGTGCGAGCCAGGCCGAGCCGGCCAGCTGGTCGATCGACGCCACCGACGACACGTTTTCCGGCGATGACGACGACGATGACGATGACGACGATCACGGCGACGACGACGATGATGATGACGATGGTGATGACGACGACGACCACCATCGCTCGGGCGGCGGTGGTGGGGGCGGCGACGACGACGACGATGACGATGATGACGACGACGACGACGATCACGGTGACGACGATGACGATGACCACCACGGTCACCACGACCGGCGCACCGGCTGGATCGGCGTCTGCGCCGAGGGGGCGGCGGAGAAGTACGTCGACGACCTGACGATTTGGAACGGTGAGTCGACGCCCGGAGACACCGAGGCGCCCCAGATCCGCATTCTCGAAGGCGGCCTCGAGCTCCCCGACGGCGCGCTCTACAACCGCACCGTGGTGCCCGTGGTGGAGGTGTTCGACGCCTCGCCCGTGACCACCACCGTCACTTTGGATGGCGCGAGCTTCACCTCCGGCAGCCCGGTCTCGACCGAGGGACTGCACCAGCTCGCGGTCGAGGCCACGGACTCGGCGGGCAATTCGGCGACGCACTCCGTCTCGTTCACGATCGACACGACCCCGCCCGTCTTCGTGGGGATCGACCCGCCCGAGGGAACGCTGACCTCGAATCCGGCCGTGGTCGTCTCGGGCCGGGTCACCGGGGCCGTCACGCTGTCCATCGGGGGGCAGACCGTGCCCCTCGGGGGTGCGGCGGGCGAAGACTTCAGTCACGGCCCCGTGGCCCTGGCCGAAGGCGCCAACACCTTCCTGCTGACCGCCGCGGACGCCGCCGGCAACACTGCCCAGGCTCTGCGCACGCTGATCCTCGACACCACCCCGCCGGTCGTCTCGATCAGCCAGCCGGGCGCGGGCGTGGTGCTCGGAGCGCGGTCGGTGGACCTGGCCGGCACCGCCTCCGACGCCCACCTCGTGGGAGTCCGGGTGGGCGGCGCCGACGCCCTGGTAGATGGCAACGGCTGGTCCTTGGCCGGGGCCGCCCTGGCCGAAGGGCCGAACACCCTCTCCGTCACCGCCCGCGACGCCGTGGGCCTGACCAGCACGGTCCAGGTCTCGGTGGTGGTCGACACCGGCGCACCCGTGATCACGATTCTCGAAAGCGGCACGCCCTTCCCCGACGGCAATCTGTTCCGGCGGACCGTGGTGCCCACCTGGAGCGCCACGGACTCGACCGCCCTCGCCGTCGAAGGTCGCTTGAACGGCCAGCCGGCGGACTCGGGCACCGCGGTCGAGGCCGACGGGCTCTACGAGCTCACGGTTTCTGCCTCGGATGCCGCGGGCAACAGCGCGGCGCGCACGGTGAGCTTCCGGATCGACACGACACCGCCCAGCTTCGGTCCCATCCAACCGCCGGACGGCGCCCTGGTGGGCACCCCGACGGTGACCCTCGAGGGCACCGTCGGCGGCGAGGCCACGGCGGTCACAGTCAACGGCGCGGCCGCCACCCTCGCGGGCGAGAGCTTCTCGGCCGGGCCGCTGCCCCTGATCGAGGGGGTGAACACTTTCGCCCTCCGGGCTCTAGATGCCGCCGGCAATGCGGTCGACCAGACTCACCGCATCGAGCGCGACACCGTGCCGCCCCTGGTGACGATCCTCTCGCCGGCCCACGGCTCTCTGGTCACCGGCACCACGGTCACGGTCACCGGCACGGCCGTCGACCTGCACCTCGCCGAGGTCCGGGTCAACGGCGTGGTCGCCCCCCTCGGGGCCGAGACCTTCACGGTCACCGTGCCGCTCGAGGCGGGCACCGCCAGTCTCACCGCCGTGGCCATCGACGCCGTGGGCAACCAGGGCGAAGCCACGGTCTCGATCGTCCAGGACACCGAGCCGCCCGTGATCGCGATTCGCGAGGCCGGAGTCGAGCTCGTCTCCGGCGCGGCCTTCAACCGCACCGTGACGCCGACGATCGAGATCACCGACGCGTCGAGCTTCACGGCCGACGTCCGGCTCGACGGCACGGCCTACGTCTCGGGCACGCCGGTTTCGGCCAACGGCCAACACGAATTGGCAGTCACCGCCACCGACGCGGCCGGCAACGCGGCATCGCAGACGATCGTCTTCACAGTCGACACCGTGGGCCCGGTGTTCGTGACGGTGGACCCGGCGGAGGGCACCGTCACCGCGGCGGGGCAGGTGGTGCTCCAGGTGCGGGTCACCGGCGCGGCATCGGCCACCGTCAACGGCGTCGCCGTGGACCTCGTGGGGGAGACCTTCACGGCCGGTCCCCTGGCCCTCGCCGAGGGCGACAACACCTTCCAGCTGGCCGCGGTGGACGAGGTCGGCAATCGCACCGAGCGGCCCCACCGGCTGGTGCGCGACTCGACGCCGCCGGCCCTCGCCATTGCGAGCCCGGCCGCGGAGGCCCTCCTGGCCAGCCGGTCGACGCCCGTCCAGGGCACCGCCAGCGACCCGCGGCTCACCGGCGTGACCGTCAACGGCCAGGCCGCGGTGCTCTCGGGCGGCGGCTGGATCGCGGCCCAGGTGCCCCTCCAGGAAGGCGAGAACACCCTGACCGCCGTGGCCACGGACGCCGCCGGCAACAGCCGGGAGGTCACCCGCCCGGTGGTCGCGGACACCCTGGCGCCGGAGCTCGCCATCACCGATCCGGCCGCCGGCACGGTGACCCCGGATGCCCGCATCACCGTGCGCGGCACCGTGGCCGATCCGCACCTCGACCGGGTCGATGTGTCCGGCACCCGCGCCACCGTCACGGACGGTGCTTGGAGCGCCGAGGTGGCCCTCGCGGAGGGCGCCAACGCTCTCGTGGCGGCGGCCTTCGACCGCGCGGGCAACCGCGCCGAGGCGACGGTGTCGGTGCGGCGCGACTCGACCGCCCCCGACATCGAGATTCAGCAGCCCGCCGAGGGCGCCCGGGTGGGTGCCGCGACGATCGAGGTGCGCGGCCGGGTGAGCGACGAGCCGGGCCTGACCGTGACGGTCAACGGCCGGCCCGCAACCGTGACGGGAACCGCCTTCGTGGCCACCGAGGTGCCGCTCCTCTCCGGCGAGAACCGCCTGGTGGCCCGCGCCGTCGACGACCAGGGCAATTTCGGCACCCACACCCGCACCGTCTTCCGCGACGACGAGGCGCCGGCCTTCGTGGCCGCCAATCCGGCCGCGGGTGCCCTGGCCGTACCCTTGGACGGCTCCTTCGTGCTGACCTTCTCCGAGGCCCTGACCGCTCCGGAGGCCGGCGACCTGCGCCTCGAGACGGCGGCCGGCACACCGCTGGCCGCGAGCGCCACGGCCGCCGGAGTCGAGGTCACGGTGCGGCCCGAGGCCCTCCTGCCCTCGGCCACCGAGCTGCGTCTGGTCTTGACCACCGGACTGCACGACCTCGCCGGCAACGCGCTGTCGAACCCCCAGGATCTCCTCTACACCACCGCCGACGTCGGCGCTCCGGGCGCGCCGACTCTGGCGCCGAGTCCCGCGGCCCTGTGCGCCCTCGAGCTGTCGATTGCGGGCGGCGCGGAGCCGGGCGCCACGGTGGAAGTGGCGGGCGGCGCCGCGGCGGCCACGGCGACGGTCGGCGACGACGGCGCCTTCGCCCTGGCCGTGGCCCTGGTGCCCCAGGCCATCAACCGCCTCGAGGTGAGCGCCCTGGACGCGGCGGGCAACCGCTCCGCCGCGGCCATCGTGCAGGTGATCCAGGACTGCCGCGCGCCCCAGGTGGTCTCGGCCCGGCGGGCCGGAGACGCGTTCACGGTGGTCTTCGACGAGCCCGTGGCCCCCGCCACGGTGCCCGGCGCGATCTCCCTCGAAGGCGCCGGGGGTGCCCTCGCGGGCGCCGTGTCCCCCTCTCCCGACGGCACCTCGGCCACCTTCACGGCGGCGGAAACCCTCGGCGCAGGAGTCTTCCGCCTCGGCGTCTCGACCGCCGTGCGCGACCACGCGGGCAACGCCTTGGCCTTCCCCTTCACCCAGCTGTTCGGCGGCGACGATGCCCCGAGCTTCCTGGTCGGCACGGTGCTCGACGACGCCACCGGCCGGCCCCTGGCCGGAGCGCGGGTGATCGTGGTCGCCAGCGACGGCGTGCCCCTCGCCGAGCCGCGACCGGAGCAGACCACCGGCGCCGACGGTCGCTTCCAGCTGCCGGTGGCGGTGGGCACCCACGATCTGACCGCGGGCCGGCCAGGCTTCACGCCGGTCTTCCGGAGCGTCACCACCCGCGCGGGCCAGGGCACGGACGTGTTCGATCCGCGCCTGACCCCGAACGCCCCGGCGACGACCCTGGGCATTGCCGGCGGCACCCACACGGCAGGTGCCGTGAGCCTGGTGGTGCCCGCCGGAGCGCTCACGGCCGACACCGCGGTAGTTGCCACGGAGCTGTCCGAGCAGGGCCTGCCGGCCCTCCTGCCCTACGGCTGGACGCCCCGGGGGGGCCTGTGGCTGGACCTGCCGGTGCTGGCCGGCCCGGCGGCGGCGCGGATTCCGGTCGAAGCGGCCGATGGCACGACCCTGGTGGTGGCCGAGCTCGAGCTCACCACCCTCCAGTGGCGCAGCCGGGGGACCGTCCAGGCCGTGCGCGGCCAGGTCGAGATCACCGTCCAACGCGGCGGTGCCCTGGCCCTGGTCGAGGCCGACACCGGCGCCACCGCTCCGGCGGGCCCGGTGGTGACCGGCCAGGTGCTGCCCTCGGCGCCCCATCCGGTGGGCGGTGAGGTCACCGCCGCGGCCATCGACTTCGACCCCGGCGTGGTGCTGGCCACCCAGACCAGCCTCGCGACGGTCGGCTACACCCTCGCGTCGACCCCGCCCTCGGGCCTGCCCCTGACCCTGGTGATCGAGGAGCGCCTCGACCTGCTCGACGGCACGGTGCGCCGCGAGGCGCCCTACCGCGCCGACCTGGTGCTCTACCGGGCGCCGGACGGCGCCGAGCGCTCGCGCTTCCGCCTGCGCCCGTCCTTGGCCGCGGCCCAGGCGCCCCTGGCCCTCGGTACCGAGAACGTGGCGGTGGTGGCCTACGGCGGAGAAACCGTGCGCGGCGACGTGGTGGGGCCGAACGGCGGCACCGTGACCTCGGCCGAGGGCGACGCGGTGGAGCTGCCCATCGGTGCCTTCGCCGAACCGGTGGCGGTGACCCTGGCGCGCCGCCCGGCCACCGACCTGCCCGTGCCGGTGCCCGCGGGTGCCGAGCTGCTGGGCCTGCTGTCCCTCGACCTCGGCGGTCGCCGTGCAGCGGTGGAATTCGCCCTCGAATGGGCCGCCTCACCGGCCCCCGACGGGGCAGAGCGGGGCCTCGTGCTCCAGCTCCTGGACCTCGGCCAGGGGCCGTTCCTCCGGCCAGTGGCAGCCCTGGCCGCGGGCGGTGCGGGCTGGCGGACGGTGGCCGTCGATCGGGACGACCTGCCCTGGCCGGGGCTCGACACCGGCGGGCTGTTCGCCCTGGTGCGGCTGACCGGCCCGACCGGATACTTCAGAGGTCGGGTCTTCGATGTCGGTGGACCGGCCCTCGCGGGTGCGCCGGTCACGGGCGCCGGCCTCGGTTGGCGCCAGTTGAGCGACGACTTCGGCCGCTATGTGCTTCCTGCCCCAGTGGGCGCGGCCACGGTGACGGCCGAGCACCCGGCCTCGGGCAACGCCGTCACGGTGGCCGCCGCCATCGCCGCGGGGGACGAGCGGGTCGATCTCGACCTGGCTCTGGCGATCATCGGCCCGACGCTCCTCTCCTCCTCGCCGCCGGACGGCGCCGTCGACATTCCCCCGGGGGTCAACCCGGTGCTGAGCTTCAGCGAGGCGGTGGCGGCCCCATCCCTCGCGGGCGGCATCGAGCTCCGGCGCGACGACGGCGAGCCGGTGCCGGTGCACTTCGAGGCCTCGGGTGCCCTGGTCACGGTGATTCCGGAGGTCACCCTGACTCCCGGCGCCGCCTACGAGCTGCGCGTGGGCCTCGGCGTACGCGACCTCGGCGGCAACAGCCTGACCACGCCCGTGTCGATCCGCTTCTCGGTCCTGCGCATTCTTCTGAACGCGGACCTCGATCCCAGCCGGATCTTCACCGTGGCGCCCAACGCGGCCGGCTTCGCGCGGGTCCGTGGCCTCGCCGGGGCGGTGCCCGCCCACGCCACCCTGTACGTCGAGAACACCACCAACGTGGCCTCGACGACCACCATCCAGGCCGATCAGGACGGCAGCTTCGAGCTCGAGGCCGAGGCCGCGATCAAGGACGAGCTGCTGCTCCACGTGCTGGGCACGAACGGCGAGGACGTGGTCCTGGCGCTCACCCCGTTCCGGAACGCCGACTTCACGGGCGCCTACCTGGGGCCGGCGGGCGGCCGGTTCCAGACTCCCGCGGGGATCGTGGTGACGGTGCCGGCGGGGGCCTTCGACCGCTTCACCCTGGTCCGGGTGGTGAGCCAGAACGTGGCCACCGTGCCCGTGCCGGCGCCCGGCTTCACGGCCGGCTACGCCTTCAAGCTCGATCTCGGCGGCGTCCAGGCCAAGAAGGGCCTGCGGGTCAGCGTGCCGGCGCCCCCCGGCGCCGACCCCGACGCGACCTACCTGTTGTCGCGGTCGATCCAGTTCTTCGGCGAGGCGAAGTGGCAGCTGGACGATCTCGGCGTGTTCCGGAACGGCCGGATCACGACCGAGGACGAGGTGGCCCCAAGCTCCGGGGCGAGCCCGTCCACGGCCGTCGCGCGCGCCGCCGGGCCGGGGCTCGAGAGCGCCGCCCTCGCGGCCGGGGCCGGCCCCCGCAAGTTCTTGCCCGGCATGTGGTCGCCCAAGCGGGACTCGCTCCACGTCTTCTGGTCCTACGTCGAGGCGGTGGGCTACCTCACCATGCCGGTGTCGCCCAGCGCAAACTTCGGCTTCGACATGGGCGACTGGGCCTACGCCGTTTCCGTGGACGCGGCCCTGGCCCGCATCCTGCCCGAGAAGATCGCCATTCCGACCCGCCTCGGCACCGTCTTCCCGATCCGCGTGCGGGACCTGTCGACCGGCGCCACGATCCACGAGGGCGAGATCGCCGGTCCCGCCGAGGGCGATGCGATCGTCACCCTCCCGCGCGACACCTTCGACCGCGAGCCGCCGTTCCCGGTGGCCGGCTCGCCCCTGCGTTTCATCCCCATCGCGGTGGGCGCGGACGAGGAGAAGGAGATCGCCCCGGGCATCCACGTCCGCTATGAGGGCGACGAGCTGACGATTCACGGCGACGCCGGGTCGACCCATCCGGGCGTCCAGGTCCGGCTCCACGGTACCCCCTGGGCCACCGAGAGCGCGGGGCCGGACGACGAAGCGCCGGGCAGCTTCGAGATCGTCGAGACCGGCCTCGTGACCGGGGTGCGCTACACCCTGGTGATCGGCGCCGAGGTGAGCTCCGAGGTGCCCCTCGAGATCGGCTTCAACGAGGCCCTGGCCGCCGACTTCCCGGGCATCGAGGTGTGGCGCCTGGGCGAATTCGCCCGCCAGGTCGACGTCGACCGGCGCGAGGTGGGCAGTCGCGAGGTCGTGTCGATCGTGCCGGAGTACGACTGGATCGCCGGCGAAACCTACGAGCTGCGCCTGACCGAGAACCTGGCCGACGACTACGGCAACGAGTGGGACCAGGACCTGCGGATCGAGTTCAAGGTCCAGCAGGCGCGGGTGCTGCCGGGCTTCTCGCCGATCGCCGTGGGGCGCGACATCGCGCGGCTGGGCAGCCTGCTGTTCGTGGCCGCCCACGATCGCGGCATCGCCATCCTCGACGCCGCCAACCCGGCGGCCCTGACCGGTAAGCCGGCGGCCAACCCGTTCTACCCCTGGGTGTTCGGCGCGGCGGTGCGGGGCGTGGCTCTCGATCCCCACGGCCGGCTGTTCACGACCGGCGGCGGCGACGCCAACGCTCCCGGCCTGCTCCGGGCCTACGACCCCCTGCGTCTCGACTTCGCGGCCCTCGAAGCGGACCCGGAGAACAGCGAGCTGCGCTCGGCCTGGTTCATGGGCTCGACGCTCCTCACCAACTCGCTGTCGGGCAGCTTCAACCTGCCGTCGGGTACCCCGCGCAAGATGGCGATTCTCTCGAACGACGACCGGCACGAGTGGATCGCGGGTGACGCGTTGCCGGGCGGGCTCGGGGTCACACCCTATCCGCCGAACCCGGCGGCCCTCGAGCCGGTGGTGGTGACCCTCACGGGCGGCGGTGCCCGGCCCCACATGCCGGTCACGGTGCGCAACAAGACCACCGGCCGGATGAAGCGGGTCGACGCCAGCGCGGAAGGTGCCTTCACCCTGACGATCCCGATCCAGAGCGGCGACCAGCTCGAGGTACTGGTCAACCGCGACACCGTGATCTACACCGCCGTCTCGGGCGGCGGCATCGCGGTGGTGGACGGCAACGCGGTGTACCAGGAGCGCGCCCTGGGCCCCAACGAGACGCTTTCCGACGTGCTCAACTTCTTCGTCGGCGGCGCCTCGGCCGGCGGGGTCAACGCCGCCGCGGTGGTCGACCTGGGACTCTTGGTGGACGTCGAGAACCCCTACCCGCTGGTGGTGCCCTGGGTGGGCCTGAACGCCGGCTACACGGCCATGTTCGCGCCCTCGTTCCAGCCCGCGGCGATCCAGGTGCTGACCACCGATCGGGAGCTCGGGGGCGGCCGACTCACCGGCATCGAGGTGCTGCCCAAGTTCCGCTTCGACGACAACGGCGACGGCAAACTCGACGAGGACGACCCGGAGCGCGACTTCCTGATCCTCGCCGCCACCGACGAGGGCGTCCTGATCTACGACGTGACCAACCGGGCGTCGCTGGTGCGGGTCGCCCGCATCCGGGTGCCCGGCCAGGTCGCCACCGTCGGGGTCGATCGCGATCTGCGCCGGGTCTACGCGGCGGCCTACGCGGGGGGGGTCTACACGATCGACCTGCCGCTGGTGCTCGAAGACCGGCTGGTCGACGACGACGGAGACGGTACCGACGACCGGGTGCTCGAGACCATCGAGCCCGGTGGCTCCAGCCGCCAGGTGCTGATCACCGTTCCCGAGCTGGGCCTGCTCTACGTCGGGGGCGACGCCCCCGGCACCAAGGCGATCGCCAACGGCGGCCCGCGGCTCACCGCGGTGGTGCGCGACGAAGTCGAGGGCGGCTGGCGCGAGATCCGCCGCCTCGCCCCCTTCGGCGTGCCGACCTACTTCTCGGATCCGGACAAGACCGGCCCGACCGAGACCAACCCGGATGCCGAGACCTCACCGCCCCTGCCCGGCGCGTTCCGGGTGCTGGCGGACCTGCCCGGCCATCTCGGTCCAATGGTGGAGCTCGATCTGGTCGCCTTGGGCGCCGGCGGCAAGGAGATGTTTGGCGCCGGCGATCCGGCGCGGATCACCGACCTACCTCGGACGGCGCTACGCGGCGACAAAGCTCTCAAGCTGAAGCGGCTGTCGGACACCCCCACCGACGCCGGCTTCAACCGCTACCTCTCGGAGGAGGTGGCCGTGCTGGCGGACCTGCGCGCCTCGCGCAAGTACACCCGCGTGGGGGACGAGGGGGACTTGCCGGTGTGCTTCCGCTGCGACCTCGACACCACCCTCGAGCCGGTGCACCCCGAGGCCCGCGAGCTGCTTTCCGGGTACTCGGTGGCCCTGCGCTTCCCGGACGCCCTCCGTGGCCAGCTGGCCGCCCTCTACAGCCCGCGGCGGCTCGACGCCGCCGAGATCGAGATCGCCTCGGTGCCCTGGGAGATGAGCGCGGCGGTGCGCCAGGAGCCCGCCCTGAACCCGTCCACCGGCCACGGCGAGGCCGTCCCCGGCACGTTGCTCCACTCCGGCGAGCTCACCCGTACCGACACCGACCTCGCGGTCAAGGGCCTCGGCTTCGACTTCGCCTTCGTGCGCACCTACCGCAACCAGACGGTGGGCGCCGGCCCCCTGGGCCCGGGCTGGAGCCACGTCTACGACCAGCACCTGCGCGAGCTGCCCACCGGCGACCTCGAGTTCTACGACGGTCGCGGGCGGCGCGACCTGTTCCTCCACTCGAAGAACCTGCCCGGCTTCGCGGCGGAGGGCGAGGACAAGTACGTGCCCGCCACGGGCTTCTTCGTCGAGATCGAGCGCACCGCGGCGGGTTGGGTGATGAAGGACGCGCCGCGGCGCATTCGCCGGTTCGACCGCTTCGGCCGGCTGCTCGCCTTCGCCGATCCGCTGTTCACCGAGGCCACCGACGAGAGCGGTACCGCCCTGCGCTTCGAGTACGACGCCACCGGCCGCCTGGTCAAGGTCTTCGCCCACGACCGGGAAATCAAGCTCGGCTACGACGACGAGGGCCGCCTGATCCGAGTCAAGGACCACACCGACCGCGAGGTCGAGTACGTCTACGACGCCGACGGCCGGCTCGAAACGGTGACCTCGCCGGCGGTCACGATCGGCCAGTCGACCTTCCCCGAGGGCCTCACCAGCCGCTACCACTACGCCGACCCGGCGGGAGCGCTGGCGGCGACCCTCAACACCCGCGACAACCTGATCGGCGTCACCGATCCCAAGGGTCAGAAGTGGCTGGAGCTCACCTACACCGATGCCGACGGCGACGGCCGGGCGGACGAGGTGACGACCCAAAAGTGGGGCACCTCGAGCCTCACCCTCGCTTACCAGTTCGCCGAGGCCGGCACCGAGACCACGATCACCGACCGCCGCGGCCACGGCTCGACCTACGGTCACAACTCCGCCGGCCAGGTGGTTCGCCAGGTGGATGCCGGCGGCTACGTCACCACGATCGAGAACGACGACGAGGGCATCGCCACCGAGGAGACCTCGCCGCGCGGCCGGGTGATTCGCCGCGAGCTCGAGCAGGACTCCGCCAACCGTCGCGCCCGCGGCAATATTCAGCGCGAGACGGTGACCCCCGGCGAAGGTGGCCCGAACGGCTCGCCGTCCTCGCTGGTGACGATCCTCGAGCACGACGACAACGAGGATCTCGGCACCAACAAGCTGACTCTGGCCACCGACGCCCGGGGGGTCGCCAGTCGCCAGGAGCTCGATCCGGCGGGCCTGCCGCTGACGATCACCGAGGCCGAGGGCACCGCGGTCGCGGCGACCACCACGCTCGCCTACAACGCCTACGGCCAGCAGACCCGCGTCACCAACCCGAACGGGCATGTGACCACCTTCGAGTACTTCGACGAGCCGGGCAAGAAGGGCTACCTGAAGAGCGTGACGGTGGGTGGCACGCTGACCACCCGCTACGAGGTTGACGTCCGCGGCAACGTGACCGCCGAGACCGACCCCCGCGGCGTGCGCCACGAGTACGTGTACAACGAGCTCGATTGGCTGGTCGAGGAACGCGTCGCCACCACCGGCTCGAGCGACGGCGCGCCCGCCCTCGCCTACGTCACCACCTACCAGTACGACGAAAACGGCAACGTCACCGAGGAGACCGCCGCCTTCAGCGAGAGCGGTGGTTCGGCCTCCAGCCGCACCACCTACGACGTGCTCAACATGCCCACCCAGGTCGAGCAGGACATTGTGCCCACCGGCGGCACGGCCACCGAGACTCGCGAATACGACGAGGCCTCGAACCTGACCAAGGTCACCGGGGCCAACGGCCAGGTCACGGAGCTCACCTACGACGAGCGCAACCTGGTCGTCGAGAAGAAGAGCGGGGTAGGGGCCGATCTCGTCACCGAGACCTTCGAGTACAACGGCGACGCCCAGCTCGAGCTCCACACCGACGGTCGCGGCAACGCCTGGCGCACGGTCTACGACGGTTACGGCCGGCCCATGGAGGAGCACGATCCGAACGGCAATTTCACCCGCACCGAGTACGACGGGAACGGCAACCCGACACGGATCGAGTCCTTCGATGGGAGCGAGGAGCGGCTCGCCGCAACGACGCTCGACTACGACGAGCTGAACCGCGTCACCCGCGAAAGCCGGTGGCTCTCCGACGGCCAGACCGCGCGGGAGGTCGTCTCGACGCGGACCTACGACGCGGCGGGCAACGTGCTCACCGAGACTGACCCGCTAGGCCGAACGACCACCCACGAGTACGACTCCGCCGAGCGGCGCACCCGGTCGACCGACCCGGCCGGCAACGTGGCCCAAGTGACCTTGGACGGCCAGGGCAACGCCACGATGATCGTCACCACCGAGGTCGGCGAAGCGAGCGCCACGGTCACGGAAACGGCTCGCTACGACGCCCTGGGCCGCCCCCTCGAGCAGACCGACGGCGCCGGCAACGTGAACCGTTTCGCCTACGACGCCCACGGCAACGTGCTGCGCGAGATCGATCCCGAGGGCCACTTGACGACTCACGCCTGGGACTCCCTCGGGCGCGAGATCGACATGACCCGTCCCGGCGGCATCTCCATGGCGCGCAGCTTCGACGCGAGCGGCCGGCTGCTGTCGATGACCGACGCCCTCGGCAACACGACGAGTTGGAGCTACGACTCGCTGGACCGGATGACCTCGACCACCTACGCCGACGGCACCACCGAGGCCTTCGAGTACGACCCGTCGGACAACGTGGTGCGCTACACCGATCCCCGCAGCGTCGTGGTCGCCTCGGTCTACGATCCGGGCAACCGGCTCTCCCAACGCTCCGCCAGTCTCCCGGTGGGGGTCGAGGGGACGACCCTCGAGGTCTTCGACTACGACGGCCTCGACCGCATGACGGTGGCCAATTCCGACAGCCACTCGACTCAGTACTTCTACGACACCCTCGGCCGGCTCACCGAGGAGCGCACCGACGGCCGCGGCGTGCTCTACACCTTCGACGACGCCGACAGCCTGACCGGCCTCACCTACCCCTCGGGCGCCCACGTGGCCCTGACACCGGACCGTCTCGGCCGCCCGCTGTCGATCACCCAGACGACGGGCAACGGGGCCGTGAGCTATGGCTACCGCGGTCAGAGTCTGGTGGCGCGGAAGACTCTCGGAGCGATCATCGGCACCTTCCAGTACGACGGTGCACGGCGGCCGACCCGGATCGAGTTCGTGGCCGGCAGCCTGGGGCCGGTCGTGGGCGAAGAGATCGCCTGGAGCCCGCGCAGCCTGAAGACGTCGTCGCTCCGCACGGACCAGAACGGCCGGGGCCAGCGCTACACGGTCGACGCCGCGGGCCGGGTGACCTTGGTCGAGCGGATCCAGAAGGACGGCGCCGCGACCCGCCCGCGGAGCTACCCGGGGGTGCCGGACCGCTTCGAGTTCACCTTCGACGCCGCCGAAAACCTGCTGTCGAAGAAGTCCGAGCAGGCCTGCGAGTCGGACGCGGTGGCCCTGCCCCTCGATCCCTCCGGCCGCAACCGGCCGGCCTCGGTGGACGGTACCGAGCTCGGGTGGGACGCCGCCGGCAATCTGGTGCGGAAGGGCGACCTGCGCCTGACCTACGACTTCAAGAACCGGCTCGTGAAAGTCGCGCGAGCCTCGGGCGAAGAGGTCGCCCGCTACGAGTACGACGTCGCCAACCGGCGCCTCGAGCGCGAGGTCGGCGGCGTCGTCCACGCCACGGTGTGGGCCGGCTGGCAGGCGATCGAGGAGTACCAGGACGGGCTGCTGCACAGCCGCCGCACGTTCGGTCTCGGGCTCGACGAGATCGTCCACCTGGAGATGGATCTCGACGGCGATGGCGCGCTCGAGAGCGAGTACCTGCCGATCTACGACTCGGCGGGCAACCTGGTGCTGGTCACGGATCTCGATGGCCAGCCGGTGGAGCGCTACGAGTACTCGCCCTTCGGCGAGCGCTGGATCTTCGCGGATTCGACGCCGCCGCGCATCGAGCAGGTACTGGCGGTGGGCCAGGAGATCCACCTCGAGCTCTCGGAGGAGGCGGATCTCGAGCGCCTGCGCGCGGCCCTCGGCGAGGGCATCACCCTACGCAGCCAGACCACCGCGGCGTATTTCGAGCTCGAGATCGACCAGCCCGTGACGGCGGGCCGCGAGGCCGGTCGCCGCCTGGTGCTCCGGGCGGCTGCGGACGGCGATTGGCCGAGCCCCGACGAGCCGGTGGAGCTGGTGCTGGCCCCGGGCCTCCTGGCGGACAACTTCTCGAACGTCGACGAGGTGGGCTTCACCAAGGTCTTCGCGTGGCCAGCCCAGGCCGCGGTGGTCGAAGACGAGACGCCGCCCCGCGTGACCGAGCTGTGCGTCGAGCCCGGCGGCACCTTGAAGCTGACCTTCTCCGAGACGCCGAGTCTCACGGCCCTGGCCACGGTGGCCCGGCTCGACGGCGCCGCGGTCCCCTGGCTCCTCGCGGACGACGGTTACACGGTCCGTTCGAGCGCCCCCCTCGGCGACGGCAGCCACACGCTGACCCTGTCGACCGAACCCCTGGACCTGGCCGAGCTGGGTCTGTCGACCGTCTTCACCCGCGCCTTCGAGATCACCGCCGGCGCCGGCCAGTTGGTCTTCCAGGCTCCGCTCCCCGGCCAGGTCGGCGAGTCCACGATCCTGAACGCCTTCGGCTTCCACGGCCTCGCCCGGGACCCGGAAACCGGCTTCCTCTACGCGAGGAACCGCTACTACGACCCGGAGCTGGGCCGGTTCGTGTCGACCGACCCGATGGGGTATGTGGACGGGCCGAACGAATACCAGTACGCGCTCAACAACCCGGCCGTGTACAGCGACCCCATGGGCCTCTGCGTCCTCGGCCTGCGCTGCCGCGACCTTCCGGGCTTCTACTGGGATTGGACCAAGGGCATCCTCTCGGATGTCGGCTCCATGGTCGTGGGCGTGGCCGACCTGGCCACGCTGGGAACGATCTCGAGCGCCCGCGCTCAGCTCGCGACGTTCCGAGAAACCAAGGGCTCGCTCTCCGAACGCATGGCCGCCGCCCGCAAGGCGGGCATCGATGCCCGGTTGAACACCGTGACCCTCGGCTTCTACGGCGCCGAGGACAAGACCGATCACCTGAAGAAGCTGGTCGGGATCGCCCAGATCGAAGAAGCCGGGACGCTGCTCGGCACGGCCTACGAAACCGGCGACTGGGAAACGGGGCTGGCAGGTGTGGGCAAGCTGCTCGAGGGCTCCGGCAACATCGCCAGCACGCTGCTGATCGCAGCCGGCCCGGCCGCGAAGGCGGGAATCATCCCGAGGCCGGGCGCGGCGGTGGCGAGGGCTGTGACCGGCACTCCGACCGCTGGCGGGTCCACCGCTTCCCGTGCTCTCGCCGCGCGTCCGCCGTCCAAGCCGATTCTCCTTGGCCGGAACATGACTCAGAGGGTCAAACCCGTGGCACGGGCCAAGGGCTGGGACTGGTACAAAGCGAAGGCGAGGAAGTACCCCTTCTCGGATCGGTCACCGGCCGCCGTGGCCCACAATGTGCGGAACAATGTTCGGTGGCTGCGGGAGCAGATCAGGGCCGGTCGTCAGATTTTCGACATTGGTCAGCCGAAGGGCTATGCCCCGAGTCCCTACTACGCAGCCGAGCGGCAACTACTGAGAGAGAGAGGCTACAATATGGTCCGGCGTGGGCCGGTCAAAGTGGGTAGCCAGACTTTCCAACTGTTCGAGTGGATCAAGGTGCCCTGACGGTCCGGAGGACCAGGTGGCTGGAACGAAGAAGAAAGCAACCACCCAAGACCCGTTGTATCAGTGGCTAGTGGGTGAGATTCAACGGAGCTTCGGTTTTCTGCCCGAGGAGTTCGCTCTTCCCCTTGAACAGGTGGAGGCGGACGCTCGCGGCTGCTGGCTGACCTACGGCCACGAGGGCTTCAAAGTGCAGGTTTGGGCGGAAATGGGCGGTCGCCCAGAGGTCGATCTGGTCGAGGATGGGAAACGCCGCTCTCTGAATGCCGTGGTCGCGGAGCGCTGGCCCGACAGGCGGTTGCCTCCCAGACCGGAGTACACCGGTCTGGAGGGGGAACAACTGGACTTCACCGAGGTCCTCGGTCGCTATAGCTCGGTGCTTCGCGAGCTTCTTCGGTTACGGAAACCGTCTCCGGCTTAGTGCCCCGCCCACACCAGCCCTGACAGCACTTTCGGCAGGAACCTCGTGCTCTTCGGCGGCAGGAGGTTCACTCGGGGGCGGTCAGTCCGAGCGGGGCCTACGCAATCTGCCAGCGGCTTTCGTTGCGGTACGCTCAAGGAGCGAAGGGTGTCGTAAACATCTTCGCCCGGGACGCCCACCAGAAGGGCGTGTTCAATCAGATCGAGTTCCCGGAACTGCGAGCCTCGGGTAACGTCCGAAAGTACGTGTACAGGGGGTACGGCAATTGAAGCGGCGGGACCGAGAAATGCTGATCGAATCGGAAGCCCATTTCGTCGAGGTGGGAGCCCAGTTCGCGCGGAGCAACCGTGGTTACGAGGTTGCGTTCGTCGATCGTTTCGGCCTTCGGTACTCGGAGGGCGAGCGAAGCATGACCATCCCGTTGGACCCCTTGGTCGACCGAGTTCTTCTCGACCTTTCCCGGGTTTCGGGCTGGTCGGAGCCGTTCGACCACGAAGTACTCACCTCGGAGGCGCGAGCGAGGATCGCGGAAAACGTCGCCGCCGGACTGAAGCGGCTTCGGGTCGGGTTCGAGTTTGGGTGAATCTTCGAGAAGAAGGTTGTCTTACTCGAAGACCTGGGCTATGGGTTCGAGAAGTAGAAGCAATAGACATAGGATGCAGTTCGATGAGTTCGCGGAACATACCTTCTGAGGCGGATTTCGCGAGAGCTCGAGCGGCGATGAAGGAGCGCGATCGTGGCCTCAGCGAGGTCGGAGCGAAGGTCCTAGAGTTGTTTCGCCGGGAAGGTCTGCATGAGGCGTTCCTGTTCTTCTCGCCCGCGTCCGAGACCTTTTTCGCGAAGCTCTTCTATCGGCTGAACGCCCAAGTCTCTGAAGCCCGAGAATCCGGACTTTCGGATCGAATCAAGCAGAGCCTTCTCGTGGAGTTGGAGAGAGTCGGTCGTGGCAGTCGTGATGCCCTGAAAGTGAACTTCGAGTTCGACAGCCACGAGAACGTGGAAAGGCAATTCGAGGGCGACTACTATCTTCGGCTGCGCTGAGTCGTGCTCTTCGGCGGCAGGAGGTCGCCGTGGGCGATGGCGGCGCGGGACGCGAACCGATAGGGGTCGCCAAAGGGTTGGACTTGGCATCACGCCCGGCAGCCGGGTGTAATGCAGCTCGTGCTAGAGCCACAGCACACGGCAAGGAGTATCTTCTGGGATACTCTGCATCCTGGTGGCAGGGTGGCTATGCTATCTGGCGGAAGTGGTAATCATGAAGAAGCTGCTCGAAGTGATCAGAGATCTGGATTCGTTCGATGAAGATGACACCATCTATGTTGCGGCACCATGGGTCGAAAGTTCGTCAGCACTCGTCGCCACAGAGCCTGATGATGGCGGTGTGCCGAGAAAGGCAAAGAAAGCGGGCTTGATCTACTTTCTTGAAGTTTGCGTTGCGAAGGAATTTCTGGAAGGGCTCGATGTGGCTGCGGCACCCGAGGAGAAGTGCCAGGCAGTGATTCGTTACGCAACCACGGATGCATAGCGAGCGTAGTCTCGAACGTCGAGAGGCGATCGACTGGGAGGCCCACTTTGTCGAAGTGGAGTCGGTACTTCGCCCGGAATGACCGCGGGTTCGAAGTGAGGAGTCTTCGAACACACCGGTCGTCTGACCGGCGGCGTGCCAGGGTTTAGACTTCTAGTCGCCATGGAAAAGCAGCAGAAAGAAGTCTTCCAAGAGGCGGAAGCCGCCTTTTCGTTTCTCGCCAAGAGCGGGTTCGAGAGTGCGCGGTCATCTCGCGAGGGCTCAATGACGACGCTACGCTGGCTCCATTCGCGGATCGGTCTCGAACTCGAGCTTGATTGGCATGAATTTTATGCCTTCCTTATGGTGGTCAGGCTCGAAGATGGGCACCTGCCCGATGGCTACTATGTTTCGCGGGGTGAGGCGGTCCGGTTTCACCTGCTCTCGATGGCCCAGGAGCGGGGCTGGGATCTTCCTCGCGGCCTTCTCGACAGGCTAAAAGCGAGAGGTGCGAACGACCAAAGACCGCGGACGACCGCGGAGATCCTGTCTTTGATCGAGGTCTATGCGGAGGCGACCCGCGCGCTGCTTCCGCGGCTCTTGGCACCTGTCGAGGAAGTCTTCCCTGGTTCTCGGCAGTAGCTGAGCTGAGAAGGTCGTGCAGCGCTTGGGCCAGCAGCCGCCTCACTTCTGTCTGAGGCGCTAGCCCGAAAGAGACCTTGGCCAGGACGCGTGCTCTTCGAGAATCGAATCGTGAAAGTGGGAGGCTTCGTGCAACTCGCCCAGGAGATGTTGGGAGCCCTGCTAGAGCCGTATGGCTACCGGTTCGCCGGCGTCCACAGCAGGCCGAAGGGCGTGGCTGTGGAATTCGAGAGCGAGAGGGGCCGGCTTTTCGCGGTGGACGAGGAGGGGATGATCATTGTCGACTTGATCTTGAGCGGACCCGAGGGCCACTGGCGGATCTCGCTGAATCAGGCGCTCTGGTTTGGTCGAGTACGCGAGGTGGCCAAGGAAATGCCTGCTCGAGAGAAGCTGCGGCTCTTCTGTACAGAGGTGGAACACCTGGCTCCCTTGCTTGAAGGCGACCTTTCTGCCCTGGACGAGCGCTTCTCCTACCCGTTGACCAGGGCGGAGCTGCAGGAGTATCTGGTTTGGCAGCGAGGAAGTTGAGACTCGCCGACTCGCTCTCCGCAACCGGCAGAGCGTCTTCGAGGGTCGACCACCGGGCCCCGCGTTCTCGCCAACATCGCTGACAGCCGAGCGGCTCGCGCGACGAGTGGTTTCGCGAAGCATGCCGAGTTCGAGCGAGTGTTGAAGATGGTCGATCGGCTCGACTTCAGCACCGGGCACAGCCGAGCCGTGTTCTACTCTGGACCGGGCAATCGCGCGAAGGCGCTCTCTTACTCATCGCGTACGGGTCGAACGCCGATCGACTTCACTTCTGGCGGAAAGCACCTGGAGTCGCTCGGTCCTTATAAGCGCCTCACACAGAGTCAGGCAGATGCGATTTGGGCGGAAGCGTCTCGCCGCTTCGCTCACGGTGCCCGCGGAGAAGTTACCCTGTTCGTGAAGGGAGCCTCCCCGACTCGGGTATTCAGGACCGTCGAGATGCCGATTCTCGAGAAATCGGGGCAGATACACAAATGGATATACCGGAACATGTGACTTTCCATAAGACCGGGCCCAATGCCGTGGAGTCCTCAGCGGGCTTCACGGTGTCCCGAGTCGGGCGTTTCGAGCTGGAATACGTGGAAAAGGGCGATCGCCTGTTGATCGAAGTGGAGGCTGGGGACGATCTGGCTGTCTACCTCAGTCCGGTTGTCGTCTGGACGACAGCGACCGGACCCAAAACCCTCTCAGCCGAAGATCGCAGCCGAGTGGCATCCCATCTCCACGCAGCGCTCGGGTTTCTGGGTCAGGCTCATACGATTCTCTGACCCCGGCCGCCACCGGGGGGCGGCCGCTGCCCCTAGATCATTGATTCCTTTGGGCAGCGGCCGGGCTCGTCCCGGCCGGGGAGGGAGGCCGGGTTTATCCCGCGGACGGCTCCTGCCCCGCCCACACCAGCCCCGACAGCACCTTGGGCAGGAACCTCGTGCTCTTCGGCGGCAGGAGGTCGCCGTGGGCGATGGCGGCGGCGAACTGGCTGGGGTCCATGGGGGGGAGCCAGAGGCCGACCTGACGGCTCGTGACCATGTCCCACAGCACTTCCGGATCGGAGCGGTAGATCACCGTGCCGTCGGTGGCGGTTTCGGGGCCGTGGCCCATGGCGGGGAGGAGCACGCCGTGGAGGAGGGCGACGGGGAGGTCGCGGGCGCCCTCGGAGAGGTGGGCGTGGGTGGTGGCGGTGGCCGGGGCGAGCTGCCAGATCTCGGGCTTGGCGCCGGCCCGGTAGACGCCGAGGGCGGGTTGCGGGGCGGCCGCCACGGCGGCGGCGAAGGCCGTTCCCGAGTCGGCGTCGATGGCCGTGCGGGTGACGGCGAGAGCCGCGGCCTTCTCGAGCCCCTCGGCCGAAACGAGGGCGCGGTGGATGGGGTGGATGGCCAGCGCCGGGGACGACAGGCTGGTGACCACCGCCAGCTTGGCCGCGGCGGGGACGTCCTGCCCCACGACGCCGAGGGCCTCGGCGTGCCGGAGGCCGACCTTGTAGCGGTGATGCCCGTCGGCGATGGCCGCGGGACCGGCCAGAACCTCCCGATAGAGCGCGATGCGCGCCGGGTCCGATACGCGGTACAGATCGTGGTGATGGCCGAACTCGTCGCGCGAGCTGACCACCGGCGCCTGCCCCGCGATGTCCACATCGATCAGCCGATCGAGCGCCCCGCCGTCCTCCGAGAGCAGCAAAGCGGGCTCGAGGTCCACCGCCATGGCCTCGAGCAGTGCCAGCCGGTCCGCCAGCGGCTTCGCCAGGGTCTCCTCGTGGGGCCGGATCACGCCCGTTTCGGGCGGCTCGAGGCCCGCCAGCACCATCACTCCCAGCCGCCGACCGCCCTCGGCCAGACGGATCACGTAGGGGTACAGGGCCGGCACCGGGTCCCGTGCGATCACCCCCGCGGCCAACCAGGCGCGGTGGACGCGGTCCGCCTCGGCGTAGATCGAAGCGCTCGCGCCCTGCTCGGGTTTCGACAGCCACGTGAAGTGGTGCGGATCGCGAGCATGGAGCTCCGCCGCCAGGGCATCGCCGATCTGGTCATAGGGCTGAGCGGCCAACTCCCCCGCGTTCGGGGCCTTCGAGCCGTAGAGAATGCCGGGAAAAGCGTAGACGCGCATGGGTGGGGTCTCCTCCGGGGGCGGTGAGCCGGGGGAGTTTAGCGGATCGGGGGAGCAAGTCCCCTGCTACGATCGTGGCAACCTCGGAAACGCCCGCCCGATCGGAGGTTCGTGATGCGCAGCGCCGCCTGGTACTCCCGATTCGCGAAAGGGGCGGCCCGGTACTGCGGCCGGCCCCGGGTGTTCGCCCTTGCCGTCGGCATCATCGCGGTGTGGATCGCTACAGGGCCGATCTTCGGGTTCAGCGACACCTGGCAGCTGGTCATCAACACTGGTACCACCATCATCACCTTCCTGATGGTCTTCTTGATCCAGAACACCCAGAATCGGGACACCGAGGCGATCCAGGTGAAGCTCGACGAGCTCATCCGGGCCACCCACGGCGCCCACAACGCCCTGCTGGACCTGGAAGAGCTCGAGGCCGACAAGCTCGATGCCTTCCGCGCCAAGTACCAGGCCCTGGCCGCCGCCGCGAGGGCCGAGCTCCGCCGCGGCCTCGAGGACACCGGCACGCCGGAGCCGTGAGGGTGGGCTGGGGTTGACGAGTTCAGGACCGAACTGGATCGCGCTCGACCTGGGACTCGGGAGCAGGCACAAGCCGGTCTAGGTGCTCCTTCTGCAGTTCCATCAGGTGGGCCACCAACCGATAGGGGTCATGGCCGAAGCTCGCAGAGATGCGGTGCCGAGTCGCCCGAATCTCGACGAGTTCCTCGTCGGGGTCAGGACTGAAGTTGCTAGTAGGAGTCGGATTCATCGCTTCCTCCGAGGAACTCCAAAGGGGTCGCCAGGGTCGGGACGATCAGCCCAAGGAGGCCGTTCACCCGTCGAATATGCCCGAACTTGTTGGCGTTGGCCAGATGGCGACAGTTCCAGGTTACTAGGAAGTCACAACGATGGTGGGAAGCCAAAGCCAAGTGGAGAGCGTCTCCGGTAGGATCGGCGGGCATCAGGCGATGGCGTACGTAGGCTTCGACGATCTCCGCGACCGCCGGTGTGATTTCGACCAGAGGGAGGTCGCTGACCAGATCCAGAGCCTCCGCCCGGCTGGGGTAAGCACCATCTCGAAGCTCTGAAACCACAGCCTCACTGGTCAGAAGCTCGTACCTGTCCAGGGCCTCCTGCCACCACTGCCGCGTCCAGGCCCGGCGAGCTTGCGAAGCGGCACCCTCACGGGTGGTGTGGAAGAAACTCGGAATCGAGGTTTCGACGTAAATTCGGGGACGGAACACGTGCTGAGGATACCGCGGAGCCGCTGCAGGCTCACCCCACGAGGCGTAGGAGCTTAACCGCCAAGGTTGACTTCGACGCGCGCCGCTGAACCGTCCTGCCCTCACACCTCCCGCCCCACCCACCCGGCCTTGGCCATCCTTCCCACCAGCATCCGTACGCGGCGCTGATAGCCCTTCCTCGTCGAGCCGGGGTGCCAGTCGTCGGGGTTGGGAAGGCTGGCGGCGAGCTGGGCGGCTTCGAGCTCGGTCAAGCCCGCGGCGGATTTGCCGAAGTAGCGGCGGGAGGCCGCTTCGGCGCCGTAGAGGCCGGGGCCGAGCTCGACGATGTTCAGGTAGATCTCGAGGATTCGGCGCTTCTCGAGGTGCTTCTCGAGCTGGCGGGTGAGCAGAGCCTCCTTGACCTTGCGCCAGGGATTCCTGGACGGGGACAGCCACAGGTTCTTGGCCAGCTGCTGGGTGATGGTGGAAGCGCCACGGGGTGAGTGGCCTTCCTCGCGGGATTCGGCCCAGGCTTTCTTCATCTCCGCGACGTCGAAGCCCTCGTGGGAGAAGAAGTTGATGTCCTCGCCCACGACCACCGCGCGCTTCAGGTTCGAGGAGATCCGGCCGTAGGGCACCCACGCCCAGGCCGCCTTCTTGCCCGACTGGCGCTCGTAGCGCCGGATGAACGCGGTGGACTTCGGGTTCTCCTGGGCCAGGGCCGCCACATCGGGCCAGGTGACGAGTTGGTAGAGCAGAAAGAGCACGACCAAGGCGCCGAACCCGAGGCCGAGGCGCAGGAGCCACCTCCGAGCGGTCGCGGCGCGGACGCTCGGAGGGGGTGAGGGTGTCTCAGGCAGGGGGAGAGAGGGCGGCTCGGGCTCCACGAAGGCGACTTTACCAGCCGGTGGCAGTGCCCCCAGAAGATCAATGATTTACGGGCAGCAGCCGGTCTCCTTTCGGCCGCCGAATGTGGGTGTCGAGGTGCTCGCCGAGCTCGCGGCTCGGGGCGGTGGCCTCTGCGCCGCCCAGATGGCGGTGAAGGAGGTCTTCCAGCAAGTAGAGAAAGGCCTCGCGGGTGAGGGGGGCGCGCGGCGAGTGCCCTTCTTCGGGGTCGATGAACAGCGTCACGTCCTTGCCGAGGGCCTGCAAGGTGGCGGCGTAGTGGGTCACGCTGCGCAGCGCGACGCGCTCGTCCTGGCCGCCGGCGAAGAGCAGGAGGGGCCGGCGCAGTTGGGCGGCACGGGCGAGCGGGGACTGGGCGTGGAGGCGGGCCAGGGTGGCCTCGTCGAGGCCGAGGGACAGCGCCGCCAGGCTCTCCGCGAGGGGGATTCCCGCGGCCGCGCTGGCGTCCGTGTGGCGGGCGTTCCAGGCGAGCACCCAGCCGAAGTCCGGCGGGGGCACGAGCGCGACGCCGACCTTGAACAGATCCGGCTCGAAGGTTACGCCGAGGAGCGTCGAGTAGCCGCCGAAGGAGGCGCCGGTGATGCCTACCCGCTCGGGGTCGCCGATGCCCATCGCGAGCAGATGGCGCACCCCGTCGACGATGTCTTGCTGGACGCGGCCGTTGCCGAAGTCGCCCCGGGCCGCCAGGACGTAGGCACGGCCGTGGCCGGTCGAGCCGCGGAAGTTCGGCCGGAAGACGGCGTATTCGCGGTTGACGAGGAACTGGGCGATCGTGTCGTAGCCGGTGTCGACATGGTTCCAGGGGCCGCCGTGGACGTCTGCCACGAGCGGCAACCGAGCAAGGTCGACGCCGGGTGGCACGAGCAGGAAGCCGTGGAGCCGCAGCCCGTCCGACGCCCGGAAGGCGAAAGGGATCTTCCGCGCCAGGGCGGCCGGCGGCAGGCTGGGCGCCTGCTGGGTCTCGAGGATCTCCGTCAAGGTACTCCGCGCCGGGTCGTAGAGGTGGAAGCGCTCGCCCTGCTGGCCGCCGTCGCGCTCGCTGATCAGCCAGCGCGCACGCGGACCGCGGCCGACCTGGAAGCGCAGGTCGCGGCCCGGCAGTCGTGCCTCGATCGCGGCCAGGTGACGCGCCGTCTCGGGGTCGAGGGCGTAGGTGTGGGCGGTGACGCTCCGGTAGCTCGCGAGGAGTGGCCGGCCGTCGAGCGGATCGAGCGTCACCTCGTCGATGTCCGCCTCACCCGCGGGGTCCGAGTGGAGTGGGCGGAGCGCGTCGTCGGGCTCGAGCCGGACGAGCCCCGTGAGATCGCTGCCCAGGTAGGTCCGCAGGTGGAGCCCCTGGCCGTCGGGGGCGATCGACAAGGCGGTGCAGCCCGAGCGCACCAGGGGAGTACAACGCACCACCTCGGTCAGGCGGCCGGCGTCGTCGACGCGGTGGATCACGTGCTCGGCGCCCTCGATCCGGGTCAGGTAGGCCAGCCGACCTCGGCCATCGACGAGCGCCCCGAGAATCCGGCGCGGACCCTCGTGGAGCACCTCCTCGGCCTCGCCGGGGACGAGGCGCAGCAGCCGGTGACGCACCGGGCGGGCGGGGTCGCGAGGGTCCGTGCCGGGGGTCGAGAGCTCCTCGCTCACCAGCACCGCTGCCGGGTGGGACGGGTCGACGCCGAGCCAGCGGCGTTGGTCGAGCCCCCGGAGCGGCGTCACCAGGCCCGTACCCCCTTGACCCTCGAGGGCCAGAGCGAAGAGCCGCCGGGGGGACTCGAGGAACAGCCATCGGCCGTCCCGCGACCAGGCCAGCTCCGTGGCGTCGGTGTCGGGCAGCAGACGTCGGTACGGGGTACCCGCCGTCTCGAGTACCCACAGGCTCCGGCGGCTCCCCTGCTCGTGGAAGTAGGCGACGAACCGGCCATCGGGAGAGAGCCGGGGGCCACGGATCGTGGGCCGGACGAGGAAGTCGGCTCGCTCGAAGCGCGCTGCCGGTGGGCGAGCCCGCTCGACGGCGAGGGCATCGATCAGTGCGGAGCGATCGTCGGCCAGCGCGCCGACCGCGCCGGCCGCCACCAGGGCGGCCGCTGCCAGGACAAGGACGGTGTTTGGGCAGCGGCCGGGCTCGTCCCGGCCGGGTTGGGCAGCGGTAAACGGGTTCATCTCCGGCCCCTTCTTCATGCTGTCGCGGGCACGCCGTCGCCGGCGAGCACCGGGCTTTCGCGTTCGGGGTACAGCAGCCACAGGCTGACCAGGGCCGGCAGGCCGACGACACCGCAGACCAGTACCCAGGCCCAGCGCGCCGCGGGCGCCAGGGGCAGGCGGCGGACCTGGACGAGGGCGAGCAGAAGCGAGAGGGCGAGCAGGCTCCACGCCGTGGCCTCGACCACCGGTGGCCGGGTGCCCGGCTCCTTCGCGGCCAGCGGGTTGGCCGGCGCGAAGAGCCCTTCGGCCCGGGTCCGCAGCGCGTGGAGGAGCGGCGAGGGCCACCAGCCGTGGAATCGCCACAGCGCGGGTCCGTCGGGCTCGAGGGCGCGTCGGGCGAGAGCCTCCACGCCGCCCTCCGCATCGATCGCCAGGACTTGCTGGTAGGCGTCGGCCTCGCCGTCGAGCACGCCGGTGCCGAAAAGGAAGGACACCAGGTAGCCGTCGAGGAGCTCGATCAGGTCGACCCGGGCGAGTTGGCCGATCGGCCCCGGGAGGGGCAACCGCAGGCGCGGCTCGAGCGGGTGATCTCCCTCGGCCAGCTCGCGGGCGTCGAAGAAGTACAGCGCGCGGTCCGAAGCCACCGCCACGTGGTCGCCGATGACGGAGCTCGCACCCCCGGCCAGAAGCTCGCCCGCCGGCACGGTCACTCGCGGCCACAGCTTCTGGTGCCGCGAGTCGTACTGGTAGAGCGCGTGGGCGGAGGCGACCAGGTCCGCGCCGAGGGGCAGGGCCGGGGCCGAGAAGGGCGCGCCCTCGGCGCCCACCCCGAGCTCGCCGGCAGCCCGGCCATCGGTCAGATGGACGCCGTGGAAGAGCATGGTGTCGTGACTGAAGACCCAGCGTACGCGCCGTTCTTCGTCGTCGAATTCCATCGGCGCGAGATTGGTCAGCTCCCCCCGTCGCGGCGCCCGCTCGAACCGGGGGCCGAGGTCGTGGATCTGGGAGATCCGCACCTGCTCGCGCCACAGCCGTGTCCGATCGTCCGTTCCCGTGCCCAGCCCGGCCTCGAGGAGAGCGGCGCCGTCGGCATTAAGGGCGGCGACGTAGCCACCCTCGGCCGGCGTGCTGTTGAGGGGGTGGCTGCCCAGGACCATCCAGCCCACCTCGAAGGCGAGGCCGAGGAACCCGAACAGCGCCAACGCTCCCATCTGCACCGGCAGGGTGATCGCCGCGAGCGCCAGCGGGTGACGAGGCCGGGCGCCGAACTCCGGCTTGAAGGCGAGGGCGACGAGGAGCGCCAGCCAGCCGACGACCAACGCTTGAACGGCGAGCGCGCCGCCCCCGACCGCCGCGGCCACCGCGAGCCACGCCGGTAGCACCAGCACCAGCACGGCGTGGCGCTTGCCGCCGACGAGCGCGTAGACGCCGGCCAGGTAGCCGGCGAGGGCGATCAGGGTCGACGCCACGGCGAGCAGGAAATGCCGGGTGTCGACCACCCGCGAGGTGAAGAGCTCCTGACCGAGGGCGGTCAGCGCGATCGGCAGCCCCACCGCAGCGGCCAGCAGCAGCGCGCAGGCCGCCGTCAGCGCGAGGGCGATCCGCCACGGCGACATCGGCCGGTGGAGCAGGTTGAGCCAGGTGTTGGCACGCCGGTAGCCGCCCATCTGGAACAGCCCCAGGAGCAGACCGGTGACGCCGTAGATGCCGCCGAAAACGCGGTAGACCAGGAGCGGTTGCTGGGCGAGGTCGACCATCCGGGTCATGAAGCCCAGGATGGCCAGGTGCACCAGGGCCGCGGCGAGAGCCCAGGGTCGGAAGCGGAGCAATTCGGCTTTGAACAGATCCCACATGACGAGTTCCCTTCGAACGCACTCAGGCCGATGCCGGAGCGGCGTGGTGTTTGGCGAGGAAGCCGTTGACGGCCCGGTCCAGGCTCACCGGCATGGATTGCACCGAGCGGGCGCCGCGGCCGCGCAGGAACTCGGCGAAGTCCTCGTCCTGGTCGAGCACGAGGTAGTGCTGGAGGCCGTCGAGACGCTGCTCCTCGAGCAGCCCCGGCACCGCGGCCGGCGCTGGCGGCTGGAACGGAATGTCGGCCACCCAGTGGGTCACCCGGGCACAGAACTCGTCCGGCGCCGACATGTTCGCGAGCTGGCCCCGCTCGAGGATGATCAGGTTGTCCGCCACCCGCTCGATCTCTTCCATCTGATGCGAGCAGTAGAGGACGGTGCACTCTTGGGCGGCGGAGCTGTAGAGCAGCGACTCGAGGAAGGCGCGCTTGGCCACCACGTCGAGCCCCAGGGTCGGCTCGTCGAGGACCAGGAGCTCGGGGCTCTGGGCGAGGGCCAGGGCGAGGTTGAAGCCGGCCCGCTCGCCGCGGGAAAGCTGGCCCACGCGCTGCTCGGGCAGCACGTGGTAGTGGCCGATCACCTCGTCGAAAGCGCGCTGGTTCCAGCGCGGGTAGTGATGGCGCTGCATGGCCGTCACCGCGGCCACCCGCATCCAGGTGGGCAGGGTGTGCTCCTCGTTGACGAAGCCGATGCGCCCGCGGTCCGCGGGCGTCAGCCGCCCGCTGTCGCGGCCAAGAATGCGGGCCTCGCCGGAGGTCGCGGGCAGAAAGCCCAGGAGGATGCGGAAGAGGGTCGATTTGCCCGCGCCGTTGGCGCCGACGATGGCGTGGATGCGGCCGCGCGGCACGGCGAGGTCGAGGTGGTCGAGGGCGAGCTTGCGGCCGTAACGCTTGGTGAGAGCGCGGGTCTCGAGGACGAAGTCGGAAGTGGCGATGTCGTTCATGGTCTTCTCGGAAGTCAGGCGGTTCTTCTCGCGGTCAGCACCTGGAGCTCGCGATCGAGCCGTTCCAGGGCCACGGCGGGCGGGTAGTCGAGGGCGGCCACCTCGTGCACGAAGCGTTGGATCGCCTCGTCCATCCGGCGCTCGCGTTCGGATTCGGAAAGTCGCTGGCGCGGCGGTGCCACGAAGAGCCCCAGCCCCGGCCGCGCCTCGAGCCAGCCTTCCGCGGACAGCTCCGTATAGGCCTTGGCGACGGTGTTGGGGTTGATCGTCAGCTGCTGCGCCAACCCCCGCACACTGGGCAGCTGAGCCCCCGGCAAGAACTCGCCGGTGGCGATCTTCATGCGCACCGCATCGACGATTTGTTTGCTGATGGACCGCGTATCGCCGGTGACGATCTGGATCATGAGGGGACGGGTGCGGGTCATGGGGCCTCCGGGTCGACTGTGTGGACTGTACCATGGTGCACAGTACAGTGCAAGCGGTCTCTTCCGAGGCCACCCGCCCGGAACGTTCAATCGACCTTGAGAAGCTTGCCCGGGTCGACTGTCAGTCGAACCCCTCGTTCCAAACCGTGTCCTTCAGCAGGTCCGCCCAGTCGAGATCGGCACCGAGGACGCAACCCTCTTCGCACCCCGGGAACAACATCAAGTGTGCTCCGCGGGCCAGGGCATCGCTTCCCTGGGTCTCATGACCGGCCCACAGTGGTGGCAGGATGAAGATGCCCTGTTCGAAGAACGGCTCCCCCAGACTACAACCCATCGTCTGACCGCCGGTGCAGCCCGGCAGGACGCGAACCGTGCCCGTCGTGAGCCGGCCGCCGGTGTGGTCGAACCGGAATTCGAGGGAGACCCGCTCCGGCTCGGCGTAAGGGCACTGGGTCTCCGGCGGGTCGTCATCGTCGCAGTCCTTGGTATAGGTGTAGACGTTCGCGCGGAAGGTGTAGGGCTCCTCGGTGCGGAACAGGGTCACTTTGTAGCGCAAGCCGAAGGAGTTGCAGCTACTCACCGGGCTTCCCAGGCAGCTCGGGCGCAGGGAGCGCGAGAGGATGCGGAGGATCTTGGCGTCGGTCGCCGTGGTCTCCGGCTGACACGCACTCAACAGGTCGTCCTCGAGAGGGCCACGACCCACCCGGGTTGCGGAGCGTTCGGCGAGCACTCCCGAGATTTGTACAGGGACGCGAGGGTAAAAGGGATTGATCGCTCCGCCCGCGGCCTCGAAGCCGATGTCGAAAGTACGGTCCGGGTTTGGTGCTCGGAGCGTCGATTCCACATCCCGACGCACCAGTGTGGTCTCCACCAGGGGAAGCCGCGCCGGGTTCAGAAGCAGGGCCTCGTTCTTGAAGTAGATCTCGAAACTCATCTGCTCTTCTTCGTCGCGGAGGAAGCCTTCGACATCGAAGCGCATTCCCAGAGGAACGAACAGTCCTTCGAATCGACCGCCGCCGGGGCTGGCCCGCCAGAAGAGGATGCTGGGGTTCCCGCCGAGGCTGGAGTCAAATCGCCGCTCCAGCCGTTCGAGTTGCAGCTCCTGGCACGCCACCTGGTCCGGAGTCAGTGGAGGTGAGTCTGCAGCCAGCAGGAACGAGCCGCCAAACAAGACTAGGAAAACGAGCAGGCATCCTGATTTCATGGTGGCTCCTTCACTGTTCGCTCAGTCGAATCCCTCGTTCCAGACCGTGTCCTTCAGCAGGTCCGCCCAGTCGAGGTCGGCGGAAAAGACGTTGTCTTCGAATCCCTGGTACAGGTAGGAAAGGTAGGCCCCGCGAGCAAGGGCTTCGTTTCCCTGCGTCTCGTGGCCCGCCCACAGCGGCGGCAGGACGAAGATGCCTTGGCTGAAAAACGGCTCTTGCGTGCTGCAGCCAGTAGTTTGCCCGCCGCTACAAGCCGGCAGGATGCGAACCGTGCCCGTCGTCAGCCGCCCGGCGCTCCTGTGGAACCGGAACTCGAGGACGATCCGCTCGGGCTCGGAATAGGGGCATTGGGTTTCGGGCGGGTCTTCATCCTCGCAGTCGTAGACGTATGTGTAGATGTTCGCGCGATAGGTGTAGGGCTCCTCGGCGCGGTACAGGGTCACTTTGTAGCGGAAACCGAAGGTGTTGCACACGGCCGGGCTGGCCCAGCAGGTCGGACGCAGCGACCGCGAGATGAGGCGCAGGATCTTGGCGTCGGTGGCCGTGGGCTCGGGCTGACAGGCGCTCAACAGGTCGTCTTCCAGAGGGCCACGGCCCACACGGGTCGCGGAGCGTTCGGAGTGCACCCCCGAAATCTGCACCGGGACGCGAGGATAAAGGGGATTGATCGCCCCACCCGCGGCTTCAAAACTTACATCGAAGTCAAGATCGGGGTTCGGCTCCCGAAGTGTCGATTCCACGTCCCGGCGTGCCAAGGTGGTTTCCACCAGCGGGAGCCGCGCCGGGTTCAGCAGCAGCGCCTCGCTCTTGAAGTAAATCTCGAAGCTCAGCTGCTCTTCGTCGCGGAGGAAATCCTCGGCCACAAAGTGGACTCCCTGAGGAGCGTAGAGGCCCTCGAACCGACCGCCGCTCGGGCTGGCGCGCCAGAAGAAGATGCTCGGACTGAGACCGGAGAAGGCGGCGAAACGCCGCTCCAAGCGTTCGAGTTGAAGTTCCTGACACGCCACCTGGTCCGGAGTGAGAGGAGGTGAGTCGGCATTCACGGGGGGGGAGCCGCCAACCAAGGCTACGAGTACGAACAGGCATTCTGACTTCATGACGGCTCCTTCACTGTTCGGTGATTCGGACCGCAAGGTCGAAATCATAGGGATCCGATTGTACGACGCACTTGCCGGCCACGAGGGACTCGGGGCAGCTGCCGCCACCGGTACCGTTCGGCGTCCAGTGAATGATCTTGGTGGAGAGCGGCGCGCTCGCGGCCGCGGCCGGCAGGCAGAACTCGACGAGGTAGGTCTTGGGGCCGCTCCCACCCAGTCGAAGCTCGAGCTTTTCACTGTAGCGATTGCTGAGTGGAGCGGTCCAGACTCTGGCGTCGTAACCGCCGAAGGACAGGAAGGGGTTGCCACTGCACGCGGTGTTCGTAAAGTCACCGGTCTTGCAGCGCTGAGTACTGCGGTGAACGTAGAGCACGAACTGGCCTTTCGTGGCCGTCGGGGTCGGCTCTAGAGCAGCCCAATAGCGTTGGGACTGGCGGATCGGATCGAAGCCCACTGCCTCTCTGGGATATGGAGGCCAAGCGACACAAGTGCTGCCGCTGCAGTCGCGGAGCCAGCCGGGGACGGCGGTGCCCGGCGGCGGGCTCGAGCGCTGGAGCTCGGTGAGCCGGAGGCTGCGCAGGAAGCGGAGCAGGTTCCGCATCTGACCTTGGAGCGCGCGGCTGTTCTGAAGGTCGTAGCGGTAGCCAAAATGGTCGACCGCACCGCCTTGGGTGAGCATGAACTCCCACGCCTCGGCCCGGGCGGAGGCGGCCACCCCCCAGCGCAAGTTGACATTCGAGCTGCCGTTCCAGTGCGTGCGGGCCCACGGGCCGCCGCCAACGCTCGTCTCTTCGGGCAACCAGGTCTGGACGATCTTGCCCTCGTTGAAGCCGAGGATCTTTTGCGGCGTTCCCCGTTCCCGAATCAAGCTCATCGCTCCGAGGTCGATCCTTGGATCGTCGTCTTGCTGCACCAGCGTGTAGTGGCCGTTCACGACCGCGATGTCCGAGTTGCTCAGCGCCCGCGTGGCGCCGCTACGGCTGAAGGGCTGGGCGGCGATCAGATGGCGGGTGTTGAGCGGGCGCCCCTTCAGGTCCTCTTCGCTCTTGACCCAGGAGATCACGAGCTTGTTCCAGTTGGCGATGCGATCGAGGGTCGCGGAATCGAGCGGGGTACAACGGTCGGGGTCGGTCGGCGGGGTCCCCGACGCCTTCTTGCACTTGTAGTTCTCCTGCTCATTGGCGAGTTCCCAGTAGACGTTGTCAAAGCACCAGAGCTCTTGGACCGTCCAGCGGACCACATTCTCCTGGGCCTTCTGCATGGCCGGCTCGACCAGCGCGAAGCCCGTGGCCGGGGGAGTTGCCGGAATCGCTTGGACGAAGTTCGCCCAGCGGGTGAACTTCACCGGCTGGCCGTAGGCACCGGGCTCACCGTAGCGGGCTGCGCCGCCCCACGGACCCAACCGGAACCGGTCGAAGTCACCGCCTTGCCACGGGGCGAAGAAGGTCACCTCGACGAACAGGCCCCTTTTTCGCGCCTCGGCCACCACTTCGCGCAAGCGGCGGAAATAGTCGTCGTACTTCTGATCGAGCGCCCAGAAGGTTCCGAGCTCGGTCACGGTGACCTGCTCGAAGGGCTGGTTGAGCGGATCGATTTCCGCGCCGAAGCCGACCCACAGGCGAATCTTGTTGAGCTCGCGGAGGCGGAGCTGTTCGAGGACCAGCGGGTAGTTCGACTGGTCACAGTAGTAGAGGGGTGGCGAGCTCGACAGGTAAAGGTGGCACGCGTTGTCGGCCGAAACGCCGACGAGGGGCGTCATCTGCGAGCGGTAACTGAAGTAGCTCTTGAACGGACCAAAGACTTTGAGCGGTGAGGAGCTCGCGGGGTTCCAACCGGTGCAGCCCGCGGCACCGGGGTCCGGGTAGTGCTGCGGGCCGCAAAACACGGAGGCGGAGGGCGTGCAGGTGGCGGTCGGGGCGAAGAGCTCGTCCTCGGCCGGCGACTCGACGTAGCTCGGATCCAGCTCCAGCTTTCTCGGGCGGAATCGGTTCCCAGGTCGCCGGATCGAACACGGTCGAGGGGTCGACTTCCGTGCCTGGATCGTTGTCCGGTCCCGCGGGGCGCTCCGGATCGAAGACCGAGTCGGTGATCTCGATCGGCGTCGGCTCGAAGCTATCCAGATCCTCCGGGGGTTGGGGAAAGGCAGCGAGCACTGGGGCCACCACGGTAGCGATCAGCACGAAGACTCTCTTAAATCCTGGCATTAGTGATACCTCGCCGCTGAATTGTTGGTGACATACGGTTCAGAACCCGCCGAGGTGCCGAGAGGGTTAGGCGGTAACCCCACCCCCGGGCTGTCCTCGACAAAGATGAGCCAAAGGTCGAGCCGATCGAGGAACGCGGCGGGGACCTCGCCGCGGGTGAGGTGGTGGGTGATCTCGGCGAGGGCCTCGCGAATGGCGGGCGTTTCGGGCAGGTCTTTGAAGTGCTCGAGGATTCCCGCGGCCAGTGCCCCGCGGGCGTGGAAGCGGCGGTTGAGAGCCAGCTCGGCACGGGCGGAGACGACGCCCGCCCACAGGCTGCCGAGGAGCCGGCCCTCGGCTCGCATCCGCCGCGCGGGGCCGGCGAGCAGCTCGAGGGCCACCGCCGGCCGGCTTTCGAGCACCCGCAGGGCCGCTTCGGCAACCAGAAAACGGTCCTTGCCTTCCGGGGTCGGAGCCAGAGCCAGCTCGGTGGTCCAGGTGGCGACGGTCGGCCGGGCGACGGCGGGTCTGCGCGTGCGCAGGGCCGCGCGGGTGACCAGCTCGAGGCTGGCGAGGCGCAGCTCCCGAGCCTCGAAGGGCGCGGCGCGCACCAGCCGGTCGACCGCCTCGTCGGGCCGGCCTCGCAGAAGGTCGAGCCGAGCCCGGGCGAAGAGCAGCTCGGCGTCGTCTTGCTCGGTGCCGGCGATCCGGAAGATTCGCGCCGCCCGGTCGAGCTGCTCCTCGGCCTGAGCCGCGCGGTACTCGTCCAGGGCGAGCAGGCCCGCCGTCAGCGCGCGATCGGCCGTGAGTGTGAGCCAGAAGGCCCGGGGCGAATCTTCCTGGGCGAAGCCCGCTTCCAGCTCTGCGAACAACGAGCGCGCGGCCTCGAGCTGCCCGCGCCGGCGCAGGGCTCGGACTTCCATGAGACCGGCGCGGCCGAGGTTGTCGTCGAGAAAGGCCTGGAAGGCGCCGTCGCCCCCGACGTCGGACGCCGCGGAAACCCGGGCCGCGAGCCGCGCGAGCGGCAAACGCTCCGCGGCCGGCAGGGCCTCCGCGGCCTCGAGCAGCAGGCAGCCGAGGAAGACGCCGTCTTCTCGCCAGCTCTGAGCCTCGAGCCAAGCCTCCCGCTCGCTCTCCGGCAGATTCAGCAGCGTCACCCGGGCCACTTCCGCGGCCTGCCGCGCCGGGCTGCGCTCGTCGGCCCGGGCGGCCAGGTCCCGCCTCCGGCGCCGCGCGTGGCGCAGCTTCGCCTGCCCGGACCACTCGGCGACCACCGCTTCGAGCCGCTCCATCAGTTCCGAGCCGCTCACCGCTCGGGTCTCCAGCGATCGAGCTCCGCCGCGAGGTCGAAGTCCAGCTCCGAGACCGCCCCCGGGTCTTCGAGCGACGCCACTCGGACGGTGACGAAGTTGCCTTGAAGCTCGAGGAAGGGCGAAACCCGAGCCGCTTCGAAGACCCCCGCGGCGAAGTCCACTAGAGCCAGAGCGTGGCGCCGCGACTCGAAGGAGTAGATCCGCGAAATTCCGGGCCCCACCTCGACCAGCCGCCAGCAGCGGAGCTTGCGCAGCCGTTCTTGAATTCGCTCCGCCTTGAGCGCGGGCAGGCGTTCGCCGGCCGCCGACCTCGGCGCCATCTCAGTGTTCATGGTGAAGAGTCCTTTCGAGCGGAAAAAGACCCCACCGGACCGGCTCTGCCGAGAAGATGAGAAGCGGCCGAGCCGGCCCGGTGGGGTGGAAGGAGGAAGGACCGGACGCGGCGGCGCCGGTTCTCTCCGCGAGGCTATGATTTCGGTTATGGACGACGCGAAGGCGATTGGACAGACCTTGTTGGCTCTGCGGCGCAACTTGGAGCTGAGCCAGAAGGCAGTGGCGGCCAAGGCCAAGATTCCGCTCACGACCGTCTACCACCACGAACGCGGGCACAAGCCGCCGACGACGGATGAGGTGCTGGCCTACTGCCGAGCGCTCCGCTGCTCGTTCGACGAATTCAATACATTTCACAATCAGCTCAAGGAGTTTCGCGGGAGACCCCCCGGTTGGTGGCACAAGGCGCCGCTCGGCGGACCGAAGCGTCCAACCGCCGCCTCGCCCCTCGCGGAGCAACTGGAGGGCCTGATATCGCTCTTCGCGGACGAGGTGGCGAAGCGTCTCGACCATCGCTGAGCTAGACCGCCTCTTGGCGGGATTGGCGTGCGGCTTCGAGGTGGTGGACGACGGTAGCGAGGCGGCGAGCGCTGCGGCGAGCCAACTGAAGAATCGCCGCGGCCTCCTTGGATTGCCCGGTCCGTCTTTCCACGGCGATCGCCGCTTCGAGAGCCCGCGCGGAATACTGCAGCTCGGCTTCGAGGGCCCCGAGCAACTCGCCGAGGGGTGGTAAGCCCCTGCGCTCCTTGTCTGAGCCCAGCTCCCCGGCGAACTCCTGAAAAATCCGATAAAGCGAGAGGCCGAGGACGGCCATCAGTTGTCGGGCCGGTACGGGGAGTCGGGCCAGCTCGAGGGGGCGGAAGAGCCCCGCCTCGGGTTCGTGGCTCTGGCGGTGGGCTCCGAGGAGGGGGAAGTCCCGCTCAAGCTCGGCGCACACCCGCTCGAGCTCGCCCCAACGGAAATCGGTGGAATCGACGGATTTCGTGTTCATCGCGCTGCAAAGGCTGCCGGAATGCGAAGGCCGAACGCAAGCGCGGATGTCGAAACATAAGCTACTGAAAAAAATGAGGTTGGTGCCCGTGGCTGCCGCGTCGAGAAAGCCCTGGGGGGCAGTCGCGGGGACGTTCCGGGTCTCCACGGTGTGCCGCCATCGGACGGCTGATCGGTGGCCAGCCACCGATTTTCGAATACACTCGGGCACAGCCCTGGAGCTTTCGGATCGCCGCGAATCACCCCTGACCGGGCGGAGCCGGAGACCCCGGCGGGGTGAGGACGCCCGCAACTCGAGGAGCGGAACCACCCGCACGAAAAGGAGCCACCATGCGCCGCCGCACCGCCCTTGCCCTCCTCGTCGCTCTCACCTTCGTTCTCTCCCTACCCGCCGCCGCCGCGCCCCGCTCCGGCGGTGCCGCCTTCGGCGCTGAGCTACGCGCCTTTTTTGGGGACCTCCTTCCGAACTGGCTTTTCGGCCGACCGAAGGGCGGAGAAGTGGAATCCGTGGTGCTGGCCGCGGGCTGCAGCATCGACCCATTCGGCAAACTGCAATGCTCCGAGAACCCTCCCTCGCCGGGCGTTGTGCCCACGGCGACCGCCGGGGTCTGTGAAGAGGGTCACTGCTTCTGACGAATGACCTTCGTTCACTTTTGTGCCAACTTCGCGACCGGTGCGCTACACTGGCATCCGTTCAAATTCCCGTTCGCGGAGAACTGGCCCATGCGCATGGAAGAAGGGCTCGAGCTGGCGCGGCTCGTGGCGCGGGAAGTGGCTACCGGCCGGGTGACCAGGGAAGAGGCGGAACGCTACCTCGCCGAAACGTTTCGGCCGGATTGCCCCGCCTGCCACGAGAACTACGAACTCGCGATCGCCCGCCTCTACGCCCCGCCGCCCCTAGGCCTGCCCACGGGCAGCCGGCTCGGGGGCCGGGTGGCCGCCTTCCTCGCCGCCCATCCCGCTCCGGCCAAGGCCAACGCTGAACCGCGTCCCGCCCCGAGGCGCCCGCGGAAGAGCCGGGCGCTGCCCGCGGAAGAGTTGCTCGCGCGCAGCCTCGCCGCCTTCGAAAGACTCCGGGCCGAGCCGTGGGTGCGGCGGCGCGAGCGGGTGCAGCTCGAGTGGCGCCGCTTCCGGGGCCTCGAGATCGCCCGCCTGTGCCTGGCCGAGGCCTTCGCGGCCCTGCCCGGAAACCCGGAGGATTCCGACCACTGGGCCGAGCTGGCGCTCTTCTCCTTGGCCGGCAAGCGGCGGGTGGCCGGCGCCGCCCCGGCGGAGGTCAACGCCCGGCGCCTCGAGGCCCGCCTGCTGCAAGCCAACGCCGCCCGCTGCCGGGGGGATCTGGACGAAGCGGCGGAGGACCTCGCTTTCATCGTGGCGAGCGGCACCGAGCTGGACCTGCGGGACTTCGCCTTCTGGGTGGGCGCGAAGCACTTTCTGGCCTCGACCGAGCGGGACCTCCGCCAGTTCGGCCCGGCGGTCCAGCAGGCTCGGGCTGCGGCGGCCCTCGCCCGCGCCGCCGGCTTTCAAAAAAACGAGGTTCAAGCCCGCTCGCAGCTCGGTTCGATTTTCGAGCAGCAAGCAGACTTCGCCTCGGCCCTGGTGGCGATCCGCCACGCTGTCCCGCTGCTTGCCGGCCTCCAGGACCCCGTTCTCGAGTTCGGAGTGCGCCACAACGAGAGCTTGTACCTGGCTCGGCTGCGCCGCTTTTCCGAAGCCGAAGAGATCGCCCGCGCCCTGGCCCCGCGCTACGAGTCCCAGCCCAGCTCCCGGAATCACCGCGGCTGGCTTTCTGCCCTCATCCACGCCGGCCTCGGCCGACCCGCCGAGGCCGAAATCGATTTCCAAGCCGCCCGCGACGGTTTCCTCGCCGCCAAGAACCCCTACGACGCGGCCCTCGTCACCCTCGATTGGGCGCTCTTCCTGCTCGATCAGGACCGGGCCGAAGAGGTGCTTCCCCTCGCCGTCTCCATGGGCCAGGCCTTCGAAGCCCTCGGCGTGGCGCGCGAGACCATGGCCTCCTGGGCCATCTTCCAGGCCGCGGCAGAGCGGCGGGAGCTGGACCGGGCGGTGGCGGCGGAGCTGGTGCGCCGGGTAGGAGAAGAGCGGGGTGGGGGAAGAAAAGCGCCGGTGGCGGGTAGCGAAGTTTCTCGTTGACAACTCTGCGGCACGAAAATCTTGTCTCGCGCTGAAGGGAGAAACTATGGAAGTTCGAGTCCTGATCGCCGGATTCAAGAACCTCTCTTTGATCGCGGCCCTCGTTCTAGTAGGCTTTTTTTTCGCCTCCCTCCCCGGATCGGCCAGCGTCTATGCCTGCAAGCTCAGCCAAGACTGTTTCTACTGCTTTCCGGGGGCGAAGAACGACGACTGCTCCGTCACCTGCGACTACTGCCTTGGGATTCGCTGCCTCGGACCCGGGCGCCACGAAGCCACGGGTGATTTCGCACCCCCGGAGGCGGAGCCCCTCCGCAAACTCGAGCGGTTCCCGGCGGAACCTTTCGTGGCCGCGCTTGGGCCGAACGTCCGGCAGGTCATCGAGGCGCTTTGGCATTGGTACGACAGCCCGATCACGCTGAAACGCGAGGTTCTCGACCTGGCCGGCGCGATCAAAGTCGACGGCAAAGCACGGGAGTTCACGCTCGAAATCCGCCAAAGCGGCGAGCAGCAGCTCTACGACCTCCGGCTCGAAGGCGAGCCGAGGGCCAGCTGGAGCGTCACCAGTCTCGGCGACTCGCAGGTCCTCGTCGAGTTCCAAGTCGGAGCAGGTTCGGGCGACCGGGAACGGACCGGGAAGTTCGTCGTCGACAAGCCGCTCGGTGTGCCGTGACCGCCGCCGAATCCGCCACGGCCTCTCGCATGGCCTTGGAGTACGAGGCTCTCCGGGCGGAGCTGGCGACGAACCGGCAGTTCATCTTCGAGCGACCGGTGTTGATCTTGGGGGTCTCCCTCGCCGGACTTTTGGGGATCGAGCAGAGCCCGGCGGCGCCGCTCGAGCAGCTCGGCCTGCTTTTCGTCGTCTCGCTGTTCTTCCAGTCGGTCCTGTTCTTCAACCTGTGGTTCACGCTCAACCGGCTGCGCAGCAGCAGCCGGATCCTGGCCTACCTCGTCGTCGTGCACGAGGGACCTCGGCGCCGGTCCTGGCGCGGCTGGGAAACCTCCCTCCTCGACTATCGCCGGTGGCGGCTCGATCATCGCGAGGAGGCGAGGAAGATCGAGAAGAACCATTTGGACGGGGAGCAGTACGACAGCCGGCGCTACTACGGACCCATCTTCTCGTTCCACTGTGTCTTGTCGGGTTTGGCGTCGATCGCAATCGCCGTCCTGGCGATCGCGCGCATCCCGCCTGGACCCGTGAGGCTCGCGGTGCTCGGATTCGCGCTGCTTCTGGTTTCGGCCTTCGTCGCCATCGCCGGGTGGCAATGGCAGCCGCGGCGGGTCCGCAATGCGATCGAGGCCGAGGTCGAGATCTGGAAGAAGGTACTCGCCCAGCGCGGGCGGCCGAAGGGTCTAGCGCGCGTCGGCGCGCCGGCTCAGGCCCCGGCCGCCGGCGGCCAGTGAGGCGGGTAGCTGGCGCGGTAGCCCACCAGGCGCCCGAGGGCGATCACGGCCTTGGCGATTTCAGCCGAGGCGAGTCGGGCTTGCCGGCGTCAGGCTCGGCCTCGAGCGTCAACTCGAGGCGCCCACCCGGAACGACCCAGCCCTCGGCACACCGCGCTCGGCCGCGCCAGCCTTCGGGATCGACACCGCTCACGACCGGCTCGGAACCGAGACAGACACTCCAGATTCCCGGGGCCAAACGAGGCAAACGCCACACGCGACCACGAAAGGCCGAGGCCCCGTGCTCCCGTGCCCAGCGAGCCAATGTGGCCGTGCCGACGGGAAGGCCATCGACGAAAAAAGCCAGGGTCCCTTCTCGGCCGGTAGCGTCGGCCGGATCGCGGGAGTTACCGACGTCGAGCGAGATCTCGCCGCCTTCGGATTCGACGAGCAGCTCGACACTTGACTGCACCGGCACCCGTTGCACGGAGAGAGCACGGCCCGCCGCGGCAATCGTGACCAGTAGCTCCCGGGCCGCACTCGGCAATTTCAACTCGAAACGTCCCTCGTGATCGGTCAACGCCGGGGCCGAGGAACCGACGGTTTCCGGCACCAGCACCAGCCAACTGACGACGGCCCCGGCCACCGGCCCAGAGCCGTCGACAACCCGGCCCACGAGGGCTCGGCGTTTCGCGAGAACGATCTCGATCGGACCGAGCGACTGGTTCTCGAAGAGCTGAACGAACTGCGATTCGCCAGCGAGGGCGTCGGGCTCGAGACTCTCGGCAGACAGGGCGACCTCGCCCACGGGTGCTCCAAGAATCTCGAAGTGCCCCAGCTGGTCGGTCGAACTCGTTTGGCGGGCTATGCCGGCCACGGCGGCGAAGACGCGCGCCCCTTCGATAGGCATTCCCTCCTCGCCGACCACACGGCCGAAGATTCGGGTCGCGGGCACTTTCAACTCGAGTTCGGCCCAGCCATCGGAGCCCCGCACCAAGGTACGGCGAAACGTCCGCTGGACCGGGGGTTCGGACAATTCGACCGCAACGTCCCACAACCCGCTTCGAGGCAACAACACCTCGAATCGACCCTCGGTGTCGGTCACGACCGCGGTCCGCACCAACCCGTTTCTGCCACCGAAATGAATCTCTCCCGGAACTCCTTCGTCGCCATAAAGGAGTTCTCCCCGCACGGGTAGGTAGTCGATCGCCACTCGCACTTGCGAGTCGGCTTCGCCTTCGACCAGGATCTCGGGATCACTCCACAAACGCGCCCCGGTCGCGTCCGTGACGCTGATCCAATACCGCCCGGCGGGAACCTCTCTGAGATGAAGTTCGCCGCCCAAACTGGCTTTCCCTTCGAAGAGCGGTGGGTCGAAGGTCCCTTCGGAGTCCTGATACCGAGAAATGGAGATCTGCCAAGGCCGCTCGAGGGCATCGAGGGCCGGCTCGATGAGGACCGAAAGCTCGAGCGGTGGGCGCAGCAGTAGAGGAGCGTCGAGGGAGGTCTCGCGCTCCTCCAGAATCTCAATCTCGGGAAGGACTGCGGTGGCGAAGCCAGGGTGCACGACTTCGAGGCGATAGGAGCCGGGTGCTACCCCTCGAAGCTGGAAAAAGCCCCGTCCATCGACCGAGGTGGTCGGACCGGTGCCGGTCAAGCGTCGCTTGAGAACGTAGTCCGTGCTGGAGGCCGCGAGGCCGAGCCGTGGAATCAACCGTACCAGGCAATTCGAAGGATCGAAGGTTGCGCCTTCGGCTGCGACCCGGCCGACGACAGATGCGCCCGGAACGAGGACGAGCGTTCCGAGCTCGATGGCTTCGCCGGCCTTCACCTTCGAATCCCAGCGGTAATGAGGAACGAACCCGTCGGCCCGCACGACGAGATCCAGCGGTCCCGCGGGCACGAAGCAGTGGAGCCTCCCCTGTTCGATCGGGCATCCCGCACGTCCAGCCGGCAACGAATGGCTGCTCTGGTGGGATGGTGGGCGAGAGAATTCGACATGGAGGGAGGTGGGCAAAGGACGCCGGCTCGGGTTGTCCAGACTGGCTCTCACCAGTCCCTGCGGCCAAACGAGCAGCCGGACCGGAGACGGCACTTTCGAAGTCACAGTGGTGTCGATGATGACAGGTGGCGAGTAGCCCTGAGGGCTTTCGAGCTTGGCCAGCCAACGACCCGGCACCAGCGGCACCACGAGGGCACCCGGCTTGATTGGTACCGACAGAGCTTCAGCTGACCGAGGGCCGCCACTTCCGGCGATCGGTTGCAGGTGCAAGGTTCCTTCGAATTGGAAGTCGCGTTCTACGACCTCCATCAGAATCTCCACTGGCTTGGGGACCTGTTCCGCTGAAACCGATCCGCCGAGGAGCACAAAGAAGGCCAGAGTTCCCCAGAAGCCCATGAGCCTTCCGGTTCAATACAGGCGAATGCAGGTGAAACAGTGCACAGGGCAATACTGGGCTGCGCCTGTGAGGTAACACTGATCATAACCGCCGCCGCCAGTGCCACCGCCACCGGTCCCGCCACCCGCCGAACAGGTGATGGCATTCGTGAAGCAGTCTGTCCAGTCGGTTCCGCCGAGTTGCGTGCACTCCGTGAAACCGCTGCCGTCCGAGGGATCTTCGCAGGTGGCACTCGTCACCCACAGGAAAGAGTGGTCGACACAATCCAAGCAGCCTGTTAGTCGAACTCGAACGACCGCGGCCTCCGCGTCACCCACCCAAGAGCCGAGGAAGCCACTGACCATGAGAATCGCTGCCAACCTGAAAATTCTCATTGGACGCTCCTTTGCTTTATGGCATCGTATGCGTCAACGCGCAGAGCGTCAAGGATGTGCTTTGCCAATGGCGCCTCCCGGCTGTCGGCCTGTGGCTCGCGGCGCTGGCGTTCGATCCCGCGCCAGCACCCGCAGCTCCGCCCCCCGGCCGTCGGGGATCCGCAGCACCTCGTGGTAGCCGGTTGCGATCTCCGGCCGCGCCAGGATCGGGGCGAAGAAGGCGGCGAAGTGGGTGGAGTCGATCAGGTAGTCGGGTCGGGTGGTGGCGAGGAAAGCGGGCAGGGTGCCGTCGCTGCGGGCCGCGAGGACGGCTGGGCTGACCAGGCCGCCGAGGTCGAGGATGCGCTGGCTCGGCGCGAAGGTGCCGAGGATGCCGATCTCGAGGGCGGCCACGGTGGCTCCCGGGGCAGCGGTGCGGTCGAGGTGCTCGCCGACGCGGCGGAAGGCGTCGTACCGCGGGTCCGGCGCGCGGCGCCACTGGTTCGCGAGGTAGGACCAGGGCTGGAAGAGCCCGAGCAGGAGCGCGGCGGCGACGGCGAATCCGAGGCGCGGGCGCAGTCCCTCGGGCGCCGGCAGCGCGCAGAGCGTACCGACGCGCAGGGCGCCGGCGATGGCGAGGGCCACGAGGGCGTTGACGGCCGGCAGGTGGTACCACGGTGCGAAGGGCACGGCGAGCACCCGGTAGGCCACCTCGTGGGCCACCAGCCAGGTGGCCAGGACGGCAGCGGCCACGGGCTCGGGCGCGGCCGCGAGCACTCCGCGCGCTCGGCAGCCCTTCACGGCGGTGGCGGCGGCGACGCCCGCCAAAGCGAGGACGAGGGCGGCCGCCCCGGGCGCGGGCAGGGTACGCACCCACCAACGCCATTGGCGCAGGCCGTAGGTCGGCAGATCGGCAGTCTGTTCGGCCTGCTTCGCGGCCAGGGTGTTGGGCACCACGGCGCCGAAGTGGAGCAGCAGGCCCCCCACGAAGAGGGCCACGGGCAGGCCGAAGGAGAGGGCGAAGCGGCGGGCGGCCGGGCGGTCGCGGAGGAGCAGGACGGGGAGGAGCACCCCGGCGGCGAGGGCGGCGTCGAGCCGGCACAGGGTGGCCGCGGCGAGGAGCACGCCCCCCGCCGCTCCCCGCCCGCGCAGGGCGAGGAGCACGCCGAGGGGTACCAACGCCGTCACCGCCATCGTCTCGGCACCGATCATCTCGAGATTCCAGCGCAGCGTGGGCGTCAGCAGACCGAACAGGAAGGGCAGGCCGAGGCGGTAAGGCGGGGGGGCGCGGCGCAGCGCGGAGGCCAGGGTCAGGACCAGCGTGCCGAGGGCGACGAGCGAAAGAATCGTTCCCCATGCTGGAACGTCAATTCCTCCGAAGGAGATCTTCGCGAGCGCGGCGAGCGCGAGAGCCCACCCGGGCGCCGTGGTCCCGAGGACCCGTTCGCCGGGGCTGTACTCCAGTCGACCCGTGTTCGCAAGATGATCGGCGTATCGATATGTAATGTGGGCGTCATCGTAAGAATAGGCCCAGAAGCCCGCTCCGAGGGTCCCGAGGAGCCCCAGGAGGAGCGCCGCGAGCGCTCCCTCGGGCGGAGACAAATTCAGCAGAGACAGTGGCTTGCGCGAAGTGGTCGACACCGGTTCGGGGCTCTCTCGAAGGGGTTCCGGGCAGCATATACGGCGCGCGGAGCGACAGACCCGTGACGCCGTAGAAAGTTCGTTGACCCTTTTGCAGAGATGGCGATATGTTCCCGATTCTGATGAGGAAAAGAAGCGGTTTCACGATCTTGATGGGGTTGTGTCTCGCGAGCGCGGTGGGGGCGCAGGCTCCGCCGAAGCTCGAGGCGCTGCGGCTCGACGCCTTCGAGCCGGTGGCCGGCGAGGCGGTGTTTCGTCTCCCGGATGGCCGGCTCGAGCCCGTCCTCGAGGGCAAGCCGGTGGCGGACACCGGCGCGACGCTGGTCGAGGTGCTGGTCGACCGCGTGGTTTTGGAGCGCGACTCGAAGCAGGCCGGAGTCCGGGAAACGGTGTGGATGTTCCCGGCCACGGAGCGGGGAAAGCCCAGCCGCATTCAGGTGGTCAGCCTGGTGCCGCCGGATCTGCCGGATTCGCCGAGCCCGGTGGTGACGCCGGTCGAGACTCCGGCGTCCCCGCCTCCTCGTTGATTTGCACTGTGTCGGATTGCAGGCATTGCAGGCCTTGATTTCTTCCTAGACGATGCTCGGCGGGCGCTGTCCGTTCCGGTGGTGCCTCGCCTTCCCGATGGTTCGACGACAGGAGGCGCTCGCCCGTGCGCGAACGACGCTCGATCCCGCGGCTTGGGTTCTTCTTCCCTCGGTGGCCGGACCGTGGCATTCGCCAAGGTCTCGTGGCCGCGCTCGTGGCGCTGACGGTCTGGCCATTCTCGGCACCCGCGGCCGAGTCGCCGTCCGTCCTCCCGGGAGGGGAGCCGTCGGCTCTGAAGCTCGATTCTCATTCCGAGCACTCGGCCTTCCTGGTCGAGCCGTTGACGAGCTCGGGGGTGTATTCGGCGCTCCATCTGGAGGATCGGGATCACGTTTCGATCATCGAGCTCGCCGGCGGCAGCTACGACCGCGATCTGCCGGGCGGGGGCGTGAACGCCGAGCCGCGCACGGTGGTGGCGCGGGAGTTCTTCGCCACCCACCCGGACGAGTACGACTTCCTGGTCGTGTTCACGACCTTCGAGTTCAACACCGGCCAGGCCGTGGCCTTCCACCTGGGCACCCAGAACCAGGTTCAGGGCATCGGCCTGCCGCAGTTCGACAACACCGCGGTCTTCGGCAGCGACGGCAAGCTCCAGGGCTACATCGACATGGCGGCCCTGACCCGCTATGGCACCGATCCGCTGGATCCGGACTACGACTTCGCCATGGGTGTGCTCGCCCACGAGATGCTCCACCAATGGTGCTGCTACGTCAGCTACCAGGATGAAACCGGCCAGCCGAGCCGCGGGCTGATCGGCCAGCAGAACGCCCACTGGAACTATCTGCTCGACACCGACGCCTCGGTGATGTACGGCTCGGAGTGGAAGAACAACGGCAACGGTACCTTCACCGCCACCGCCACCCGCAGCTTCTTCTCGCCCCTCGACCTCTACCTGGCCGGCCTCTACGGCGCCTCCGAAGTGCCGCCCATGACGCTACTGGTGAACCCGGCGGTGGATGGCGCCCAGCTCCCGCTCCAGGGCGCCACCGTGACCGCCACGCCGAAGACGGTGCAGCTGGCCGACGTGGTGGCCGCCAGCGGCCCCCGCGTGCCCGCCGCGGCCGAGTCCCAGAAGATCTTCCGCATCGGCTTCGTGCTCTTGACCCGGCCCGGCCTCGGCGTCACCGACGAGCAGGTGACCGCCCTCAATCACCTGCGGGACGGCTACTACGCGCGCTTCCCGGCCCTGACCGGCGGTCGCGGCATCGCCCAGGTCTACCCCGAGGCGCGGATCGAGAACGGCCCCGGCACGGTCGACCCGGTCACCGGCGGCGAGTTGCGCCCCGGACAGGCCAATCTCAACGAGGCCCTCACCTGGCTGCGCGAGCGCCAGGCCGGCGAGGGCTTCTGGCAGGACACTGCCGCCACTCGGGTGCGCGACACCGCGGTGGTGCTGCCGATCCTCAACAATCTCGACGCCACCTTCGTGGGCCAGTCGGCGGCCCTCGGCTGGCTGGGCGCGGAGCCCAAGCCCACGGCGGACGACCGCGCCCGGACGGTGGTCTCCTTCGAGGCCATGGCGACCTCCGCGGTGGCCCTGCGCACCGAGCTCTTGGCGAGCCAGAACGGGGACGGCGGCTGGGGTCTGGGCGCGGGCTACGGCAGCGTGCCCTTGGACACCGCGCTGGCCGTTCAGGCCCTCGCCGGGCGGCCCACTTCCGAGGTGCCGCCGGCCAAGGTGGCGACCGCGGTGGCCTTCCTGCGGGGAAGCCAGGGCGCCGACGGCGGGTGGGGCGCCACGGTGGGCGGACCGAGCCGCACCGGCGTCACCGCCGAGGTGCTGGCGGCCTTGAAGGCGTCCGGCGAGAACGCACCGGTCGCCGCCGCCCTCGCCTTCATTGCGGCCCGCCAGAACGTCGACGGCGGCTTCGGAGATTCGCCTTCGACCGCCCACGACACGGCCCGCGCGCTCCAGGCCCTGATGAGCTTCCAGGCCCTCGACCAGGTCGATTCGGCGCGCGCCGCGTCCTACCTGCTGGGCCGCCAGTCGGTCGAGGGCAGCTGGGAGGGCAGCGTCTACACGACCGCCCTGACGGTCGCCGCCCTGCGCCGCTTCTCGTTCCCCAACTGGAGCTTCGACGGCACGCCCACCGCGCTGCCGGACCGGCCGGCGGACGGCGAGCGGGTGCAGATCTCGACGCGGGTCGAAAACAGCGGCAACGCCTTCGCACCGGCCGGCGTGGTGCGCTTGTGGGACGGCGACCCCGCCGCGGGCGGCGTCCAGATCGGCAGCGACGTGGCCCTGCCGCCCCTCGCGCCGGGCCAGGTCGCCACCTTGACGACTCTGTGGGACACCCTCGACCGCGCAGGTCTGCGCACGATCTTCATCGCCATCGACCCGGAAGACAGCCTGCCCGAGCTGTCCGAGGTCGACAACCGCCTGAGCTTCCAGATCGAGGTGATCTCGCCGCCGGGCGCGGCGGACCTCGAGGTGCGCACGGCGGATCTTTCGATCGTGCCGTCCGCGCCGAATACCCTGCCGTCGGACCTGGCGGTGTCGATCGCGGTGCGCAACCTGGGCCTGACCGAGGTCCCCGCGGCCCGGGTGGTACTGCGCCGGCTCGACGGCGAGGGCGCGCCGGACGGCGGCCCCATCGTCGCCGAGACGACGCTGGCGGTGCCCGCGCGCGCCTCCGTGGCGGCCAACTTCACGTACCTGCTCGAGAGCGCCGGGGACACCCACTTCCGGGTCGAGGTCGACCCGGACGGCCTGGTGCCGGAGGCCGCGGAGACCAACAACTCCGCCCAGGTGACCGTCTCCACCGTGCCCTCGCTGGACCTCGCGGTGACCGACGCCGACCTCGAGCTGATCGGCGGCCCGGCGCTGCTCGGTCGCGACGTGACCTTCCGGGTCCGCCTGCGCAATCGTGGCACCCTCGACTCGCCGGACGCCCGGGTGCGCTACCGGGTCACCGACGGTACCGTCTTCCGGGAGCTGGGCGAGAACCTGATCCAACCCTTGGCGGGCCAGACGATCGAGCAGAACGTGGTGTGGCGGGTCGACCTGACCGGCGACCTCACCTTCACGGTGGAGCTCGATCGCCAGCAGGTCGTGCCCGAGCTCGACGAGACCAACAACGAGGCCGCCCTCGCCTTCACCGCCGTCCAGGCCACGGCGCCGAACCTGGCCCTGTCGTTCCGCGACCTCGTCTTCAGTCCCACGCCGGGCCTCGAAGGCTCGCCCGCGACGATCTCGATCCTGCTGCGCAACAGCGGCGCCACCGCCGTCCCCAACGCCACCCTCGCGTTCTACGACGGCGATCCGGGTCAGGGCGGCGTGCTGATCGACCAGCAGACCTTGGCGACCCTCGAAGCGGGCGCCGCCGTCACCGTCTCCTACACCTATCCGGAAGTGCCGGATGCGCGGGACCGGCTGATCTTCGCCGTGGCGGACCCGGCGGGCGCCGTGGCCGAGGCCGACGAGAACGACAACGTGGCCTTCGAGACGCTGGCGGTGCTGTCCCTGCCGGACGTGACCCTGTCGACGGCCAGCCTGGAGCTCGAGCCGCGGTTCCCCCGTCCGGGCCAGAGCGTGACCTTGACGGTCAATTTCGCCAACCTCGGCGAGCAGCCGGCCGGAAACGTGGTCGTGCGGGTCTTCGACGGCGAACCCGGAAGCGGCGGCACGCCGGTCGGTCCCGATCAGATCGTGCCCAACGTGGCCGGCTTGGGACCGGGCCAGGTGAGCTTCACCTGGGCCTACGCCGGGGCCGGCGAGCCGCGGCCCCTGGTGGCCGTGCTCGATCCCGACGCCACCCTGCGCGAGGGCAACGAGAACAACAACCGGGCGTCCTTGGACGTAGTCGTCCAGGACGGCGACTTTTTCGTCACCGAGCGCTACTTCTCGCCCGATGGCGACGGCTTCAAGGACGCGACGACCCTGTTCTTCCGCCTCGACCCGCCGGCCACGGCCGTGGTCGAGGTGCTCGATGGGCGCGACCGGGTGCTGCGCACCAGCCCCACCTTCGTCAACTCCGCGGGCGGCGAGTTCCCCTGGGACGGCCTCGACCAACGGGGCCGGGTGGTTCGCGACGGCGACTACCGGCTGCGCCTGGTGACCCCCGAGGGGGTCGTCCGGGGCGTGACCACGGTGACCGTGGACACCAACCGCTCGTCTTTGATCGAGGCCGTGGGGACCGAGTTCGAGCTGTTCTCGAACCTGACCTGCGAGCCGCGATTCCAGGACAAGGTGGTCTACGGCGGCGATGAAGACGACTTCATCTACAACATCGCCTTCGGGGACCCGAGCTTCCCGACCGGTGGCCTCTACAAGGTCACCAACACCGGCGGCGACCTGAAGCCGATCCTTTCGGCCACCTGGGCGCCCCTGGCCCAGGTCGCGGACTATGTGGCGTCGCTCGACGGCGCCAGCGTGGCCTACACCCTGTCCGGCCGATTCACGCCCGGCGGCCCCTTCGGCAGCCAGGTGTGGGTGGCCAACTCCGACGGCACGGCCAATCGCAAGATCGGCGACGACCTGGGCACCACGCTGTTCGGCTTCTCGGCCGACGCGCGGACGCTCTTCCTTTCGAGCACCAGCTCCGAGAGCCTGGTGGCGGTGGACGTCACCGGCTTCCTGCCGCCGCGGACGATCTACAGCGGCGGCAACGTCTATCCCTTCTACGCGCGGCTGTCGCCGGACCACAAACGCATCCTGCACCGGGACTTCGGGGCCAACCCCGGCTTCGTGCTGATCGACCTCGAGGCCGGCACCTCGACTCTGCTCGAGGGGCTGTCCTTCGAGTACCCGGAGCCGACCTACAGCTGGTCGCCGGACAGCACCCGCTTCGCGATCGCCCGGGACAACCCGGCGCGGGTCGACGTCTACGATCGCCAGGGCCAGCTGACCCACTCGATCGAGCTGCCTCTCGAGCTGCCGCCCTACGAGCTCGGCTGCTTCGACGGTGGATCCCCCGATCTCACGACGCCCCTCGAGCAGTACGCCGACGGGATCGACACCGACGTCAAGATCAGCCACCAGGCCCTGGGCGGCTATGGCGGCGGGGGTTGCGATCCGCGCGCGAGCGTCTTCGACGAGCCCCAGTGGTCCACGTCGTCGACCGAGCTGGCCCTCCACTTCACGCTCGAATCGGGTTTCATCCAGTACGCGCGGATCCTGCGGATCGACATCCTCCAGGGAGTGGCCGAGCACGTTGCCTGGACCGACGCCCAGAGCCCCGAGTCCTACCACGTCGACACCTGGAACGGCTCCGCCTGGGAGGAGCGCGGCGCCCTCCACTTCGGCGACCACTACCGCGAGGCCCGGCTCGATCTCACGGCCTTCCTGCCAGACGCCGCCGGCGAGTACAAGGTGCGCCTGCGCCAGGTCGGCAAGGAAGCCGCCCACGTCGACAGCATTGCCCTCGCGACCGGCCCGATCGGGCGCCTGCGTCCGGCGAGCGCGATCGACCTGGGCACCGGTGCGGACCTGACCGCGCGTTTGACCGAGGCCGACAACGAGGTCGGCGACCTGTGGAGCAAGACGGTGATCGTGGGCTTCGCGACGCCGCCCGCGGGCCGGCCCAAGGCGGTGCCGATCCAGCTCCTGCTGACCGCGCGGGAGGAGAAACTCTCGGACCGCTCGGTGGCGCCCTTCGCCTACCCGAGCTCGGACGGCGCCTACCAGGTCACCCTGACCGGCGAGGGTCCGCTGGTCGTCGACGGCCTCCAGAGCTCCACGGACAGCCTGGGCGAGCCGCTCTTCCGCACCCGCAGCCGGCCGGACACGGGCCATCCGCCCGCGGACGTCCAGGCGTGGGTGAAGAGCGACGCCACCCACCTCTACGGCGTGCTCGACTTCACCGTCGACAACACGATCGACGGCGAGAAGGACTGGGCCGCCCTCGAGGTCGAGACCGCCCTAGGCTGGAAGGAGTTCCGGGTCACGGCCTCCGATCGCGGCCACGGCCAGGTCGGCTTCACCCGCACGGCACCGGTGCGCCACGAGCACAAGTACTACGAGTTCAAGGTGCCGCTCGAGGCGATCGGAGCCAAGGTCGGCGAAACGGTTTCGCTGCGTTTCCGCGCCTACGGCACCGCCGCCATTTGCGAGGACCCGGAGCTCTGCGACGACCTCCTGGACCTCTACGGCAACCTCCAGTGGGTGCCCAACGAGCGCACCCTCTACTACGGCAACCAGGGCTTCGGCAGCCCGCCGGTGGCCCTCCTGCTCGACGAAGAAAACCGCCAGCGCGTGCTGTTCGAGAACTGGTTCAGCTTCTTCGAAGAGGAGTTCACCCCGACCGGCCGGCGGCTGCTGTTCACCACCAACGACCCGTCGAACGATCCCCTGTCGGCCTGCTACCAGCTCGGCACCGATCGCATCGCCTTCAGCTCCCTGGCCAACCTGACGGTGGACCTGCGGCCTCGGCGCAGCGCCTCGAGCTCGGGCGTTCTGCTCGAGGGCACGGCGACCGATCGTCACTTCAAGAACTTCCGCCTCGAGTACTCGACCCTCGCGGCGCCCAACGTCTACAACCCGATCGCCCCGCCGTCCGCGACGCCGGTGATCGACGATCGCCTGGCCACCTGGGTCCCGCCCGGGCCGGGCACCTACTTCGTGCGCTTGACCGTCGAGGACCTGGCCGGCAACACCAAGAGCCGGATCAAGCGGGTGGCCTCGGCGGACCAGCCGAGCATCACCGACCTCTACCGCGACCCCGAGTACATCTCGCCCAACGGCGACGGAGTCCAGGACTCGACCCTGGTCCACTACCGGGTGCTCGAACCGGTGCACCTCGAGTTCCAGATCTACAACTCGGTCGGCGACCGGGTGCGGACCCTGTCCCGCGACCACAGCGTGATCGGGACCATCCACGACCTGCCCTGGGACGGCCGGGGCGAGGACGGCCTGCCGGTGGCCGACGGCGAGTACCGCCTGGTGGTGCAGGACTACGAGTTCTTCATCAAGGTGGACTCGACGCCGCCCGAGGTCAGCGCTTCTCTCGAGAACGCCTACGACATCGCCTTCAACGAGTCCGCGGGCTACAACGTGGTGGTGGTGGAACCCGCCATCGGCGGCGACCTGCTGGAGATCAACCACCTGACCGGCGCCTTCGAGTCCGGACTCGGCGAATCGCCCTTCGCCTGGGAGCCCTTCCCCTTTGGCTTCACCCGGGATCCGGACGAGCCGAACCGCCTCGAAGGTCGCACGGTGCTGTCGCTGTCCGAGTTCACCAACCGGCGCTTCCGCCTCCAGGCCAAGGACAAGGCCGGCAACCGGGCCACCGCCGCGACGCCGCTGGGCGACGAGGAGCTGATCCTCGAGGGCTTCGGCCCCCACGTGCTGCGGGCCGACGGCACGTTTGCCCCGATCGACCGCGCCGCGGCGCCGGACAACCACGTCGTCCGCCTGAACTTCGGCGACGTCCGCTTCGCGGTGGCCGAGACCATCGTGCCGGAGCTGCTCCAGGTCTTCGTCCAGTTCAAGCAGCAAGACCAGGACACCTGGAACGAGGTCCTTCTGGAGCGCTTCCTCTTGGGCAACTCGGTCGTCGAGACGCTGTCGCCCTACCGCTTCCAGCCGGTGTGGGACCTGGTCGGCATTCCGCTCGGCGAGATCGCCGACGTCCGCCTGCGGGCGGTCGACGAGAGCGCCCGCGAGCACTTCTCGAACAAGATCGAGGTCCTGACCGACGGTCTCCACTTCGGTGGCCAGATCTCCCAGCAGGACCTCGACGGACCCTACGGCGAGATCCTCCTCGAGATGATCGAGGAGGCCGACCGCCAGGGCCTGATTCCGGCCGATGGCCTGCTGCTGTGGGGTGTCGAGTTCGTGCCCGAGCCCTTCGAGAGCGTGGTGCTGCCCGTCACGAGCACCGACGATCCGCGCTATGCGACGCCGGTTCCGCTCGAGCCGATCTACCAGCAGGAAGGCGGCTTCCTGTGGATTCTCGATCCCTATTCGCCGTGCCTCACCTACTCCGGCTACATCGTGGCCACCACGGTGCCGGCGCCGACGCAGCGCATCCTGGTCTCGAACGGCCAGGCCATGACCTTGCCCTGTCTCGAAATCAAGGGCGGCCAGTTGCCGCCGCCCTTCCCCAGCTGCAACGAGCCGCGCCAGGCCGACGAGCGTGCCCGCTTCCGGCTGCGTCCGCTCGCCCACGACGGGATCGAGCTGGTGTTGATGACGGTCTTCCGGAATCTTCCGGACGGCACCGAGGACATTCTCTACAGCGTCAACCGGCCCCGCAGCGGCCAGGCCTACGAGTTCGAGCTCGACGTTCGGGATCTGGACGAGGGCACCGTCCCGGTCTTCGGGCGCCTGTCGAACGGCGAGGGTCGTATCAGTCAGCGCCTGATTCCACTGTGGGTCGACCGCACCGAGCCCGAGCGCGAGATCCTGATCCCGCGGCCCGGCCAGCGACTGTGTGGCATCCCGCGGGAGACGCCCTTCGGCGTCCGCAACGTGCTCGACATCGAAGGCGTGATCGACGACAACATGGCCTTCGCCTACCAGGTGGACCTGCGGCGGCCCGGCACCGGCGCGTTCCAGGCGGTCAAGGACGGGTCCGCCATCTGCTCCACCAATCACCCGGCGCCCCGTGGCTTCCGCGGGCCGGGCGACCTCCTCTTCGGCGACGAAGAGCGGATGATCGCGCCTTCGCCCTGCTCGTCCCTCCACGGCCGCCTGGCCACCTGGGGCGACGACCAGGAGGAGGCGGAGTTCAGCGGCGAGGCCACCGCCCGAGTCCAGGTGTGGGACCGCGCCGGCTTCCACGTCTGCGAGGAAGTCGACTTCTTCTACGACGGCGCCGTCGAAGGGCCGAGCCTGACCGGCCTGCCGCGCCTGTTCTCGCCCAACGGCGATGGCGTGCTCGACGAGTTCGAAGGCCTCGTGGCTCTCGAGGAGACCGCCCTCGTCACCGTCGACGTGCTCGCCGGCCGCGGCGAGAACGGCGCCGTGGTGCGCACGATCTTCAGCGAACAAACCGTGCTCGACACCACCGAGTTCTTCTGGGACGGCCGCGACGACGGCGGCGGCACGGTGCCGGACGGGATCTACACCCTGCGCGCCACCTTCGAGGACGGCTGCGGCAACCAGGCCGAGCGGTTCTACGAGATCGAGGTGGACAACACGCCGCCGGCGGTGGCCATCGTCTACCCGCTGCGGGGCGACCCGCTGCCCATGATCGTGGCCGTTCAGGGCGGGGTCACCGACAAGAACCTCACCAGCTGGAACGTCGACTACGGCTTGGGCCTGGTGCCCGAGACCTGGGCGCGGATCTCCTCCGGGGTGCGCGAGGTGGTGGCCATCAATCCGTTCCTGGGCTCCTGGAACATCAACGGCCTGGTCGGCGAGACGGTGGTGCGGCTGCAGGCCCGGGACCGGGCGGGCAACTCCGCCGAGGTCACCTCCAACATCCTGATCACCAACCCGGTGTTTCTCCTGCTCTACGCCGAGGTCGTGCCCGAGCTGTTCTCGCCCAACGGCGACGGCCGGCGCGAGCTCCAGAGCTTCCGCTTCGGCCTCGACTCGAGCTGCCTGGTGCGGGTCGAGGTGCGGACCCGCGGCGGCAGTCTCGTGCGCACCCTCGAGGACGGCTCACGGACTTTCCCGGCGGGCGCCCACTCCCTGTCCTGGAACGGCACCGACAGTGCCGGCAACCCGGCCGACGACGGCACCTACGTCTACTTCATCGAGGCGATCCTGGCCGCCAACGCCAACGTCACCCAGGAGGAGACGGTCACCGGTGTGCTCGACCGCACGCCGCCCACGATCGACCTCTCGAGCCCCAACGCGGGCTTCGTCTCCGGTCGCGGAGTCGTGGCCGGCTCGATCTTCGACGCTCACCTGACCCAGTACCTGATCGAGCTGACGGACTCGCCCAACGCCCCGCTGTGGGAGGAGATCGCGAGCGGCACGCTGTCGCGGGAGAACGCCAACTTCGCCCTCCTGAACGGCCTCGAGGAGGGCGAGTACGCCCTGCGCGTCCAGGCCGACGACGAGGGCGAGATCCACTCCGAGCAGCGCATCGACTTCACCGTCGACAACACGCCGCCGGTGGTCGCCTTCCTCGCGCCCGATCCGGGCGCCGTCATCGGCCGCGCCAAGGACCCCCACGCGGTGGCCGGCACGATCGAAGAGGCCCATCTCGACACCTGGCGCCTCGAGTTCGGACCGGGCGGCGCGCCCGTGACCTGGACCCCGATCGCCCAGGGCACCACCGTGCCCACCGTCGAGACCCTCGCCCAGTGGATCGTGGCCGCCATTCCCGACGGCGATTACACCCTGCGCCTGACCGCCACCGACAAGGCCGGCCTGACCGCCCAGGTCGTCCAGGCCGTGGTCATCGACAACACGCCGCCCACGGTCGAAATCACGGTGCCCGAGGCCGGCGACTACGTCACCCGCGCAAGCCAGATCCAGGGCACCGCGGCGGACCTCCATCTCGTCGAGTACCAGCTCGCGGTGGCCGTCGCCGGTACCCAAAGCTGGCAGAGCCTCGGCACCGGGAACGCTTCGGTGACCGGTGGCGTGCTGCTCAACTGGGAGGCCCTGCCGCCGGACGGCGACTATCAGCTGCGCCTGACCGCCGCCGACGCAGCGGCCAACGTCGCGACCACGATCGTGGCGGTCAAAGTCGACCAGACCCCGCCGCCGACGCCGATCAACCTGACGGCCTCGGCCCCCAACGGCCAGGACGCGGAGCTCGACTGGAACGCCGTCGTCGTGCCGGATCTGGCCGGGTACTTCGTCTACCGCGACGGCGTGAAGATCACGCCCGACCCGGTGCCGAACCCCGAGTACCTCGACCAGGGCCTCTCTGAAGGCCCCTACGTCTACCGCGTGACCGCGGTGGACTTCGCGGGCAACGAGAGCGCCCCGTCGAACGACGCCACCGTGTCGGTGGACCGCACGCCGCCCACGGCGCGGATTTCGCGGCCCGGCAACGGCGACATCGTCTCCGGCCTGGTCGACATCGTGGGCACGGCCTACAGCGCCGACGACTTCAAGGAGTACCGCCTGTTCGTGATCGACCCCGGCAGCGGCGGCCAGCAGCTGCTGCGCCGCTCGCCGGTGCCGATCCAGTCCGACGTGCTCGGCCAGTGGAACACCTTGCCGCTGCCCGAGGGTGCCGAGTTCCGCATCCGCCTCGAGGCCGAGGACTTGAACGGCAACGTGGCCGTCTCCGAGGTCACCGTGACGGTCGACAACCAGCCCCCGGCGGCCCCCACGGGCCTCGTCGGCGTGGCCGTCCCCGTACGCGACGGCCAGCTGACCTGGAACGCCAACACCGAGCCCGACCTGGACGGCTACCTGCTGTTCCGGGACGGCCGCATCGCCAACGCCACGGGCGTCGTGGTGGGCGACCTGACGCCCTATGTCATTCGGGCGACCAGCTACCTCGACCGCAACCTGGCCGACGGCACCTACACCTACGAGCTGTACGCCATCGACCTGGCGGGCAACCTGTCCGATCCATCCCAGCCGGCCCAGATCACCATCGATACCCGGCCGCCCCACGCCGTGATCGTCGATCCGGAGGACGAGACCCGCTTCGGCGACACGCTGTACATCCTCGCCACCACCGAGGACACCGACGTCGACCGGGTACAGTTCCAGTACCGGGCCGACGGCGACATTCCGTGGATCGACCTCGGTCCGGCGGACACCGGACTGCCCTGGGAGACCAACCTCGACCCGGTGGCCCTGGGCCTTGCCTTCGGCGACTACCAGCTCCAGGCCGTGGCCACCGATCGCGGCGGCCAGACCGATCCGGCACCGGAGTGGATCCTGGTCACCTACACCGACGTGACCCGACCCGACGCGGCGATCGACCTCGCGACCCAGGTGGACGGCGGTGACGTCACCTTGACGTGGACCGCCAGCCCGTCCACCGACGTGGTCGGCTACCACGTCTTCCGGCTCGATGGGACCGGGACCGAGACCCAGGTTACGGCCGCCTCGGTGCCGGATACGACCTATGTCGACGCCGGGCTGCCCGACGCCGGCTACACCTACTTCGTGAAGGCCGTGGACGGCGCCGACAACCTGTCGGACCCGTCCAACGAGGCGCCGGCCCTGGTCTACACGCCGACGCTCCAGCGGTACCTGACGCCGACCCTCGCCACCGTCCTGACTCTCGAAGGCTGCGGCCTGGTACCGGCCACGACCGGCGGCACGGTGACGTTCCCGACCGGGTCCTTCGTCCTGCCCGAGATCGAGCTCGCCGAGAACCTCTGCTTCACGGTGCCCGACGCGCCGCTCGGCCTCGGCCGCAACGACATTGCCCTGCGCCTGACCGATCCGGCCGGCAACATCAGCAAGCCGGCCACGCTCTACGTGGTCGTCGCCATCGGGCCGTCGGCCCCCACGGGCCTGACCGCCACCGCCGGCCTGAACCTCATCAACCTGGCCTGGAACCCCAACCCGGAGACCAACATTCGCGGTTACCGGGCGTTCCGCGAAGGCGATCCGATCGGCACCCAGGAAACCCGGGTCACCGGGCTCACGGCCACGGCGTCCTCCTCGGCCAGCTCGACCACCCAGCCGTCCCGGGCGGTCGACGCCAGCTCGACCACCTTCTGGGCGCCGCTGACGCCGATCGTCGGCCAGACCATCACGTTCCAGCTGCCGTCGTCCCGGATCGTGACCCACGTCGAGGCGGACTGGATCCTCTCCGGCATCACCTACGCGCCGCGCAGCTTCGACCTCGAGGCCTGGGACGGCACCAGCTGGGTGCTGGTCGGCCAACTCCAGAACAACTTCAACCGCCTGACCTCGGTGACCCTGGTCCGGCCCTACGGCACGGACCGGCTGCGAGTCACCCTCGGGACCTCGATCTTCGGGGACTTCTTCTTCCAGCCCATTCGCCTGGCCGACTTCCGGGTGTTCGAACGCACCCTGGTGGCCACCCCCGCGACCTCCGATCCGCGCACCGACGGCATTTTCGAGTACACCGTCTCGGCCGTCGACGCCCTGGGCTTCGAGAGCCCGCCGTCGGCCCCCGCCACGGCCCAGATCGGCGATGTCGAGCCGCCGCCCCCGGTGGTATTGACGGCCACGGTGAACGGCTCCGACGTGACCTTGACCTGGACCGCCAGCGCGGCCCCGGACGTGGCCTTCTACGAGCTGTTCCGGGACGGTGAGCTGCTGACCAGCCACACCAACCTGGCGGACTTGAGCTTCGTCGACGCCGGACGGCCCAACGGGACCTATGTCTACACCGTCCGTCCGGGCGACCAGGTCGGCAACCTCGGGGCCTTCTCGAACGAGGCCCCGGCGCTGGTCGACGTGCCCGCCCCGGAGGCGCCCATCGCCCTCACCGTCACCGCGCCGCCCGGGGGCGGCCGGCTCGACGTGTCCTGGCAGCCGGCTCCGGCCGGCCCGCCGGCGGTCGGCTATCGGCTCTCCCGGTCGCTCGCCGCGGGCGGACCCTACGAGGCCCTCGTCGACACCGACGGGCTTGCCTACATCGATGAGGACGTGATCAACGGCACGACCTACTACTACGTGGTCACCGCCCTCGACGCGCTGGGCAACGAGAGCGCCCGCTCCAACGAAGCCTCTGGCACGCCCCTCGACACCGAGGCTCCGGCCGCGCCCTTCCTGCACTTCCCGGGCTACCCGGGCCGGGTCCACGAGACCGCGGACCGGCTCACCCCGGTCGCCGGCACCGCCGAGGCGGGCAACCTGGTCGAGCTGTTCCGGGGTGGGGCGAGCGTCGGCCTGACCGGCGCGACCCCCCTGAGCTGGAACGACGCCCGCTTCTTCTTCGGCAACGGCACGCTGTCGCCGAACGGGCGCTACCTGTGGCTCCGGGACGAGCCCGGGCTGTACTCCTACGACGACGACAGCTTCCTCTTCCTCGAAGGCAGCTTCGGCGCGGCCTTCTGGGCGCCGGATTCGAGGTCCGTGGTGGTGTCGAACGGCAGCCAGATCTACCGGATCACCGTTCCGGGCGGCACCCGCCAGGAGGTCCTCACGGTCAACTGGTCCGAGGCCGCGGTGCCCTCGCCGGACGGTCGCCGCCTGGCGATCCTCGGCGAGATCGACTTCCAGGTCGGCCTGTTCCTCTACGACCTGGCCGACCAGACCTTCACCCCGGTGCACAACGAGCCCTATTGGTGGTTCGACGGCGCCTCCCTGGTGTGGTCGCCGCTCGGCGATCGCCTCGCCTACCGGCGGGTGACGCCGAACGGCGCCTACGAGACGGTGGACCTCGCGACCGGCGTGACCACCGTGCTGACCACCGAGCCCTGGGACTCCCAGGTCCAGTTCGCCCTGGACGGCGGCGCCTTGATCTACGGCGCCACCGAGCCGGTCTCCGGCGATCCGGCGGTCTATCGCTTCGCGCTTCCCGCCGGCCCGGCCGAGCGGCTGACCCCGAATTACGCCCGCTTGGGTCAGCTGTCGCCGGACCAGAAGAAGGTGTCCTTCGTCGACATCGACGGCATTCCCGTCCTGCGCACCCTGGCGACCGGTGACGAGGAGTCCCTGGAGGATCTGGTCGACCGCACCGGCTACGAACGGACCTCCTGGTCGCCGAGCGGCCATCTGCTCCTGACGAGCTTCAACTACCAGGCGAAGATCGATCCGGTGGGCCGCTTCGAAGTGCCCTCGGTCAACCTTGGAAACGGCGACAACGTGTTCACCGCCGTGGCCGTCGACGACTCGGGCCTGACCAGCGATCCCTCGGAAGAAATGGTGGTGCGGATCGCCACCGCCGACCGGCCGGACCTGGCCATCGAGGCCGCCGGCATCTTGATGTTGCCGCCGGTGGCCCGCACCGGTCAGACGGTGCGGCTGTCGGTCACGGTGGAGAATCGCGGCGTCGAGGAGGCCCCGGCCTCCGAGCTGTCGATCGTGGTGCTCGGCCCGAACGGCTTCAACACCGTGGTCCTGAACGGGCCGGCCGTGGCGGCCCTGGCACCGGGCGCCCGCCAGACCGTCGTCCGCGACGTCGTGGTCGGCTCCGTCGCGGGCACCTACACGGTGGCCGCCGGGGCCGATCCGCGGGGCCTCGTGGCCGAGGTCGACGAGCTGAACAACCGGGCCCAGGCGCCGCTCTCGGTGCTCCAGCCCGGAGCGCCGCTCTTGGACGTCACCACCGACCGCGCGCTGTACTTCGCCGGAGATTCGGTGGTGATCGGTGCCCGGGTGATCCACGGCGACGACGCTCCCTTCACGGGCACGGTGGCCCTGTCGGTCGTTGACGGCGCGGGGTTCCTGGTCGAGCAGCTGCCGGACCAGCCGGTGACCGGCCTGCCCTTTGGTGAGGCGCTGACGCTCACCGTGACCTGGGATTCGGCCGGCATCTTCGCGGGCGACTACCGGGTGGAAGGCGAGCTGAAGAACGCCCAGGGTGCCGCCGTGGCCTCCGACGCGGCGGCCTTCGCCCTCGGCGCCGAGTCCCAGGTGGCCGCCCAGGTTTCGACCGATCGCGGCCTTTACGAGCTCGGCTCCCTGGTGCGCATCGAGGGTGCGGTCACCGTGGTCGGCGGCAACTCGACCGTCACGGGCGCTGTGGCCCATCTGAGCCTGTTCGGTCCCGATGGCAACCTCGTCCAGGAATGGCGCGAGGCCCTGGCCGAGCTGCTGCCGGGCGCGCTCACCACGGTCACCGTTCAGTGGCCGTCCACGGGCGCGGCCCTCGGCGAATACGGCGTCGCCCTCGAGGTCGAGCAGGGCGAGAACGTGATCGCTGCCGCCGACACCGTCTTCGGCGTCACCGCCGGAGACGTGGTGGTGGCCGGCGATCTGGCCCTCGACGACCGTACGCCGGCCCTCGGCCAGCTCCTCGGCGTCACCTACACGATCGAGAACCTGGGCGCCGCGCGCTTGAACCCGCTGCCCTTCACGGTGGCCATCGAGGACCCGGGCACCGGCGCGGTGCTGGCCATCCAGAACGGCGTCACGGACCTCGCCCCGGGTGCCCAGACGGTGGGCACGGTGAGCTTCTCGACCTCGGGCCTGCGCCTCGGCAACTACCCGGTGGTCCTGCGCGCCACGGTGCCCGCGGCAGGTGGTGGTACCCAGGTCGTCACCCTGCGCATCGCCAGCTTCACCACGGTGGACGAAGAGCCGCCGGTCGTCACCATCCTGCAGCCGCCGGCCGGCGGCTATCTGGGTGCGAGCCTGCTGGCCCAGGTGCGGGCGGTCGACGCCCTGTCGCTGGTGACCACGGCCGAGATTTCGGTGGACGGCGGCGATTGGCGCCTGCTGACCACCGGCGATCCGAGCGAGAACCGCTACGACGGCGTGCTCGCGGGCCTGTCCGAGGGCCTCCACCGGATTCGCGCACGGGCCACGGACAGCTACTCGAACACCGGCGAGTCCGCCGAGGTCGAGTTCACCGTCGACACCACACCGCCCCGCATCACGGTCGGCGTGGTGGCTCCGGGGGGCGAGTACCTGCCGCCGGTGGCGCCCACGGTCACGATCGTCGAGGAGAACCCGGCGACCGAGTCGATCACCCTGAACGGCGTGCCCTACGTGTCGGGGACCCCGATCCCGCTCGACGGCGCCTATGTGCTCCAGGCCTCCGCCACGGACCTCGCGGGCAACCGCACGGACGTGACCGTGGCCTTCACCCTGTTCACGCCGCCGGCCGTTGCGATCGGCGACCTGACGGTGACCGAGGGTGATCTCGGCACCACCGTGGCCGCCTTCTCGCTGACCCTGTCGAGCGTGGCCGTGCGCGACCTGACGGTCGACTTCGTCACGGCGGACGGCACGGCCACGGCGGGCGTCGACTACACGGCGGCCACGGGCACGCTGACGATTCCCGCGGGCGCCAGCACGGGCGTGATCGAGATCACCGTGGCGACGGACCTCCTCGACGAGGCCGACGAGACCTTTACGGTGACCCTGTCGAACCCGGTCCAGGCGCTCCTCGGCGATCCCCAGGCCACCGGCACGATCGTCGACGACGACCCGGCCCCGGCGCTGTCGATCGGGGACGTGACGGTGACGGAGGGGAACTCGGGAGGGGTGGACGCGGTGTTCACCGTGTCGCTCACGGCTCCGAGCTCCTTCGACGTGACCTTCGACTACGCGACGGCGGACGGCACGGCGGCAGCCGGCGTCGACTACACCGCGGCAACGGGTTCAGTGACCCTCCCGGCGGGCTCGACCTCGGCCACGGTGACGGTCTCCGTGCTCGGCGACCTGCTCGATGAGGCGGACGAGACCTTCACGGTGACGCTCGGCAACGCTCAGAACGCCACCTTCGCCGATGCTTCCGCCACCGGCACGATCGTCGACGACGACCCGACCCCGGCGCTGTCGATCGGGGACGTGACGGTGACGGAGGGGAATTCGGGTGGGGTGGACGCGGTGTTCCCCGTGTCGCTCACGGCTCCGAGCTCCTTCGACGTGACCTTCGACTACGCGACGGCGGACGGCACGGCGGCAGCCGGCGTCGACTACACCGCGGCGACGGGTTCAGTGACGATTCCGGCGGGCTCGACCTCGGCCACGGTGACGGTCACGGTGCTCGGCGATCTGCTCGACGAGGCGGACGAGACCTTCACGGTGACGCTCGGCAACGCGCAGAACGCCACCTTCGCCGATGCTTCCGCCACGGGCACGATCGTCGACGACGACGTGGCGCCGGTGCCCGCGCTGTCGATCGCCGACCTCTCGGTCCCCGAGGCGGCGGGCTCGGCGTTCTTCCAGGTCACGCTCTCGATCCCAGCTCCTTCCGAGGTGCAGGTCACCTTCGCCACCGTCGCCGGCACCGCCGGGGCGGACGTGGACTACGGCTCGGCCGCGGGCACCCTGGTGATCGCGGCCGGCCAGTCGAGCGGCCTGATCCCGGTGACGATCCTGAATGACGGCCTCGACGAGCTCGACGAGGCCTTCCGACTGGTGCTCTCGAGCCCCGTCGGGGCCACGATCGCCGACGGCGACGCCACGGCCACCATCCTCGACGACGACGCGGGTGGCGACTTCTGCCCGCGCAGCCCCGGCTACTGGAAGACCCACACCAGCGAATGGCCGGCGACCGAGCTCGTCTTGGGCGGCGTCCTCTACCGCTCGGCGGAGCTCCTCGACTTCCTCCGCTACGGCGGCCGGGACATCTCGATCAAGCTGGCCCGCCAGCTGGTGGCCACCAAGTTCAACCTGCTCCGGGGCTCGTCGACCTCGATCGTGCCCACCGTCAACGAAGCCGACAAATACCTGGAGGAGTTCAAGCCGGGCAGCGATCCCAAGGATGAGGACGCCAAACTCGGCGAGGAGCTCAAGGACGCCCTGGACAAGTACAACCACCAGGAGTGCGAGGGCGACGACGACGATGACGACGACGACGATGACGATGACGACGATGACGATGACGATGACGACGACGACTGGAGCTTTGCGGACGAGACGTCCGGCTCCGGCCTGGGCACCAAGAACCGCAAGCAGGGGGCCCTCGTCTTCTGCGACTTCAACCGGGATGGCTTCCCGGACGTCCTCGCCAATCAGGGCCGCTCGGGCGGCAATGGCAGCGGGTCGGACGACCAGAGCTTCCTGTACTTCAACAACGGCGACGGCACCTTCGACGACGTCACCAACACCCACGCCCGCGGCCTCGCGGTCCGGCGGGCGCCCCTGTCGGCCGTCTGCGGCGATCTGAACAACGACGGGTACCTCGACTTCCTGCGCAACGATCGCAAGCGCATCGAGCTGTACCTCAACAAGGGTCCCTCGGCCTCGCCGCCCTACAGCTTCGGCGGCCCCCAGCAGGGGGCCAGCCAGGCGATCACGAGCATCCCGGGCGGCATCGACAGCGAGGGTCTGGCCCTCGTCGACTTCGACCGGGACGGCGACCTCGATCTACTGGTCAGCAACGGCACCGCCGGCGTCGACCTGTACCTCAACAACGGCGCCGGAACGCTCGCCCACGGCACGCACAACAACGGCGCCCGCGGCCTGCCCACCTCGGCCCAGTCCTCGGACTACGCCGCGGTGGCGGACTGGGACGCCGACGGCTGGGTCGATCTGCTGGCCCGCATCCAGGGCAAGCCGGACCTGTGGCGCAACCTCGGTACCGGCAGCTTCGGCGCCGTGGCCGGCGTCGACTTCGCGGCCCAGGACGGCAACAAGGGGGGCTCGGCCTTCTGCGACCTCGACGGCGACGGCGATCTCGACTTGGTCTGGACCGATGCGCCGTCGACCGGGATCTACGAGAACGACGGCGGCCTCTGGCACTCGACCGGCGAGCCGCGGATCTGCGGCGACGACGACGACCCGGATTCGGGCGGGCACGGCGACGATGACGATGATGACGACGATGATGACGACGACGATGATGATGATGACGACGATTGCCAGGGAACGCCCCTGGACGACGACATCGACGGCGTCGCCTGCGCCGACGTCGACAACGACGGCGACCTCGACCTCTTCCTGTCGGGCGACAAGCACGCGAGCTTCCTGCTCGAGAACCGCTCGACGGGGGCCGGCGACTTCGACTTCCGGCTGCGCAACCGCGGCATCGCGGTCGACGAGGACGCCCAGGAGGCGGCCTTCGCCGACATCGACCTCGACGGCGATCAGGACCTGGCGATCTCCATCGATGGCAAGGAGAACCAGCTCTGGGTGAGCCACGGCAGCGACGGCGAGGACGACTACCTCGCCGTGCGGGCGCTCCGGTGCCTGGCCCCGGGCAAGTACCGTGACGACCTCGGCGCCCAGATCCGCCTGTTCGAGGCCGACGGCACCACCCCGGCCTCGCCGGTGATCGAAGTCAACGGCGGCCGTGGTCACGGTGCCCAGGACTACGCCGTGGCCCATTTCGGCCTGCCCCAGGGAGCCGATCGGACCTACGTGGTCGAGGTTCGCTTCCCGGGGACGGTGGCGGTGCCGGGCGCGGTCAAGCGGGCCACGGTCACGCCGTCGGATCTGGTCGGCTACAACCTGATCGAGATCAAGAGCTGCACCGAGCCGAATCTGGCCCCGAAGGCCCTGTCGGTCACGGTGCCTTACGAAATCGGCGTTCCGGCGGAGATCCCGCTCGCGGGCGATGACCCGGAGGGCCATCCGCTGATCTTCCTGCGCCTCGACGAGCCCCTCGGGGGCGGGCTGTCCGGCGTCCTACGGGACACCGGCGGCGGCCTGCTGTACACGCCGGCACCGGGTCTCCAGGGGATCGGCCAGTTCCACTTCCTCGTCGACGACGGGGAGAACGAGTCGGCGCCGGCCACGGTGACCCTCGAGCCGAAAGCAACCGAGACGGGAGAGGTCGAGCCTTGAAGCGGGAAGAAGGGCGGATCGTGAACGGAGGATCGCGCGTGGCCTCGAGTGGAAATCGTCGGGGGGTGGCCGCGCTCGTGGCCTTGATCGTCGGCCTCGCCGGGGGGGCGTCGAACGCCCTGCCCGGCGCGGCGGAGAGCCGGACGGAGCTGGAGCGCCGGGTGCTGGCGGAGCTGTCGACGGGCAAGAGCGGGGAAGCCGCCGCGGAAATCCGGGCGCGGAGCGAAGCTGCCACGGGCCGCTCTGGGGGGACCGCCCGCCCACC
>CXWL01010125.1_pt1 | contig 82467 bp, 91 predicted proteins | sample 590931 | NCBI WGS metagenome assembly CXWL01 (sample SAMEA3498368, study PRJEB10139) | groundwater metagenome | biome: water well; material: biofilm material | place: Germany | collected 2015-04-27
TCAATGGCTGATAATTATATCCCCCGCCTGAAGCGCGACTATGATGAGCGCATCCTCAAGGCAATGACTGAAAAGTTCGGTTATACCAACGCGATGGCCGTTCCCCGGCTTGAGAAGATCGTTCTCAACATGGGTGTTGGCGAAGCATCGCAGGATAAGAAAAAGGTCGAAACGGCCGCTGCGGAGATGGAACTGATTGCTGGCCAAAAGCCGGTTATCACCCGCGCCAAGAAATCTATCGCCCAGTTCAAGCTGCGCGAAGGTATGCCGATCGGCGTTAAGGTAACGCTTCGCCGTGAACGCATGTACGAGTTTCTGGACCGTTTGGTCACTATCGCAATGCCCCGCATCCGCGATTTCCGTGGCCTTAACCCCAAGAGCTTCGATGGCCGTGGCAATTATGCCATGGGCCTGAAGGAACAGCTGATTTTCCCGGAAATCAGCTATGACCGGATCGATAAAGTGCGCGGCCTCGACGTCATTATCGCCACCTCGGCGAACAGTGATGACGAAGCTCGTGAATTGCTGCGTCTGTTTAACTTCCCCTTCCCTAGGGACGAAGAAGAAAAGCAAGCCGCGTAAACATCAACCATTCCGGCGAGGTTTAGCCACCCGCCATAAAAGGAAAAGTGAACTTAAGTCATGGCGAAACTGAGTTCGATTAACAAGAATGAGAAGCGCAAGGTGTTGGCAAAGAAATATGCCAGCCGCTACGCGAAGCTTAAGGCAGTGGCCAAGGACACATCGCTCGACGAAAGTGAGCGTTTGATTGCCCGGCTGAAGATGGCGGAGGTGCCGCGTAATGGCAACCCGACGCGCATCCGCAACCGCTGTGAGCTGACCGGGCGTCCGCGCGCATATTATCGCAAGTTCCGGCTTTGCCGTATTCAGCTGCGTGATCTGGCCAACAAAGGCTTGATCCCCGGCGTCGTCAAGTCAAGCTGGTAAGGATAGACTATGGCATTGACCGATCCTTTGGGTGACATGCTCACCCGCATACGCAACGGCCAGCGTGCCAAGAAGGACAGCGTTACGACGCCTGCGTCCAACTTGCGCGCCCGTGTCCTCGATGTGTTACAGCGCGAAGGTTATATCCGTGGATATACCGAGATCCTGCTTGGCCGCTTTGAACAGCATAAGGGCATCCGGATTGAGCTGAAATATTTCGAAGGCGAACCGGCCATCCGCCACGTAGCGCGCGTATCCAAACCCGGACGCCGCGTCTATTCGGGGACCAAGGAATTGCCACGTGTCAAGAACGGCATGGGCATCACCATCGTTTCGACACCGCGCGGTGTGCTTTCGGACGCCGAAGCGCGCGATGCGAATGTCGGCGGCGAAGTGCTGGCGGAGGTGTTTTGATATGTCACGCATAGGCAAAAAACCTGTAACGATGCCAAGCGGCGTTACCGCGTCGATCGACAATGGCTTGCTCGCGGTCAAAGGCCCCAAGGGCCAGCTCAGCATCCCGATGGCAGACGATGTTACCTACACCATCGACGATGGCGGCATTAGCGTGCAACCAGCCAATGCGACCAAACGCGCGCGTGCCTTTTGGGGAATGCAACGCACATTGGTGCAGAACCTCGTTACCGGTGTCACCGATGGCTTTACCAAGGTACTGGAAATCACCGGCGTCGGCTATCGCGCCAATTCGCAAGGCGCGAATCTGAAACTTCAGCTTGGTTACAGCCACGATGTCGATTTTGCGGTGCCTGCGGGTATCGAGATCAAGACACCGGACAACACCACGATTGAAATCAGCGGCATCGACAAACAAAAGGTTGGTCAGGTCGCGGCAGAAATCCGTCGCTGGCGCAAGCCCGAACCTTATAAGGGCAAGGGTATCAAATATCGCGGCGAGTTCATCTTCCGTAAGGAAGGGAAGAAGAAATAATCATGGCACTGAAACGCTCATCTTTCGACAAGCGCCGCCAACGCGTGCGCACTGCCCTTCGCAAACGGGCGGGCGACCGCAAACGCCTGTCGGTGCATCGTTCAGGGCGGCACATCTATGTGCAGCTGATCGACGACGCGGCTGGCCAGACATTGGCGACCGCATCGACGCTAGACAAATCCGTTCGCGGCACGACGGGCGCGACTTGCGGTGCGGCGGCCGATGTCGGCACGCGGATCGCCGAAGCGGCCAAGGCTGCTGGCGTAACGCGCGTTGTCTTTGATCGCGGTGGTTTTCTGTTTCATGGCCGTGTCAAGGCGCTGGCCGATGCGGCACGCGCAGGCGGATTGGAGTTCTAAATGGCTGAAATAGTAGAAACACAGAGCCAAGACGGCGCTCCTGCCGACGCTCCGGCACGCGGTCCACGTGGTGGACGTGGCCGTGGCGGCGGTGCTGGTGCTGGCGGGGGCCGCGAAGGGCGTGGCCGGGGCGACCGTGATCGTCGTCCCAAAAATGACGATGATGGCGGCGAAGAGTTTATCGAAAAGCTGGTTCACATCAACCGCGTTTCAAAAACGGTCAAGGGCGGTAAACGCTTTGGCTTTGCTGCGCTGGTTGTGGTTGGCGATGGTAAAGGCCGCGCTGGTTTTGGCCATGGCAAGGCACGCGAAGTGCCGGAAGCCATTTCCAAAGCAACGGCAGCTGCGAAAAAGGCAATGGTCCGCGTTCCCTTGAAAGAAGGCCGCACACTTCATCATGATGGCATCGGCCATTTTGGCGCTGGCCTTGTCAATGTGCGCTCTGCGCCGCAGGGAACGGGCATCATCGCTGGCGGCCCGATGCGCGCTGTATTTGAATCGCTCGGCGTCGCAGACGTCGTGTCGAAATCGAACGGCACATCGAACCCTTACAACATGGTCCGCGCCACTTTTGACGCACTCAAGACGCAGGTCAGCCCTAAATCTGTTGCTCAGCGTCGCGGCAAAAAGGTCGCCGACCTGCTGCGCCGCAGTGGCTCATCCGCCCGCGAGGCGGACGCCGACGCGGCATTGACGGAGGCATAATCATGGCTGGCAAAAAAATGTTCACTATCCGTCAGGTCGGCTCGCCGATCCGTCGGCCAAAATCACAGGCTGCTATCCTGACTGGCCTCGGCCTTGGTAAGATGCACCGTGTCGTCGAAATCGAAGACACGCCGTCCACACGCGGCATGGTCCATGCGGTCCGCCACATGGTCGAAGTCGTAGAAGGCTAAGCCGAATAATCACTGACATTTGTTGTCAGTTATAGCGCGAACAAAGCGAAAGCGAGTGCAACATGAAACTGAATGAACTCCACGATAACCCTGGTGCCCGCCATCGCCGCATGCGCGTTGGCCGTGGTATTGGCTCTGGCAAGGGCAAAACCGCAGGCCGAGGCCAAAAGGGCCAATCAAGCCGTTCCGGCGTCGCCATAAACGGCTTCGAAGGCGGCCAGATGCCGCTGCACATGCGCATTCCAAAGCGCGGTTTCAACAATATTTTCGGCAAAGATTATGCCATCGTCAATCTGGGCATGATCCAGAAACTGATTGATGCTGGCACGCTCGACGCCAAGGCTGTGATCGACCAAGCGGCGCTTCAGGCCGCAGGCGTCGCGCGCGGCGGCAAGGACGGTGTGCGTTTGCTGGCCAAGGGTGATCTGACGTCAAAGGCCAGCTTTAGCGTTGCAGGCGCATCGGCGGGTGCTGTTGCGGCGGTTGATAAAGTTGGCGGCACTGTTGAAGTGCTCGTCAATAAACGCGACGCTGCACGCGCCGAAGCTAGCGCGATCGGTGCAGCCAAGAAGGCAGCAAAGGCCGCGCGCAAAAAGGGTTAATCATCTATGGTGCGGGGGCTTGCGCCCTTGCGCCGTGCGCCCCATGTGTGGGGCGTATGGAGGGGTGATTGGTCGTAAGCGCAGCCGCGCTGGGGCGTTCATCTCACTGCACGGGACTACTCCCCAGCTTGGGAGTCAATTGCCCGGGCCAGCGCATCCGCTGCCACGGGCCTGATCAGGGCACGCAATATGGCATCACGCGCCGACCAACTTGGGCTCAACCTCAACCTTGCAAAGTTCGGTCAGGCGACTGAGCTTAAGAACCGCCTGTGGTTCACGCTGGGCGCGCTGGTCATTTTCCGCTTTTTGAGCTTTGTGCCGCTGCCCGGCATCGACCCTGTGGCGATGAACCAGCTGTATAGCCAGGCGGCATCGGGCGGCATCCTTGATCTGTTCAACACCTTTTCGGGCGGCAGTTTGGAGCGGATGAGTATCATCGCGCTCGGCGTTATGCCCTATATCACCGCGTCGATTGTGGTGCAGTTGGCGGCGGCTTTGTCCCCGACGCTGGGCGCGCTCAAAAAAGAGGGTGAGAGCGGCCGTAAAAAACTCAACCAATATACGCGCTATGGCACGGTGTTGCTGACGGCGGTGCAGGGCTATTTCATCGCTTCTGGCCTTGAAACATTGGGTGCCAGCCAAGCGCTACAGCCTGTGATAGACCCCGGTATGCTGTTCCGTATTACGGCGGTCATCAGCTTGATTGGCGGCACCCTGTTCCTGATGTGGATGGGCGAACAGATTACCAGCCGTGGCATTGGCAACGGCGTGTCGCTCATCATCATGGCGGGCATTGTCGCGTCAATGCCTCAAACTTTGACGCAATTGTTCGAAAAGGGCCGCACTGGCGATCTTGGCGGGATATTGATTGTTGCGCTGCTTGGCGGTGCTTTTGCTGTTATCTGGCTCATCAGCTTTTTTGAACGGGCACAGCGCCGCGTCCTCGTGCAATATCCCAAACGCGCGACGGCACAGGGTATGGCACAGCAAGAGCGCAGCCATTTGCCGCTCAAGGTCAATACGGCGGGGGTCATTCCCCCGATTTTTGCTTCGTCACTGCTGTTGATGCCGCTGACTATCACCCAATTTCTGGGCCAGCGCGTTGATGAGGAAACCTTCTGGGGCCGCACCCTGCTCAACCTCAACCAATGGTTTGCCCACGGCCAGCCACTGTATATGGGCCTTTATGCTGCGGGCATCCTGTTCTTTGCTTTCTTTTATGTCTCGGTGGTGTTCAACCCCGAAGAGACAGCCGATAATCTGAAACGTCAGGGCGGTTTCATCCCCGGCTATCGCCCCGGTAAATCTACATCAGATTATCTCGATCATGTATTGACGCGGATTACGGTGATTGGCGCGGTCTATCTGGCGCTTATCTGCCTCATCCCCGAATGGGTGACGGCATCGACGGGCATCGGCCTTGCGCTCGGCGGCACCAGCCTGCTTATCCTCGTCAATGTGACCATCGACACGGTGACGCAGATTCAGAGCCATTTACTGGCGCACCAATATGCAGACCTTATCAAAAAGGCGAAGCTCAAGGGCAAGTTGCGCTGATCGTCAAAAGACGGCACGCTGCAACGATAATGGGATAGCGGGGAAACCATGGCGCTCGATATTATTTTATTAGGCCCGCCCGGCGCGGGTAAGGGCACGCAGGCCGCGCGGTTGCAAGACGCGCACGGCATGGTCCAACTGTCCACCGGCGACATGTTGCGCGCGGCGGTGAAGGCGGGAACGCCCGTTGGCCTCCAGGCCAAAGCGGTGATGGAGGCGGGCGAGCTGGTTTCGGATGACATCGTCTCGGGCATCATCGGCGATCGGCTCGATGAACTCGGCGCTGAGATTCCGGTGATATTCGACGGCTATCCGCGCACTGCGGCGCAGGCTGAGGCGCTTGATGGCATCCTTAGCGAGCGCGGACGCACGCTTGATCATGTGATTGAACTTGAGGTTGATGAGGATGCGTTGGTTGAACGCATCACCGGCCGCTACACCTGCGCCAAGTGCGGCGAAGGCTATCACGACCGCTTCAAACAGCCCACCGTCGCTGGCGTGTGCGATGCCTGTGGCGGCACTGAGTTCAAACGCCGCCCCGACGACAATGCCGAAACAGTGCGCACGCGCATGGCCGAATATCGCGCCAAGACCGCGCCGATCCTGCCGATTTACGAGGCGCGCGGCATTGTCAGCCGCGTCGATGGCATGGCGGATATGGACGTGGTCGGCGCGGCAATTGAGGCACTTTTCAAACCAGCCTGACTATGGCCGATTAGATTATTACCCTCGGCAATCCTCAATCACCCGTGATATTTCGGGGCGCACGGGCACAATCAGCGGCGGCTGAAACGACGCCTCGATCAAAAAACGCCCGCGCGAATAAGCGATCTGGTCCCACAGCGGATCGCGCGCGTCGAGGCTGGTGTAGATCAGCCGTGCACCATGATCGACGCGGACGGAAAGGTCGCGCTGGGCAAAGCTGGTCCGCACACGCATGGACACGGCAGCATCGGCGGGCACCGCGCCGCTGCGACTTAGGCTGATGGCGCCATTGCCGCAAGCGATGACGGCCAGCACCTCATCACGGCTGTTGCTGAAACTGCTATGTGCGGTGCCGCCACCGCGCGAAAGGTGCCATTCGCCGAGCGTCAGATCATCGACGCTCCAGTCACCGCTATAGCGATCAACCATTGCGGCGGGTGCGGGCGTCACGCGGGGAGCCGCAGGCGGCGTTGGCACAGTGGCTGGCGGCGGCACACTCGGAGCAGCGCAGCTGGCGAGCAGCGGCAACAGAGTAAAAGGCAAAGCGTATTTTAGCATGGTCCCGCTATGCCGCCTCATACCGTTTCGGGCAAGCGCCAGTCGATGCGAGCATGGCTATGCGCTTCGAGAAAGGCATTGGCTTTCGAGAAATGGCGGCATCCGAAAAAACCTCCATGCGCGGAGAGCGGCGATGGATGCGCGGCCCGTAGCACCAGATGCCGCCCCGTATCGACAGACGCCGCTTTCTTTTGCGCATGCGCCCCCCACAACAGAAACACCGTCGGCGTCTCGCGTGCATTGACCGCCGCGATGACAGCGTCGGTGAATGCCTCCCACCCCCGCCCGGCATGGCTTGCCGCTTGGCCCCCCTCGACCGTGAGCACGGCATTGAGCAACAGCACGCCTTGCCGCGCCCAGCTTTCCAGAAACCCGTGGGTCGCGGGTGCAATGCCGAGGTCGCTGCGCAACTCCTTGTAGATATTCATCAGCGATGGCGGCACCCGCACGCCGGGTTTGACGCTGAAACACAGGCCATGCGCCTGCCCCGCGCCGTGATAGGGGTCTTGCCCCAATATGACGACGCGCACATCGCTCAGCGGGGTCAGTTCAAGCGCACGGAACCACGCGCTGCTGTGCGGGAAAATGTGCTTGCCTGCTGCCTTTTCGGCTATCAGAAATGCGCGCAGCCGCGCTATCCCCTCACTGGCGAAGATGGGCGCGAGCGGCTCGCGCCAGCTATCGTGGATGTTCGGCGTGGTCGGCATGATTCGCATCTGCTATCATATCAGGCTATATGTGCGCCACTTCTTGGGGAGGAAGAGCATGACCGAAACATCTGAAACAACCAAAACGCCGTGGCACCTGTGGATTGTTGGCGGCATATCGCTGCTGTGGAACAGCTTTGGCGGGGCCGATTACGCGATGACCCGGACACGCGGCGCCGAATGGATCAACCAGATGATGCCCGGCGTCGATGGTACGAAGTTCATGACCTACATCGACGGATTTCCAATTTGGGCGAGTATCGGCTGGGGCCTTGGCGTGTGGGGCGCGCTCGCGGGCTCGCTCCTGCTGCTGATGCGCAGCCGCCACGCCATTACCGCATTCGCGGCTTCGCTGGTCGGGGCTATTGTCGGTATCGGCTATCAACTGGCGAACCCGGTGGACATCCCGCAAATGACCGAAGGTGCCGCCGGAATGATGGGATATGTCATCATCGTCATCGCGGCGGCGCTGTTGTGGTATGCGTGGCGGCAAAAAGCGGCCGGGGTGCTGCGGTAGGGGGTTAGGCGGCGCGCTTTTGCACCGTCAGTTCCAACCCCAGCGCGCCCAGCACGGCGGTCAGCGTTTCCAGCGTCGGGTTACCGTTTTCGGACAGGGCATTGTACAGCGCCTGTCGCCCCAGACCACTTTTCTTGGCGATGTCGCTCATCCCTTTGGAGCGGGCGATGTCGCCAATCGCACGCGCAATCTCGTGTGGGCTGCCATCCTCCATCCATATTTTGAGGTAATCAACAATATCGTCCTCGGTTTCGAGGTGATCGGCGGGATCAAATGGGAAGACCTTCAATGCCATCGTCAGCGTCCTTGGCGAGCCGCTTGGCCAACGCGATGTCGCGCGCCTGCGAGCCCTTGTCTCCGCCATTGAGCAGGATGATGAGCATACCATCCCGCCAGATATAATAGACACGATAGCCCGGACCGAAATGCAGGCGCAGCTCCTGCACCCTATCGCCCACGGGCTTCGAATCAGCAGCATTCCCGCTGGCGAGGCGCTTCAACTGGACGTCGATCCTCAGGCGGGCCTTCCGGTCGCGCAAGCCATTCAGCCAGTCGCGGAACACCGCCGTCTGGACGATGACGACCTGTCCTTTATGAAGGACATTTTTAGGTTTGTCAATCACAGCGCTTTGTAATATCCGCAATGAATAAATTGAATGGTTCTCAGCAGGGGGTAGGTTTCTGGTATTGCATTCCTAGCCACCGGACCTTGATCGCGAACCTTCTGCCCCACTTCATTTAACAATTCATCGATGGACTGAATTCTGGCCCCAGCAATTTCATGCCTGTTTTTCGGATGTGAAATAAGAACGGCAATTTGTCTTACCGGGCAAGTCGATGATTCCAACCAAGGGAAAATATCATTCTTTATATGCCGCAACGCAATCGAAAATTTCTTCTTAAATCTCCTTTCACGCATTTCCCAGCTGTGGGCATCAATGGAACTCTCGTAATGCACAAGGTCTTCTGGCGCCAACTTTGTGGCGGGGCGGTAGCCGACTACATCGATCTCCATCGATCAGCCACCATGAGAGAGTTTGCCAATCTTTATGTTCTTACGAACAATATAGCCTTGCCATTCGAGATACTCGACGATCAAGGCTTCAAGGTGGTTCATAACTCCGCCAACACCCGCACCTTCGGCCAAATAGTCTTTGCCTTTGCAGCAAAACGCGCGTCGCAAGTCACGAGCTCGCAACCCAATTCCATCGCCAGCGCCAGATAGATACAGTCTTTGAGCGGATGGCCGAGGGCGAGGGCGAGGCTTGATGCCGTCGTAATCTCGGCCACGACCATAGGGTGAGCAGTTATAAGCTCATCAGCAAATAAGCTGGCAAACTGGATGAGAGAATCCTCGGAGCTTGGGCGCAGGGATTTGTCCATGTTGGCGCGACGCACCAGAGCTCCAGCGACTTCAGTGATGAAAATATCGGGGCAAATGATATTGCCGCTATGGGCACCTAGGATGTCGAGAGCCTCAGGCGTAAAGCGTTCAAGCAGGTACCACTTCACCGCGAGACTGGCGTCAACAACAATCACCAAGAGTCGCGCTCCTCACGCAACAGGTCGAGTGAGGTCATTCCATCGGGTAGTTTTAACGGATTGCGCTCGACGAATGCGCGCATTTCCGCCACAGTTTTTGCTGCCTTTCGCTTGCGCGCCGCTTCGGCGATCAGGCTGCGTACCTCTTCGGATATCGAGCGGCCATTATTCTGCGCGACCTCGCTCAACAGTGCATAGTCGGCGTCATCAACCTTGCGTGCAGTAACCGTTGCCATTGCGATTCTCCTTCAAGCAAAATTTGCTAGCATAAAATATAAAATCATGCAAGCATTCACCGCCCCCATTTCGTCTTTGCCTGCTTGCCAAAGCGCCCCTTTCGCGTCCCCGGCTTGCCCTCGTTGCTCCGCCCAACGCGCGGCGCGCGCGACTGTTCATGCGACAGGCCCAGCTCATCGGCCTCCAGCCCCCGAATTTCGTCGCGCAACCGCCCTGCCTCCTCAAACTCTAAATCGCCCGCAGCTTTGCGCATCTTGCCCTCCAGCTCGGTGATATAAGCACGCAGGTTGTGGCCGACCATGTGTGTCCGGCCATCCTCTAGGTCGAGCGGCACAACGAGCCCTTCACCTTGAGACACATGCGCCATAACATCGGCGATGCCGCGTTTGATGGTTGCGGGGGTTATGCCATGCGCTTCGTTATACTCGACCTGCTTGGCGCGGCGGCGGTCGGTTTCGGCGATGGCGCGCGCCATGCTGCCCGTCATGCGGTCGGCATAGAGGATGACACGGCCATCAACATTGCGCGCGGCGCGGCCAATCGTCTGGATCAACGATGTTTCGCTGCGCAAAAACCCTTCCTTGTCGGCGTCGAGGATGGCAACCAGCCCGCATTCGGGGATGTCGAGCCCCTCGCGCAGCAGGTTGATGCCGATCAAGACGTCGTAAACCCCCATCCGCAAATCGCGGATCAACGCAATCCGCTCCAGCGTTTCGACGTCGCTGTGCATATAGCGCACCTTCAGCCCCGCTTCGTGGCAATATTCGGTCAGATCCTCGGCCATCCGCTTGGTCAGCGTGGTGACAAGAGTGCGATAGCCAGCGGCGGCAACGCTCCGTGCTTCGGCAATCAGGTCATCGACCTGTTCCTCGATGGGGCGGATGATGACCGGCGGGTCGATAAGCCCGGTCGGGCGGATCACCTGTTCGGCGAACACGCCCTGCGTCTTGTCCATCTCCCATGGCCCCGGCGTCGCGGAGACGAACACGCTCTGCGGGCGCATCGCCTCCCACTCGTTGAAACGCAGCGGGCGGTTGTCGATACAAGAGGGCAGGCGGAACCCATATTCGGCGAGCGTGATTTTGCGCCGATGGTCGCCCTTGGACATCGCGCCGATTTGCGGCACGGTCTGGTGGCTTTCATCGACGAACAACAGCGCATTCTCGGGCAGATATTCGAACAGCGTCGGCGGCGGTTCGCCCGGCAACCGCCCAGTCAGGAAACGGCTGTAATTCTCGATGCCTGCGCAGCCGCCGGTTGCCGCGATCATTTCCAGGTCAAAATTAGTCCGCTGCTCCAGCCGCTGCGCCTCCAGCAGCTTGCCCGCATCGGCCATGTCTTTCAGCGTTACGGCCAGCTCATGCTTGATCGCCTCGCTTGCTTGTTTCAGCGTTGGCCCCGGCGTCACATAGTGCGAATTGGCATAGACGCGGACAAAATTGAGCGACGCCGCCTTCTTTCCCGTCAACGGGTCAAACTCCGATATTTCCTCAACCTCGTCGCCAAAGAAAGCGATGCGCCACGCGCTATCCTCATAATGCGACGGGAAAATCTCCAAACTGTCGCCGCGCACACGAAATGTGCCGCGCACGAACGCCGCGTCATTGCGTTTATATTGCAGCGCCACCAGCTTGCGGATGATTTCCTGCCGGTCTGCGCTCTCGCCCTTTTTGATGTCGAAAATCATCGCCGAATAGGTTTCGACCGAACCGATGCCATAGATGCAACTGACCGATGCGACGATGATAACGTCATCGCGTTCGAGCAGTGACCGGGTGGCGCTGTGCCGCATCCGGTCGATCGCCTCGTTCACGCTCGATTCTTTTTCGATATAGGTGTCGGTGCGCGGCACATAGGCTTCGGGTTGATAATAATCGTAGTAACTGACGAAAAACTCGACCGCATTATCGGGGAAAAAGCTTTTGAACTCGCCGTATAACTGCGCGGCGAGGGTCTTGTTCGGTGCGAGAATCAGCGCCGGCCGCTGCATCGTCTCGATAACCTTGGCCATGGTGAATGTCTTGCCCGACCCGGTGACACCCAGCAGCACCTGATCCTGTTCGCCCATCCTTGCCGCCGCGACCAATTCGGCGATTGCGGTCGGTTGGTCGCCGGCTGGCGAATATTCTGAAACCAAAACGAACGGCTTGCCGCCTTCGGCCTTGGGTGGGCGCGCGGGGCGATGCGGAACGAAATCGCCGCCTGTTTCTGGCTCGGCCAAGCTGGTTCTGATTTGGATGGACATGTTCCCTTTATGGCCTCAATATGCGCCATGAGCAATGTTTAGAGTCGCGTGCGCGGCCGGAGAGGACAGACATGAACTTCAAAATGACAGTATTGGCGACAGCGGCCTTGGCTCTCGCACTCGGCGCATGCAGCGACAATGAACCCAGCAAGACCGCCAGCAACGAAGAAACGGTCGAGGCCGAACTGGCGCAGGCGCATAGCCTTCAGCCCGGACAATATAGCAGCGCCGTTGAAGTTATTCGCTTTGAAGTGCCCGGCATGCCTGCGGAGCAGGCAAAGATGGTCGGTGATATGATGTCGTCATCGGCGGCTGTGGAAAACAGCTATTGCCTGACCCCCGAACAAGCCAGTCGCGGCGGACGTGATATGTTTGCTGAATTGGCAAAGGGTAATGGCAGTTGTCAATTTTCCGACTTTGATGTCGATGGCGATCATGTAACTGGGCACCTTAGGTGCAACGGCGGTGCTGGTGGTGCGCAGAGCGAAATGACGATGGTGGGGACAATGCAGCCGACCAGCTCTGATGTTCGCATGACCATGGCCATACGCGATAGCAATTTGCCACAAGGACGCGCGGAAATGGAAATGCATGTGACGACGCACCGCACCGGCGATTGCACGGCTGCTCCCGCCACCGCTGCACAGTAACAGAAAGACGAGGAGAACGACGATGATCGGTTATGTAACATTGGGGACCGCCAACCCCGCTGCGGCCCACGCTTTTTACGACGCGCTGCTGGGCAGCATCGGTGCCAAGCGGATGATGGAGTTTGGCGATTTCGTCATGTGGGGGGTTGGCATGGACAAACCCGGCATCGCCGTTACGCCGCCGCATGATGGCCTCGCCCAACATCCCGGCAACGGCACGATGACCGCGCTTGTCGTCGATGAACGTGCCAAGGTCGATGCCGTTTATGCCAAGGCATTGGAGCTTGGCGGGACATGTGAAGGGCCGCCGGGGCTACGCGGTGACGAAGGACCACAGGCCTTTTACGGCGCCTATTTCCGCGATCTTGATGGCAATAAATTGTGCGTGTTCCGCATGGGTCCGGCATAGATATGGCAGCACTGCTTGATCGGCGCGCAACGCCGCTGATGCTTGGCCTGCTGTTCGGGTTGTTCGCGGTTGCGCTTGGTCTCATGCTGGGAGACAACCCTGCCGAACAAGCACTGTTCGCGGCGCGATGGACGGCAAGAGCGGCGCTACCGCTGTTTCTTGTGGCCTATCTAGCGAACAGCCTGTTACGGCTGTGGCGAGGCGACATCACCCGTGCATTGATGCGGCGGCGGCGGCAATGGGGGCTGGGGTTTGCACTGGCGCACACCATTCACCTGGTGGCACTGGGCATCAATGTGCTGGTCTTTGCTCCGCGCGAACCAGCTACCGTAATTGCCGGCGGCATTGCTTATGGCATGATCTATCTGATGGCGCTGACGTCGAACGACGCATCAATGCGCGCGATGGGCAAATGGTGGAAACGCATGCACAGTTTTGGGATCCATTACACATGGCTGATTTTCACGCTCAGCTATGCAGGCCGTTTTACCGATGGCGACGCCAGCCATTATGCCACCGCGACAGTGCTGGCCCCCGTGATGTTTGGTGCGTTGGGCCTGCGCCTCTATGCGCGCTTTGGTCGTAGGCGGGTTGCGGCGGTTTAGGGTAGCGCCTGCACCGCTGGGCTGGCTTCACAGGTGGCGACCCGCGCTTCGTCTATCGGCAGTGTGGCGGTGGCGGGTGCGATTAGCTGCGCTTCACCCACCCGCCACGCAGCAAATCGCGGCGCATCGGCGCCTGCGCATGCCATAATCAGGCCCAGCATCTGCGGCGGCGTCTTTCGCGCTTCGTTCGACAGACGGAACGTCCCCCAATGGATCGGCATCGTCTGCGGCCGACCTAGACGGTTCCACAGAACCACCGCCTGTGCGGGGCCAATATGGCTGTCGATGTGCATTTGGCCGGGGGCAAAGCGGAAGGCCCCGATGGGTAGCATCGCCAAGCGCACCGGTGGCACGGTCCCGTCGGCGAGGCGAATCGCGGCGGCCTCCCCCGCCCATAACCCATCGCCAAATCCGGTGTCGCCGGCAAAGAATATCCGTCCCGCTGGCGTATCGACGACAAAGCTCGACCATAAAGCGCGGTTGCGGTCGCTGCCCCAGCGGCTGCCCCAATGGTGGTTGCGGGTGACATGGACGGTGGCGGCACCTATGCTGGTGTGCGCGCCCCAATCCATGCCGATGGCGCCGATACCGTGCGCACGGAGCAGCGCGTCATTGCCCAGCGACGTGACGATCATCGGATGGTCGCGGTCCCACAATGCTTTCAGCGTTTCGATGTTGAGGTGGTCGTAATGATTATGGCTGACGACGATCAGGTCAATTTTTGGCAAATCATTGATCCGAATACCGGGGTCGGTGACGCGCTTTGGCCCGATACCAAACGGCCCGGCACGCTCCGCCCAGATCGGGTCGGTCAGCATGGCAAAGCCGCGTGTTTGGATGAGGACGCTGGCATGGCCGATCCATGTCGCGGCCATCGCATCGGCGGCAATTGGCTCACTTGTACAGCGGTTCCAATTTTCGATATGCGCGCCGCCCGTCATGCTCGGGCAGGGGGTCAGTGCGGGATGCGGATAGCCTTGGGTTATCGCCACATGGTCTGGCCATGGCGCGCGCCCCTCGCCCGTCACCATCCTGCGTATGAAGCCGATGCGGCTGCCGCCGCTGGGCGGCGCGGCGCTGTCCCCGCCATCGGGGTTGAAGAAATGCGCGCCGTCGAAATGCGCGCTATCTGCGCCTTGATAATAGATGCGGTCCAAAAAGCGCGGCACGATGGCAATGGCGAGCAAAGCAAGGATGAGCGCCCACACAAGGATGGCGGCGGTGCGGCGTGCGATGGTGGCGATCAATCTATGGTTCCGTTTGCAATGGCCGCGCTAGCATAGCAATCGCGTTCGCTCTTACAATCCCGTTCGATGCACGATAGGTATCGGGCATGGTCACACGCTTTATCATCACGCTTTTTGCGCTCATATTCACGGTGGGGGCTTCGGCCCAGAGCCCTGCACCCCCTCCGCCTGCCGACCCTGCCGCTGCTATCGTCATTGCTTTTGACCGCACGGGGGCACAGCAAACGCGCGTGCTGCGCGGCTATGCCGACCGCACTACGCGCCGCCCACTGACCGCCGATGATCCGGTGCGCGTCGCCTCCATCTCCAAACTGGTGACGGCGCTGGGCGTGATGCGGCTGGTCGATCAGCGTCGGATTGATTTGAACGCCGATGTTTCGCGCTATCTGGGTTGGCGGTTGCGTAACCCCGCATTTCCCGACCGCCCGATCACGCTGACGATGCTGCTTGGCCACCGTTCGGGGCTGGTCGATGGGGTCGATTATGTCATGCCCCTCGACGCCGACCTTGCAACCGTGCTGGGCGATCCGGCGGCGTGGGACCGTGCCCGTGCACCCGGTGGGGCATTTGCCTATGCCAACATCAATTTTCCGGTGATCGCGGCGGCGATGGAGGGCGCGACGGGCGAACGCTTCGATGCGCTGATGGCGCGGCTGGTGTTTCGCCCGCTGGGCCTCGACGCCTGTTTCAACTGGACGATGTGTTCAGACGGCGCTGCGGCGCGCGCGGTGACTTTGCTGCGACCGGGTGGCGATGTTGCGCGCGATGCGCCTATGGCAACTCGCCCATCATGTCCCGTGGTGCCTGCGCGTGATGGCACATGCGACCTTGCCACCTACCGCCTTGCGCACAATGGCGCGTCCTTTTCACCCCAAGGAGGCTTGCGCATTTCGGCGCGCGGACTGGTGCGGATTGGCGAGATATTGTTGCGCGATGGCGACCGTTTCATCACCCCCCGCAGCTTTCGCCGGATGACCAGCTTTTCGCGCGTTGATGCACTGCCTTTGAGCGTCGGCGAAGGCGGTGAGGGCAGCTTTTTCTGCAGTTACGGCCTCGCGCTGCACAGGCTCGCAACGCCCCGCATGGGGTGCCGCGACGATCCGTTCGGGGACGGCGTCGCGCGCATCGGCCATTCGGGCGAAGCCTATTCGCTGCGCTCCGGCCTGTTTGTCGATCCATTGAGCGGCACCGGCACCGTCTGGTTCATTACGCAATTGGCCGAAGTGGGGGAGCCGCGCGGGGAACGTTCGGCTTTCACGGCGGCCGAAGAAGCGCTGCTCGCCGGGGCTCGCGTGGCGATAATTCCGGCAAGACGGCGATAGGGGTTATAAAAACTTCGTCATCCTGAACTTGTTTCAGGATCCATGGAGCCTAACCTCTCGGTGGCCCCTTAATCAGCGCCACCGTCGCTGCGTTCATCGCCGTATAGACGCCATAGAGCATTAGCGCGATGAACCAGCGCCCCTGTGCCAGCCACAACGCGCCAAGCAGCAGCCCGAACTCGAGCACATAGGTCGCGTATCGTCCCAGCACGCGGCGCATCGGCGCGGTTGCGGCCTCGACCATCGGATGCCCGCTTTCCAGCATCCAGCGGTGCATGGCAAAATTGCCGGTTCCGGCGAACAATATGGCGATGGTGGGGATGATCATGTTGGGAATGTTTTTCTCGTATCAGGTTAGACAAGATGTATTATCATCGCTGTGCGATATGCGATATGCGGACCCAGAAGCGGCGTGGAGTGATTGCAATGAATAATTTTTGGCTAGGGGTCATCGGCACTCTTATTGGTAGCCTTGTCACAATTTTTGGGCAATTCGTGAAACATCAATGGGAAACATGTGAGTCACGGAAGCGAGATGAAAATCGGAAGGAATTGTTGAGGAATATGCTCAAAACCCGGGTAAAACAGGTTGGAGAAATATGACGACTTTGTCTTCTGTTATTGGTGCAAGCCGCGAAGAGACCGCCAGATTGCTTATTGAACTGGGAGCGAGGGGAAACGAGAAGGCCAATGGGAACGATGTCTGGGCATTCATAATAAACAAGCCATTGCCACCACCAGAGACCTAACATCAAGCCCCGTATATCAAGAATGGTTGCAGACCCTGACTTCTGTCATTGGCATTGACCGGATCGCCCACCGTAGTCACAATCGCGGTGATTGCTAAACAATCCAGAAGCTATAGATATAAAAAAGGCACCACCTGCAATCGCAAGATATGTATAAAAAATCGCTTTTCCAGTGTAATTGCGTGCCTTTTTATACGGCTCGCCCATAACTTCTTCCGCCGTATTGTCGGCTTTCTCTACTATCATGAAAAAGAGGGACATTACAGCGCCAATGAGTAGCCACGGAAGTGTGAGCACAAATCCAATGATTAACACTGGGTAGAGTAGAAGTGGGCTCATTTCTGATCCGTTTCTACTGGAATGGCTGTCCCGTTCTCGTTTCATGCTGCTTTGTCAGCATAGTTTGCCGGGCGGTAGCGTGGCTCGGGAACCGAATCGCCATGCTCCTGAGCGGTTTCGACCCACAGCGAAATGGCGACCTGCGCTTCGCGAGCGGCCTCTTCGGGCGTCTCACCATGCGCGCTGCATCCACGCAAATCGGGCACATCCGCTATCCAGCAGCCATCGGCCTGCGACCAGAAAATGTTGATATTATACCGAAGGCTCATTGTCGTTCTCATCCAACCGCAATGCGAATTGTTCCACTATATCGAGAAATTGCTGAACTTGGTAGGGCTTTGCATCCTTGCCGCGCGGTTGGATCACGCGAATATCGGCAATGTCACCCCGCCAACAACCCTTCCTCGGCGATTTTGCGTTTCCACAGCATCGGTGCGGTGACGTGAACATTCTCGCCGCGCGCATCGACCGCGACGGTCACCGGCATGTCCTTGACGGTGAATTCGTAAATCGCCTCCATCCCCAAATCGGCAAAGCCGACCACCTTCGCCTCTTTTATCGCGCGGGAAACGAGATAGGCCGCGCCGCCAACCGCCATCAGATAGGCTGATTCATGCGCGGCGATGCTGGCCGTCGCGGACGCGCCGCGCTCCGCCTTGCCGACGGATGCGAGCAGGCCGAGGTCGAGCATCATGTCGCTAAACGCGTCCATCCGCGTTGCCGTCGTTGGCCCGGCGGGGCCGACCGCCTCATCACGCACGGGGTCAACGGGGCCGACATAATAAATGACCCGTCCGGCAAAATCGACGGGCAGCGGCTCATTACGCGCAAGCATATCCTTGATCCGTTTGTGCGCGGCGTCGCGTCCGGTCAGCATATGTCCGTTCAGCAACAATCGGTCACCGGGTTTCCACCCTTGCACCTGTTCTGGCGTCAGCGTGTCGAGGTCAACGCGGATCGCAGACGCATCGGGTGCCCATTCGACCTTGGGCCAATCATCGAGATTTGGCGTTTCGAGGAACGTCGGCCCAGAGCCATCGAGCGTGAAATGCGCGTGGCGAGTTGCGGCGCAATTGGGGATCATCGCCACCGGTTTGGATGCCGCATGCGTTGGATAGTCCATGATTTTAACATCGAGGATGGTCGATAGCCCGCCCAGCCCCTGCGCGCCGATGCCCTGCGCATTGACCTTGTCAAATATCTCGACCCGCATCGCCTCGATGTCGCTCTGCGGCCCGCGCGCTTTGAGCTGCGCCATGTCGATGCTGCCCATCAATGATTGTTTGGCGAGCAGCATCGCCTTTTCCGCCGTGCCGCCGATGCCGATGCCGAGCATGCCCGGCGGGCACCAGCCCGCGCCCATTTGCGGCACCATCTCCAGCACCCAATCGACGATGCTTTCGGACGGATTGAGCATCTTGAACTTCGACTTATTCTCGCTCCCCCCGCCCTTGGCCGCGACGTCGATGCTGACGCTCGCGCCTGGCACCATTTCGACATGCATCACCGACGGCGTATTGTCGCGGGTGTTGACGCGGCTGAACGCTGGGTCGGCAAGGATCGAGGCGCGGAGCTTGTTCTCGGGCAACATATAGGCCCGCCGCACGCCCTCATCGACCACGTGTTGCAGCGACCGGGGTGAGCCGAGCACGCAATCCTGCCCCCACCGCACAAAAACGGTGACGATGCCGGTGTCCTGACAGATGGGCCGGTGTCCTTCGGCGCACATCCGGCTGTTGGTCAGGATTTGGGCGATGGCGTCCTTTGCCGCCGGGCCTTGTTCAGCATCATAGGCGTCGCCCAGCGCGCGGATATAATCCATCGGGTGAAAGTAACTGATATATTGCAGCGCATCGGCGACGCTGGCGATCAGATCCTCTTCGGTGATGATGACGCGCATAGGGCTCTCCTCTTGATGCTGGCAATAGGCTTCAGCGTGCATGCGTCAACTCTTGCACTGTGCGGGCGACAATGCCACCTTTCGGCTTATGACCAACCCCACAGATACTGACCTAGCTCGCTTCCTTGCCGATGAGCTGGGCGTCGATGCCCCAGCCGCAGAAACGCGCGCATGGGCAACACGCGGCCCGGTGTGGATATGGCGCGGCAACCACTCCGATGGCACACCGACCAAGGCCGCGTGGTATTTCCTGACCATATCGGGCGATGTGGCACAGGCCATCCGTGTTAGCGCGGGACGCAAAGCGGGTTTCGGATCGGTGCGTGTCACCGCGACCATTGGCGCCACCAGCTGGCAAACGTCGCTTTTCCCCGCCAAGGAACTCGGTGGTTATCTGCTCCCGCTCAAAGCCGCCGTCCGTAAGGCGGAGCGGTTAGAGGCGGACATGGAGGCCGACGTCACCCTTAAGATCGCGGATCGATAGGCGTCACCACACCTGCGCTGGCCTCGATAACCTCTGCGGCATCGAGGCACAGATCGTCGCGGAAACGCGCGCCGCCTACCAGCACACCGATCGGCATCCCGCTCGCACTATCCTGCCCGGCCGGAACACAGGCCGATGGCAGGCCCAGAAAATTGCCCGGCGTCACTGGGCGCATCATCTCACTCACAGCCGCCGTTCCTACTTCTGTGGCGGCGTCAAAGCCGTGCTCGAAGGGCATTTGCGTCCATGTCGGCGTCAGGAGCAACGGGTATTCGGCGTGGAACAGCGACCAGCTCCGCGCAATGCCGTCGCGCAAGGCATATAGCTGTGACATTGCGGCTGTGTCATCGACCGCTTCGGTCGCGGCATTGGCGGCGGTCAGAAACGCCAGCCCTTCCGCCCCAATCATCGCCGACAGCTGCGGCAACATGCACGACATGTCGCCCAGCAGGAAGCGCGACCATGCCGCAACCGCCGCTTCATAATCGGGTGGGCAGGCCTCGCTCACATCATAGCCCGCATTGGACAGCGCATCGGCGGCGGAACGAACCGCGCTGGCGATGACGGGGTCGGTGCTACCGCCCGGCGGCGCTGGCACCACCGCAACCTTGATTGCCCCCGCTATGGGCCGTCCAATGAACGGCATATCGACCGACCATGGGTCGCGCGGGTGCGCGCCGTTCAATATCTGCAACCCCAGCCGCACATCGGCAACGGTGCGCGCCATCGGTCCTTGGCCCAGCATCATCTGGGCGGATAGCAAACGGTTTTCGGACGGCACATAGCCCGCATCGGGGACGCGGCCCTGCGTTGGCTTGATCGACGCGATGCCGCATGCATTGGCGGGGTTGCGCAGCGATCCGCCGATGTCATTACCTAGCCCGATCGGACTCATGCCGCTGGACAGCGCCGCGCCCTCGCCGCCGCTCGACCCGCCCGCTGTGCGTGTCCGGTCCCATGGGTTACGCGTCAGGCCGTGCAGTGAGCTGTGGGTATGCACACGCAGGCCCATGTCGGGCAAGTTGGTCCGGCCAATGGGGATGCCCCCTGCGGCGCGCATCCGTTCCACCACGGGCGCATCGGTGGGAACCACGGCACCGGCGAGCATCGGCACCCCCCATGTCGTCGGCAGCCCGGCCATGTCGATATTTTCTTTGACCGTGAACGGTACACCGTGGAGCGGGCCAAGCGGTTCGCCCGATGCTTGCTTGGCATCTGCCTGTGCGGCACCGCCGCGCGCCTCGTCGGCCAGCACGCGGACGACGGCGTTCAGCGCGGGATTGACCGCCTCAATGCGGGCCAGATGCGCCTCGATGACCTGGGTCGAACTTATTTCGCGCGCGGCGATACGCCTCGCCAACGTCATTGCCGATTGCTGCCAAAGTTCACCCATCACATGTTCTCCCGATCTGTTCGGGCCTGTTCATGCGGCAAGGCGATGAGGCGCGCCACAGAAAAATGTCTCTGCCCCTTTTTTGACTGTCTGAGAGATTTTTCACGACCGGGGAATAAAATAAGGCGCCATCCAGTCTGGCATTTCGAACAACCATATTTTGCGAAAGGTAGGCTGCTATGCGTGATGCGGGTCCGGGCGGGATTGACAGGCGCGGCCTTTTGCAATGCATGGGTTGGGCCGGAACAGGCGCTCTCTACGCACTGAGAGGCGGAGTGGCCTATTCGCGGGCGCTTGGCGGCGTTCATACCGCCATGCCACCACATAGCGCGACAAGTGGTTTCAGCTTTGTACAGATCAGTGACACCCATATCGGTTTTAACAGGCCCGCCAACCCTGATCCGCTGGCGACCTTGCGTGAGACCATAGCCAAGGTTCGCGCACTGCCCGTGCAGCCGACCTTTGTCCTGCATACAGGCGACATTACCCATCTTGCGACGCCGGAACAGTTTGACACCGCACAGCAACTTCTTTCCGAGCTTGCGCTGCCGATCCATTTTGTTCCTGGTGAACATGACATTGTCGATGGGACCGATCCGAGGCCCTATCTAAGCCGCTTCGGCCATGGCTCTCGTGGCAATGGCTGGTATAGTTTTGACATCAACGGCGCGCATTTCATCGGCCTTGTCAACGTCCTGCAACTGGGCAACCGGGGCATGGGGACACTAGGCGCGGATCAGATAGCGTGGCTACGTGATGATGTGTCACATCTCTCATCCTCTACCCCGATCATCGTCTTTTCGCATTTCCCAATGTGGGCGCTCTATCCCGATTGGGGTTGGGGAACGGCTGATGCCGCTGCTGCGCTTGCCGCATTGCGGCGCTTTGGGTCGGTGACGGTGCTGAACGGGCATATCCATCAGGTTCAGCAACGCGTTGAAGGGCATATGACCTTTCATACCGCCCGCTCGACAGCCTTTCCGCAACCCGCACCAGGGGTCAGCCTTGGCCCCGGCCCGCTGCTGCTGCCGCTCGAACGGTTGCGTAGCGCCATCGGCGTTACGTCGGTCAATGTGCGACAGACCGCAGGACCACTGGCGATTATTGATACAACGCTTGACGATCATTAAGCGAATGATGGGCCAAACAATGGAACAGCTACATCTGGCGCAACGTCTCAGCTTTATTGTGCTGGTATCAGCCGCCCTATTCATGGTCTTTGCAGGCGCGAATGGGTCGCGCGCAGCACGATCCGCAACTGGCTCGCCCCGAACGGCACCCGTGAATATGATTGGAAACCCTACCCGTGGTGCCATCTTATACCAGGCTTGCACAGGGTGCCATTCGCTCGACGAAAATGACGTCGGGCCACGACATCGCGGGGTCGTTGGGCGCAGGGCGGCAAGTGTTGAGGGCTATGCCTATTCACCTGCTTTGCGGCGTTCGGGGATCATTTGGACTCCCGCTGCGCTTGATCGTTGGCTTGCTAACCCGCAAAGATTGGTGCCGAGGGCAAGGATGTATTTTTCGGTTGCAAACCCTCAAAGCCGAGCCGACATCATCGCCTATCTTGGGCAACAGCGCTAGGGTCCTGACCCTAATACGATGGAATAACCTTGATCCGTTTCAAACCGCGATTGGTATATAGCCGCCCCGACCATGATCCATCGACGATGGATCATGATCGCTTTTCTCGGCTGATGCTGCCGCATATGGACGCCGCCTATAATTTCGCGCGTTACCTTTCGCGCGATACGGCAGCGGCAGAGGATGTTGTGCAAGAGGCTTTTCTGCGCGCTTTTCGCTCGATTAACGCTTGTCGCGGCAATGAAAAGGCTTGGTTATTCGCCATAGTGCGGAACTGTTTTCATGATTGGATCAGGACTAATGCTCGTGGTGGGGAAGCGCGTTTCGCAGCAGAGTCGGGCGCACTGGACGATGGCGATAACCCCGAAATCATCATGCTGCACCGTGTCGCCGAGCAGGGGCTCCGCGTGGCCGTGGAGGCACTGCCAGAACCGTTTCGAGAGGCACTGGTGCTGCGTGAGTTCGAGGAAATCTCCTATCGCGATATAGCCGAATTGACGGGCGTGCCAATGGGCACAGTGATGTCACGGCTGTCGCGTGCGCGCCAAATGCTCGCGGATGTAATGTTAACCGATGAAGAAGGGGCAACCAGCATATGATTCCCTGCTCCGAAAAAGCTCTGGCCTTGCAAGCGCTGTTCGATGGCGAACTTGATGGCATCAATAGTGTCGCGCTTGAGGATCATATGCGCGAATGCGCCGCGTGTGCGGGCGCATATACACAAATGGCCGCTATCCGCGCCAAATTGGCGCAGCCAGGACTTCGGGCCACTATGCCTGCAACGCTGCGTGCACGTATCGAAGCTTTGGGTGTGCCAGCTAAAACCTATTTGGCCGCTCCATTGCCGCGCCGACCCTTTGGAGCGTGGCTTACAGGGGGTGCGGTTGGCGCGTTGGCGGTAAGCTTGGCGATGCTGATTGTGGTCCCGCATGTTACTGATCCTGATATTGCAAGCCCCGACATTGCAAGCGAAGTGGTGGCCAGCCATATCCGCTCGTTACAGGCGGCGCACCTTGTTGATGTCCAGACATCCGATCACCACACCGTAAAACCGTGGTTTAACGGGCGGGTCGATGTGGCTCCGCCAGTGGTCGATCTTGTTAATCAGGGGTTTGCGCTGATTGGTGGCCGACTTGATTATGTTGGTGGACGCGCTGTCCCTGCACTGGTTTATCGCCATAACCAACATAATATAAACCTGTTCATTCGCGGCGGTAGCGCCGCTTCGTCAATTGCGCTGCGAATGGAACAGCGCGGTGGCTATAGCATGGCCCATTGGGGCGCGGCGGGTTTGGATTATTGGGCGGTTTCGGACATGGATTTGAGTGAACTGGAGCAATTTGCCGCTGCTTTTAAGCGTGAGGCGGCCAAGGTGCGGTAGTGGTGCTTATTTAACGACACCTATGCAAAAGGAATAAACGTCGAAAATATTTTTGTTCCCTGTTCGGTCCCTTGCCGGATGCGCAAACTATGGATCAACCGCGCGTCGCTGCGTTGCAGCAAGAATGATGGTGCGACGAAACGGGGCTAGATGGCGACGAGCCGAGTCATAAATAGTTCATTAAACATATTGCGTCCCACACTGGTTGTGCCACTATGTCTAGTGGGTCAGCCGGTGAGGGCACCCTACAGATAGTGTTATTGGGCGCGGTGGCCGGATGCGGTGACCGACGGGAAAGTGGGTTTTAACCCTATTTTCCCGCTACCTAGCGACGTGCCCCTCACCACGCAGAGGCCGGAGCGGATCGGGGGGTCTCGATTCGAACAAAAATGGAACACGGGGCTGGCGTATAGTCGCCAACTTCGTCAATATATGGCGTGGCCAAGGCCGTGACGTGAGTCGCGCCTATGGGCGCAACAGGGGGTTGGAATGGATTTACGCGATACGCGTGCAGAGGGATCATCGGACGTGGCAGTGCAGGTGGATGAACGGATGGTAACAGCAGAAGCGGCAATCGCTGCGGCTGCGGCTGTGCCCGCTTCTGCGGAACCGCTCGATTCCAAAACCGTCGTTGTGCGGCGCTTTGCCGTCGTTACCGATGCGTCGCGCGATGCCTTGCTGACCGAGTTCGGCAAGGATACGCTCCAAGACCGCTATTTGCTGCCCGGCGAGAGCTATCAGGATCTGTTCGCCCGCGTTGCGTCGGCCTATGCCGATGATGAGGCGCACGCGCAGCGCGTTTATGATGCCATCTCGAAACTCTGGTTCATGCCCGCCACGCCCGTGCTGTCGAACGGCGGCACCGGGCGCGGCCTGCCGATCAGCTGTTACCTTAACAGCGTGGACGACAGCCTCGAAGGGATCGTCAACACCTGGAACGAAAATGTCTGGCTGGCGTCGCGCGGCGGTGGCATCGGCACTTATTGGGGGGCGGTGCGCGGCATCGGCGAACCCGTCGGCCTCAACGGCAAGACCAGCGGCATCATCCCGTTCGTCCGCGTCATGGATTCGCTCACCCTCGCCATTTCCCAAGGGTCGCTGCGGCGCGGCTCGGCGGCCTGTTACCTCGACATCAGCCATCCGGAGATTGAGGAGTTCCTCGAAATCCGCAAACCGTCGGGCGACTTCAACCGCAAGGCACTCAATCTGCACCACGGCGTCCTCGTCACCGATGCGTTCATGGAGGCGGTCCGCGACGGCAAAGAATTTGTGCTGCGCAGCCCCAAGGACGGCAGCGAGCGGGCGCGCGTCGATGCGCGCAGCCTGTTCCAGAAACTGGTGGAAAACCGCCTTGCAACGGGCGAGCCTTATATCATCTTCATCGACCAGGTGAACCGGATGATGCCGCGCCACCACCGCGAACTTGGCCTCAAAGTCTCGACCTCAAATCTGTGCAGCGAAATAACGCTTCCCACGGGCCGCGACCATTTGGGTAATGATCGCACCGCCGTATGCTGTCTCTCGTCGCTCAACATGGAAACATGGGACGAGTGGAAGGACGACAAGGGCTTTGTCGAAGACATCATGCGTTTCCTCGACAATGTGCTTCAGGATTATATCGACCGAGCTCCGGATGAAATGGCGCGTGCCAAATATAGCGCGTCGCGCGAACGCAGCGTTGGCCTCGGCGTCATGGGCTTTCACTCTTTCCTTCAAGCACGCGGCCTGCCGTTTGAGGGCGCGATGGCCAAGGCATGGAACCTCAAGGTGTTCCGCCATATCCGCGAACAGGTTGATACCGCGTCGATGATGTTGGCACAGGAACGCGGGCCGTGCCCCGACGCCGCTGACCAGGGGGTGATGGAACGGTTCAGCTGCAAGATGGCGATTGCGCCGACCGCGTCGATCAGCATCATCGCCGGCGGCACCAGCGCGTGCATCGAACCGATCCCCGCCAACATCTATACCCACAAGACATTGTCGGGCAGCTTCTCGATCAAAAATCCGCACCTCGAAAACCTGTTGATTACCAAGGCAAAGAACGCCGACAGCGTGTGGAACAGCATCTTGGAGCGCGGCGGGTCGGTGCAGCACCTCGATTTCCTGACCGCAGAGGAAAAGGACACCTTCAAAACCAGTTTCGAGATTGACCAGCGCTGGTTGCTCGAACTCGCTGCGGACCGCACCCCCTATATCGATCAGGCGCAGTCGCTCAACCTGTTCATCCCGGCCGATGTCGAGAAATGGGATTTGATGATGCTCCATTTCCGCGCGTGGGAACTGGGCATAAAATCGCTATATTATCTGCGCTCGAAATCGGTGCAGCGCGCAGGGTTCGCTGGCGGAGTAGAGGCGGACAACACCGCGCAGGCGCCGGTCTATGACATCGAAGTCACCAAATATGACGAATGTCTGGCGTGCCAGTGATGTGATGAGCGACGACCATGACCTCGATCATAGCACCTACCGATCGCCGCCAGATGCGAGGCGTGAGGCGTTTTTTGCATCGTTATGGTTCCCGGGCACTATCATCTGGCTCACATCTGTTTTGGCGCAGCTTTTACCTCAAGGAACATGGGTGCTATGGCTCTATCTTGCTGCGATGTTCTTAGGGCTGAGAATCGCTAGCAGAGGTTCTTTCGCTGTTTGGCGCGAGGATCACTCACTGGCTGATTTCTCAAGTTCCATCGACATCATCAGAGCTAAAGCAACTAGCATAGCGATACTACTGGGCTATGTTCTTCTGGGTATAATTGCCTTCTTTCTAGCTTTTTAAGTGGAGTAACCCATGTCCCTGACCGAAGCCCGCAAGGCTACTACCCTTCCTCTGGTCTTGCTATTGAGGCAGGGATAATGGCAAACACTGCCCCGCATGCTGAAGTTCCTGCCTTCGGTTGGCAACCGGGTGAGAGCAGCTATGTTGCAAGCTATCTGCATGTCGCCATCTTGGAGGCACTCAATGCCGAAAAGGCGCATTTGGTTTTGGACGCAGGATGCGGCAATGGGCATTTGTGCCGCGTGATGGAGCAAAGCGGCTATTCGGTCATAGGAATTGATGCGGACCTGACTGGCATCGCTACTGCCCGTGCTGACAATCCGGGGTTGGACATACGCCACTATAGTTTTTCCTCTGATCCGGCGGCGCTGCTACCAGGCAAATTATTTGATGCCGTTGTTTGCACAGAGGTGGTTGAGCATCTTTACGCACCACATGAATTGGCGCAATTTGCTTCAAAAGCGCTGCGCCCGGGTGGCGTGCTGGTCATTTCCACACCTTATCACGGCTGGCTCAAAAACCTTGCGCTCGCCTTGACTAACAAGTTTGATCATCATTGGACCCCATTGTGGTATGGTGGCCACATCAAGTTTTGGAGTCGCGCTACGCTGACCCAGCTTTTGGCAGATGCGGGGCTTAAAGTGGAGGGGTTCATCGGCGCTGGCCGCTTCCCTTTCCTCTGGAAAAGTATGATTCTCATTGCTCGTAAACCATATAACTAACAGCGCACCCAAGGAATAACCCGATGTCCCTGACCGAAGCCCGCAACCAATATAAGCCCTTTGAATATCCATGGGCCTATGATTTTTGGAAGCGCCAACAGCAAATCCATTGGATGCCCGAAGAGGTGCCGTTGGGCGAGGATTGCCGCGACTGGGCGCAAAAGCTCAGCGACCATGAACGCAATTTGCTCACCCAAATCTTTCGCTTCTTCACCCAGGCCGATGTCGAGGTGCAGAACTGCTATCACGAACATTATGGCCGCGTCTTCAAACCGACCGAGATCAAGATGATGCTGGCGGCGTTTTCGAACATGGAAACCGTCCACATCGCGGCTTATTCGCATCTGCTTGACACCATCGGCATGCCCGAAAGCGAATATGGCATGTTCCTTCAATATAAGGAAATGAAGGACAAGCACGATTATCTGAACACATTCGGTGTCGATACGGATGAGGATATCGCCCGCACGCTTGCGATGTTCGGCGGCTTTACCGAGGGGCTGCAACTGTTCGCGTCGTTTGCGATGCTGATGAACTTTCCGCGCTTTAACAAGATGAAGGGCATGGGGCAGATCGTCACTTGGTCGATCCGCGATGAAAGCCTGCATTGCGAGGGGATCACCAAGCTGTTCCATGCATTTTGCGCCGAGCGCGACTGCCTGACCCCGTCGGTGCGCGACGACATCCTCGATTGTTGCCAGAAAACCGTGCGGCTGGAGGATGCGTTTATCGACCTTGCGTTCGAACAGGGTCCGGTGCCCGGCATGACGCCAAAGGAGATTAAACGCTACATCCGTTACATCGCCGACTGGCGGCTGTCGCAGCTGGGGTTCAAACCGATTTACATGATCGACGAACATCCGCTGCCGTGGCTGGCGCCGCTGCTCAACGGGGTCGAGCACGCCAATTTCTTTGAAACCCGCGCGACCGAATATTCAAAGGCGGCGACGCGCGGTGATTGGAACCAGGTGTGGGGCAGCTTTGACGAGCGGCAACGGGCGCGGGCGGGCGACGATGTGGTTGCTGCGGTCAATGACGATGGCGACGATATGTTCAAAGCGGCGGGGATCGCAGCGGAATAAGGGCGTGATTGAGTATGACCCTGTGAAGGATGCGGAGAACATCGCCAAGCACGGTTTCGCGCTCATTGGCGCGACCCGCCTGTTTGAGGGTCCGTTCATCGAGGAAGAGGACGACCGTTTCGGCTATGAAGAGACACGTTTTGTGGCAATTGGGCCAGTCTCTCGCTAGCTGACAGGATATGTGTTGCCGTGTATACTTGGCGTGATGGCAAACGCCGCGTGATTAGTTTTAGGAAAGCCAATGGCCGAGAAATTAGGAAATACCGTTCGAGTCACGCCTGAAATGCTTGCCAAGTGGGAAGCATCAATCACGCCTGAAATGCTCGCCAAGATCGACGCGATGACCGACGAAGACATTGCCGCGCAAATCGCGACTGACCCAGACGTCGCACCCGAATTGACCGATGAATGGTTTGCCAATGCGCGCCTCGTCATCCCATTAAAGGGCAAGAAGGCAGCATGACATCGGCCAAAATCATCCTTGGGCTGGCGCAGCGCCAATGCCTCGAAGGGCTATCGAACCGCCGCCCGCAACCGGCGACCGATGCGGCACGCGATGAATTGATCGCGCTGGGACTGGTCGCCGAAAAGGGCGGCGCTTGGGCGCTGACCCCGCAAGGCAAAAAGGCGCTGTCATCGCAATCGAACAAACGCAACGCGCGGGGCTTTTCCTTTTGAGGTGAGGGGCTTGGGATGGGTTCCGGCGACAGCGCACTTAATGCGTTCTGCGCTTTCCTACAGGGTTTTGGCTATGGTAAAAGCGGCGCATGATGTTGCTTATTGCCCTTGTCCTTTCCGGTGTCACTCTGTGCGCCCGTGCCTGTGCGTCTCCGCGCGAAACATCTTTCTTCCGTCATTGCGAGCCACCGTCAGGTGGCGCGGCAATCCAGAAGCGGTGCAGAAAACTGGATTGCTTCGTCATTCCATTCCTCGCAATGACGAGGGTGAAAAAAACAACTGTGTATCGTTGATACCACAGCTCTGTAACCCGCAGGCGGCCGTTGTTTCCCCCGCCCGTCGCATCAACCAAAACCGCTAGCGGGAGCATTTTTCACGCCGCGATTTCCGAGCCATGATATGTCCCATTTCACTCGAAATCGCTTTTTGGGGAAGGTAAAAAAGTCTGCAAACCCCCTCCCGTTGGGGGAGTATTCTCCTCTTCTTCATCGCGTCTTGGCGGCTTGGCGCGAAACATCTTTCTTTCATCCCTTTGTCATTGCGAGGAGTGAAATGACGGACCGAAGGGGGACCGCAGGTCAACCAATCCAGAAGACAGGCCATGCAACTGGCCAAGAAAGCTGGATTGCCGCGTCGCCTGCGGCTCCTCGCAATGACGATGGGGGTTTTAAGGAATGGCGGAAATACAGGTTTCCTTGGTGCCTACTTTGTCTCCTTTGGGGCTTTGGACGCAGCGCTCCAGGTATATATAGCGGCGCTCCCCCCTTTCCCTTTGCGTAGGCAAATGCCACATGGGTCGGATGAGCGACGACAAGCCTTGGCCCGACAGCATCCGTGCCGGGATGTGCGAACAGCATGAACCGCTGGTGCGCCGCGTGCTCGGCCCCAACCCGTCGCATTATACATTCACCGGCACCCAGACATGGATCATCGGCGCGGGAGAGGACGTGGCGATTATCGACCCCGGCCCGGCGGGTAGCGGGATGAGTGTTGGCGATGCTTATGGGGCTGGGCACGTTGAAGCGATAATGCGGGCGGTTGGCGATGCGCGCATATCCGCGATCCTGTGCACCCACACCCACCGCGACCACAGCCCCGCCGCCGCGCCATTGAAGGCATTGACAGGTGCGCCAATCATTGGCTGCGCGCCGCTGACGCTTAGCGACATGGGACCGCACGCAGACTCGGCTTTCGATCCCGATTATGCCCCCGACCATGTGCTTGGCGATGGGGAGAGCGTGTCTGGTGATGGCTGGACGCTCAGCGCGGTGGCGACGCCGGGGCACACATCGAACCACCTCTGCTATGCGCTTCATGAGAGCCGCGCGCTGTTCACCGGCGACCATGTCATGGCCTGGTCCACCACCGTGGTCAGCCCGCCCGACGGCAATATGGCCGATTATATGGCCAGCCTCGCCAAGCTCCAGACCCGCGACGACCGCGTCTATTATCCCGCGCACGGCCCCGCCGTCACCAAGCCAAAGCAATTGGTGCGCGGGATGCTCGGCCACCGCAAAAGCCGCGAAGCGCAGATATTGCGCGCTCTGGCCAAGCGGCCACACACCATAGCCGAACTGGTGGCCGCGATGTATAAGGGGCTGGACCCGCGCCTGCACGGGGCGGCGGGGCGTTCAGTGCTGGCTCATCTGATTGACCTTGAGGTGCGCGGGCATGTGCAATGCGATGATGAGAATTGGAGACTATCCGTATGACCGCCCACTCCCGCGCTGGCGCTGCTGCCATGAAACCAAGATTTGCTGCATTAGCCGCCTTGCTGATGCTGATAACGGCATCAGGCACCGGTTTGGCGCAAGGCCGAGAAGGGGTGGATGCGGCGGCGGTCTTTGCGCGCCTGTCCTCGTTATCTGGCAGCTGGCAAGGCGTCTATGCATCGGGGCGGAAACACCGTGTTGACTATCGGCTGACGGCGGCGGGAACGGCGATAGTTGAAACCTGGGCACTAGCGCCGGGGCGCGAATCGCTGACTATCTATCACCTCGACGGTGAACGCCTGTTGGCGACACATTATTGCCCCCAAGGCAATGCTCCACGCCTCGTTCTGACGTCGCAGTTGGCCGACGGCAGCTATCATTTCAGCTTTGATGGCGGCACTAATTTGAATGTGTCGGGCGCATCGCATCAGCATTCGCTCAATCTGCATTTGATTGATGACGGGGCGTTTGAACGCTCCGAACATTATGTTGAAAATGGCACGGACCCCCGGCCGGCAGGCGAGCCAGATGAGTTGGTACGCTATCGTCGTTTGGCACAAGGCACCGCCCATTATACTTACGAAGGGCTGAACCCATGACCGCCCACTCCCGCATAGTGCTTTCCGGCGTTGACCTGCTTGCCGAGATTAAGCGGCTCAAGGTGGAGCGGAACGCGGTCATCCTCGCGCATTATTACCAACGGCCGGAGATTCAGGATTTGGCCGATTTTGTCGGCGACAGCCTCGAACTGTCAAAGCGGGCGGCGGCGACCGATGCCGATGTCATCGCCTTTTGCGGGGTGCGCTTCATGGCCGAAACCGCCAAGATATTGTCGCCGCAAAAGACGGTGATCCTGCCCGACATGGATGCCGGGTGCAGTCTGGAGGACAGTTGCCCGCCCGACAAGTTTGCGGCGTTTCGCGCCGCGCACCCCGACCATATCGCGCTGACATACATCAACTGTTCGGCCGCCGTGAAGGCGCTTAGCGACATCATCGTCACCTCGTCGAGCGCGGAGACGATCATCGCGCAAATCCCGCCGGAGCAGAAAATCATTTTTGGCCCTGACAAGCATCTTGGCGGCTATCTCAACCGCAAGTTCGACCGTGACATGTTGCTGTGGCCGGGCGTGTGCATCGTCCATGAGGCGTTCAGCGAGACCGAACTGCTCAAGCTCAAGGCGCTCCACCCCGGCGTGCCCGTGGCCGCGCACCCCGAATGCCCCGCGCACATCATCGACCTTGCCGACTATGTCGGCTCGACCAGCGGCATCCTCAATTTTGCCAAGACGATGGGCGGCGATACGTTGATCGTCGCCACCGAACCGCACATCATCCACCAGATGGAGCTAGCAGCCCCCGAAAAGACCTTCATCGGTGCGCCGGGCGCGGACGGCAACTGTAACTGCAACATCTGCCCCTATATGGCGCTCAATACAGTCGAGAAGCTCTATGTGGCGCTGCGCGATATGACGCCGCAGATCACGCTGGATGAGGATCTGCGCATCAAGGCCAAACGCAGCCTCGACCGGATGCTGGAAATGGCGAGTGCGCCCCGCTAGGCTTGCCTGCCAATTGGCTTATGATCGGAGAATTGCGTGCCTGAATTTTCAGCTAAATTGATTGAGAACGCGATTTCGAAAATTGGCGACTGGCCACCTGAGATGATGACGAAATCATCTCACTATTATCGAGGCTATCATGCTCTCGTTCAAATGGGCCGTGATTTGGACACCGAAAATGAACACTCGATAATTGCGCTAGCATACGCCTCGTATGGTTGGATGCCGACGATATTGAAAAGTCTGCCAGACAGCAACCAAGCCGCGTTACTTGGAAAGTTGGTGACTACTCTTCGGTCCTCCAAGATCGATGAAGTAGTTTCTAGCCTTTGCGAGAATCACGAATTGTTGCAATCGATCAACGGCTCGGTCGTAGGCATGAGCAAGTTTTTGCACTTTTGCGTGCCAGAGAAAATTCCTATCTGGGACAGTCGGATTGGTAAAATCTTTGGCTGTCGTGGGCCCTATCAAGTCAATAACATAAAAAACTTCCTGTCCTACGTAAAGATCATGGTTGCGTTCGACGGCAGGGGAACCATGGAACTGCCTGCCAGCCTAGATAAAGTGCTTGCTGAAACGGCCCCACCTGGGGTGATGATTTCAAACCTGCGAAAGTTGGAACTTTGCCTTTTTCTGCAGGGCGGCCTAACGAAGAATTGAACGAACCGTGGTAATCACCCCGCCATCACCCGCCTGACCGCTTCCGACTCGGCGTCGATCACCTTGAGATAGGCGCATATGCTGCTAAGCCGCCTTCACATCACGGATATCGAACGCCTCGGCAGCTTTTTCAACCAGTGCCCGTCGAACGGCGTCTGGCTCGGCGGAAATCGCCTTTAGATACGCCCGCACTGCCGGGGGTGGCATATACCGCCCGACCTCATATTGCCTGATGTTCGCTGCCGGGATGCCATAGGCCAGAGCGAACTCCTGCTGGCTCATACCCAGCCGACGCCGCAGTAAACGGACCTCGCGGCCCATAAGCCCGCGCTTCAACCCAGCGACGCTCACGTCAAAATCCTCGGGGTCGTTCGGGTCCGCTGGAATAGCGATCATAGTCTCTTCGTTCACTCGCATTGCTTCGCCTCACTGAAATCATGCGGACAGTATCGCCGCGCCACACATGGACGGCAGTGTAAAGTCTGCCACTGACTAATCCAATCGCCTTGTATCGCTCCTCCGCGTCTTCATTGCGAAAGGACGGCAGGATAATATGATCTTTGGCATCAAAAACCCGTTTGCCGAACGCCAGCGGCAGGCCGTGTTTGAACCTATTGGCCTCGTCTTTCTCGGTATCATATTCGATCCCCATGTCGCCATATATGTGATTCACATAGTCAGCGCAACATCGTTTCGCTAGGGCCTGTCTTGCCGTGATTTCCGAACCGTGAAATGCGACCATTCCACTCGAAATCGCTCAATGCCCAACTTATCCACAGTTTTGCGAATGGCATGTGGATGACTCGCCACAAAGCCCCTAGCGACTCAGGCAAAGGCATGTCAGCTTACAACTATCGGAAGGACGGAAGCGACGATACGCCGAAACGGGACAGCAGGACGCGCAAGCGAAGAGCGGCCTCGGGAAGGCGAGCGGAGTGACCCGATCTCCAAGGGAAGGGTGAAAGCGAGGGACGGGCAGCGGCAACGCAAGGCCATCCGAAGCGGAAACCGGACCCGGGGCCGGAAATCGGCCAGACGAGGCTCAGCGAAAGCGCAGCCGGAGTTTGGCAGGAGGAACGGTTCAGGCAAAGGGGACGCGGGCTTGAAAGAGAACGCGAAACCGGAGCCAACCGCCGCACTGGGCGGAGCGTTAAGAAGGACATGGTCCCTCACCGGATAGTGTGTTTCACCTGACGCACCGCACGCGGACGGCGAAGTGGGCGCTGACTTGGCGCAGGACCAAAGGCGGTAACGCTGGCGGAAATGCAAAAGGGTCAGCGCCCATCACGTTTTGGGCCTTCGCCCCCCTCTTCCACCGCACTCCAATGAATATTTATGTGATGTGACGTGCGTCACCATCTTGTCATCGCTCAGCGCCTAAATGGGTGTTGCGACCCGATGGCGATTCTCAAGGCCTGCTGAAGGACTTGGAATGGCTCACCTAAAGAGCATGGCGTTTGATTGTATCGGGCGCCATGCTCTCATTTTATGGGTTGATGCGAACCGCAATGCCATTGGCAATCATCCGGTTGGCGCGGTCGGCGATGGCGTCATGGTCGACTGCTTTGTCCCACACGCCGAAACGCAGCCCCAAGAACACGTTCATGCCCATGATTGCCCAAGCCTCGACTTCGCCGACACCGCTTATCACCTCGCCGCGCTCCGCCCCCTCCTGCAATCGTTCGGCGATGCGCTGCGCTGTGGTTTCATAGTGGCCGCGAAAACTGTCGGGATCGACAAACTCGGCCTCGTCAATGATGCGATAAAGCTCCCGATGTTCGCTGGCGAAGTCCAGAAACGCCTTTAACGCATTGCGTTCGGCGTTGACGGCACCGCCAGCATTGGCGAGCGCAGGGGCAACATGGTCGCGCACTTGCTCTGACATGGCTTTAACCAAGGCGCGGAAAATGGCGTCTTTCGAATCGAAATAGGTGTAAAAACTGCCCAGCGCGACCCCGGCCCGGCTCGTAATTCCGCTGATCGACCCTTCGTGAAACCCTTTTTCGCCAAACTCGATGGCAGCGGCGTCGATCAACGCCTTGCGCGTGCGCTGCCCGCGCGCGGTGCGCGGTTGCTTGTTATCTGCTGCGTTGACGCAAGCAGAATTGCTGTCAGGCGTTGCCGGAAAGTCACGCTTTGAGTCCAATCTTCATTCCCCCACAACAACGAAGTTGAAACATGGTTCAACTTTCAGTAATACACTCTCCACCGTGACGCAACATATTGTCGCATGGCCCCGTTCCGGGTTGAAATCAATTCGGACGGCATAATGGCGATTAACGGGATGGGAGAGAATGGTATGATATCGTATAAGCGTGGAATCCGTGCCTTGGCACTGGCTTCGGTGGTGGCATCGGCGGTCATCGCCTTGCCGGCGGCGGCACAGCAGGCTGCTCCCGACTCTGTATCCGAAGATAGCGGCGACCTTGTCGTCACAGCGCGTCGCCGCGAGGAGAGCCTGCTCGATGTGCCCATCGCGGTCACCGCCTATTCGGGCGACCAGCTGGAAGCGACAGGCGCGCTAGACATCACCGACATCAGCGACACTACGCCCAACACGACGCTGGAAACTTCGCGTGGCACCAATTCGACGCTGACCGCGTTCATTCGCGGCGTGGGTCAACAGGACCCCGTGGCGGGATTCGAGGCGGGTGTCGGCATCTATCTTGATGATGTTTACCTCAACCGACCGCAAGGCGCGGTGCTCGATATATATGATGTTGAACGCATCGAAGTGCTGCGCGGGCCGCAGGGTACGCTTTATGGGCGCAACACCATCGGCGGTGCAGTCAAATATGTGACTCGCCGCCTGTCACAGGATTTCACGGCGCGCGGTCGGTTGACCTATGGCACCGACGATATGGCCGAGGCGACATTTTCAGCCTCTGCGCCTATCAGCGATCTTGTGCGCGTTGGCGGCGGCATTGCCCGCCTGACGCGCGGTGGCTTTGGCACCAACACCAACCTTGGCATCGACAATTATAACAAGGATGTGTGGGCGGGGCGGCTCAGCCTTGAAATGGGCGGCTATGGCGAACCGGTGCTTATCCGCATCACGGGCGATTATACGCATGACCAATCCAACGCCCGCAACGGCCACCGCTTTGTCCCCGGCCTGCTGTCGGGCGCGCCCGTGCTCAGCGACGTTTATGATACGCGCGCTGGCCTTGCCAATCCGGCGCAAGATGTTGAGGCCTATGGCCTTGCCGCCAATATCAGCGTCGATTTGTCCGACTCGCTCACTTTGAGGTCGATCAGCGCGTGGCGGCAGGACAAAAGCCTGACTCCAATTGATTTCGACTCGCTGCCGTCGATTGATGTCGATGTTCCCGCGCTCTACCGCAACAGCCAGATCAGCCAGGAGTTCCAACTGGCCTATTCGAGCGACCGCTTGAACGGATTAGTTGGGTTTTATTACCTTGATGCCAAGGCGATTACCCAGTTCGACGTCATCCTAGGTACCACCGGAACGTTGCTCAACCTGCCTGGTTTGAATGGCTTTACTTCTGGCGATGTTCGCACCGAGACATGGTCGGTATTTGGCGACTTCACCTTTGACCTGACCGATCAAATCGCCATTTCGCTGGGTGGCCGCTATACGCAGGATGATCGCCGCTCGACGATATTGCGCCAGACCAAGATTGGCGGCGCATCACCGATATTCGGCGGGACGGCTATACCTATCGCCACAGTCACCAACTTTGAGGGGAGCGCGAGCTTTAACGATTTCAACCCGCGCGCGTCGATCAGCTGGCAACCGACCGACGATCATCTGCTTTATGCCAGCTATGCCGAAGGGTTTAAGGGCGGCGGGTTCGACCCACGCGGCGACGCCCGCATTGCGCCCGATACCGATCGCAACGGCCTCCGTAGCTATCAGGAGATATACAACTTCTTCCTGTTCCGCCCTGAAACCGTGCAAAGTTATGAACTGGGGTACAAGGGCAGCTTTGCAGGCGGTAATGCCCGCCTCGCGCTGACCGGATTTTATGGCGACTATACCGACGTCCAGATTCCGGGGTCGGTCGGGGTCGATGCCAATGGCGACGGCATTTTCGAAAGCTTTGCCGGGGTTACGACCAATGCCGGGGCCGCGACCTTCAAGGGGGCAGAGGTCGAAGCCTTCGCACGCTTTGCGCGCGGATTTGCGGGCGATGGCTCGTCGCTCAGCTTTACCGGGACTTTGGGTTATATCGACGGGCAATATGACGAGTTCATCGTCAATGGTGTCAATATTGCCAATTTGCGCGCCATCCAAAATACCCCGCGCTGGACCACGTCGGGGACATTGGCGGCAAACATGAACGTCGGCGGCGGCAATTTGCTCGCCACGACGACGGCAAGCTATCGCAGCCTGACGCATCAGTTCGAAACACCCAGCCCGTTCCTCGACCAACCGGGTTATGCGCTGATCGACGCCAGTCTGGTGTGGACCAGCCCCGATGAGCGGTGGAGCTTCGGCATCCACGGCAAAAACCTGACCGACAAACAGTATATTACGTCGGGCTATCAGTTCATCTCGGTCCAGTCGAACGGCACCCCCAATTTGACGACGGCAGGCAATGTCATCCCGACGTTGGGCCGCGAAGGCATCGTCACCGGATTTTACGGCAACCCGCGCCAGATTTTTGCGAGCGTCGGTTTCCACTTCTGAAAGTATAAAACCAAAGGGCCGGCAGGATTGCTCCCGCCGGCCCTTAGTAAAGTCTGAAAGACAGCAGAGTTTACGCTGCTTCGTTCATATCCTCATCGACCATCACGGGGCCGCTATCCTGACCCTTGGCAGCCACGTCGCGGTCAATAAACTCGATCACCGCCATCGCGGCAGCATCCGACGCGCGGAAACCCGCCTTGATGACGCGGGTATAACCGCCAGGGCGGTCCGCATAGCGCGTGGCCAAAACCTCGAACAGCTTTTTAAGCTGGGTTTCATCCATTAAACGGCTCATCGCGAGGCGACGGTTGGACAGGCCGCCGCGTTTGCCCAGCGTGATCAATTTCTCGATATAGGGGCGCAGTTCGCGCGCCTTGGCCAATGTCGTGGTGATCTGCTCATGCTTGATGAGCGCCGCCGACATGTTGCGGAACAACGCGATACGATGTGCCGATGTCCGCTGTAGCTTACGTCCGCCAACTTTATGACGCATAATAATGTCCTTCGTTTATCTGCGGGGCCGTGTGAGGTTCCCCGGGAAAGGCGGTGCAAGAGGGGCCACCGCCCAGAGCCCTATGGCCCAAGATTAGCCGAGCAATTCCTGCTCCAGCTTCTTGGCCATTTCTTCGATATTTTCGGGCGGCCAGCCGGGGATGTCCATGCCAAGGCGTAGACCCATCGACGACAGCACTTCCTTGATTTCGTTCAAAGACTTGCGACCAAAGTTCGGGGTACGCAGCATTTCTGCTTCGGTTTCCTGAACCAGATCGCCGATATAGATGATGTTGACATTCTTGAGGCAATTGGCGCTGCGCACTGACAGTTCCAGTTCATCGACCTTCTTGAGCAAGAAGCGGTTGAGCTGGTTGGTGTCGCTATCGCCGCCCGCCGCAGGAGCAGCCGCAAGGCCGATACGCGGGCTTTCGACCGCCGTGTCGGTGAAGTGCACAAATACCGCCAATTGGTCCTGAAGGATACGCGCAGCATAAGCGACGGCATCTTCGGGCGTCACGGTGCCATCGGTTTCGATGGTCAGCGACAATTTGTCGTAGTCCAGATCTTGCCCGATGCGGGTATTGTCGATCTTGTAGGCGACCTGACGGACCGGCGAATAGAGCGAGTCAACGGGGATAAGCCCAATTGGCGCATCAACCGGGCGGTTGCCCGACGCAGCGACATACCCTTTGCCGCTGTCTGCGGTCAGTTCCATGTTGAGCGTCGCACCGTCATCCAAATGACAGATGACATGGCCGGGGTTCATCACATGGATGTCGCCCGAAACCAAAATATCGCCCGCCGTGACGGTTGCTGGGCCAGTGGCCGAAAGCTGAAGGCGCTTTGGCCCGTCGCCTTCCATCTTGAGCGCGATCTGTTTCACATTGAGCACGATGTCGGTCACGTCCTCGCGCACACCGGCGAGCGAGGAAAACTCGTGCAGAACATTTTCGATCTTGATCGAGGTGATTGCCGCACCTTGGAGCGACGACAGGAGCACGCGGCGCAGCGCGTTACCCAGCGTCAGGCCAAAACCACGCTCCAATGGCTCGGCAACAAATGTCGCCTTGCGGCGCGCATCAGTGCCCGACTTAACTTCGAGGCCAACCGGCTTCTTGAGTTCCTGCCAGTTCTTGCTGTTGACAGTCATCTTTTTCCCCTATGGGTTCAAAAAGGCGGAACTTGGCGAGTGAGGATGTCTGACCTTGGTCATGTCATCACCACCTGCCGACCCCGATACCGCGCAGCCCGCCAGCCGCGCGCGGGGTCAGATATGGCTAGACGCGGCGACGTTTGGCCGGGCGCACACCATTGTGCGGGATCGGCGTAACATCGCGGATAGAGGTGATCGTAAAGCCAGCGGCCTGCAAGGCGCGCAGTGCCGATTCGCGGCCGGCACCGGGGCCTTTCACTTCGACTTCCAGCGTGCGCATGCCATGCTCAGCAGCTTTTTTACCAGCGTCTTCGGCGGCAACCTGTGCAGCATAAGGCGTCGATTTACGTGACCCCTTGAACCCCATTGTGCCCGAGGACGACCAGCTAATGGTGTTCCCCTGCGCATCGGTGATGGTGATCATCGTGTTGTTGAATGTCGAATTGACGTGTGCGACGCCAGACGAGATATTTTTACGTTCGCGCCGTTTAATGCGCTGTGGTTCGCGGGCCATGATGGAAATCCCTGAAATCTAAAATCGAAACTCGGCAAAAAAAGAAGGTGCGGACCGTCCCTACGAACGATCACCCATTATTTCTTCTTACCGGCGATTGCCTTTGCCTTGCCCTTGCGGGTGCGCGCATTGGTGTGGGTGCGTTGACCGCGCACAGGCAAGCCCTTGCGATGGCGCAGGCCGCGATAGCAACCAAGGTCCATCAGACGCTTGATGTTCATCGCGACTTCGCGGCGAAGGTCGCCCTCTACGGTAAAGTCCGCATCGATCGTTTCACGAATCTGCAAGACCTCCGCGTCGGACAGGTCCTGAATACGCCGATTTTCGGCGATCCCGACCTTGGTCACGATGTCCTTGGCGTGTTTTTGGCCGATTCCGTGGATATATTGGAGCGCGATAATCACGCGCTTGTTGGTGGGCAGATTGACGCCCGCTATACGTGCCATGGTCTATATTTCTCCTGCTCCACAGGGCCGTGTGGCATTGGCCCCATCTCAAAGCTTTGATTGAACGGCAAAGCCGCTACGCACCACCATAACGCAAAACACGGCTGGCGACTCAACTGGTATCGAGCCGTCAACCGTCTATCGGTTCTGTGATGACAGTCCGTTAGAAGGTAACGGCGGTGGTTGTCAAGCGGGACCGAGATATTGCCCCACAAGTATCGCCGCCCGTTTGCTCAGTCGCTCTACCACCGCATCATGGATACCCGGCACACAAGCGATAACGCCAAATGCCTGTGCGCGCGGGGTGTTGAACGCAAGGCCTGCGCCAAAGGCATCGCTCACGCTCGCGCCAGCCTCCGCCACGATCAACGCTGCCGCCGCGACGTCCCATTCAAAACCCCAGCGTAATGTGGCAACAAGGTCCGCCGTATCATTGGCGACCATCGCCATCCGCAAGGCAATGCTGTTTGGCTGGTGCACCATCGACAGGTCAGCATCGACCTTGGGCAAGCTGGTCGCCGGAACCCGCGACCCGGGTAATGCGAGGCGATTGCCCGCCCGCACTGACGCGCCGTTGAGCGAAGCGCCTTGCCCCAGCGTGGCTACCCACAATTCATCGCGCGCCGGGGCATAAAGGACGCCGAGCACGGGCACGCCTGCATCGACCAGCGCAATTGACACCGCCCAGCCGGGCCTGCCCCGCAAAAAGTCCCGCGTCCCGTCGATAGGGTCTACGCACCAAATGCGGCGGCGCGACAGGCGTTCGGGGTGGTCGGCGGTTTCTTCGGATAGCCAGCCCGCTTCGGGGTCGACCGCGCCGAGAATCGCTTTGAGCCGCCGATCAGTCTCAATATCGACCTCGCTGACCAAGCTTTCGTCGGCCTTGCACCATTGGTCTAGTTCACCGCCATCGCGCAGGTGCCGCCACTGGCCAAGCGCAGCGTCGCCCACTTCGCGCGCCGCAGAGATGACGGCTTCAATCACCCGCAACCATCATAGAGTCGGTGCGCAGCGTCGGCACATGGGTGGAGTAGCGGTGATTAACGTCGTTGGCAGCGCGCAAATCGGCGAACATAGCAAGCAGATTGCCCGCTATCGTGAAGCCCGACACTGGCCCTGCAATCTGCCCATTGGCGATGCGCCATCCCGACGCGCCGCGACTATAATCGCCGGTTAACAGGTCCACGCCTTGCCCGATAAGCTCGGTAACGAGGACACCATTTTTGACATCATTCATCAATGTATCGCGGCTGGCCAAGCCCGGAGCGAGCGATAAATTGCCAGTGGAAACGCCGCCGCCACCGCTGGCGTGGCCCGTGGGGTTGCGGCCCAATTGCCGGGCCGAAGCCACATCGCAAAGCCACGGTGCCAGACGCCCGCGATCAACCAGCGCGCTCGCCTGTGTGGGCAGACCTTCGCCATCGGTTGCATGACTGCGCAGGCCGCGCACACGGTGGGGATCATCCCATAGGGTGATGGCGTCCGGGAAAAGCTTGGCGCCTTCATTATCACACAGGAAACTGCGGCCTTTGGCAATCGCCGGGCCTGCCATCGCGCTGATCAAATGACCAAGTAGCGAACCAGATACGCGGGGGTCAAATAGGATTGGCATCGCGCCGCTGGCTAGGTTTCCAGGATTTAGCCGCGCCACCGCGCGCTCTCCGGCGCTGCTCCCCACTTGTCCGGCACCTTCTAAATCGCTGAAGTGCCGCGCGCTGTGCCAGTCATAATCGCGCTGCATATCGCTGCCCGCCCCAGCGATAACGCTGGCGGAAATGGAAAATGCCGTGCCCCGCGTGCAGCGCGCAAAACCATGACTGGTGACCATAGCGTGCACTGACTGGCTGAACGATGCACTGCCCCCTTCGCTATTGCTGACGCCGGCGACGGCGCGTGCCGCATCCTCTGTTTCACAGGCCATGTCGCGCAAAGCTTCGGGTGTCGGGCGGGCCGTGTCGGTTAAATCAAGATATGGCAGCTCGCCAATCGCCAGCAATTCTTGCGGAGCAAGGCCAGACCAAGGGTTTTCGAGCGACAGCCTTGCCATCGCCATCGCGCGCTCTACCAGTGCATCGAGCGCGGCAGGGCTGTTATTCGCGGTTGAAAGCGTCGCCGAACGCTGGCCAATGAACAGGCGCAACGAAAGGTCACCGCCCTCGGCATGATCGACATCTTCGAGCGCACCAAGGCGGACATTGAGCGAAGCCGAGCGATTTGCACCAACCGTTGCTTCCGCAGAATCTGCCCCGGCGCGGCGCGCGCGCGCTACCGCATCGGACGCGCGCTCAATCAGCTTTTCGTCAGAAGGAAGAGGGTCGTAATCAAACATAGCCCTGCCGATAGGTGGGCAGGACGATTACGTCAAAGCCATGCTATAATCAAAAAAATGACGCGGCCTCAGCTGCCACCGCAAACAGCCCTAGCCATAGCGTCGGAATGATGAGCGCCAAACGCCACAACCGACTGCGATCGCGCCGAAAATGCATTAACAGCCCCGATGATGGCAGCGCCGATGCCGCAAGGTCGCGCCAGCGCCGCTCAAGCCGACGGGCAAAAGGGATTGCGACCAGTAGGAGCAGTCCAAGAGCTACGAAGGGCAAAACCTGTCCACCCGGAGCCCTCGCTAAAGCAACCACACCCCAGAGTTGCAGCCCCGCAAAGGACAGTAAAGCTGCTGATGCATGCCATGTCATCGCACGCGCCAATCGCGGAGCAGCAACCGCCGAACCATATTTTTTATGTGTCCGCGAATGCGGAAAAACACTTGCCATTGCGACCCCCACCGGCCCATCATATTTATATTGCACAGGAATCCACGGAAGTGCTGCACGGTCAATTTGAGAGTCAGAGAGTCGGCGCATTTTACCGCTTATAATGCACATATTATCGCATTGCGCTTGGTTGAGTCATCAACAACACAGTCGCCGCCAGCACATAGCGCAACAATTACATCCAAATCGGCCCTATCCCTGGCGTCGTAAAACACCCGAGTCGCGTGTGCTTCTCACCAACCCAGTCCTCTGCTATTCGATCTAATCGGAGGCCGATAAGTCATGCATATAATCAAGCAAACATTAGCGCTCATTACAATTTTTGTGGTGCCCATGGCGCTTTCTTCCCAGCCAGCGTTCGCGGGGTCAACCGAGGATTATGCGATCATCCAGCGCGATTATGAGGCATGGCTGCTGCGGACAAGCCCCGAATATGCCACCGCACTTGGCGTGCGCACCTATGACGATCAGGTTAGCGACCCCAGTTTAGAAGCCGCAGACCGCCGCGCAGCCGACGCAACCAATATGATCGCCAGAATCGACGCCATTGGTGCCGAGGGCCTCACCGCCGCCGACCGCGTCAACCAAGCAATCATGCGCCGACAATTGAGCGAAGCAATTGAGGGCAACCACTTTGGCCAGCGGATGATGCTGTTCACCACTTACGCGGGCTGGCACCAGAGTTTTGCGGGACTAGCCGATAGCATGCCGTTCAATAGCGCCGCCGATTATCGCAGCTACCTTAGCCGGCTGGAGCAATATCCGCGCATCAACACACAATCGCTCGACATCACGCGCCAAGCGGTGGCGGGCGGCTATGTCCTGCCCTGCGTCGTGCTGGCAGGCAGCGAACGCTCGATTAGCGGCCTGATTAGCGGCGATGTGGAGCAATCGCGTTTTTATGCTCCCTTTAAACGCGCTCGGCCGAGCGATGTGACGGCTGAGCAATGGGCTGGGATGCAGGAACAAGCCCGCACGACCATCCGCGATGCCATCAACCCCGCGCTGGAGGAGCATCGCCGCTACTTCGTCGAGGATTATCTGCCCCATTGTGCACAGGCCGTTGGGGTTTCAGCGCAGCCGGGCGGCGCGGACTATTACGCATTCCGCATCCGCCAAGAAACGACGACAGATATGAGCGCGGACGCCATTCACCAGCTTGGCCTGTCCGAAGTTGCGCGGATACGGGCAGAGATGGTCGATGTGGCGACTCGTGCGGGCTATCCCTCACGCGAAGCCTTCATCGAGGAATTACGTACCAATCCGCGTTATTATGCGCACACGCCAGAGGAGCTGATGATGCACGTCGCGCGGGTGACGCGGCGCATCGACGCCTTCATGCCGCGCCTGTTCACGCGCCTGCCGCGCCTGCCCTATACCATCCGCGAAATCCCTGCGGAAACGGCAGAGGGGACGACCACCGCTTATTATTCACAAGGCAGTTTGAGCGCAGGCATCGCCGGCACCTATTATGTCAACACATCCAAACTCGACCAGCGGCCATTATGGGAGATTCCCGCGCTGTCGATGCACGAAGCGGTGCCGGGGCATCACAACCAAATATCGCTGCAACAGGAATTACCGCTGCCGATGTGGCGGCGCAATTTTACCGGCTTTACCGCCTTTGTCGAAGGGTGGGGCCTCTATGCCGAGCGGCTTGGCATCGAACAGGGGCTGTACGACACCTATGAGACCGACATGGGGCGGCTGTCCTATGAAATGTGGCGCGCATGCCGACTGGTCGTCGATACCGGCATCCATTCGCGCGGCTGGAGCAAGGAGCAAGCGATAGCCTATATGCACGACAATAGCGCGCTGTCCGACGCCAATATCGAGGCCGAGGTCAACCGTTACATCAGCTGGCCGGGGCAGGCGCTGGGTTACAAAATCGGCGAATTAACGATTCGGCGGCTGCGGACGCGGGCCGAGGCCGAACTGGGCGCGCGGTTCGACCTGCGCCTGTTTCATGACGCGGTACTGGCGCAAGGAGCGGTGCCGATGGACGTGCTGGAAGCACAGATAGGCGAATGGATTGCCGCGCGGGCGGCGATGCAAAATCCCCAAAGCCCCCAAAGTTGACACCAAGAACGGGGTTTGTTTCCGAGGCTTGGTTGATGCGACGGGCGGGGGAAACAACGGCCGCCTGCGGGTTACAGAGCTGTGGTATCAACGATACACAGTCGTATGATACACATAATACACTTCGCCATCCACTCTCGTCATTCCATTCCTCGCAATGACGAAGGAAAGAGATTTCACGCGAAGAAGTCTGCTCCCGCACGGAGACATTCGCACCGATAAGGTCGCAAAGGTCGCGCAAACAGCAGGGAATATTGCGGCGAGCCAGGGGAATAGGAGCGCGTGATTTGGACGGGGCATCGCCGCGCAGGCACGGGCGCACAGGCTGGCGGCGAAAAGGACAGGGGCAATAAGCAACATCATGCACCGCTTATACCATGGCGCAGAGCTTGTAGGAAAGCGGCTCTATCGTGGGGTTGAACGACATCCACTAATCGTCATCAATCGATTGACCTCGTCATAATCGGAAAATGCGGCATTATGTAGCAATTGCACCAACGCATCTATGGGATTATCCGAGATGGACCGGGGTCAGCCCGCGCGCGGCGCGGAGACTTTACTCCCCCTATTCGCTTAAGGCGCCCTTATAAATACTGCGCAGTGGCCGTTCGAACAGCTTTATCACCATCGGTTCAAAAAACGCCAGCGGTGCGGTGTCGTAAGCGGGGTCGAATGAATTCTGGTCATATTTCGCGCAAAAATCTGCGCACGCCTCGAAATGCTGATGCCCGCGAAATTGATCGCGCATATCCTTGTCGAGACCGAGATAGTCGAAGAAATAATAGCCCTGAAAAATACCGTGCTGTTCGCAAATCCAATGTTCCTCCTCGCTCACGAACGGTTTGATGATCGCGGCGGCGATGTCGGGATGGTTATAGGCGCCCAGCGTATCGCCAATGTCGTGGAGCAGCGCCATCACGACATAGCTGTCGCCGCGCCCATCGCGGTGGGCACGGGTCGCGGTTTGCAAACAATGTGTCAGCCGGTCGATGGGAAAGCCGCCAAAGTCATTGGCCAGCAGCATCAGATGGTCGAGCACGCGCCGCCCGCCGTTTGGCGAGTGCGCGCGGGCGCAATCCCCGATAATATCCCAATCCTGCTGTGCGCCAAGCTCCATCGCGGTGAATGTCGCGCGGTTGGTGGTTATGGCGTCCATGGTGTCTCTCCCGTTCGATGCGCAATTCTATGCCTATCGCCTGTTCGTTTCAAATTGAATCGAAACAGGCTCAATTTCCTTTTGTTTTACGTGATTTCCGAGTCGTGAAATGGCCAATTCCACTCGAAATCACTCATAAAGCGACTTCGGCAATATGGATGGCGACGCCAACCAGACCACCAACCAATGTGCCGTTGATCCGGATATATTGAAGGTCATCGCCGACTGCCGTCTCCAACCGTTCGGTGAGCGTATCGACATCCCAACTGCGCACGGTGTCGGAGACAAGCCGGACCGCGCTGTCGCCATAGCTTTCGACCCCGCCGACCACCGCGCGTCGCGCCAGACGGTTGATCGCGGTCTTGAGCCGCTCATCCTCGATCAGCGTATTACCCAATTGGCGCAACATGTCGCCCAGTTTGCCCGCCAGCGCGGACTGGGGGTCGCGCGCTGCCTTGAGCAGAGCGCCGCGCGCCTGTTCCCACAGCCCGTCGAGCCAACGTTTGATCGCCGGATTGTCGAGGATTTCGTCGCGGATGCGCCCGACGCGTTCCTGCATCACCGCGTCATGTTGCAAATCTTCGGCGAGCTTGGCCAGTCCCTCCTCTACCCGGTGCCGCAGCGGATGGTCGGGGTCGCCGCTCATATCATCGAGCAATTTGTGCAGCCCATTGATGATCGAATTGGCGATGGTTTCGTCGATACCGGTAAAGCGGAGCAGCGCATTGGCGCGTTCATGCACCATCTCTTTAATCAAATGATCGTTGGCGCTGAGTGTCTTGTTCGCCCAGCCGACAAAACCGTCGATCAGCGGTTGGTGCCGCCCGTCGGCCATGCTGGCGCGCAATGTCTGGCCCAACAAAGGCGAAATGTCGAGCGCGCGCAAACGGTCGGCCAGCGCACCCTTGACCATGCCGCCAAGGCGATCTTGATCGAGCGAGCCAACCATGTCGGCAATCAGCCGCGACGCGCCACCGCGCATCCGCCCTTCGGATATGCTGGGGTCGGCGAGGAAGCGGCCAACCGCGCCGGCTATGTCGATCCTGCGCATCCGCAGCGCGATCAATTTGGGCACAAGGAAATTATTGCGAATGAAGCTGGCCAGCGTGTCGCCGATGCGGTCCTTGTTACGCGGGATAATCGCGGTATGCGGGATGGGGATGCCCAAAGGATGGCGGAAAAGGGCGGTTACTGCAAACCAATCCGCCAGCCCGCCGACCAAACCCGCCTCGGCAAAGGCGCGCACGAACCCCGCCCACGGATAGTCGGCGATTAGGAAACTGGTGCCAACTAGGATCGCCGCCATGACCAGCAACAGTCCGGTCGCGACGGTACGCACACCAAGTGCGCCTGTGCCTATGGCGACGCCGCTACGGTCGATTTGAAGGCGAGATTGGTTAGGCAGCTTCACCCATTCCACTTCTAACGCTCGTGCGCGGCAATCCATTGTTCAACCACGGGGGCGATCTCTTCGCGCCAGCGGCTGCCATTGAAAATACCATAATGACCGACGCTGGGTGCCATATGATATTTCTTTTGCGCATCATCAAGCCCGGTGGCGATGGTCAGCGCCGCACGCGTCTGTCCCAGCCCCGAAATATCGTCGCGTTCGCCCTCAATCGCCAGCAATGCTGTGCGGGTTATCGCCGCTGGATCAACGCGTGCCCCGCGATGCATGAACGCACCCTTGGGCAGCGAGTGGCGTTGAAATACGGTTTCGACGGTCTGGAGGTAAAACTCCGCCGTCATGTCGCACACCGCGCGATATTCGTCGTAAAAAGCCTTGGTCGCGTCGGCGCTGTCGTCATCGCCATCGACCAGATGACGGAACATGTCCCAATGGCTCATCATATGGCTGCCCAAGTTCATCGACATGAAGCCACCCAGTTGCAGGAAGCCAGGATACACCTTGCGCCCGCCGCCAGCATAATAATGGGGCACACGCGCAATGACATTATGCGCAAACCAATCATGCGGGCGCTGGGTCGCCATCATATTGACCTGTGTCGGCGCTTCACGCGTATCAATCGGCCCGCCCATCATCGTCAATGTGCGCGGGGTCGCCGGATGCAGGCCTGCGTTCATCAGCGCCACAGCCGCAAAAGCAGGCACCGATGGCTGGCATACCGCAAGCACATGCGCATCGGGGCCGATATGTCCTAGAAACGCGACTAAATAATCGACATAATCATCGAGGTCGAAACGCCCTTCGCGCGTTGGCACCAATTTCGCGTCGGCCCAATCGGTGATGTACACATCATGCCCGGGTAACATCCGTTCAACGGTGCCGCGTAGCAATGTTGCATAATGGCCCGACATTGGCGCGACGATGAGCAATCGAGGGCCGCCCGTCACCCCTTCGCGTTTGAAATGGAGCAGGTTGCCGAACGGTTTTTCAACGGCCACTTCCTCGGTCACGGCAGTTTCGCGGCCATCGACCATTGTGCTGGGTAAATTGAACGATGGCTTGCCACGCGGCGCAGCGGCGTGCGCGAACACATCAAGCGCAGAAGCAAACATCGGCCCGCCGCCGAAATAAGCGAGTGGTCCGGCCGCGCCTCCCCAAAAACGCGCGCTGGCACCCGCAATCGAGCTGGCCCCGGCGAGCATCGCACGTTGCATGTCATAGGCATGGTAAAGCATCGGCAATTGTGACTCCGGACCCATTGGTCACCTAAAACGGTGACGCTGTGCTGATAGTCCGTGACGCTGCCATGTTGCACTGCATCATGCAAGCGGCAACTCTTGCCGTGTCATGTAATCTCAATCGTCGCGGGAGACACGCTCGTTGCGTTCATGCGCTTCCTGCGCTTCGACAGTCATCGTCGCAATCGGCCGTGCCATCAGGCGGCCAAGCGCAATCGGTTCGCCCGTCACTTCGCAATAGCCATATTCGCCGTCGTCGAGCCGCCGCAGGGCCGAGTCAATTTTCGCCACCAATTTGCGTTGACGGTCACGGGTGCGCAATTCAATCGACCAGTCGGTTTCGCTCGATGCGCGGTCGGTTAAATCTGGTTCGCGCATCGGGCCGTCCTGAAGACTGGCTAGCGTTGATTCCGATTCGGCCAATATGCCGCGCCGCCATTCGGTCAGCAGTCTGCGGAAATAGGCCTGTTGCCGTGTTCCCATAAACGCATCGGCGTCGCTGGGGGTATAGCCATCAACGTCATGCAATAGATGGCTTGGAACCGCACCATTTACGCTGTCTTTTTGGGTGGTTTCGGCTTTGGCAGGTGACGAGGACGACATGCGCTCAGTTGCTCCCGCAATCATGGTCTCGGGGTCATTATCATGGATGCCCGTTCGACGTGGTTGGCGCGCCTATAGCAGAGCTTGGAGAGGCCGCAAGACAGTCGTGCAATTTGTCAGCGCTACTCAAAGCGTCTTGTTTTGGGACAAAATGTATCGAAACAGGGCAAGCAAGGCCGAACTGAAGGCAATTGGTAACCCCGCCATGGTTAAAGTCATTGCATCCATGGCAAGATTCAGACCATGAACTAGAACCAGCCCTCAAGCTCGGTCCTGTAATTGGCCTGCTTACTATGGTAAGCTTACCGTCACAGGTTTCTTGGCTTATAGGGTGAATATTTGAATAGCTGACGCCGGAACGGCGCGGTAATTGACAGGGTGATGACTATGTCCGTTCGGATGGCCTTAGCGAAATTATGTGCTTGCACATGCGGTGGTGCGTTGATTGGCGGCGGCGCCGTGCAAATCTCTCAAGCCCAGCCGTCGCACGCCCAAGTGTCGTCGGTGCGCAGCGTTCCGAAAATGCGCTCGCGCATCGTTCACCGCGCGAATCATCCGCGCCGCACTGTCAGTCGGGCACGGCAAATCCAGCGCGTTCGCCGCGTGGTAACGCGCCGCACCATCTACCCCGGGCAGCCGACTGTGATTTCACAGCCCGGCGCACCGATCGCGATTCCGCGCCCAGCACCACAAGGTGAATATGGCGGCGGCAGCAGCGGTGGCTATCCCATCATCATCGGCGGCAGCGGCGGTTTTGGCGGCAGCAGTGGCGGCTTTTTCGGTGGCTTCTTTGGCGGCAGCAGCAGCGGCGGTGGCAGTATCGTTATTTCGTCCACCACCAGCGGCGGCAGCACATCGACATCGGGCGGTTCGACATCCAGTTCGACAGGCGGGGTTAGCACCTCGACCGGGGGTTCATCGACATCGACAGGCGGTTCATCGACGGGCGGCTCTTCTTCATCAAGCACTTCGGGCGGGGTTTCGACCTCAACCGGCGGCGTCAGCACATCGTCTGGTGTTTCCACTTCAACTGGCGGCGTCAGCACTTCCACTGGTGGCGTCAGCACGTCAACGGGCGGTGTATCGACATCAACGGGCGGTAGCAGCACATCGTCAGGCGCGTCGAGCACGTCATCGGGTGCCAGCAGCACCTCGTCTGGTGCGTCGAGCACATCGTCGGGGGCTACCAGTTCGTCTTCGTCGAGTTCGTCATCTTCGAGCTCATCCTCGTCAAGCTCGGGCGGCTCATCGAGCTTTGGCGGTTCGTCTAGCTTTGGCGGCTCGACAAGCTCTGGTGGCTCGTCTTCTTCGAGCACCTCGTCGGGCGGCTCATCGAGCTTTGGCGGCTCTACCAGTGGTGGCACCGGCGGCGGCAGCACGTCAACCTCATCCAGTTCCAGCTCGTCATCGAGCGGTGGCTCCACAGGCGGATCGAGCAGCGGGACAGATGTTCCAGCGCCGCCGATGGTCCTGTTGTTCGGTGCAGCCGCAGCCGCACTGGTCGCGCGTCGCCGCGCCAGCCGCCGCAAGGATGCACAAGAAACCACAACTCGCGCTGCTTAATCAGCCGCTAGCCTCTGTCCCGGCCTTCGCCGGGATGACGGGGGAAGGCCAAAAAGTAGCGCACCAGCGCAGCAACGCTGGAGCATAGGGCGGTCATCGGGGGGTGGCCGCCTTATTGTTTGCGGAGCGTATGTTGCTAATCCGTCATTGCGAGGAGTGTAGCGACGAAGCAATCCATGGACATCTGGATTGCCGCAGGCCTTTCAGGCCTTCGCAATGACGATTCATGTCACTCATACTTATGCACTTGCACGCAGGAAGTCCGCGCTCTAGCGCGAAGCGATGCATGATATTCGTTTCATCCGCGAAAACCCCACCGCCTTTGATGCTGCGCTGAGGCGGCGCGGAATTATCGAACCCTCCCATCATATATTGGAGGCCGACAAAAACCTGCGGCAAGTTCAAACTAGACTGCAAGAATCGCTCGCCAAGCGGAATCAGCTATCCAAGGACATCGGGAGGGCCAAAGCTGCAAAAAACGACGAATTGGCTAATCAACTGCTGGCAGAAGCCGAAGACTTGAAACGTCTGATGGCGGAAGCCGAGAGTATGGAAGCGGGACTCAAGGAGCGGGTTCGAGATGCGCTTTCATCACTCCCCAACTTACCCCTTGCCGATGTGCCTGATGGCGCGGATGAAAGCGGCAATGTCGAGGTCAAGCGCTGGGGGACGCCGCGCATATTCGACTTCGCACTGCAGGAGCATGCCGATTTTGCCCCGGCGCTGGGGATGGATTTTGAAACTGCCGCCAAAATGTCGGGTGCGCGTTTCACCTTTTTACGCGGGCCAATGGCGCGGCTCGAACGCGCGCTGGGTGCATTCATGCTCGACATGCAGACTGGCATGGCGGGCTATACCGAATGCGCAACGCCTTTACTTGTGCGCGACGAAGCGGCTTATGGCACGACACAGCTCCCCAAGTTCCGCGAGGATTTGTTCCAGACCACCGATGGCCGCTGGCTGATTTCAACCGCAGAGATGAGCCTGACCAACGCGGTGCGCGACCAGATATTGCCCAATGCCGCTTTGCCGATCCGTATGACCGCGCTGACCCCCTGTTTCCGGTCCGAAGCGGGGTCGGCGGGGCGCGACACGCGCGGTTACATCCGCCAGCATCAATTCTGGAAGGTCGAGCTGGTCTCCATTGTCCGCCCCGAAGACAGCGAGGGTGAGTTGGAGCGCAAGACATGCGCCGCCGAAGCGGTGCTGGAGGCGCTGAACCTGCCCTATCGCCGGATGCTGCTGTGCGCGGGCGATATGGGTTTCGCTGCGCGCAAGACGTTTGATTTGGAAGTGTGGTTGCCGGGGCAAAACGCCTATCGCGAGATTTCATCGTGCAGCGACTGCGGCGATTTTCAGGCACGGCGGATGGACACGCGCTATCGGCCAGCCAAAGACTCTGGGGCTGAAAAGGGCACGCGCTTTGTTCATACGCTCAATGGGTCGGGCCTTGCGGTCGGGCGGACATTGGTCGCGGTATTGGAAAATTATCAACAAGCCGACGGCAGTGTCATCATCCCCGATGCTTTGCGCCCTTATATGGGCGGGATTGAGCGACTGGAGCCAAAGGCCTGATGCGCATTTTGTTGACCAATGATGATGGCATCAATGCAGCTGGGCTTGGCGTGCTGGAAGCGATTGCGGCATCATTGTCCGACGACATCTGGGTCTGTGCACCGGCCGAAGAGCAATCGGGCGCGGGCCATTCGCTCACGCTCTCGCAGCCGGTGCGGGTTCGAAAACATGGGCCAAAGCGTTTTTCGGTGAGCGGAACGCCCACCGATTCGGTGTCGATGGCGCTGGGTGTTCTGATGGACAGCCCGCCGGACCTGATCCTGTCCGGCGTCAATCGCGGGGCCAATCTGGGCGATGATGTGACCTATTCGGGCACGGTTTCCGCTGCGATGGAGGGGGCGCTGGCGGGGGTGCGTTCGATTGCGCTCAGCCAAGTGACGGCCAAGGAGAATATGGGCGACAGTGTGCCATTTTCAGCAGCTGAGGCGTGGGGAGAACGCGTGCTGCGACCGCTTATCGACATGGATTTTGCGCCCCGCACTTTGGTCAACATCAATTTCCCGGCGATTGCCGCCGATGCGGTCAAGGGCGTGCGTGTCGTGCGGCAGGGCTTTCATGATTATGGTCGCGGCAGCATTGTCAAGGGCACGGACCCGCGCGGTTACCCCTATTACTGGTTCGGCCTGCATGAAATGCAGCACACGCCCAGCCACGATAGCGACCTCGAAGCGATTGCCGACGGATTTATCGCGGTGACACCGTTGCAGCTCGATTTGACTCACCTGCACTCACTCGACCGATTGGCTGATCGGCTGTCTGGCCTAATAGCCTGACAGAACGGACCTATCGCCTCTGGTCAATCGCTGCAATTTGCGGCATGATTCGGGCCATGGGGAGAAACAAGGCACGTCTAGGCGCATTGGCGGCATGTTCGCTGCTCACTCTCTCGGCCTGCGTCTCCCGCCCCGAGGGCACCGACTTGTTCGGCCGCCCCCTAAACCGCGCAGACAGCAGCAGCGAAACAACTCTGCCCGCAGAGCGCCGCACGGTCAGCGACGGCGCGCCCGATGATCTGCTTGCCGGAATCGAGCTTCGCCCGCCCAGCGCCGCACCCGCATGGTCGCCATCCCCCGTTGCCACCGACGCGCGCCAGGTCGCGGAACGCGATTATGTGGTCCGCGCGGGTGACACATTGCGCGGCATCGGCAACCGCACGGGCGCGGGGTCCGAAGCGATTGCGCGGGCTAACACCATGGCTGCGCCCTATGCCGTGCGCGTGGGACAGAGCCTGCACATTCCCGGCGGGCGCTATCACGAAGTGCTGTCCGGGCAAACGGGCATCGCCATTGCCCGGGCTTATGGTGTCGATTGGAATCAGGTGGTGGCCGACAATGCACTGGCGCCGCCGTTCGTTCTGCGGGTGGGGCAGAGGCTGCGCCTGCCGCCGGGGCCGACACCAGCACGTCCGCTGACGGTGGAAGAGCAAGTCCGCGCCTTCACCCTCGACATCGACGATATTGTCACCGGCGGCACACCAGCCGCGCCGCCAAGCGCGGTGCCAGCGCGACCACCCGCAACCGCGCCAACGCGCTTTGCCTGGCCGATGGACGGGGCGCTGCTCCGCCGCTTTGGCCCCGCATCGGGTGGCCGCATCAACGAAGGGATCGACATCGCTGCGCCCACAGGCACCCCCGTTCGCGCCAGCGCCGATGGTATCATCGCCTATGCCGGCAGCGAGATCGGTCTGTTTGGCGGCCTCATATTGATCGACCATGGCGGCGGCTGGATCAGCGCCTATGGTCACCTCGATCGGGTTGCGGTGGCGAGCGGCACACGGGTGCGCAGCGGCGCGATCATCGCCACATCGGGCGACAGCGGGCAGGTGGAGCAGCCGCAGCTGCATTTCGAGCTGCGCCAGAACCGCCGCCCGGTTGACCCGTTACGCCATTTGCCCGCGCGGTAGGCTGAAGCGTGACTCTGCGCGCGCAATCGGCTATCCGCCCGCGCAATCATGACAAATATCACCACCCTCCCCGAACAACGCAAAGTTGGCATGGTGTCGCTTGGTTGCCCAAAGGCGCTGGTCGATAGCGAGCGCATCCTTACCCGTCTGCGTTCCGATGGCTATGCCATGTCCGCCGATTATGCCGGGGCCGATGTGGTGTTGGTCAACACATGCGGTTTCCTCGATTCTGCCAAGGAAGAGAGCCTCGAAGCCATCGGCGAAGCGATTGCCGAAAATGGCCGCGTCATCGTGACGGGGTGCATGGGCAGTGAGGCGGAGTTGATCCGCGCGCGCTTTCCCGCCGTGCTCGCGATCACCGGCGCGCATCAATATGAGGATGTGGTGCATGCGGTGCACGAAGCCGCGCCGCCGACACAGGGGCCGTTTGTCGATTTAATCCCGCAGCTCGATGTCAAATTGACCCCGCGCCATTATAGCTATTTGAAAATCAGCGAGGGCTGTAACCACGCCTGTTCATTCTGCATCATCCCTAGCCTGCGTGGCAAATTGGTCAGCCGTCGCATCGACGCGGTGCTGCGCGAGGCCGAAAAATTGGTCGCAGCGGGCACGCGCGAACTGCTCGTCATCAGCCAGGACACATCGGCTTATGGTGTCGATATGCGGCACGAGGAGCGCAATTGGCGGGGCAATCCGGTGCGTGCACACATGACCGATCTGGCGCGCGAGCTGGGGCAGCTTGGCACAGCAGACAGCCGCGTGTGGACGCGGCTGCACTATGTCTATCCCTATCCCCATGTCGACGCGGTTATCCCGCTGATGGCGGATGGTCTGCTGACCCCCTATCTCGACATCCCGTTCCAGCACGCCAGTCCAAGCGTCCTTAAGCGGATGAAGCGCCCAGCCAACGAGGCCAAGGTGCTGGAACGGTTGAAAAACTGGCGCACCATCTGCCCCGACATTGCGATACGATCCAGCTTTGTCGTTGGCTTTCCGGGCGAAACAGAGGCGGATTTTCAATATCTGCTCGATTGGCTGGATGAGGCACAGCTCGACCGCGTTGGCGCATTCCGCTTTGAGCCGGTTGCGGGGGCGCAGGCCAATGCCCTGCCCGACCCAGTGCCAGAAAGCGTCAAGGAAGAGCGTTACCAGCGGATCATGGAAAAAACCGCTGCGATCAGCGCTGCCAAACTCGCGGCCAAAGTCGGGTGCACCATCGCGGTCATCATCGACGAAGTGGGCAAAGCTGATGACGAGGGAAACATCGGCGCGACCGGGCGCAGCCAAGCCGACGCCCCCGAAATCGACGGCAATGTGTTTTTGCGCGACGTGCCCACGACGCTGGCGGCGGGCGATATCGTCCGCGTCACCGTGGAAGATGCCGACGAGCATGACCTATTTGGTGTGCTATGCTAGCCGACCACATCCTGTTCATCGACAATGAGGCGTTGATCGTTGACAAGCCCGCTGGCCTACCCGTCGATCCGCCGCGCGATGGCGCTTTGAGCGTCGAAAACCATCTGCAAGCGTTGATGCTGGGCTATAAGGCCTGGCCAAAGCCCGCACACCGCCTCGACCGCGATACATCGGGCTGTCTGTTGCTGGGCCGCAGCGACAAGGCGCATAAACGCCTGTCGCGCGCGTTCGAGGAAGGTCAAGTCACCAAACGCTATCTGGCGGTAATCGACGGCGTGCCCACGGCGACGAGCGGCACCATCGACATGCCGTTGGGTAAGCGCTCCACGATAGAAGCGGGCTGGCGGATGGTCCCGGATCCAACAGGCAAGCCCGCGCGCACCGGATGGACTGTGCTGGCGGTTGCCGATGGTCGCGCTTTGTTAGAGTTGCGCCCCGAAACTGGCCGCACCCACCAACTGCGCGTTCATGCCGCATCGGGCATCGGCCATGCGATTACAGGCGACCCCTATTATGGCACGGCGCATGCGGGCGGAATGATGCTCCACGCGTCTGACCTGTCGATTGCACGCGGAGCCAAGTCAGCGATCGCTGCGCACGCGCCCTTTCCTGCGCGGTTTGCGGCGCTTGGCTTTGCTGACCCTGATTGCATATGACATGGCGAACGAACCACCCTTCATCATCCCCGATCACGCGCTGGCTGAGAAGTTTCTCGCTGCCAGCGGTCCCGGCGGACAAAATGTCAACAAGGTGGCAACCGCGTGCCAGTTGCGCGTCGATATAGTTGCACTCGGCCTACACCCCGACGCCTATGCGCGGCTCAAGACACTGGCGGGCAGCAGGATGACTTCGGGCGGCGAACTGGTGATTACGGCGCGGCGGTTCAGAACGCAGGAGGGTAACCGCGTGGACGCAAGGGTGCGAGCAGGATTGCTGATCGCCCGTGCGCTGATCCGTCCCGAACGACGCATCGCCACCAAAGTGGGCAAGGCCGCCAAGGCGCGGCGGATCGACACCAAAAAAGCGCGCGGGACGGTGAAGGCGACGCGCGGGCGGGTGGCGCTGGAGTGATCAAAAACTTCGTCACCGGCGAACTCGTTTCAGGGTCCATGGATGCTGAAACGAGTTCAGCATGACGAATTATTATAAAGTTGCTAGAAAAACTCTATGAACAGCTTTGACTTCGTAGCAACCGACCCCGCAACATTGTGGGAAGAGATTGTCGACGCCGCCGCCGCCATTACGGCGGGCGAAGCGGATGCCATTGCCAATATGGCCAATGTCGCGGCGCTCATCTGGCAGGGGTTACCCGACCTCAACTGGACCGGATTTTATCGTTTTGACGGACATGAATTGGTGTTGGGGCCGTTTCAGGGCAAATCGGCCTGTATCCGCATATCGCTGGACAGGGGTGTATGCGGCGCGGCGGCGCGAACGCGGACGACACAATTGGTGGAGGATGTTTATGCCTTTGCCGGACATATTGCCTGTGACACGGCCAGCCGCAGCGAATTGGTGGTGCCGATCATAGCGGGGGAACGGCTGATTGGCGTTCTGGACCTCGACAGCCCCGTGTCCGGTCGCTTTAGTGCCGCCGATGCCATGGGGGCTGAAACGCTGGTCGCACGCATCGCCGACCGCCTTTCATCGCACAGTTAATAGCCGCCCCAAAATAGGACAGCGCAAATATGTACGCCAGCATCGCGTCTGCGGCCAAATAATGCTAACGCTTTATCAACCATGTTGTTGGTCGGCGTTTTGCCGTTGGAGAAATTATGATGCGGACGTTCTTGCTCGTTGGAATCGCTGCACTTGCTGCGATTAGCGCCGATGCCGCTTATGCGACTCACGGTGCGCACACATCAACCCGCGTCGAGCGCCGCGTTATCGTCGTCGATGGCAATCAGACCGAAGACGCCGAGGTTTATCGCAGTGCCGACGACCGCGCGCCGACTGAGGGCGACTATCGCGGCCGTTGGAACGGACAATGGAACGGCACATGGGAAACTCCGGAGGGTCAGGTATATCGCGGCCAATATGACGGCAGCTATGATGCCGAGGAGCAGGGCGCGCGGCATACCACCCGTCCGCTACGCCGTGACAGCGAAGGGCGGATACAGCATCGTGAACCATACCGCACATCGGACGATGACTTGTCCCGCCTGTGCCGCCGTGATGATGGCGTTGGCGGCGGTATCATCGGCGGCGTTGTTGGCGGCGTTGCCGGCAACCGCATCGCGGGACGCGGCAACCGCACCGCTGGCACATTGATCGGTGCAGGCGTTGGCGCAATTGCTGGCGCAGCGATTGACCGCGCAGAGGACAGGCGTGCGTGTGACGAGTATTGGCACCGCACCGACGACCGCCGTTATGAAACATACGGCAGCGGTGATCGGCGCTACGACACCGGCCATGGCAGCGGTGATCGCAATTATCATGGTAGTGATGATCGTTATGAGGACGGCCATTATGAGTCCGGCTACTCGCGCGGTGCCTATGGCTATGACTATATCCCCGGACCCATGACCACCATCGTCATCCCCGGCCAGCCGATAATTATCGAAGAGACCGAGACGACCTATGAAACGGTGACGGTTGCCGCGCGCGCCCGGGTTGCCCCGCGCCGCCGCGCGCATCGTGCCGTCGCGCGTCCACGCGCACGCTGCACCTGTCGGTAAGGCAGCTCTAAATCAACTAATCCGGCGCCCGGCCCACACCACCCGGCCAACGATTGTCAGGTCGTCCACAGCAACGCCATGCTCGGCCGGATAAGCGGCGTTGTCGCTGATGATGTTGATGTGGCCCGCAGCAAGGGTCAAGCCGCGTGTCAGCCGTTTGACCAACAAAACCCCGTCGCGGCGCAGCACATAAATGCCGTCGCGCAACCGTTCCACGCCGTCGCCACTATCGACCATGATGTCGTCGCCATGGCTGAGCGTCGGCAGCATCGAATCGCCATCCACCCCGATAATCGACAATCGTTGCGGGCTGGCGGTTAGTTTACGCAGCCAGCGTTGATCAAAACCGATCTGCGATACCGCGTGGTCATCCTCCGCCATGCTCCCTGCGCCCGCCGCTGCACCGACATCGAGCCTGGGCACCGCCACAAGGTCATTGGCGGCGCGAATCGGCGTGCGTGGGCTGGGCGCGCCCAGCAATTGTTCGTCAATCATCAGGAAATCGGCAATCAACGTGCGCTCACGCTCTGGCAGCACGCGTGGCGTCCCACGTTTAATATATTGCTGAATATAAGCGGCGTTGCGCCCAACCAAGCGCGATAGCGCCGCATAATCCACGCCCCGCGTCCGCGCTATGCGGTCGAGGACACACCGAGGGTCATCATCGGGCAAGCCATATTCCATGCTGGGACAATAGCATTAGGATTTTTCCTAGACAAGTAGGAAATTGCCTATCATCAGAAGGGCACGCAAACGACTCAACCCTCGACGCCAAAGGAGCCCCCTACCATGCCGACCGACCGACCACTGATAATGATCGTCGAGCGTTTTTTGAAGCGGTCTGGAATGCCCGCCACCAAATTCGGACGTTTAGCGGTTCGTGATCCACGCTTTGTCTTCGACCTTCGGATGGGCCGCGAACCGGGCACGCGCACGCGGCGGCGCATAGAGCATTTTATGAGCGAAGAAGTTTCGCACGCCCAAGGAGCCGCCGCATGAGCAACGCCAATCACCTTTGCCGCATATTATTGACGCTGCTTGGCCCCAATGCGGAATTGATCGAGGCACAGGAACGGCCATGGGCCAGCGCAACCTTTAGCGGTGCGCGCCACATCATCACTTTGCGAATGCGGTTGGAAGGCGCCGATGCGCCTGCGCCCGCAGCGCTACTGGCGCTTTCCGACCATGAATTTACACTGCCCGGAGAGATTGTCGCCGATTGCGCCGTCACCACGCAGCGCCGCGAACGGAGAGGCGACGGTGGTCATGGTCTGTGCTGTGTTGTCGAATTGCTGACGATAGAAGCGGATTAGCCGACGTGCTGGTTCATCCGGCGCAGCGTTGCCAATGCAGCCGCGAGTGCGGGGTCTTGGGGGAACAGCAGCTCGCGTTCTTCCGCCACAGCCGAATCCTGTGGCAAGGGCGGCGCGCCTACAGGGGCATCGTCAAGCGCATCGGTTGATGCCTTTGCAGGTGAAGCCGCAGCCATGGTTGTTGCGGCAGGCGCACCCCNNGCCTCAAGCCGCGCGAGCAGCTCATCAAGCCGTGCCACGGACAGGTCAACTGCTTCGCTTTGTGGTGCGGCGATGTGCGGGTCTGTTGCTATGATAGCGCCGTCCGCAGGCGCGTCATGCGCAAATGCGCTGGCAGCATCAACCGACATCGGCGCAGGCATGGCCGGCGCATAGACATCCTCGTCAAAGGATTCCTCGACATAGGGCGGTGATGCAAAAGGTGCGCGAGCACTGGGTTCAGATTCGCTTGCTGGCATAGGGTGATAGGCGGGCTGCGGGGCGGGCTGGACATCCGCAAAATTGCTTGTCAGCAACAATTCGCCGTCGTCATCCGGCGCATTATCAGGCGAATCCTGCCAATATTGATCCCACTCGCTCGCTACTGCTGGTCGGGCGGGAATGTCGGTCACGGCAGAAAAGGGGCGCCGCGCGGGTGCATCGGGGTGGCGATCTGCGCTGCGCAGTACGGGCGCATCATCATCGTCCTGTGCGCCAATGCCGCGCAACCGCGCAAGGAATTGGGCTATACTGCCGCCGCCACTTCGCACGCCAAACAACCGCGCCAGGCCAAAGCCAAGCAGCCCGCCGACCAATGCCAGTAACAAGCCCGTCACAACCTTTGCGGGCCAACCAAATGGCGGCACCGCCGAAGCTATCATCGTGTCGAGATACATCTGGAACGCAATCGATTCGGTCAGCGTCGTCGGCAACAAAAACCCGACAAGGCCGAGCAAGGCCGCCATCGCGCCGGCTACGCCAGCGCCGCCAAAGGGCATGATTGGTCCCGATGGCGGGATATATTCGCGTTCAAGGTAGCTCATGTCGTCCTCGTCTTTCGCCCCGGCAGCTGTGGCACTCCATTGCGCCGTGCTGCCGCTTGTTCCAGTAAATGCTGGTAAACAGGTTCATAACGGCGAATGTTTGACGACCAGTTACGATCCCGTTCAACAAATGCGCGTGCGTCCCGTCGTCGTTTGTCCCAAATATGCGTCGCACCAAGCATTTCGGTAACCGAAGCCGCCAATGCCGCCGGATCATCGGGCGCAAATAGCGTTCCGGTGACGCCGTCTTCGATCAGTTCGCGGTGCCCGCCAATATTCGACGCTGCGACCAATTTTCCCTGTGCCATCGCTTCCAATGGTTTGAGCGGTGTCACGAGCTCGGTCAACCGCATCGCTTTGCGCGGATAGACCAGCACATCGACAAGGCTGTAATAGGATTCGACATGCGTATGCGGCACCCGTCCAACAAAGTGGATGCGGTCTGCCGCGCTCGACGAGGTCGCCTGAGCGCGCCAAGCCGTCTCCATTGGCCCGCCGCCCACCAACAGCAGCCGCACATCGGGAGAGGCGGCAACCAATGCGGGCATTGCGGCGATCAGAATGTCGAGCCCCTCATAGTCATAGAAACTGCCAATGAAGCCGAGTAGCGGGCCAGCACCCAGCCTCAGTTCAGCCGCCAGCGCCGCATCGCGCGGCGGCGGCGTACCGAAAAGCTCAAGGTCAACACCATTGGGCGACACCATGATTTTGCCGGGGTCGATGCCGCGCGCAATCAAATCGGTGCGCAGGCCATCGCATATCACCGCCACCCCGTCCGCGCGGCGGACCGCACGTGTTTCCAGTGCCCGTGTCAGCCGATATTTCAGCGACCCTTCGGTCCCCGTGCCATTGCCCACCGCCGCATCCTCCCAGAACGCGCGAATCTCATAGAGCAGTGGCAAACCGTGCCGCCGCGCGACTCTGCCAGCGGCCAACGCGGTGAGCACGGGCGAATGCGCATGGAGAATGTTGGGCTGAAACTGTGCCGCCACCTCCTCTATCCGCGCCGTCAGAGCATGCACTTCGCGCAGTTCGCGTAGCGGGCTTGGGCCATGCCCTGCGCCAGCCGTGCGGAAAAAGCGGATGCCGTCTTCAATCGCTTCGGCGTCCGATGGCAAGGGGTGGCGCTGGCTAGTGACGCCTGCAACATCCCACCCCAGCGCCATTTGCGCCTTGATAATGGCACGCGTGCGAAAGCTATAGCCGCTTTGTGCGGGCAGGCTGTGGTCAAGGATGTGCAAAACGCGTGTCATATTACGCCTCTTAAGCAAAGAAAGTTTAAGGCGACGTCAACCACATTCCGCTAAGCGAGCAAAATGATCGACGGTTTCGCCATAGTGTTGACGCACACGCTGCTGCTCATTGCCTTTTGGCTATTGCGCGAGCGCGACGATCTGGACGACGAAGCGCCGCCCGCAGAGCACCACCGCGCGACCGGTTTCGGCGCGACTGGCTCTGGCTGGCGCGGCGAAGGGTAGGCCGCCGATATGCGCGACGTCTTTCTCCTCGGCTTTTTATTGGCAATCCTGTTTCTGTCGCTCAAGCGACCGTTCCTGCTAATCCTGACCTATTGCTATGTCGATATTGTCGCGCCGCAGCGCCTGAGCTTTTTCCTGCTTAACAAGGTGCCCTTGTCGCTGATTGTCTTTGGCTTAGCCGTTGTCAGCTGGATCATCGCCGATAGTAAAAAGGGCACGCGGTTCGACCATTTGCAGGTCGTTCTGTTGGCTCTGCTCGTTTATTGCGGAATCAGCACATTGAATGCCGATTTTCCGGTTGAAGCGCTCGAAAAATGGTCATGGGTGTGGAAGGCCTTGCTGTGGTCGATGTTCCTGCCCCTTGCGCTGCGAACGCGGCTGCGTATCGAATCGCTGGCACTGGTGATGGTGCTGAGCGCGGGCACTCTTGCCATCGCAGGTGGCCTGAAAACCGCGACGGGGGGCAGCGGCTATGGTTCGCTGCAACTGCTCATCGACGATAATAGCGGGCTGTTCGAAGGGTCGATTTTCTCGACCGTCGCCATCGCCATCATCCCGCTGATCCTGTGGCTGGCGCGGCATGGCACCATATACCGCACCAGTATTTATGTCTGGGGCTTTGCCATTGCGCTGGTTTTTGCCTGTCTGCTCATCCCAGTGGGCACACAGGCGCGCACCGGTTTGGTCTGTGCTGCGTTGCTGGCCCTGCTTGGCCTGCGTGATAGCAAGCGCCGCATGGCCTATATTGGCGGCATTGCCGCCGTCGGCCTGATCGCATTGCCGCTGATCCCCGCAGCATTTTCGGCGCGGATGGACACCATCACCAATTACCAATCGGATGAATCGGCCTCCACCCGCGTCGCAGTGTGGGGTTGGACGTGGAATTACGCGCTCGATCACCCGATGGGCGGCGGGTTTGAGGTATATCGCCAAAATAGGTTACAGGTGAACAAGGTTATCGTGCGTAACAGCGGTGGGCAGGTAACGCGCGAGATTGTGCCCTATACCGACCGTGGCCGTGCATTCCACAACAGCTATTTCGAAATGCTGGGGGAACAAGGTTTTCCTGGCCTCATCATCTGGCTCTATCTGCAAACCGTGTGCCTGATCCGCATGGAGAAATTGCGTCGCCGTTATCGGACATGTGCGTTTGAGGACGAATGGATCCGCCCGCTGGCGACCGCGCTACAGGCAGGGCACCTCGTCTATCTGCTCGGCGCAATGTTCGTCGGCATCGCGTTCCAGCCGTTCATTTACATGCTGATTGCGCTGCAAATAGGCCTCCACACCTATGTCAAACGCCGCGAGGAAGAGGCGCGCTGGCGCCCCATAACGGTCGAAGTCGGCGGCGGGGTTAGCAGGCCGGACAGCTCGCCCGTTCCCGCGCTGCCTGCTGCTGGTTGGGGAAAGTAGCACAAAGTTATCCCGCCAAACTTTTGCTCGCTTGCTCGGTCGTATCGCGTGACAGGCCGGGCCTAGCCAGAATGCGCTCTAGGCAGGCGCGCATTTTCGTGGCGCGACCTTCGTCAAATCGTTTCCAACGCCCCAGCGATGGGATCATCCGCGCCGCCGTCTGCGGATTTTTGGGATCGAGTGCGATGATGAGGTCGGTGAGCAGATCATAGCCGCGCCCGTCCGCCGCATGGAAACTGCCTTGATTGCCCGCAAAAGCGCCGTAGAGCGAGCGCACGCGGTTTGGGTTGCTCAGCGTGAAGTCCGAATGCTGTGCCAGCCGCGCCACCACTTCGGGCGTATCATCGCGCATCGAAAAGGCCTGCGTCGTAAACCATTTGTCGAGCACCAGCGGATTGTCCCGATAGCGCGCAAAAAATGCCGCAAGCGCGATAGCGCGCTCCGGCGCATCGCTGTGCGCCAGCACCGCCATCGCCGATTGGCGGTCGGTCATTCCGCTCGCGCGGTGAAATTGCGTCAGCGCCATGCTAGGCGCGGCACTGTCCCCGCCAGCCCATAGCATCATCAACGCCAGCCCACGCAGTTTGCGCATAGCCTTGGCGGTTGGCGACAGGTCGGTGGCATCGGTCAGGCTCGCCGTATGGATTTCGCGCCACAAGTCGGTATGTTTCACCCCAAGCGCGTGCTGCATAGCGCGGCGTTCGCGGCGGATGGCATCGGGGTCAACCACCAGCATCTGGTCACCGACAAAGCTTTCGCCCGGCAATGTGCACGCTTCGGTGACAAAGGCCGGATCGCTGCGCCAATCGCCGAGCATATTGCCGACCGCCGTGACGACATCATCGGTTAAGAAAGGCTGCCCCGCAACGCGTGCCACCAATGTTTCGAGCATCAGCGCCTGTAGCGCCTCATAGCGCGCGAACGGGTCGTCATCATGCGCCGCGAGCCATGCCAGTTCGCCCGGGGCGCGGGCGACGTCGGCGATAATCGGCGCAGAAAAGCCACGGTTGAATGACAGCATCGGGCACGACGCAAATTGCCCAAGAGGCACGCACATCCGCTCGGTGTTGAGAGTCAAAAGTTGCTCATCCCCCAGTGCATTGCCGGCCGGATCATGCGCCGCGACGCGCAGCGGGATCGGCATCGCGGCTTTCACGCTTTGCCCCGGCGTTGACGCGAGGGATTGTGCCAGCGTCAATATGGCCGTGCCTGTCGCCGGGTCATGCTCGACCTCTGCCGAGACATGCGGGGTGCCCGCCTGTTCATACCATAAGCGGAATTGCCCAAGGTCGATGTGCGCGCCATCCTCCATCGCTGTGACAAAATCTTCGCAGGTCGCGGCCTCGCCATCATGGCGGCCAAAATAAAGGTCGGTCCCATCACGGAACCGCTCCGCGCCGACCATGGTCGCCATCATCCGGATGACCTCGGCACCCTTGTTATAGATGCTCGAAGTGTAGAAGTTCGAGATTTCCTGATAGCTGTCGGGACGGATCGGGTGTGCGAGCGGGCCACTATCTTCGGGGAATTGCGCGGCGCGCAGCATCCGCACATCTTCGATCCGCTTGACGGCGGCCGATCCCATATCGGCGGAAAAACATTGGTCGCGATAGACCGTGAAACCCTCTTTCAAGCTCAATTGAAACCAGTCGCGGCAGGTGACGCGGTTGCCCGACCAATTGTGGAAATATTCGTGCGCGACCACCCCCTCGACCCCGTCAAAGTCGATGTCCGACGCGGTGTCGGCATCGGCCAATATGTAACGGGTGTTGAAAATGTTCAGTCCCTTATTCTCCATCGCCCCCATGTTGAAATCGCTGACCGCGACGATGTTGAACACGCCCAGATCATATTCGCGGCCATAGACGCGCTCATCCCACGCCATGCTGTTTTTGAGCGCCTGCATTGCATGGCCCGTGCGCGACAAATCGCCGTCACGGACCCAGATGGCAAGGTCAACCGCTTTGCCAGACATTGTGGTAAAGTTGTCTCGATTGACCACTAGATCGCCAGCCACAATCGCGAACAGATAGGATGGTTTAGGCCACGGGTCGTGCCATTCGGCAAAATGCCGCCCGTCGACCAGCTCCCCCACAGCGACCTTTTCGCCATTGGCGAGCAGGATGGGAAAAGCCGCTTTGTCCCCCGTCAGCCGCACGGTATAGATTGCCATGACATCGGGCCGGTCGATGAACGGAATAATCCGCCTGAACCCTTCGGCCTCGCATTGGGTGCATAGCATGCCACCCGATGCAAACAGGCCCATCAACTGGGTGTTGGCGCTGGGGTCGATGAGGGTGAAGAAAGTGATGGTGGCGCGTTCGGCCGCCACGGGGATGATGATGCGGTGCCCGTCATGCGTCCAATCGGTAGCGAGTCCATCAACCGCCAGTCCTTGCGGCAGTGCCCCGTCCTCGTCGAGCACCAGCGCGCGGTCGTGCGCACCATTACGCCGCACAGTCAGAGCCGCGTCCACCCGGCTCGCAGCTAGCCCGAGGTCAAAGTCGAGCCGCACCGTTTCGACCATCCAATCGGGCGGACGGTAATCCGCACGGTTGATCGTTACGGGCTGTGGTGGTGAAGCGGAGAGGTCGGCCATGACAACCTATTATACCAAATCTCATTGAGGTGAACCCATATCGTCATCCGACTCTAAGTCGCGTCAGATAATAGATCGAACGCCAGCGCCAGAACGACCAGCGCGATGAGCAAAGGAAAAGCGAGGTCGTGCCTCGGCTTGCCCTCCCAGCTTAGGCGTGGTCGATGACGAGACCGTCGATTTCGTTCGCTACGTCCTCCAGTCGGTCCACAACACGCTCCAGATGCTGATAAATCTCACGGCTGACGATGAAATGCAGCGTGTTCTTTTTGCCATGTTCAGCAAACAGGCGTTTGAGGCCGGCGGCATGAATTTCGTCGGCATGCCCCTCCATCCGCACCAACCGCTCGGTCAGTTCGTGCAGACGGACACCATTTCTACTGATGTTGCGAAGCAACGGCATCGCTTCGGCCGTGACGCGCGCACCGTCGCGTATAATTGCCGCCATGTCCTTCATTTCCTGGTCAAACGTGGTCACTTCATACAGGTCCGCCGCGCCCGCCGTCTGTTGCATCTGGTCGATGGCGTCGTCCATCGCGCTAATCAGGCTGATGATGGCGCTGCGGTCAAACGGGGTCAGGAAGGTGCGTCGCACAGTTTGCAACACGGTGCGGATGATATTGTCCGCCTCGTGCTCGCGTTCGACAATTTCCTTGATATGATCGGCCATATCAGGGCCACCCTGCACCAGCCGCGATAGCGCATCGGACCCGGCAACCAAGGTCGCGGCATGCGCCTCGAACATCGTGAAAAAGTCACCCTGTTCGGGCAGTAGCCGCTGAAACCAGGCAAACATCGCACTTACCCCTGTTGTCTTTGCAACTGTATTGAACATTTCAAATCGGCTTGCCGCCGCCCTGAACTCACCCGGCCCGAAAGATCGCATTAGGTCGCGTAAATCGTCTTCGTCAACCAGTGCCGCCGCTTCGGCGAGCGAAAACCATTGGCGCGTGCGCTGCGCCGACTCTTTCCACTCGGTCAGCTCTTCGGTCACGGCAAAGGGAAAAACATCGACGTCGAACATCAGCGACGCACCATTGGCGCGTAATTTGCGATAGCGATAAGAACCAAGCGGCGTCGGGCAGGCCGCGCCGCGAACCCCCGCTTCCTCCTCCGCTTCTTGCGCAGCGGCGACATGCGGCGGAAGACCGAGTGTGGTATTGCCCTTTGGTATCACCCAGCGCCCAGTGCCACGCGACGTGACCAGTAGCACGCTGACCGGTGCATCGACAGCATTCCCCTCTGTTCGATACGGCAAGGCAGCGATTTGGCGAATGGCGAACCCCCTGTTTCGTGACATATTCATGTCATATCTGTGTCAATTTGATGACAGCCTTTATCGGCCTCACCGCACTATGCAATCACAACCTCCAACCAGTTGCAATTGACAACTATGTTGATAAGCTACCTACACAATCAAAACAGCATAACGGAATTGGGCAGGATGAGCGAAGCAGATATTGACGTTGCCATTATCGGTGCGGGCATTTCGGGCATCGGCATGGCGGTGCATTTACAGATAAATTGCCCCGACCGCAGTTTCACCCTCGTCGAACGGCGTGCCAACCTTGGCGGAACATGGGATTTATTCAAATATCCCGGCATCCGGTCGGACAGCGACATGCATACGTTGGGGTTCGTGTTCGAACCATGGACCGAGCAAAAGGCGATTGCCGATGGCCCGAATATCCTCGCCTATCTGAACCGCATTGTTGATGAACGTGGGTTTCGTGACAAAATCCAGTTCAATCATAAATTGGTGGCGGCGCGGTGGTCCTCCGCTGATGCGCGCTGGACGCTGGAGATGGAGCGCGAGGACGGCATCACCGAGGCGATGACCGCGCGCTACCTCTACATGGGGTCGGGCTATTACGACCATGACCAAGGGTACGACCCTGAGTTTGCGGGGCGTGAGAATTTCAAGGGGCAGATTGTCCACCCGCAATTCTGGCCACAAGATCTGGACTATGCAGGCAAAAAAGTCGTGGTGATCGGGTCCGGCGCAACGGCGGTGACTTTATTGCCCAACCTTGCTGACAATGCAGATGGCAAAGGCGCAGGCCATGTGACGATGTTGCAACGAACGCCAACCTATTATTTCATCCGCCCAGCCAAGGACGGCTTGGCCAATTTCATGCGCCGGATCATGCCCGAAAAATGGGCCTATGCGGCAACGCGGTTCAAAAACATCCACATGACAGATTATGCGTTCAAACGCGCCCGTGCCAACCCGCAAAAGGTCGCCGACTGGTTGATCGGCAAAGTACGCGACGGGCTGGGCGGCACAATGAACGAGGCGGACTTTACTCCGCCTTATGGCCCATGGGATCAGCGATTATGCCTTGTCCCCGACAATGACATGTTCAATGCCATCCGCGAAGGACGCGCCAGCGTCGTCACCGATCACATTGAACGATTCACCCAAGGCGGCGTGCAATTGGCATCGGGCAAGCATCTTGACGCCGACATCATCATCACCGCGACCGGCCTCAAAATCGCGATGGCGGGCAAGGTCGCTTTCACCGTCGACGGTGAGCCGATCGATTGGCACGAGCATTTTTATTATAAGGGGCTAATGTTCTCTAACATCCCGAATATGTCGATCGTATTTGGCTATCTGAACGCCAGTTGGACGCTGAAGGCCGATATTGTCAGCGCCTATACATGCCGACTGCTCAACCATATGAAGGCGGCTGGAGCAGACATTGTTGTGCCACATCTATCGGATGAGGACGCTAGAGCCGATGACGTGCTGTTCGATTTCTCATCGGGCTATGTCCAGCGCGCGCTGGGCAGCATTCCGCAAAATGGCCGCGCTGACCCGTGGCGACTCAACCAAGATTATCTCCACGATAAGGGGCTGTTACTGAAGGGCGCGATTGAGGACGGGGTGCTGGTCTTTGCCAAAGCGGGCACCGCGCCGATCAAACAGAACCACCATGTCACCTTGGCCGAAGCGGCGGAGTGATATTAGAGCCTTGGCATCGCTTCACGTTTGCGCCTAGATCGGCGCACGAGGATGAAAATCAACCCGCCGAGCAACAATGGGGCCAAAATCGCTGCAATCCGTATCCAAACGATGCTGCGCTCCCAATTTTCGATGAAAGTCAGTGACTCTGGCTGTGTGGTTGTTTTGGCGATATGCCACCCAACGATCTGCATCGGGTCGCTATTGCGGCTAGCAAATGAAAGCTCAAACTCTGTCCACGGCCCCGCATCACCACCAGCTACAACAACAGCATATTCTTGCCGACTGGACTGACCGTTGAAATTATTATTGGTGTTAAAACGATAAGTGGTCAGCCTATATGGCGGTGCGCCATCAAGGCATTCACTGCCAACGCGCCCTATGACAGCCCTGCTGTCGCGCGCCAGCGTCGGTTCCATCTGGGTTAGCACCGCTTGGGGATTGGCGCATAATGTCCGTGCGATCAATACCAATTCCTCTTGTCGTTCATTGCTTACCATTGCATTGAGAGTCGATTGGAAACTGCATCCCGATAGACAAAGCGCAATAACGCTTATTGTTACGACTTTTCGCATATGCCTCTTTCCCCAATCGCCCCGGACCCGCTATTAGGCGAACATGACAGATTTTTCGACGATGCTCCAGCCCGATAAAGGGCAGCCCGCGCGTACCATTCACATGGTGGACAAAGCGGGGTTTGACGATTGGATCAAGGCGCAGCCAGAACGTGCGCGGGTTGCGGCTGCGGCCGGGGCGCTGAAACCCGAAGGCTATGCCCACGCCATCCTGCCCGGTGATGGTCCCGATGACTGGTCGGTGGTGACCGTCACCGCCAATGTGAACAACCTGTCGAGTTGGTGTCTGGCCAAATTGGCGGCTGTCTTGCCGCCCGGCACTTATCGGCTGGCAGCGGGCGAGCCAGGGATTGCGATGTTCGGCTGGGCATCGGCGCAGCATCGCTTCACGCGATATAAAGCAGACACCGAACATCAGGAGCCGCGCACCTTGCTGAGCGGCGACCCCGTGCGCATATCATCAACAATCGTCGAAGTTGCGGCGGTGTGCATGGTCCGCGATCTGGTTGACACCCCAGCGTCGGACATGGGACCGGCAGAGTTGGAGGGCGCCGCGCATGCGCTGGCCAAGTCTTATAAGGCGCAGTTTCATGTGGCCAAGGGCGATGCGTTAGCCACCGATTTCCCGCTGGTCCACGCGGTCGGCAAAGCGGCGGCGCGCGACCGATCTCCCCGCGTCATCGAAATCAAGCATGGACGCGAAGGCACGCCGCTGGTCGCGATCATCGGCAAGGGCGTGACCTTTGACAGCGGCGGGCTGGACATCAAAGCATCGGCAGGAATGGCGCTGATGAAAAAGGACATGGGCGGCGCGGCGCACGCGCTAGCGCTGGCGTCGCTGGTGTTGCAATCTGGCCTGCCCGTCCGTTTGCACCTGATCATCCCTTTGGCCGAAAACAGCATAGCGGGTGACGCGATGCGCCCCGGCGATGTATTGACCAGCCGCAAGGGATTGTCGGTTGAAATCGACAACACCGATGCCGAAGGGCGCTTGATACTAGCCGATGCCTTGACGCTGGCGGGCGAAGGTGCGCCCGACATCATCCTCGACTTTGCAACACTGACAGGCGCGGCGCGGGTGGCGCTTGGCCCCGACCTGCCAGCGCTGTTCGCCAATGACGATGCGCTTGCCGACGCGATTTTGGCGGGGGGTGCCCTGCATGACGACCCGCTGTGGCGGATGCCCTTGTGGGGCGGCTATGACGAGATGCTCAAATCCGACATTGCCGATTTGACCAATGCGCCGAGCGGTGGATTTGCAGGTGCGATCACCGCCGCGCTGTTTTTGCAGCGCTTTGTGAGCGAAGGCACGCCTTGGGCGCATATCGACACATTCGCTTGGCGGCCCACCGCCAAACCCGGCCGGGCAAAGGGCGGCGCGGCGCTGGGTCTTCGCGCGTGCTGGGCCATGCTGCAAACGCGCTATCGCTTGCGATAGGGGAAGCGCACGATGAAGCGTTATCGCCAAAGATAGGCTGGTGCGCTTTCCCTTGTGTTCGGGCGTCACTCTGCGCTAATCGCGCCGAGACAAAGGGGTTCACTTTATTGCATGACTGAGACGGTGCCATCGTCATATCCACCGCGCGTCCAGTTTTCACTGGCGGGGCGTTCGCGTGCCTATGATCCTGCGCGGCAGGCAATCCGCCCCGATTTGGCCGATGCGGCAGAGGCCGAGCATCATTTTTCCCCGCATTACGCCATGCCTGCGGCGTGGGTGGTGTTGCGTGAAACGGTTTTACGAACGAACAATAGCAAGGACGCGGAATGTCGCGCGACACTGGCTACAGGCGCACAATTTGCTTTGCTCGACCTGACGGGCGACTGGGGCTGGGGCTATGCACTAGACAGCCACATCGTCGGCTATGTCGCACGTGAGGACATCGGCCCGGCAGACGCCGCGTGATTAGCGTTTTCATCGACGGCGGTGCGGGCACGACAGGCATCGACATCGCACAGCGTCTTGGCAACCGCAAAGACATCACGCTCATCACTCTCGACGAAGCAAGCCGCAAGGATGAGAATGCGCGCCGCGATGCGCTCCACGCCGCCGATTTTACTATCCTGTGCCTGCCCGATGATGCAGCGAGGGATGCCGTGGTGCTGGCTGGTGGGGCTAGGGTGCGGATTATCGACGCGTCTAGCGCACATCGCACCGCGCCGGGTTGGACCTATGGCTTTGCCGAGATGGCGGCGGGACAGCGGGCAGCGATTGCGGGTGCGGCCCGTGTCAGCAATCCCGGCTGTTATTCCACGGGGTTCATCGCGTTGATTGCGCCGCTGGTCGCACGCGGGCTACTCCCTGCCGACGGGCATTACAGCTGTAACGCAGTGTCGGGCTATTCGGGCGGCGGCAAAGCGTTGATCGAGCGGATGGAAAATGCCGAACCCGACATCGCGTGGCGCGGCTATGCGTTGGACCTAAACCACAAACATGTGCCAGAAATGCAGGTCCAGTGCGGCCTTGCCCACGCGCCCTTATTCTGCCCCGCCGTTGTCCCTGCCTATCGCGCTATGGTGGTCGAAGTGCCGCTGATGCGGGCGCAGGATGGACGGATCGCGCCTGTGGATGAACTTCGCGCTGCTCTAACCGCCCATTATGAAGGCAGCATTGGCATATGCGTAGGCGGGCTGGCAAGGAATAGTGAAATCCTGTTGCGAAACCACGCCGAGCCAAGCGACCGCATGACTTTGGACCTGTTCGCTTCGGCTGATGGCCAGCAGATACGCTTGGTCGCGAGCCTCGATAATTTGGGCAAGGGTGCTGGCGGTGCATGCGTCCAGAATCTCAACATCATGGCCGGATTCCCCGAAAGCGCAGGCCTTCGGCTTTAGCATTGCTGACAATTTGGTTAAGCCGCCACTCATCTTGACGGTCATAGATTGCAAACCAAGGCCAGTTGTGGCCGGAGGGTAAAGCAATGACATATCGCTGGATGATTGGGCTGCTGGCTGCAGCCACCGCACTGACCCCCATCGCAGCATCCGCTCAAAATGGCGGATTTGGTGAACGCATCGTGCGTGAGGCACGACAGGGACAGGCGCGCGAAGCGCGCGGCGAGCATAGTGGCAATCGCGAAGGCCGCGTCCGGCAAGAACGGCGTGCGCCCGATACGCAGCCACAGCCGCAACCACAATATCAGCCCCGTTCAGATCCGCAGCCTAATTATCAGCCGCAACCTCGCTATGAACGCCCCAATCGGCCAGTGCCGGAGCAAGGCCGTGGTGGCGGCGTGCGGTGGAACCCGCGCGGCGACGACAGCAATGCGCGCTATGATCGTCGCACGCCCAGTGCGCCTGTCGAACAAGGCCGCTGGCAGGGGCACCGCAACGATGGTGGCGATGCCAATAGCCAAGATCGCTATCGTCGCCGTGGCGATGGCGGCGGGTTGGGCAGCGACGTCGTCCGCGACGCACGGCGCGGGGGCGGTGATGGCGTCCGCTATGACCGCGATGGGCGTTATGAACGACATGACGATCGCGGCGATAATAGCCGTTATGATCACTCGCGCGGTTATGGCAATGGCCGGGGCTATGACGGTAATCAGCGTTATGATCGCCATGACCGCCATGACAATGGTCGCCGCTGGGATCGCAGCTGGCGCAGCGACCGCCGTTATGACTGGTATGACCATCGCAGCCGTTACCGCGACCAATATAGTTGGGGGCGTTATTATTCACCCTATCGCAATTGGGATTATCGCCGTATCTCCATCGGCTTCTCACTATGGCCTCTATTCTATTCGAACCAATATTGGATCAACGACCCGTGGCAGTATCGTTTGCCAGAAGCCTATGGTCCCTATCGCTGGGTGCGATATTATGACGATGCATTACTCGTTGATGTGCGGTCGGGCGAAGTGGTGGATGTGATCGACAATTTCTTCTGGTGAGCGACACAGCTAAGAAGAATGGATGGGGCGGGGCAGAAATGTTCCGCCCTTTCTTTTGGCGCGGCAAGAGGCGGAGCGACCCAAAGTAGACAAAGTAGACACCAAGAACGGGGGGTGCTGCTCGCGGGATTTGGTTGATGCGACGCACGGGGGAAACAACGGCCGCCTGCGGGTTACAGAGGTGTGCTGTCAACAATACACACCTCCTGTTTTCACCATCGTCATTGCAAGCCGCCGTCAGGTGGCGCGGCAATCCAGCTTCATGCCAGCCTTCTGGATTGCTTCGCTGCGTTCGCAATGACGAAGAAAAATATTTCACGCGAAGAAGCCCGCTCCCGCACGGAGATATTCGCGTCGATAAGGTCACAAAGGTTACGCAGATACTGCGCAATATTGCGACGAGCCGAATGGATAGGAGCGCGAACATCGCCGCGCAGATATGAGCATGGTCATGGGCAACAGGCAAAGTCATATGCGCACATTACCATGGCGCAGAGCTTGTAGGAAAGGGGGCGATTGCAAAGGCGAACCATCTGTTTTAATCAAGCAATACACAGCTAAAGGACGCCCCCCAATATGATCTCTCTTCCGTTCCGCCTTGCCTTGCTTGCCACCATCGCGCTCCCGCTCGGTGCCTGCACCACCACATCCGCGACAACGGCGATTGCAGAGGCCCCAGCTCACGCGGTGCAACAGACACCGCACGAGGCGCTGTGGCAGCTGTTCCACGACAGCGACGAGGGTAATTTGCGGCGCAACCCGCTGTCGGCGCTGTTTCGCGGCGACATGCGCTATGCCGACCAGCTGGGCGATAATATCACCGACGCTTATTATGACGGCGAACGCACGGCGACACAGGCGGATTTGGCCGCGCTGTCGCATATCGACCGCGCTGCCCTGAATGAAACCGATCAGCTCGCTTATGATGTGTTTCGCTGGACACAGGAAGACACGCTGAGTGGCTTGGAACCGCGCATTTTGGCGTTGACTGCGGTTCGCCCGATCAACCATTTCTTTGGCTTTCACACATTTTACCCCGGCTTTGCCAGCGGCCAAGGCGGCGCACCGTTCCGGACCATCGAGGATTATGAGAATAATTTGAAACGCCACACGCAGTTTGCGACGCTGATTGACCGTTCCGTCGGTCGCTTCCGCGAAGGCATGGCGTCGGGCGTTGTCGAGACCAAGATGACGATCAACAATGTCATTGCCCAGCTCGATACGCAATTGGCACAACCGATTGAAGAATCCCCCTATTTCGGCCCGACAACGCATTTTCCCGACAGCTTTACCGACGCGCAAAAGGCGGAAGCCACCGCCAATCTGCGCCGCACGCTGACCAGCGAAGTTTTTCCCGCACTGACCCGGCTGCGTGATTTTCTGAAAAATGACTATGTTGGCCATGCCCGCGATGGCGTTGGCCTCATCCACATGCGCGGTGGCCCGGAATTGTATCGCCAGTTGGTGCGATCAACGACGACGCTCGACATGGAACCAGAGGCTATTCACCAGCTGGGCCTGTCCGAAGTTGCGCGCATCCGCACCACGATGGAAGCAGTCAAAACCGAAGTGCATTTCGGCGGCACACTGACCGAGTTTTTCGACCATCTGCGGAGCGACCCGCAATTCAAGGAAGCGAGCCGCGAATCGCTGACGCAGCGCTATTATGATGTCGGCCATGCGGTCGATGCACAGGTTGCGCGCTTCTTTTCGACCATCCCGCGCGCACCGCTCGAAATCCGGCCCTATGAGCCGTTTCGTGAGCGGTTCGAGGCGGGCGGCAGTTACGACCAAGGGACGCCAGACGGCAGCCGCCCCGGTGTGTTTTATTTCAACGCCTATGACCTACCCAGCCGGACGACGCCGGGCATCACCACGCTATACCTGCATGAGGGCGCGCCGGGGCACCATTTCCAGATCAGTCTGGCGCAGGAGAATGAGGCGCTGCCATCCTTCATGCGCTTTGGCGGCAACACCGCCTATGTCGAGGGATGGGCGCTCTATGCCGAAACGCTGGGCACCGAGATGGGCCTGTATGATGACCCCTATCAGCATTTTGGCACGCTCAGCGACGAGATGCTGCGCGCGATGCGTCTGGTGGTCGATACTGGCATCCATGCCAAGGGGTGGACCCGCGAACAGGCCATTGATTATATGCTGGCCAATAGCGACATGGGCCGCACCGACGCGACGGCCGAGGTTGAACGCTATATCGCCATCCCCAGTCAGGCGCTGGCCTATAAAATCGGCGCGCTGACCATCCAACGGCTGCGGCGCAAGGCCGAAACAGAGCTGGGCGCGCGGTTCGACATCCGCGCATTCCACGCGCAGGTGCTGATGACCGGTGCACTGCCGCTCGCTATCCTAGAGCAGAAAATCGACCGCTGGATTGCGCGCGTAAAGGCGGGGTAGACATCACGTTCGCGATAGCAGCAACTTCACCCCGGCAAACCCGAAAAATAGCGCCAAAACCCCATCCACCCAGCGGCGGCTGGCGCGATAGGCGCGGACCATCGGCGCAGTGGAGAATAAGAGGGCATAGCCGCCAAAAACCAGCGAACCGAGCGCAGCGCAGCCGCCGATGATGGCCCATAAAGTGCCGCTGGGCGCATCGGACCGCAGGCCCAGTGACATGATAGCGACCCACGCCAGCACCGCCTTGGGATTGCCCAGATGCAGATAAAGGCCACGGCGATAGAGCGCAGTGAAACCGGACGATTGCACTATCGACCTCTCCCCGCCTTCTTCGTTCAGCGGCGGAGTCATCGCCGAACGGGCGGACTTATATCCGAGGTATAGGAGGTAAAGCCCGCCTGCGACCTTGATGAAAGTCAGCGCCCACGCATAATTTTCGAGCAGCGCGGTCAACCCCGTCGCGGCAAGCATGGCCCAGAACATCGAGCCAGATACCACGCCAGCGGCGAGTATCAGTGCAGGTGCGCGGCCCGCGCCCATCGCCGTTGCCATGATCGCCATATTGCTGGGGCCGGGGCTGGCGGTCGCCAGGATATAGGCACCATAAACAATCCATAATTGATTCATTGGGTCATGTCTCCGCGATGAACGATATGCAGCTTGTTACCGTCGGGGTCGCGCACATAGGCACCGTAATAGCGCGGCGCATAATGCACCCGTTCCCCCGGTGCGCCCTCACAAACACCCCCCGCTGCCATGGCCGCCGCATAGGCCGTGTCCACCGCCCTCTGGGTTGGCGCGAGGAACGCGATCATGCTGCCATTGCCCGCAGACGCAGCGCCGCCATCATAGGGGATATAGGTATAAAAGCGCGGCAGGCTGCCGTCGGGCCGTGCCCAGCACAGCGAGGGCGGGCCACCATCGGGCGCAACCGCGCGGCGCACCAACCCCAGTGGGATAAGCAGCGCGTCGTAAAATCGCTCCGCACGGGCAAGGTCGGCAACGCCAATAGTGATATGACTGAACATATTATCCTTTCATTACCGTGATTTCCGAGCCGTTCGATGTTTCCATCTCACTCGAAATCACTCTAAGAGAGAAACTGACTGTCAGGCACATTCTTCCAGAACGGGGTGTGCTGGCATGCTATCGGGCGCGGCAAAGGGCTGACGGAAACTAAACGCCTCCGCCGTTGGGCCATGTTTCGCGAACAATGCTATCTTCGCCATACCCTCATCCACTGTTGGCACATGCCCAATGGGCACCCACCAAAGCGCCATGAATGCATCCATTTTTTCGAACCATTCCTTGCGGCGACGCATGATGGTCAGGTGATCGGGGCTGCGATAGATAAAGGCAGCCAGCGCATCGACATCACGCCAAACCGACATGTTGACCGCTAGGCGGGGGTCATCGGCAGAAACTTCGATATCAGCGGCATTATTGCCTTCCCCGACAAGTCGCCAGACAAAGCCCGGTGACACGTCGGCAACGGCATTCACAGCATCAAGGGCATTCATGAATTCTGCGTTGACCGGATCATCCTGTGGTTTGATGAAACGCCCAATGTTGATCTGTGCCAAATGGTAACCGCTCATAAATACTCCTACGATAACGCCTCGGCGATGAGTGCGCGGGTGTTGGCGACGCCGTAAAGCGCGATGAAGCTGCCCATGCGTGGCCCCTGCTCGCTGCCCAGCAGGATTTCATACAGCGCCTTGAACCAGTCGCGCAAAGACGCAAAGCCGTGCCCCCCATCCTTGCCGATGCCATAGACTGCCGTTTGGATATCCTCTGCCGCCGCCGCTTCGCCTAATTCCGCCAGCGCGGCATCGAGCGCGCGCAAAGCCCCGGCTTCGTCCGTTGTCGGCCTCCGCCGATGGAGCGTCGGCGCGACATAATCGCGGTTATAGGCGAGCGCATGACCGATCAACGCGTCGAGCTGTGGGTGCGCCGCGCGCGCCTGCGCGTGGGAAATGCCAGATAAAGGCCCGGCGTTCGCCCCGCTGACATAGTTGCCCAGATAGGCCCAGACCTGATCCGCATTTGCATGCGGCCCCAGCACCCCCGCCAGATTGAGCAACAAGCCGAACGTCACCGGCGGACCGTCCATCGGCACCGCGCCGTCATGGATGTGATGCACCGGATTGCCCAGACGCTTGTCAGGGTCTTGGCCCGCATAGCTGGCGCGAAATTGCTCATATTCATCGACCGCGCGCGCGATGACGCCGACGTGCAGCGACTTGGCCGATTTAGGCTCGCGGTAGATGTAAAAAGCCAGACTCTCGTTGGTGCCATAGGTCAGCCATTGGTCGATCGACAGGCCGTTGCCCTTTGACTTCGAGATTTTTGTCCCGCGCTCGTCGTTGAACAGCTCGTAAATCAACCCTTCGGGTTTTTGCCCGCCAAGGATGCGCGCAATCTTGCCCGATTGCACCCCGCTGTCGGTCAAATCCTTGCCATACATTTCATAATCGACGCCCAGCGATACCCAGCGCATCGCCCAATCGACCTTCCATTGCAGCTTTGCCCCGCCCGACAATATGCATTGTTCGACCGTCTTGCCGCCATCGTCAAAGCGCACAAGGCCCGCATCCGCATCGACCACGGTGACGGGGACTTGCAGCACTTGGCCCGTGGTCGGCGAAATTGGCAGCACGGGCGAATAGGTCGCGGCACGTTCGGCCCGCAATGTCGGCAGCATCACCCCCATGATCGCGTCATAGTGGCGCAGCACAGCGCGCAAGCCATCGTCAAACGCGCCGCTGCGATACTGCTCGGTCGAGCTGACAAACGCATAGTCGAAATCAAAGCGATCGAGGAACGCGCGCAGCATCGCATTATTGTGGTGCGCGAAACTCTCATATTGGCCGAACGGGTCGGGGATCGCGGTGAGCGGATGGCCGAGGTAACGGTGGAGCATCTCTTGCTGCGGGACATTGTCGGGCACTTTGCGCAGGCCATCCATATCGTCGCTGAACGCCACTAGACGCGTTGCCGCGCCCGGCACAAGCGCCTGATACGCGTGCCTAACCATCGTCGTGCGCAGCACCTCCTGAAATGTGCCGATATGCGGCAATCCCGACGGGCCATAGCCGGTTTCGAACAGCACCGGCCCCGCGCTGGCGGGCTTGCCCTGTGGCCAGCGCCGCGCGATTCTGCGCGCTTCCTCAAACGGCCATGCCTTTGATGTTGCCGCCGCTGCTGCCAATTCACTACTGTTTGCCATTTGTTCTTTTGCTCTGTGAAGAATGTCGCTACGCCTGTGGCGCAAATGCGCGATGAATTGAACCCTCATCACAACAAATGCCGAACTAAACTTGACTTTTTGAAAAATTAGTCCATTGTTTGGACTATTATCCGCTATGCAGGGGAGCCAGCCATGCACGTATCTGTGAGCGACGCAAAAGGGCAATTGACCGACTTGGTCCGCCGTGCCGAAGCAGGGGATGAGGTCATCCTGACGCGGCACGGCCATGCCACTGTGCGGCTGGTTGCCATCAATGCCTTGCCCGACGCTATGGCGCGCAGGGCATTGCTCGATAGGATTCGCACGAGCGGCGGGCAAAAAGCACTGAGCGGCGAAAGCGCCGCACGCAGTCAAGATTTCCTCTATGGCGATGATGGTTTGCCAGGGTCCCAAGGCGGATGATGGCCGTCGATACATCGGCGCTGATGGCCATTATATTGGACGAGCATGAGGCGGAACGGTGCATCAACGCGATGGCGAGCGCGGAGGGGTTGTTCATTGCCGCCGGCACGCTCGCCGAAGCGCTGATAGTTGCGGAGCGGCGCGGAGTCGGCGAGGAGATGACAGCGCTGCTCGGCGGAATGGGATTTGAGATCATCGCGCTAACCCCGGCCGCCGCGCGCCGCGTTGCCCAAGCCTATGGCCAGTGGGGCAAGGGGGTTCACCCCGCCGCGCTCAATTTTGGCGATTGCTTTGCCTATGAAGTGGCCAAGGAGCATGGTTGCCCGTTGCTCTATGTCGGCGATGATTTTTCAAAGACGGATTTGGTGAGAGTGTGACCCACGCGGCAATAGCCCAGCCCCTACCCTATCCCGCGCTGCACGCCAGCCACGCCGGTATCTGGCTTAGCCAAGGCGGGGGCGAAACACGCGCGATTGACCGCAAGGAAGCGATCAGGCTGGCCGCCGACACCCCGCTCATCATGCTGGGGGCGCCGATGGTTGGCGCACGGCTGGGCTATCCCGACCTGTCTGGCCTCGACCTGTTGGAGCTATTCGCCTTTGTTCACCCCGCTAGCTTTGCGGTGCCGACACCAAAAGGGCTGGCAAAGATGTTGAAAATTGCGGTGGCTGACGATGGAGACTCCACCGTCCCACAGCTGCTCCTCACCATCGCGCAAAAATTGTTCGATACGCTCGTCGACCCCGCTTGGCCGGAGCGCGAGGGGGCGTGGGATGCCGCACAAGGATTAGCGCGCGCGCGCTGGACATGGGCTGGAGAAATCACACGGCGGCTACCCGTGCCGCCAAAGGGGGAACTGAACCTATTTTCACGACTGCCCGAATGGGAGGAAGGCGCACCGCCGCCGCGCCCGCGTGAGGTGGTTTTGGCGAGCGAGGCTATTCTAGAACGACTGAAGCAAATCACCGCTGCTGGCGGAGAGAAGCGCGCGGGACAGAACGCGATGGCACAGGCGGTGGCGACGATGTTTGCGCCCCGCCCCGCCAAGGGGTGCCCGACGATGCTGCTCGCCGAAGCGGGGACGGGGATTGGCAAGACGCTCGCTTACCTGGCCCCCGCCGATTTGTGGGCCAAGGCATCGGGCGGGACCGTGACGATCTCGACCTTCACCAAGAATCTACAGCGGCAATTGGCACAAGAAACCCGCAGCCTATACCCCGACGAGGCAACGCACCGCGCCAAGGTTGTGGTGCGCAAGGGCCGCGAAAATTACCTGTGCCTGCTTAACCTTGAGGATGCATTGCAAGGTGGCTTTTCCGGCCGCGCGGCGATCTTTGCCCGGTTGGCAGCACGATGGGTCGGCTATACCCGCGACGGTGACATGGTCGGCGGCGATTTACCGGGCTGGCTGGCTAACCTGTTTCGTAGGGCAGGCGCCACCGCGCTGACCGACCGACGCGGCGAGTGTGTCTATGCCGGGTGCGCGCACTGGCGAAAATGCTTTATCGAACGATCGGTCCGCGCCAGCCGACAGGCCGACATCGTCATCGCCAACCATGCCCTCACCATGGTCAACGCTGCGCGTGGTCGTGAGGGCGACTCCCCACCGACACGGATCATCTTTGACGAAGGGCATCATTTATTCGATGCCGCCGATAGCATATTCGCCACTGCGCTGACGGGGCAGGAGACGATAGAAATGCGCCGCTGGGTGATCGGTCCGGAAACGCAAAGCCGCGGGCGGCGGCGCGGGCTGGCTGCGCGCCTCTCCGATGTCGCCAGCTATGATGAACAGGGCGCAGAGGCGATAGAAGCAGCGCGGATCGCGGCAGCGGCACTGCCCAGCGATGGTTGGCTGCATCGCCTTGGCGAAGGCGCACCGATGGGGCCGATTGAGGCGTTGCTTAGCGAAGTACGCGCGCATGTTTATGCCCGCGATGGCACAGCGGAGCGCGATAGCGACGCTGGCTATGGGTTAGAGGCAGAGCTGGTGGACCCTGACGGGCGGCTGGTCACGGCGGCCAATGCGGCGGCGGCCTCGCTCGATGCGCTGCTGCGCCCAATGATGCTGTTGGGACAGCGGATGACCGCGTTGATCGACGAACCGCCGGACTGGCTTGATGGACAAGCCCGCGCGCGGATCGACGGGGCGATTGCCAGCCTTGGCTATCGGTGCGAGACTGTTACGGCATGGGTGGCACTGGCCTCACGCGTTGGCGGTCCGGGCGACGCGGCGCTCGTCGATTGGCTGAGCGTTGAGCGCATCGAAGGGCGAGAGATTGACATCGGCATCCAACGCCGCTGGCTCGATCCAACCAAGCCTCTGGCGGCGTCGGTGCTGGCTCCCGCGCACGGTGTGCTGGTGACATCGGCGACGCTGGCGCTGGGCGACTGGGACCGCGCCGATGCAC
>CXWL01003721.1_pt1 | contig 82415 bp, 92 predicted proteins | sample 590931 | NCBI WGS metagenome assembly CXWL01 (sample SAMEA3498368, study PRJEB10139) | groundwater metagenome | biome: water well; material: biofilm material | place: Germany | collected 2015-04-27
AGATATTGTAGTGCTTGCGGAGAACGAATTGTCGCCATGCTCATTGGAACAACTCCTTTGCCTTGAGTGTAATGCTCTTGAAAAATATATCATTTTTGAGATCGTGCAGGTACTCGAACGCCTCCCACATTGCATTGTCCTGAACGTTGAAGGCCGCCATACGAAACACATCAATGTCAAATATCAATGGGAGCCGATTGCTCGATTCCTCACTAGGTTCCACAGTCTCGGTCACGATCGCAACTGCTTGAGCCTTCGGATCGGGGATGACCAGCCTCATGAAAAAGCTGCCTAAACCCTGTGGCAAATCAGGGGCTATCTCGGGCGTTGTGAGAATGTAATCTTTGAAATCTCGTATCGGGAGGGGGATTTCAATGCGATTAATGTAACGGAGGGCTACGCGAGTGACCGTTTCGGGTGAAGCGATCCGGACATAATGTTGCCAAAGTTCCTGGGCCTCATCCCGAAGGGTTGTCCATTTGTCGTAAGGTTTCAGCCGGCTAAAGGTAAAACCGTCCAAACGCGCTTGGACAACTTGCCTGCCGTCAACCGAAGTGAACAAATATCCGTCGGGCCCACCCGTAGCCGATTGGGACACTTCAGGAACTGGGCTTGCCTTGATTTCAACATGTCCGCGCCACGCCAACCGTTCTTGTTTAGATGGGTACTTTTGCTTTATGGCATCGTGGAAGGTAGCTAACTTTGCCAAGTCGGTTTGCGCAGGAAGTGTCACCCGAATGTCGAGCAGAGCTTCAGTGATGGGAGCATTTGGAAACCGAGTTGTTTCGACCATGGCTGAAGTTTAGGTCCTTTCTCTTGGAAAAGGAAGCCCCGGCGGTGTGTTCAAGCTGGAGTCCACCGGACTCGCATCAGGCGTGGGTCTTCCGAAGTTCAGCCATCACGGTATCGGAGTCAATCAGTTCGACTTCCCCACGATCGGTCTGCTCACAACGGCGCTGAATCTCATCCTGCCACGCCTGTGAGATCTCAAAGTCCTCCTCGAAATCGAGGCTTTCCAAGAGTGTCTCGGCAATAAAGGCACGGGTACTCGGCTCCAAGTGCATGGCCTCTTCCAGAATCTTTTTCGCGTCAGCTTTCATGGCCGCGTTCCTCCTTCACGCTAGACATCGACACGCCATTCCAGACCTCGTCGTCCTGGTTGTCCCATACATGGCGCATGGCCGGTTCCTGCGCCTGTTTCAACTCTTCAGTAAGCCGGTCTCTTAAACCATGCTTGATTTCAATGTACTCGATGAAGTCCAGAACTTCCTGCGCGAGTGTATCCGGAAGTTTCCGCGCTTCCTTGAAGATTCGCTCGGCCGGCGACATCGTGTCCTCCGTTTTAGGCCACCAGGGCCATATTCAAGGCTTCCATTATGGTCTGAAGGCCCTCTGGAAACAACAGATGCACCTTCCCCAACCCACCCTCTTGCGCGAAGGGCGCGTACTCAAAGTCGTCCGGCTCAACCCCGAGATTTGCGGCAATATGGTCACGGATCATTTCCAACCAATGACGCTGTTCGTCGGTGAACTTCTTCTTCCTGCTCTCTTGCTCCCCTAGCCAAGCTTTGAAGTTGGAATTGACCTTCTCGGGAAATGGCACCAGCTCGTTGTCCTGATGCGTGGCGAAGCGGACGAGAGAGACGAGGTCCGTCAGGATGCGCTTGTTGCTCGCGCCTTTGACCTTCGACTTCTCCAATGCGGCATAGGCCTGCCAGAGTTGGGATTCATTCCAGAGGTAGGGCGGCTTTTCGATGGCGTTGGCCAGATCCTTGATGTCCTCGAACTTCAGCCGCTGTTTATAGGGCTTGCTGTAGAGGACTTGCAGGGCGGTGATCTCGTCTTTGTGCTGTGTAATGAATTGCTCGAATGATTGCACGATGGTCCGGGCGCGGGCCAAGGCGTCGGCGCTGAAACCTGCTTCGATGACTTGGTCTTGGCTGACGTGGTCGATGGTGAGTTCGTTCTTCTTTTTGATCTCGGTCAGGAGTTCGCGGAATTTTGGATCTTGAAACGGTTTGGCTGCTTCTTGAATCAACGCGGTGGCTACCTGCTGAATCTGCTGCTCAGTCGGTTTGCTTGTGCCAAATTGCTGCGCTGCTCGCTCTTCCTGCCGATCGGGATTGACCGCTTCCACGAGACCCCGGCTGAGGTCTTTGAGCGAGAGGCCCCCGCTGGCTTTGCTGATGGCCTGTTCATCTTCCTTCGTGATCCGGTGCTCCATGCGGGCCAGCCGTCCGGCGATGCTGGTGAGCACGTCTTCTTCCGTGTTTCCCAGAGCCACGGCTTGGAGCAGTTTCTCGAAGGCGACGCTGGGCTTTTTCTCCATCGGTCGGGCGTCGGTCTTGTCTTGATCGCAGACGCCGACGGCATCGACGATGACGAAGTGGTCTTTGCTCGTGGCATCGGGCGTGACGGCCTTGAGATCATCAGGTTTGATGACGCGGACGCCCCGGCCCTTCATCTGCTCGAAGAAGGTGCGGGATTTGACCGCGCGCATGAAGACGACGATCTCGACCGGCTTGATGTCGGTGCCGGTGGCGATCATGTCCACCGTGACGGCGATGCGGGGATGGTAGCTGTTGCGAAAGGCCTTGATGAGCTCCTTGGGAGTCACCCCGGTGGTGCGATAGGTGATCTTCTGCGCGAATTCGTTGCCCTTGCCGAATTCCTCCCGGAGGATTTCGACGATGTTCTCCGCGTGGGCGTCGTCCTTCGCGAAGATGAGGGTCTTGGGCACTTCGGTGCGACCAGGAAAGATCTCGGTGAAGAGTTTGTCCTTGAAAGCTTTGACGATAGTGCGAATCTGGTCCGGGGCGACCACGTCGCGGTCGAGCTGGTCTGGATCGTAGGCGAATTCGTCGTCAAGCCTCTCCCAACGTTTTGCGCGCGTTTCCCGATTCATCACCTGCACGCTGTATCCGGCATCGACCGTCGAGCCCGCCTCCGTGATGGCGGTGCGGATGCGGTACACGTCGTAGTTGACGTTGACGCCGTCGGCTACGGCCTGCTCGTGGTTGTACTCCATGACCAGGTTCTGATTGAAGAAGCCGAAGGTCTGCTTGNNGTCGATGGGCTCCGGTTGTTTGAAGAGCCGTTCGAGACCGGAGACGGAGGCTTCTTCGTCCTCATCCGATAACTCCCGCCCCTTGAGCATGGAGTACATGCGCTGGATGGTGCTGATGCAGACGCGCGCGGTGGTATCGAGGGTGTTGCCCGCCAGACGTTGGACGATGAACTCTTCGGTAAACTTGAAGTTGTTGTACGGCGAGACGTACTGCTGGAATTCCTTGAGCGTCTGGTCGCCGAGGTTGCCGCGATCGACCAAGAAGAGCACGCGGCGCGCGCCGCCGAATTTGATGAGCCGGTAGATGAAGTTGATGGCGGTGAAAGTCTTGCCGCTGCCGGTGGCCATTTGGATCAGGGCGCGAGGACGATCCTGGGCCAGCGATTTTTCGAGATTGTTGATGGCGGTAATTTGCGCAGGCCAGAGGCCGGTGGTACTCAGGGGTGGCAGCGCCCGCAAGCGCGCGCGAAGGGTGGTTGCCGTTTCAGCAGCCAGGGACGCGCCGTGCAGATCCCTTGGTGCTTCGCTGCGCTGTGGAATTAAGGCGGCAAGCGTCTCGGGTCGATGGAAGCTGAATACCGGGCGGCTGCGGGGTTGGGGGTCAAGGCCGTTGGTGAACCGTGTTTCCACCCCGGTGCTCTGATACAGAAATGGCAAGGGTCGGATAGAGGCGGGCAGGTCCGTGGGGAGGCCCTTGCTGTACTTCTCGGCCTGGACTTCCACGCCGATGAGGGTCACGCCTTCTTTCTTCGCTTCGATGATGCCGGCTGCCTTACCGTCTACATAGAGGAGATAATCCGCGAAACCGTGCCCGCTCACGAGGGGAAAATTTCTAAGAACCACGCCTCTCCCGGCATGAAGATGTGCGCGCTTGTAGTCTTGCACTCGCCAGCCAGCCTGTTCCAGCGCCTGGTCGATATGCTCGCGCGCTAGGTCTTCCGGGGTAGGCATGGGCCGCAGAATACCGCTTTCCCCACGAGAAAGCACCCTGCATTCATGGCTCTGATTGTGCTCGCACGTTACCCTCTCCTTTGGGAGGTTTTCCTGGGGGAGTCATGACACAGAGGTTGTACGAGACGGTGATCTTTAGCCAGCCCTTCTCGCCGATGTCCAGGGTGTGGTCGATCCACGTCTGGTTGACGAACCCCTGTATCCCCGCGGGCTTCTCCATCAGGATGTTCGGCCGAACGCGTGGGACGTCGAAGGAGCTCTGCGGATAGCCGTCGCGGAGCCGAGTGAGGGTGACGGTTAGGAGGCGATCTGTTGGCGGAGGCCGCAGCAGTGGCAGACGCGTTCGTGTAGGTGGAGGACTCGTACGCTGGTGCCGGGTGGTAATCCCAAAATGCGAGTGGCGGGACGAGTTGCGCCGCATCCTGACGGCGCGGCCGATTCCTGTTGCAGTTTGAGGGCGTAATGTTCTGTCCAGGCATGTGTGCCGGTGCGGCGGAGGGCGGAGCACGAGGGACTGTCAGGAGCGTGTTTCCAGAGGACAAGCGTGGGTTGATAACCGGCTGTCTGTGTGGTGGTCTTGATGACCATGGCCCCTCTCCTTCGTAATGAGCGGATTGTAGCCACTTTCAAAAAGATTGTCACGGGGGTCGGTGCAGAAAGATTGGCGAAAAGATTGGCGAGAAAATTGGATGGAGTGGTTTGTGGGGGAAGGGTGTCACTGGAAGCAGGCGGTGTCCCAGTGGTATAAACGGTCCTGTTTGGCGACGGTCATCGTGAACGATGGCCGATAGATTATGGATGACTCGTTGATAATGAGGAACGACTCATGGCGGAATCAGGACTTGAGACAGCGACGTTAGCCGGAGGGTGCTTCTGGTGCTTGGAGGCGGTCTACGATCAGCTTGTGGGGGTGGAGTCCGTCGAGTCTGGCTATATGGGTGGGCAGATCGATCACCCGTCGTATGACGCGGTGTGCTCGGGTACGACCGGGCATGCGGAGGTGGTGCAGGTGAGGTTCGATCCTACCCAGGTCTCGTATCGCGACATTTTAGAGGTGTTCTTCGTGATCCATGATCCCACGACCCTCAATCGGCAGGGCAATGATATGGGCACGCAGTACCGCTCGGCCATTTTCTTTCACTCGCCGGAGCACAAGGCTGTAGCCGAGGAGGTCATTGCCGCCTTTACGAAAGAGCAGGTGTTTCCTCAACCGATTGTGACGCAGGTGGTGCCGGCTACTACCTTTTATGTGGCGGAGTCGTATCACCAGGAATATTTTGTACGGAATCCCGCCCAGTCCTACTGCACCTTTGTTGTGAGTCCGAAAGTCGCCAAATTCCGGAAACGGTTTGCCACCAAGTTGAAACGCTCCTCGTAGCGAGCCGCCTCTGCGCGTCTCGAGCACGCTGCTGGCGGTCTGTTTCTGCTTCCAACGGAAGCGTGATCATGTTGGCGTATATGTGCGGCTTCTCGAATTTCTGCTAGGCCGAATAGGCCTTCCTCGCACCTGTTAGTGCCTCTTCCACGGCAACAGCTTTTCTTTGATCTCGCCCCACACACTGGGTTTCTGAACGACCTGGTGCGGTTTGACGAGGATCTCGGCGTGCGGCGGGCAGAATGGAAATGCGTGTGTCGGGGTGCCTCCAACGCTGGTTGTACGAGCTTTGATTGTGCCGTCGGGGCGTTCGATTGGGGCCTGGAGAATGACAAGTTGCTCTTTCGGCTCCAGCACGCAGGTGTGCTCGTAGCCCAAGGCTTGGAAAGCGGTTGGATCGACAAACACCGCGTGGTGCGTGCCGTTGGCGAACACGACCACCCCCGCCTTGAATGGCTCGTCGGGTGCAATGGCATAGAGGAAGATGGGGATGAGCAGGATTAGGAGCACTGCCAGCGCGATGCGGCCGATCACCTGGCGTGTGCGGGTCACATCGGCGTCGTCGTCGACGGGGTCTGTTGGGGTGTGAGGCATGACGCGTCTCCCGCCTTCCTCTCCTCTGTCGCTACCGCGGCGGATCGGGCTGGATGGTCATGAGGGGTTTGCTGGGAGCCTGGCTGGAGGGTTGCTGGCAGGAGTCCTCGTCTTCTGGTGTGCTGAGCCGAAAGTCGTGCAGTTGTCGGTCCAGCAGGTGTGAGGGGAGAATGTTGGAGAGGGCTCCGAACATGCTGTTTTGACACCCAGGGAAGCGGGTTTCCCATTCCTGCAAGAGGCGTTTGACGTCTTTTCGTTTCAAATCTTCCTGTGAGCCACACAGATCGCAGGGAATGATAGGAAAGGCGAGGAGCTCCGCATAGCGAGCCAGGTCGGCTTCCCGGACATAGGCAAGGGGACGGATGACAATGTGTCGGCCGTCCTGCGAGCGCAGTTTCGGTGGCATGGCCCTCAGCATGCCGGCGAAGAAGAAATTGAGGACCGCGGTTTCCAGGATGTCGTCGCGGTGGTGCCCGAGCGCGATTTTCGTCGCCCCCTGTTCGGTGGCCAGTCGATAGAGAATGCCACGGCGTAAGCGTGAGCAGAGCGAACAGGTCGTGTCGCCTTCCGGGACGAGGCGTTTCACGATGGAGTAGGTGTCGCGCGTTTCAATATGGAATGGGACACCGCGACTGGTGAGATAGTCCGGCAACACCTGCGTGGGAAACCCCGGCTGCTTCTGATCGAGGTTGACGGCCACCAGATCAAAATGTATGGGGGCTCGTTGTTGCAAGAGTTGAAGAATCTCAAGCAGGCCGTAGCTGTCCTTACCGCCGGAGAGGCAGACCATGATCTTGTCGCCCTCTTCGATCATGCTGAAGTCGCCGATGGCTTGCCCGACGAGACGACACAGTCGGGTTTGTAGTTTCTCCAGTTCAGCGGAGCGTGTTCCCGTGGCAGGAGGTGGAATGATGGGTGAGGGTGATGTCGGCATAAACCGTGCGCCTTTCTTCTTGGAACAGCGGGGTGCATTCTACCGAATTCTGTCTGGAAAAAGGGAGGGGCGCTCACTGCGCGGAATGGGTTTCTCTTGGTTCGGTGTGTTCCTGATGCGCGCATGGTAGGGTACGGCTGATTCATTGAGAGGCGTCTGTGCCATCGATTCTGTTTGTGTGTACGGGGAATATTTTTCGAAGTCTGGTGGCGGAGTACGCGCTGAAAGCCCACCTGTGTGCGCATACCCAATGGTCCGACTGGATGGTCGGGTCCGCCGGGATTGAGGCCAGGCCGCAGCCAATCCATCCGCTGGTAGTGGCCCGGTTGCAGGAGAAAGGCGTCGATCCGTCCGCGCATGTGCAGCGGCGACTGACCAGGGATCTCCTTGATTCGACGTCGTGGGTGATCGCCATGGGGCGTGACCATCAGGAGTGTGTGCGGCAGCAGTTCGCTCGCGAGATCCCGCTATTTAACCAGGTGTGTTACGACCAAGATGAGCCGGTCCTGGATATTCACGAAGCGGTGCCGGATTGGGCCGTGAATGACGCGGCGGCGCGTGTCTATGCCGCGTCGGTTGTAGAGCATCTCTGGAACGCCATGCCGGTGCTGGTGTCCCGTGTTGAATGGAAGTATCGGCCGCTTCCCATCGTGTCTGGTCCCGTTCCTTCCGATGCCAGTCCCCCGGAGGGGCGTCGTCGGTGATCGAATCGTTCAGGCAAGCGGCTCTGAATCGTCGGTGGAGCGATTGGAAAAGGTGGTGAGGGTGTGTCGCGTTCGTTTCGAGGGTAGGTGCCTGAGTTTATTGACGATCTGGAAATCCTAGTGATAGTATCCACTGTTCGAAAATGGCCTTGGTATCGGTTGAGAGGCCACAACGTGTTGTCGTCCAGGTCTGTAATCTAAGGAGGAGAGAGGAATGGCTGTTCCACTTTCCCAGATGTATACAGTGACGCAGTATGTCTTGAGCCAAAAGGTTCGAGGCATTAAACGATATCCCCTGGTGTTGATGCTGGAGCCGCTCTTTCGTTGCAATCTCGCTTGCGCCGGGTGCGGCAAGATCCAGTATCCGGATCATGTGCTGGATCGGCGGCTGACGCCCGAGCAGTGCTGGGCTGCTGCTGACGAATGCTCTGCGCCGATCATCAGTATCCCGGGCGGCGAGCCCTTGATCCACCCAGAGATGGCGGAGATCGTCCGAGGCCTGGTGGCGCGGGAGAAGTACGTCTATCTGTGTACGAATGCGATCCTCATGGAGCGAAAGCTCGACGAGTATCCCCCCTCGAAGTTTCTGACCTTTAGCGTCCATATGGATGGACTCAAAGAAGAGCACGATGGAGCTGTCTGCCGTGATGGCGTCTACGATGTGGCGGTGAAAGCCATTCGTGCGGCGCTGAAGCGAGGGCACCGCGTCACGACGAATACCACGCTATTCGACGATGCGAATCCCGAGCGCGTGCGCGCGTTTTTTGACGAGATGATGACCTTAGGGGTCGAGGGGATGATGCTCTCCCCTGGGTACAGCTATCACAAGGCTCCAGATCAAGAGCATTTCCTCAAGCGTAGCCGGACCCGCGAACTGTTCTCGCGCATTCTTGGGGATCGCAAGCGATCCTGGCAGTTCAATCAGTCGCCCTTGTTCTTGGAGTTTCTTATGGGCAAGCGCGACTATGAGTGCACGCCATGGGGCAATCCGACCTATAATATTTTCGGCTGGCAGAAGCCCTGTTACCTCCTGCAGGAGGGCTATGCCAAGACATTCCAAGAGCTGATGGCGGACACGGAATGGGACAGTTATGGCACGGGGCGTAATGAAAAGTGTGCCGATTGTATGGTGCACTGTGGCTACGAAGCCTCAGCGGTGGAAGATACGTTCGGAACCTGGTCTGGATTTACCGCGACGGTGAAAGCCACACTCTTGCCGAATGTGCGTTAGGGTGATGAGCGTGATGTACACATTAACCCCTCTTTAGTGATCACTATGGCATCTCCACATCAATCACCCCAGATCGAAGGTGTGCAGGGTCGCGAGTTTCGTCCTGCCTCAATCCAGGAGCTATCTGATGCGATTGAGCAGGCGTTCGACTATCGTGGCGATATCACGCTTGAACTGCGATCGGGTCGGCGCGTGGAAGGCTACTTGTTCAACCGTTCCACCGGAGCCAATGCGTCGATCGAGGTGCTCCCAGCCAATGGCGGTGTGGTGGAAACCTTTGCAATCGCCGATATTGTGATGATTGCCTTTACTGGTGAGGACACGGCTTCAGGAAAGTCCTGGGAGACGTGGGTGTCTAAGAAGGCCTCTCAGCGGCAAGCCGAAGCCGCACAGATTGCGGCCGAAGCCCAGACGCGAGGGCTTCTCTAGCCGTGAGTGCGGTCTTGGTGCGCTCCCTCCTTCCTTTTTCTCTTCCTCACTACTCATTCTCCGGGCATCTTTTTTGCCGTGGTGAGTACTTTGTCTGGTCTAATATTTTTCTTTGTGCAAATGGCGTCGTGAGGCACGGACTTATGTTGACAACATTCAGGGGCTATGTTAGAAGTGGCGCGCTTAAAATCAGGTTGTTATCTGTGTTTTGTGGCCAATAAGGCTGGGGCGATGTGGCTTTCGCTGCTTGACGGAAATAATGATTTTAACGCCCGCTTTTAACACTGTGCATCAGGCATGAAACATCCAAGGCAGGTCTGGGGCCTCAGCCTGTTGGTCCTGAGCGCGGTGGTGCTAGGAGGTAGCTTCGATGAAGTCTCAGCCACTCACGAGGCCGATCATCGCTTCACGATCAAAGGGAATGTTTGTGGTGCGGACGGAAAGCCTCGCGCTGAGCTCCAGGTTCATGTTAAAAACACTCGAGTAGACGTTCGCGCATCCACCTACACGGATCAGAGCGGATTTTATAAGACGACGTTACATCTCCATAACGATAATGTAGGCGATACGCTCGTTATCTATGCTGGGGATGAGGAAAAAGAAGCGAAGATTCAGTTCGATCCAAAAGATTTAGAGACTGAACGCAGTGTCACGGTTGATTTTGGTTCGGGATGTTTGTCGGCTGGTGGTGGGACCGCTCCGTGGGTCTATTATGCAGGTGGAGTCGGGCTCGTTGGTCTTGTGGTGGTGATTGGCGCAAGTTGGAATAAGAGGCGGAAGCACAATCAGCTACGGAAGTCTGGAACAAAAAAGAAGCAGCGTACGTAAAAATGATAAAGAGCAGGTAGGGTCAGGTGTCTGGCGTATGCCAGTGAGTAAATTGGCTCAAGATGCACTGAGGGGTGGATTTTTTGTTGTCGAGGGTTGATTCTTAAGAATGTTGTAAAAGGCATATATGAGGATCAGTAGTAGGAGTTGAACGATTTGCCTGGTCGAAAAATTTAAGACTGGGTGTAGAAGGAAGGGAGAGGGGTGAAGATGATGGAATGGAAGAAGATGTTGGTGCTAGGTGGGCTGGCAGGCTTGGCGTTGACTGTTGCAGCTTGCGGTGAAGGTGGTGGTGGAGAAGGCCCGATTGTGGCACCTCCGGCCCCCCCCGCAGAGTATGCCGATAAGCACATGCCTGCCGGATGGTGGGCGGATCCAAAAATTATCGAAGAAGGTAAAGAGCTCTTTATCGGAGGGAAGAATCCAGACGTGAACTGCGCCAGCTGTCATGGGAAAGACGGCAAACCGGTTAAGGCGGGGGCTCGGGATTTTCGTGTGACGGATCGGATGAAATTGTACTCAGATTCTGTGTGGTTCTGGCGCATTTCTGAAGGGGTGCCTAACACCAAGATGAAGGCCTGGAAGACCAAACTTTCCGAGGAAGATAGGTGGAAAATCGTTGCGTTCGAGCGTAACTTTGGTCTGGCTGGCAAGGAATGGGACGCAGAGAAGAAGGACTGGGTACCTGTAGGTTCTGCTTCGGCTCCTGGTGCCCCAGCAGCGGCACCGGCTGGTGATGCGGGAGTCGCTGCTCCAGCAGCAGCACCTGCGGCTCCAGCAGCTCCTGCAGAGGCCGGAAAGTAAAAGCCAAAGTCGGCTGGAAAGGGGCGACGATCGATCATGAAAACTTGGCAGCGTAGTTTCCTGTTAATGATTGGGTTTTTGGTGGCCTTTAGTTCGGCTGCCTATGCTCAAGTTTTAAGCCCTCCCGCTGTTGAATTTCCCTACACGGGAAATCGGACGGCCGTGTGGATCGTCGCCCAGCTCCATATCTTGTTTGCCGGGTTTATTCTCGGTGCTCCGATCTTCGTGGTGATTGCGGAGTGGCTGGGGTATCGCAAGCAAGAGCCAAAGTTTGACCGATTGGCCAAAGAGGTGATGAAGGTCGCCGTGATTCTGTACAGTATGACAGCCCTCACGGGAGGGCTGTTCATTTTTGTGCTCTTGGCGACCTATCCTCAATTTACGACGTGGCTGGTCAATCACTTCTTTATGATCTTCGCAGTGATTTACCCGCTCCTGTTTATCTTGGAAACTATTGTTCTCTATCTCTATTTCTACAGTTGGGATTCGTTGAAGGGGGACAAGAAGCCGCGTCACATCGCGTTAGGAATTCTTCTCAATGTAATCGGAACCGTGACGTTGTTTATCATCGATGCCCCGACGTCCTTTATGAATACGCCGCCTACGCCAGCAGAGGGCATGTCGATGGTGGACTTTATTCAGTCAGCGTCACTCTGGGAAAAGATCTTTAATTACAGCTGGATGCCCCTAAATCTGCACCGTCTTGTCGGGAATGTGACGTTTGGTGGATTCATTGCAGGTCTTATCGCCGCGTATCAATTTATGGGTGCAAAGAGCGACAGCGAGCGTTCCTACTATGACTGGATGGGATTCATTGGGAATTTGATCGGTGTCGGAGCGCTGTTATTTCTTCCCTTCATGGGATATTTGCTGGCATACGAGCTCTGCGATTACGACGCATCCATTTGCCCCTATATGATGGCGGATCAGCTCTCAATGTTCTTTGAGATGCAGGGTGCGATGATCGGGCTAATTTTCTTGGCCAGCAATTATTACATCTGGCTCAGTTTGAAGCGAATTGAGGGAATTGAGCGAGTGAGGATGTCAATCTTTACCGTGTTGGTCATGATGGCGTTGCCATTTGTCATGACTTATACGTGGACGGTGTATCCAGTCCCTGATCCGATCTCGCTCGTGGTTTTGATCCCACTTGTTCTCATCCCGACTATTCTAGGACGGTTTATCAGTATCACCGTCTCTTCCGGAACCGTGATCAAGATTGGGTTTCTGATGATTGTAATTGGAAACGCGATCTGGATGACGCCGCATGGATTTGTGCCTACGGGTGCGAAGTTGGTTGCAGAGTTGGAATTGCCTTCCGAGTGGAATTTTCTCGCGTTGATGCCGGCGAAGAATGCGGCGGCGTTTACGCTGGTTTTCGTCACGGTTGTCAATTATATCCTGTATAACCGAGCCATTCGCCAAGGAACCATTGTGTGGGGCAAGATCGACTTTGCGTCCCAATTTGTGCTCGTATTCCTGGCGTTCAGTGCGATCTGGACGATGGGATTGATGGGTGCCGTACGCTCGCTTTTGCGCAAGTACTATCACACATATAATTTGGTGCCAGACTTTACGGCTGAGTCGTTTACTCCAACGTTGGCGTATTCGGCCTGGTGGATCACTGGAATTACGCTTGTCTTTTTTGCGGTCGTGAGTTTTGCGATCATGGTCACGTTGCGAGTGCCACATGCGAAAGGCCATGCATCATGATGAAGTCGAGCCAGTTCCGGCTGGGGCTAAATAGATCGACCTGGATCGAAGGCCTTCACTAATTATATTGAGGCGCATATGGCTGAGCAGCCGAGTCTGTTGAAAAATATCGTGGTCAAGGGTGCGATTGGAGCGGTCGTCGGGGCCACGCTCTACGTGGCGGCATCCATGTTGAGTTTTCCTGAAATATTCTGTCGCATGTTTGTACTCTATGCGATGCTTGGAACGACCGTATTCATTCTGTTGGACGCTCCCTCATTGAATCGAATTGGTGGGCTGAAAGCGTTCCTGGCACTTGTCGCATTCTATCTCGTTCTCTCTGGCGTCTATATCGGTGGAGCGTCGTTTCTCCCCCAATATGATCCGGAAGATGAAAAAGGGAAAATCGAAAAGATTTTGAAGCCGAGAAGGGCTGCAACTGAACAGGGAAAGACGGAAGAGTTGTTAGCGAGGACCAAAGCGTTAGCTGAAAAAGCTGATTCCCTCCTGGCGAGAATCCATGAATTGGGAGGCGATCAACAACCTTCCTCGGCAGCGGGTGCCAGTGATAAGCCAAGTGCCCCTGCACTGGCTTCTGGAGACATTGTTGCGTTAGGGAAGGAACAGTGGAACCTTCAGGAATGTTATAACTGCCACAAATTATTTGGTGAAGGTGGAAAGAAGCGTGGCCCTGAACTCGACAATATCGGCAACCTTCTCAAGCCGGACGAGATGAAGCAGAAAATTGTGGATCCCCAGACCTTTATGGCTGAAGGATTCGAGAAGGAATATGAGAAGAAGAAGATGCCGGCCAAATACAGAGAGTTAATGACTGACCCGGAAATCGATGCCCTCGTCGCGTTCCTTTCGACGCTGAAAAATGCATCGGTTAACACGCCTAAACCCATTAAGAAAAAGTAAGAGCCCACATGCAGCCCAAGCTGAGATCTAAGGTTCAATGTGCCGACCGTGAGGTCGGTGAGATTACTCGTATCATTGCCGATCCTATTTCTCACGACGTGAGTCACATCGTTGTGGGTGGGGTGATGGCATCTGAGCGCCAGGTACCGATGGGTAAGGTGCAAGTTCTTACCGATCACTTGGTGCAGATTAAATCGACTGCGCAGGAATTTGAACAACTTCCTGCCTTTGAGCGGGACAAATTCGTCACAATCCACGAAGTAGAAATTGCCCATCTTGAAGATCGTCTTCATGTCGTGGGTGGAGAAGTTCTTGTTCCTCTTCCGACTCTTGAGCGTGACGTCAAGCGGCGCACATTCTTCGCTAATTTTACCCATGTGATTGGTGCTCTCATTGCTCTTCCTATGGCGCTCCCCGTACTCAAATATCTGATGAAGCCGATGTACAATGCATTCGACAATGATTGGATTAAGGTCGGTGGTACCGGCAAAATCAAGACTGATGATCTTGGTGTTCAGTATAAATTTAAACGTAAAATCAAAGAAGCCTATATGCCGGAGGCGCAGATTGACAAGAATGTCTGGGTGCTTAAGGCTACCCCCGCCACGCTAGAGAAAATCTACGGTGGGAAAGATTTAGACTTCCGTGATCCCCTAGGCAAGCATATTTGGACAAACAAAAAAGATGTTCCCTATATCGCCTTCTCAGGAAAGTGCCCACATCTTGGCTGTGGATACAAATGGCGAGCCCATAAGGTTCTAGGGCAAGTGTTTCTATGTCCTTGCCATCTGAGTATTTACGATGCAGGTGGGAAGGTTCTTGATGGGCCGGCCCCCAGATCCTTGGATGTTCTTCCCATTCGAGTGTCCGCCAGTGGGGAAGTTGAGGTCATCGATATGGAGTTTAAGGCAGGCACTAAATCTCAAATTCGGATTCTCTAAACTATGAATGTCGAGCCTTCGGCGCTAGAAAAAGTCATTGCATTTGTTGATGAACGTGTTGGTCTGAAGCACATTCAGGCGAAGATGCTCAACGAGCCCGTCCCCGGTGGTTCACGCTGGGCGTATGTTTTCGGTTCAGTGTTGCTCTTTATATTCATCATGCAGGCCGTCACTGGCGTGCTATTGATGTTTTACTACGTTCCTACCGCGGACCATGCCTATGCGAGTACGCAATACATTCTTCACGAAGTCGACTATGGATGGTTCCTGCTCAGCTACCACTTCTGGGGCTCATCGGCGATGGTCGTAATGGTGTTTGCACATATGTCTCAGGTTTTTCTCTGGGGAGCATACAAGAAGCCTCGTGAATTAGTCTGGCTGGTCGGTTTGGCTTTGTTCGGGATTGTCATGGGCTTTGGCTTTACAGGCTATCTACTTCCTTGGGATCAACGTGCCTTTTGGGCGACCACTGTTGGCGTAGAGATCATGGATAAGACTCCTGTCATTGGAGACTTCATGGCCCGGTTCCTCAAAGGGGGGCCAACTCCAGGGCAGATGACCCTCAGTCGGTTCTTTGTGATCCATGTCATGATTCTTCCAGCTATCCTTATGGGTATGGCTGGATTGCATATCTTTCTCTTTAGAAAAGCTGGTCCAGCTGGGCCGTTTCGTGGCACTGCCGATGAATTGAAGGCCAAAACAGATTACTTCTTTCCAAGACAGATTTGGAAAGACATCGTGGCTATGGGGTTAACTTTTGCCACCATTTGCAGTCTAGCCTTTATTGAGCCGGTAGTGTTGTTAGAGGAGGCGACGCCAGATCCTGGAGATTATCACCCGGAACCAGAATGGTATTTCCTCTTCTTGTTTCAATTATTACGGCTCAAAATGTTTGGCGGAGAATTCGGGCAGTTCCTTGGTGCGATCGCACTCCCTGGTGTATTTATGGCATTGTTAGCGGCGCTTCCCTTTATTGACCGGAGCCCTGAACGGAATATCTTCAAACGGCCGATCGCCTTGATCAGCTGGGTTGTCGTCATGATCGGCATTCTCATCTTTACGATATCGGCAATTATCAATCGCGAGTTTCTGGAATAACTCATGTCCACGACCGAAGCGCAAAGAATTTCTCCTGCCAAACTTGGGCTCCTCGTTGCATGGCCAGCTTTCTGGACCGGTACGCCATTCAAAATGGTCATTTGCTTGCTATTGTTGGCGATGGGAGTTCATCCATGGGAGATGCCTGGGGTCGGGTTTCTCTTACTGTTGTCGCTGCCCATTGACTTATGGGCAGTAGGCTTATCTGCAAGAACGGTGTTTCTCGAACGTCTTCGGATCCAACCTCAGGAGGGGTTAGGTCTTAGTTTGTGGGGGAAAGGAATGCTCCTTTCCGTTATCTATCTTCCATTTTCTTATTTTGCGGAAAAAGAAGCCATTGAGCTTTCAAAGAGTATTACCGAATGGTTCCTGGGTTTGTGGGGCACAATTCCAGTGGCTGAACGGATTAGTATCGAGTTGACCCTGTGGGGAAGTATAGCTACGGTTGCATTTCTTTCCCTCTGCTATGGATGGGTGTTTCTATTTGGTCGTATGGTGAAGGCGAGAGCGGTTGAATCAAACCCTGCAGAGGCTTCATACGAAACGGTTGTTCACCAGTGGGATAATATGCGAGTCCCCCTAGATCAGGGATTGATGCTTACTGCGTTCAGTATGGTCGGGCTAGGCCTTGTTTTTATTCTATGGGCTGCAATGCCTGTGACAACACCTCACCCGCATGAACAATACAAACCATCGAAAGAGCCTGTAAAGGTGGCACCTCTTCTTAAACCTATGGAGGTGATCCAGAAGTCTGACAAAGCCCTTGCTCGGGCAGATGTCACCCTTCAAGGGCTAGAAGAAAAGAAGACAGAAGAGGAAAGTAAAATTTCTAAAGAAAAGTCCAAGGGCAAAGCGGGGACAAAACCTGACGCAGCAGCAGCGCCAGAGGCTGGAAAACCAGTGACGCTCAAAGCTTCACCCGGGCAATAGGTCACACCGTGGCACACGACCAACATTTATCCTCAGGGCATCAGGAGATCGTCATGCACGAACGAGAGACCATTGGGGACAAAGGGCGATCAGTTTTGGCGCCGGCTGCCATTGTAGCGAGTTTTCTGTTGCTCCTTTTGGGTGGGCTTCTTGAGCCAAGCTTGGTAGAAGCTCAGGTAAGTGGAACGCCGGCCGTTGAGTATCGAGATATTCCTTATATTGGAAGCCGTAATCTGGTTTGGATAGTTGCGCAACTTCATCTCCTTTTGGCTGGATTTGTGTTGGGCGTTCCAATTTTTGCTTGGCTGTGTGAAGTGGTTGGTTGGAAGACGGGTAACAAGCGCTATGACAAATTGGCGAAAGAGTTCACCAAGTTACTGACCTCTTCCTATGCCACCACTGCTCTTTTCGGTGGCATCCTGCTGTTTCTCCTTATCAGCTTTTACCCAAAGCTCATGACCTATCTGACGGATATTTTCTTCCCGTCATTTTTGTTTTATTGTTTATTGTTCTTGCTCGAAACCGCGACGTTGTATCTCTACTGGTATGGATGGGATGCGATGGCAGAGGGCAACAAAAAGACCTTTCATATCTTCTTGGGATTTCTTCTGAACTTTTTTGCATTCTTTATCATGATCGTGCCGAATTCATGGGCAACGTTCCAGGCTAGCCCGGTGGTGATTGCAGAAGGGACTGATTTTCAACGGGTGTGGGCCGCCACTTGGAACCCAACCTGGTGGCCAGTAAATATTCACCGTATCATTGCCAATGTAGTATTAGGGGGATATATCTGCGGCGCCTACGCAGGAGTCCGGTATCTGTCGGCAAAAACTCCTGAAGAGCGCGAACACTACGATTGGATGGGATATGTCGGCAACTTTATAGGGGTCTTTGGATTACTACCTCTCCCTTTCGCAGGCTATTGGTTGATGCGAGAGATTTATCAGTATAACCAGCAGATGGGTATTACGCTGATGGGTGGGTTCCTTTCCTGGTTATTTATTCTGCAAGCCATGCTTATCGGGGTGCTGTTTCTCGGATCGAACTACTACTTCTGGCTTGGGATTACGCACCGAATTCCTGGCTCTGAAATGAGATATCGAAAGCCAATGCTGACGATGTTGGTGATTCTGCTTCTCTGTCTCGGAGTCTGGATGACCCCGCATTCTCTTGTCGCAAGCTTGGAAGAAGCTAGAAAGATGGGTGGTACGCATCATCCCCTTCTCGGCGTATTTGGTGTGATGTCCGCAAAAATGACTGTGTCGAATTTGATGATCCTTGTGACTTTCATGAGTTTCATCATGTATTGGCGCGCGGGCAAGGAGGAAACGGCCAGATGGGCAAAAATTGCGAAATCTGTCATGGCGGCCCTCTTGGTGCTCGCAGGTATCGTGGTGATTGTGCTCGGGGTCTGGGGGTACTTTGTCCCCGCCATTGTTCGTATTAATTATTTCTCGGTGGCACAAGTTCTGATTGTCTTGTTTGTCATGTTGACCATCACTCCTCTGACGGCATTGTTGTTAAAAAGCGCGAAGACTACCACGGAGATGGTCTGGGGACGGATGCCACCAAGAGCAGGTTATGCCTTAGTGTTGAACGCCGTCATGGTCATTCTTCTGATGACCCTGATGGGTTATGCTCGCTCCTCTTCGCGTGTCCATTGGCATGTGTACGGAGTCATGCGTGACTCTTCTCAGTATGCATTCTCGCCGGCGCTTGGGTATGCGGCGGTCTTGATGTCCCTAAACACCTTTTTGTTCTGCTTGCTGGTCTCTTTTATCTTCTGGGTGGCGACAATGGGAGACAAAGCCAAATCAGCAGGAGCACTACCTAAAACAGGTCTTCCTGGGGGAGCTATACCAGCGATTGCTGGGGGGGCGCAGGTTCTGGAAGATAGGAAGTAGTGACTGATTCCGGGGAATTTACCTCGAACGTTTTAGCGAAGTATACGAGGGATTATGAGCGAAGTTGTAGGCTTACAGCTAATCGGAATGGGCGCGATCGGATTTGGCATTGTCATGCTTCTCTTTATTCAGGCCAAGTTTGCTCGTGTGGTCGGATTCGTGGCCATCATATTGGGATTGTTTTCTCTTACGGCCCTTGGCGTTCCTCAGATGGCCTCCTTGCCTCCTGCCGAAGAAAAGTTCGACATCGCGAATATTAAGACTTCTGCAGATATGGCGGCCATTGGGCAAAAGATTTTCTTTAGTAAGGGGCAATGTGCCCTCTGTCACTCCATTGGCCCAAGCGAGTCTGCCAGATGTCCAGACCTAAAGGGTATTGGGGCGAAGCTTACCCGTGAGTTCATGTACGAAAGTTTGACCCAGCCACAGTCTTATATCTATTTAGACTATCGTCATGAAGGGCCACCTAAGGAGTACCCGGCTAGGATGCCCTACATCAACAAAAATCCTATCGGATTAACAAAGAATGAGATTTTATCAGTCATTGCTTTTCTGCAGCAGATGAGCGGCGAGCCGATCACGATTAATCCATCTGAGATCATGGAAGCCTCCCATGAGCCCGTCGCGACGCCGGCGGCCCATGCCGAAGGCCAGTCCCCAGCGAAAACACCAATAGCTCATCAGAGCTGATGACGCATTAAGGCTCCCTTTATCAAAAGGGAATCTTACGAAGGAAGAGGTGAGGAAATGAAAGGTGGCGTGCTTCTAAAGCCAATCCTGTTTATCGTTTCCATGTATTTGTTTCTGAAGTTCGGGCTGCCCCTCTTTACTGCTCCGCTCCCGGCCAGCTTGATTTTCCTCTATTTGGCACTCACCACCACAGGAGTGGTTATATTTAAAACCCTCAGTGGTGAATCGAAGGATGCCTTCTTTGGACCTGTGTTGAATTTTCTCAGTGGTGAAAATTTAGCCAGTGGTCTTCGCAGCATTCGTTGGGTGGTACTCTTAATATTTCCACTCTTAGTGGGCTGGCAGGCCTTTTCCAGTACGGCATTAAGCGACCAGCCTCCGTCAGAAAATAGAACCATTCACCCAGCACCACCTGGGGAATATACGGGGTTATCCAATCCTGTGGCGAACACTCCCGATAATGTTATGCAGGGGAAAGGGTTCTACGCGGCTTTCTGTTCCCCGTGTCATGGCGGTAACTTTGATGGCAAGGGCCCGGCGGCGCGTGGGTTCAGTCCTCCCCCAGCAAACTTCTCTGATCCCACGACTATTGCCATGCTCCAAGAGAGTTATCTGTTCTGGAGGATCAAGAAGGGGGGCGTGGGATTGCCGATAGAAGGCATGCCCTGGAAGTCGGCGATGCCTCGTTGGGAAGTCGAATTACCAGACGAATGGATTTGGAAGATTATTATGGGCGAGTACGATGGGGCGCATCAAAAACCTCGGACCTGGGAATAACTTGAGGGTCTGGTCCCATATTTTGTTTGTGACGACGGAAGGGCTCACGCTATGAGGTTGGTGACTAATTCATATGCTCGCGCGCTGCTCCTCGGCTTTTCGACAATTGGGTCGATTGGCCTCCTCGGCGGAGTTCAAGCATTGGCACAGGAAAGCGTTTCGGTTCGTGCCACGGTGGTCAAAGGCAGTTTGCCAGCGGACGATCCGGCTGCTGCCGTGTGGAGTACCGCAGCGCCTTCAGTCTTCCCGTTGGCGCCACAAGTGCATTGGCAGAACCGCATCGGCGAAGTCACCGTCAATGATGTTAAAGTTCGTGCCCTTCATGACGGAAAAACGGTGGCGATTCTTCTTGAATATCAAGATCCAACTGAAGACCCTGGTGATGCAGCGGCCCTGGAGTTTATGGTCGGCGATAAAAAAGCGCACTTCGCACATGGTCAACCGATGCTCCAAGTCGAGGGCGGCTCAGTGAATATTTGGTACTGGAAGAATCAGGATGCCAAAGGCGTTGACATGAACGCCAAGGGGTTCGGTACCCTGAAAGTTCAGGATCAGCAGGATGTTCAAGCCAAGGGTGTGTATCAAGGCGGCACATGGAAGGTGGTATTTTCACGAGCACTGTCGACAGGTGATGCGGACAACGACGTTATCATTAGCCCAGGCACCTTCATTAATATCGCCTTTGCGATCTGGGATGGAAGAAAGCTGGACAGCGGCGAGCTTAAGGAAAAAGGGTCCCAGAAGGCTGTGTCGTCGTGGTGGTATTTTAGAGCTGAGCCACCGGCGGATTACTCTAGCTATTTCTATGCGGTATTCGCAGCGGCAATTGCCGTAGGTTTGCAATTTGCCGTCATTCGTAAGCTTAAGAAAGGGTCCTCAGTATGAGGACGACATTGGCCATGGCGCACACTCGACTCGTCACGAAGATCGTCTCGACCGCCTGTATCGGGGGCCTTGCTTCAATTCTTGGAGTGGTTGGCTGTAGCTTGTTTCAGAACGAACAGGTTAGTAAGGGCCAGCACCTCTACGCGCACTATTGTCTGCATTGTCACGGTGAGCATGGCCGACAAAACGAAGGGTATAACTGGGGGAAAGTGCCAGATCCTAAGCCGAAAGATCTCTCCAATCAGGCAGAAATGTCGACCTTCAAAGACGAAGAAATCTTCAATACCATTTCCCGGGATATGAAGGACACCACTCCGGAGATCGGTGACAAGATCGGCGATGATGACTTCGCCGTTCCCACCATGCCAACTTTTAAATATACGTTGTCAGAGGAAGAAACTTGGTCGATCGTGGCCTATGTACGAACCCTCCATGGTATGAAGCTCACCTACAACATCGAGAATCGGAAAAAAGAACTCAATGATCAACTAGCGGTTGCGCAGTCAGCTTATGACACGACCAAACAAGTATCCGATGCGGTAGATAAGAAAGCCTCAGATGAGGCTGACAAGAAGGAAGCTGCAGGGGAGACGGTAGAAGATGCTGGGCCGACAAAGGAAGGTGATGCATTTACTGCTGCGTCGACGGAACTAGATAAGATGAAGGCGGCAATGGCGAATTTTTCTGCTCGTCCTAAGTTTCCGGCGGTCACTCGTCCCGATCTCACAATGTCAGAGGAATCGGTAACAAAGGCGACCGATCTTGGGAAACGGCTTTATTCCAACAAGTATGGGTGCAATGCCTGTCATAGCCTTGGTGATGAGGGCGGCGTGGTTGGCCCAGCACTAGACCGAGCCGGGATTCGTTTGAATGCTACATGGGTCTATCGCTGGATTAAGAATCCGCAACAGATGAAACCAGAGACTCGTATGCCGAACCTGGGGATTTCTGATGGCGATGCCAAGGCGATTGCCATGTATCTAAAGACTCTCCGTGCGGCAGTATCTGACAAGGCACCAGATAAGTCCTCCATGAATTGATGCGTTATCCCAATCGGAGGCCAGAAGCGTTGCTGATTCCTTTTTCTATAGAGCCTAGGGGGCTTTCACTTCCTCTATTTTTCTGCTTGACCGTTTTTCTGCTCGCAGGGTGTGCCACCAAGGGTGACATCGACCAAGTCAAGCAAGAACTTCAATCATCTTTTAATAGTCAGGTTGAAGGAGTGAAGGCTGATACGCACCAAACGAAAGCCAAGCTTTCTGAAGCTATGGTGAGATCTGAGTCTCTCGAAAGAGAAAGTGCTGAACTTCGCTCGTCTGTCAAATCCTCTGTCAAAATATTTGGAGAGTATTTACGAGCTGAAGAAAATCAGTTAAAAGAGCGTCTCCGCTCTGTGCAGTCTTTGCTTCGTTCCCTTGATGAAGGGGTACCCAAGGATGCTGTCATAAAGTAGACTTTTTCGAGTATTCTCTTCTACGTGGAGTAACGAACGAAACCAAGGCCGATTCCAAGCAGGATCAACACGCCAAGCCATACGTGCTGTTGGAACAATCTCAAAGCAAAAGCAGGAGAGATCTGGTGCCGCACAGAGAGCACCTGTTGGCTCATGAATCCACCGACCAGGGCTAGCACCCCATAGAAGACAGTTCCTACCCCACTCAGCCATCCTGCCAATCCCAAGAGTAGCAGCATTCCGCTCAGACAGATTGCCACGGCAATCCAGACGTGCTCCCCAAATAGTAGGGCTGAAGAACGCACGCCGATTTTGAGATCGTCATCCCGATCTTGCAGCGCATAGATGGTGTCATAAGCGATTGCCCATAAAATGGTGGCTCCGTAGACGAGCCATGCAGACGTGTCGAGTGTCTCGCGAATGGCGGCCCAGGCCATGATGGTGCCCCAACCGAATGCCAGGCCAAGGATTGCTTGAGGTATGTGGAGCACTCTCTTTGAGAAGGGATACAGCGCTGCGAGAAGCAATGCGCCAGGACTGAGGGCAATGGTCAATCCATTGAGCCAGGGTAGAAGGCAGGCTGCTGCTACCAAGAGTACAATCATCAAGATCGTGGCATGGTACGGCGTCATTCGGCCGCTGGCCAGTGGACGTTGTCTGGTGCGCGTCACCTGACGATCAAACTTGCGGTCCGCTAGATCATTCATGATGACACCTGCACTCCGCATGAAGAAGGAGCCAGCCACAAAGATCAGCACCAGATCCCACGCTGGGTGCCCGTTTGAAGCCAAGACCAGAGCCCATAAGGTGGGAAGCAGCAACAGGAGAGTGCCGGTTTGATGGGGAAGTCGAATTAACTGCGCGACGTCCGTCCATTTCATTCCGTGGGGAGATGAGGACGCGTTCGTGTCACCGGAACGAGGCGAGAGAGCCATACCGTGGACCTTAGCGGAGGGGATTCAGCCTGTCAATGCGAACAACTCGCGGTACTGGTTTCGCCGGCACTCATTGCCTTGTCCTTCGCTTTCCGGTATATAGAGGTATTGTGTTCGGTAGTTGGCTTCAAGGTGTCTTCCCCTGGCGAAATTCCCTCGCCTTCAGTCGCTTCGCGGTGTGCGCCTACTTACTCACAGGCATCACAGGATGTAGCTCGGTGATCGACCGCGTGCTTGGCGGTGGCGATTTACAAGGCTACTGGCTTCCCCTCACAGTTCAGGTTCAATTTGATCCTTCTCTCGCCAATGCCTCGTTGGATTATACCGATGCGTGTCGACACGCCCAAGTGCTGCCGATTGGGACTCGGTTGGAGGAGGCCATGGAGAGAAGCTTAGGGTTGGTTTTTGAACGAATCAACGTTCCTGGGAAATCAACAAAGGGGACACCGGATGGGAAGGTGGACGTGGCGCTTGGGCTCAAAGAGTTAAATTTATTCATTCCGCGAAAAGAAGATAAGTTGTTTCCAGCGACAGTCATCCTGGGCGTGGATGTGAGTTACCTGGATGCCTCAGGGCAGGTTATTTATGAGAAAAAACTGAAGGGGGAAGCGAAGGGAGAGGTGTCAACCGATGGTCGAAGCTGTACGGTTGAAGGGCTGATTCCGATTGTCGATCGCGCGGCGTCGCTTGTTGCAGAAGGGGTAAATAAGCACCTGGGATCAGCGATCGCCATTCAGCAAGTGGGGGAGGCTAAGCGGGGAGGGCGACCAGCGGTGGGAACGGCACTCCGTACAGGAGAAGTTTCGCCGCCTGCTCGCCAACCCATACCTGGAGTGCTGTCTTCATCGGTGTCACCCCTGACCTTTCGAGCGATGGTTCGCGACGACAATCGTGACGGACAACTCCACAACGGGGAAATGTTTACCGTTGAGGTGGAGGTCACCAATTCTGGATCGCAGCTCGCAACGGGAGTATATGTGGCGTTGGCGGGGTCGCCTGATATGGTCCGCGCACTTGGGGAACGCCTCACTGTGGGAGATCTGAACCCGGGGGACACGAAACGTGTTGAGCGCAAAGGGCGACTCGATGGACAGGTTGCGGGGTCTGTGGGGGAACTCATCTTATCGCTCGGGAAAGAGGGTCCCCTCACAGGACTGCCGGTTCCCAAGCAGTTCCAACTGTCGTTTGTGCCGAAAGGGGAAGGTTCCGCTCAACCTGGGGGCAACGATGTGGACCATGCTCTCGACGACCATGTCCTAGGCATGCCACGGAAGGTGGCCGTTGTGGTGATTGGAGTCGAAGCGTATCGGGATCAGAATTTTGGGCCTGTTCGTTGGGCCAGTAACGATGCGATGGCCATGGCCAGGTATGTGAAGACAGTGGGGCGAGCCGCGGACGACCATGTGCGGGTGTTGACCAATGCGGAGGCCTCGAAAGCGGGAGTCGAAATGGCGTTGGAGCAGTGGCTCCCTCAGGAGGCTGAAAAGGACGGCAGTGTCATCGTGGTGTTTAGCGGGTTGCTCACCGTCGATCCGCAAACGGGAACGGTGTTTCTGTTGCCCCATGATGCGGACCCTGAGGTTGGTGAACACTTCGTCTCGTTGCGGCGGGTCCAAACTGCCTTGGCGAAGCTTCCGGTGTCGCGTGCGGTACTCATTCTGGATGCCAGGCTTGTGCCTTTTCCTATGTCGTCCGCACAGGGCATACCAAAGATGCCGCTGTGGAATCCCAGCCGGGCTCTTGGGCCGAATGGCAAGCTGGTTCAAGTGGTAAGCCTGTCAGATGGACAAACAGCACATAGTTCCGATCGCGTGAGTCATAGTCTGCTGACCTATGCGATATTGAAGGGGATGAAGGGGGAGGCAGATTTTAACGGAGACGGCGTGGTGGGGCTTCGCGAGTTGGGGGATTATCTTCAGTCTCAAGTGCCAAGGTTTGTGCAGGAAGAATTTCGAGAAGCTCAGGATCCCCAGGTGATGCCGCCTCTAGGTCTTGGTCATGGGTTGGGGGACTTTCCCATGGCTTTTCTGAAATAACGCCCCTGCCAGAGACGGCGTTCTCCCAGTTTTCCTTAAGAGTATATTGGCTTATGTGTAGGGTGAGATTCTCCTCTCAGGAATTGTGCCGCGTATGACCACCGCGCTGCTTATTTTCGGTCTTGCCTACCTGGCCATTATTACCGAGCGGGTTCACCGGACAATTGTTGCGCTCTTGGGCGGGACCTTGATGATTGTGTGCGGGGTGCTCACGCAAGACGAGGCCTTTCGGTCGGAGGAATTCGGGGTCGACTATAACGTGATCTTTCTCCTGGTCGGCATGATGGTCGTCATCAATGTCGTGGGTCGCACGGGTTTGTTCGAGTGGCTGGCCATCTGGTGCGTGAAACAGACGGGTGCGAGGCCCTTTGCGACCATGGCCATGTTGACGGTCATGACCGCCGTCATCTCGGCGATGTTGGACAATGTGACGACGGTTTTGCTGATTGCGCCGGTGACGTTGGAGGTCGCCAAGCGATTGGGTGTGGACCCCGTCGGCTATCTGATCGCCGAAGCCATGGCGTCAAATATCGGGGGAACGGCGACGCTCATCGGCGATCCGCCCAATATAATGATTGCCAGCAAAGCCCGGCTCGGTTTTTCAGATTTCATCATCTATCTGACGCCTTTGGTGGTTGTCGTCCTGGTAGCGTTGCTTGGGGTCTTGTGGGTGGTATTCGGGAGACGTTTACGAGTGAGGGCGGATCTCCGGGCCTCCGTCTTGGCCATTGATCCGCGTAGCATGATCAAGCACCCACGGCTCCTGCAGCAGAGCCTGTGGTTGTTGGGTGCCATGATGGTGGCCTTTGGGTTTCACCGGCAGTTGCACGTGGAACCAGCGACGGTGGCCCTGTTTGGAGCGGGTCTCTTTCTATTAGTCGGCTATGAGGTGGCCGAAAAATCCACCAGGGATGAACTCCGAGATCTCATGGATCTTGAATGGAAAACCATCTTTTTTTTCATCGGTCTCTTCATTTTGGTTGGGGCATTGGTGAAAGTAGGTGCCATTCGGTGGGGTGCACAGCAGTTGCTGGTTGCCACCGAAGGGAGTGCTGTAGCCACGACCTTTGCCATTTTATGGGGCTCGGCGATGCTCTCGGCGTTCGTCGACAACATCCCATTTGTGGCGGCCATGAATCCACTCATCGTCGATTTGGCAAGGGCCATGCATCCCGAGGTGTCAGACTACACAGCCCTAGTGCATCAAGCGGATATTATGCCTTTCTGGTGGGCCTTGGCGGCTGGAGCGTGTTTTGGGGGCAACGGTACCTTGATTGGAGCCTCCGCCAACGTGCTTGTTGCCGATCTGGCTCGAAAATCAGGGGTGGTGATCACCTTCGGCCGGTTCTTTTGGTACGGGTTCCCTATCATGATTCTGACCATACTGTTGAGTCACCTCTATCTCTGGATACGGTTCTTCTGAACTCGAAAGCATTGACCGGTGAATGAGTAGTGGCCGTATGGTCTGGGTGGTCGGTCTGTCTCCTGCTACTCTCGCTGGCGGTCACGCAAGCGTCTGCGGGGGGATCGTTAGATGCTAATTGAAGAGGCCGCGATCTGTCTCGGTTATACGGCTTGGAGTGTGCGGGAATTGATTTGGAAAGGGAAGTTGCCCTGCGTCAAGGAGGGGCACCGCGTTCATCTCGACTTCCAGGACCTCAACACCTTCGTTGACCGGCATAAAGTCGTCGAAAAGCTCTAGTCTGCTGAGGCTCCATTCTCAGTCCAGCTTCCTTGCATTTTCCAGTCTCCCGGGTAATACTGAATAACAGAATGTCTGATAAGCAGACATTCATCTCTCTATGATTGGAGGCAGACGATGTCGACAGAAATGACCAAGGTCGGTAAGCGGGGTGCGATTGTGATCCCTGCATCCCTCCGACGGCGTTTTGGAATCAAGGAAGGTTCGTTGGTGATTGCGGAAGAACGGGCGGAAGGGGTGCTGATTCGTCCTGCGGCAGCCGTGCCGATTGAAATGTATACCCCTGAACGACGAGCCGAATTTCTGTTGTCCAATGCCGTCGACGCTAAAGACTATGCGCGAGTGAAAGCCGACGTGCGCAAGATGGGGTTGGACCCTGGCACGATCCCACACTATAAGCCTGGTCGTTCGTAGCTCGTGGACCGCGTCTTCTTGGATGCCAACGTATTGTTTTCGGCGGCGTACCGAACGGAGTCACCGTTACGGCAACTCTTTGCGTTGAAAAAAGTACAACCGGTGACCTCGCATTATGCGTTCGATGAAGCGACGCGCAATCTCATGACGCCCGATCAGCAGCACGCCTTAGCGCAGCTCAGGGTTCATCTTGAGTTGGTTCCGGATGCCTTGGTGGACGAGTCGAGTGCCGTGTTGGCCGGGTTGCCGGAAAACGATCGGCCCATTCTGTGGGGCGCGATTACGGGCGGGGCCACGCATTTGCTCAGTGGAGACTTCAAAGCCTTTGGCAAGCTGTATGGGTCGACGGTGGAAGGCGTGCTGATTCTTCCTCCCGCTGAGTACCTCACACAGCACAGACGGTAGGGGGCAGAATGGGCAGTCTCTATCAACGTGGCGGATGTTATTGGATCAAGTATTCCCGAGGGGGCAAGCCCTATCGTGAAAGTACGCATAGCGACAAAATCACTGAGGCCAAGCGTCTGTTGGCGCTCCGTGAAGGCCAAATCGTCGAAGGCCAGTTCCCAGATTGCAGAGGGAGAAGCTGCGCTTTGAGACCTTCGCGCAAGACTACCTGCGGGACTATGCGGTCAATGGCAAGAAGACGCTCCGTGACGCCCAAAGCAACGTCGATCGTCTGACCGAATTCTTCGGCGGCGATCGGGTGATCGAAATCACCAGCCGACGCATCAATGAGTATATCGGCACACGGCGAGTCGGCCATCTTTCCAACGGGAGTATCAATCGAGAGCTCTCCGCCCTGAAACGCATGTTTCATCTGGCGGCACGGCAAGAACCGCCGACAGTCCAGCATGTGCCCGTCATTCCGATGCTCAAGGAACGGAACACGCGCACCGGGTTTTTTGAACACGAGGAGTTCCTCTCCCTGCGCGGCTGCTTGCCGGATCATTAGAAGGTGCCGCTCAGTGTTGGGTACTGGACGGGGATGCGTTTGGGAGAAATTCTCATGCTGCGGTGGGAACACGTCGACTTTCGCAACGGCTTGCTTCGGCTTGATCCCGAAACGACGAAGAGCGAAGACGGGCGCGTGGTGCCGTTCATGGGGGATCTCCCCGAGGTCTTAACCAAGTGGCGGACCATCACGCTCGACCTGGCTCCGGCCTGTCCGTGGGTCTGTCACTATCAGGGCGAGCGGTTGACGCGATTGACGACCGGATGGAAGCGTGCCTGTAAGATTGTCGGATTACAAGGCAAGCTCTTTCACGATCTGCGACGCACGGCGATCCGGAATATGGTCCGCGCCGGGATCTCCGAACGCGTCGCCATGCAAATCAGTGGACATAAAACACGGTCCGTTTTCGACCGCTACGATATCGTCAACGAACGCGATCTGCACGAGGCTGCCGCACGTCTCCGCGCACGGTTTCAAACCTTGACCCCTGTGCTCACCCATGATACTTTTAGCCACCATGTTGAACGAGTTGGGCACAATCTGGGCACAAAACGGGCACACGGCAAAGACGCCTCTTCGTAACTCCTTGATAAATCACGCCGAGCCGGCGTAGCTCAGTGGTAGAGCAGCTGATTCGTAATCAGCAGGTCGGTGGTTCAACCCCACTCGCCGGCTCCATTTGGTGTGTGTGTTCTGGGTCATTCTTTTTTATCCCCGACAGCCAGTAGCTATTGCAACACTTGTTGTTAGCTGACGTCTTCGTGAATGCCTATTGAATCATGTTTTTCTGTGGCCGTGTTCTAATCCGTTTTCCTGGTCGTAGCCGTTGCCGCTTCGTGCGCCGCGCTATTTTTTCGTGTCGTTGGCGGCGAACGAGCGCGGGAGCCAGCCGAGAAACGACCCTGGGGCGCACGAGGATGCGCGCGGAGGCGCGTGCTGCGCGATGAGGGCGTCCCGTTATTCACGGGGCGCAGCCAAGAAAGGCGGCCATCTTCTCCCTCGGCGTCGACCAGCCAAGACACGTGCGGGGACGGTCGTTGAGAAATGTGTCGATGCGCTTGAGCGCCACCCGGCCAATTCCAGCGAAGGATGACGTCTTGGGATGGAGCCTGCGGATGAGCCCGTTCGTGTTCTCGTGTGTACCCCGCTCCCACGAGTGGTAGGGGTTGGCGAAAAACACATCCATGACGGTGTCCCGCGCAATGGCTTCGTGCCGGGCGAACTCCTTGCCGTTGTCGAGGGTGAGGCTCAGTCGAGACTTTGGGGGTAGCGGTTCAAACAGGTCGTAGATCGCCCGCGTGACCTCCTCCGCCTCCTTGCTGTCCGTGCGCCCGACGAGAGAAAACCGCGTCGTACGCTCCCCCAGTGTGGCGAGGTTCCCCGTGCCATGCGCCCCGTTGATCAGGTCGCCTTCCCAGTGCCCGACGGTCACGCGCGTCTCCACCTCGGCCGGACGGGTGTCGATCATTCGCCGGTTTGGGATTCGTCCTCGTCCACGTCCCTCTTGACGGGGACACCGCCGCCGTCGCTGACGCTTGGCGCGGGGCAGGTGCTTCCACAACGTCCCTCGTCGTTTCCCTCGTGTTATGACACACGAAGAACGTAGCTTACCGCGTGACCTTCTCACGCTACGAGTGTTGCACTAGCCGGTGGAACGCGGCATCTACTTTCTCACGATCAAAAACATTTATGGTTTTCTGGCTTCAGTCTGGTGGGCTGTGTGGATGTTTTTGTGCCTCGCGAAGTGGAGCTTGAAACAGATGGTCTTGAGGCTAAGATCGCCTTGGTTCGATAGGTAAAATTTCTTCCGAGCGTGAGGCAGGGCATTTCTAGGTAGGTGTAGGACAGTCTTGCCAGCCCAACGGTCAACCCTATGGTCAGTGTTGCGAGGCCTAACTCCAACAGCCGTGCCCATGTCTGCAGAACGTCCTGGGGTATCAGGAGCCGAACAGGTACAAAATCGGAAAGTGCAGCAGATAGAGCTGTAGGAGATGCGTCCGGCCAGGTGCATGGTTGGGTGATTGAGAGCACGAGAGGCGAACGGGGGTGCTCCATACCAAGGAAGGCAACCGTCCCCATTGCTCTGGAGCCTTCAAGTACAAGCCGTCCGGTCTGGGTATCAAGAAAGTGATAAGCACTGTGGGAGGGCTGACGAGTGCGACTCCTGGGCTGTGCGGGGGAGCCAGGTGACGACTGAGTTTATTGCGAGGACTTGGAAGGATTCGAGCTACGCATGAAATCCTGGTTGAGACAAGAGAGGTGTGACGTGGTGAGCGTGGGCCGTAGATATTTCGTGCCACGTTTTTCTACAGGGGCTAACATTTGCCAACAATTAATCCGGGCGGACGAGAGCCAACCCATTGCGAAAGAGCAAGGGGCTTTCGTATCGTATTGCGTCAATGGAGTTGATCAGAAAGGACTAAACGGGGATGCGCTTCAAGCAAATTATCACGATCCTGTATTCCGTGGTCATGGCGGGACTGTCTGTGGCTGTGGGGGATACTGTCGCTGCAACGTCAGGTCAGGGGCTTCCACGTCCGGATCATGTGGTCATTGTCATCGAGGAGAACCACGGATTCTCCCAGATTATTGATGCGCCTGATGCACCCTTTATCAATGCTCTCGCGAAACAGGGGGCGTTGCTCACCCAGTCGTTTGGGGTGACGCATCCCAGTCAGCCGAATTACCTGGCGTTGTTTTCTGGTTCCTTGCAAGGGTTGGAGCAGGCCCTTGAGAAAGAACGAAATTCCTGCCCACATCAGTTTCAAACTCCCAATCTAGGGAGTAGCTTGTTGGCGGCCGGTTTGAGTTTTAGCGGGTACTCGGAGGGTCTTCCGGAAGAGGGTGCTGTCATCTGTCAGGTGGGCCCATATCGTCGGAAACATAACCCCTGGGTCAATTGGCAAGGGAGCGTGCTGTATGGACTGCCGGCTTCCACGAATAGGCCCCTAACCAGTTTTCCTGACCACTATGCTGTCCTGCCGACGGTGAGTATCGTGGTGCCTAATCAGGAATTCGATATGCATGACGGGATGGACCCTGATCGCATTCGCCTTGCCGACGCCTGGCTAAAGCGACAGTTGGAAGGCTATGTTGCCTGGGCACGGACGCACAATAGCTTATTGATCGTGACCTGGGATGAAGACAATGGGAAGGAGGGGAATCGGATTCCCACCATTCTCGTTGGCCCCATGGTCTGTCCAGGCCGGTATGATCAGCGCATCACGCATTACCATGTGCTTCGCACCATCGAGGAGATGTATGGCCTCTCCTATGCGGGACACAGTGCAGATGTCGAGGCTATCAGGGGAGTGTGGTGCGGGCAACCGTAACGCAAGCAGCATTCCAGAACGAGAGATTGAGAGGGATCGGAGTAGGCTGTTGCGATCAGCGTGTCGTCAGACCAACAGAGTCCACAGCATGGAAAGGCCGAAGCTGATGCTGGCCATGCCAGTGACCATCTGGAGGGAGGTGTGGAGCTTCTCCGAACGTGCGACGCTGGTGGCGAAGGGAATACCCATGAGGCCGCTCAGAACCAACATGCCCCCGGTGCATCCGACTCCGAAGACCAGGAGGTAAAGAAACTTCCCGGCCATAGAGGGGATGGTGGTGAGGACTAGCAGCATGAGCGCCGCACTCCCTGCCATTCCGTGAAGGACCCCGATTAGGAACGGTCGCGTACCGATTTTGAACCAGTGCACGTGTTCCTGTGCGTGTGCCGTATCGCCATGCAGGTGCAGATGGCTATGCGCGATACCATCGTGCTGATGTTGATGGCGGTGGAAGGTCCATGACCCGAAGGTGCGAAAGAGCACGTCCCCACCGAGCCCAATCAGGAGCAGTCCCACCAGCGTTTCACATCCTTTCGCGAGTGCCGGAGAAATCGTCAGTTGAAAGGCAATGACTCCCACTCCAACGAGTAATAACGCGAGGGTATGTCCAGCGCCCCAACAGGTGCCGAGGCCGACGGAGAGCGCGATGCTCCGATGGCGACTCACAAGGGTTGACATGGCCGCGACATGGTCGGCATCCGTGGCATGTGTCATGCCGAGGATAAAGCCAAGGGTAAGGGTTGTCGTTAGTGATAGATCCATTTTGAATAGATTGTCCGGGGCTGCACCGGTTACGCCCTGTTCACAGGCCATGAATTCATACAACAGCCTCTTTCCGGATCCCACTGTCGATGCCGGCTAGGATGAGGTTGTTAAGACTACCACCAACCCGGCTTGGCAGGGAAGCGTACTTTCCCTGACCTTAGGGTATCAATTTGCGTGGTTTCTCCTCTCCTACGCAGGAAGCCGGCCTATAAAAGATCGAGCTGCGACCCCGTGTGGTGTTCGTATCGGTGCGCGACGGGTGAGGAAAGCAGATAAAGACGGTTAGGATTTCGCACGGAGATGAAAGAGCGCGGTTGCGACGTGAACCTGCTTGAGCAGTTCCTGGGGTGGAACAGGCTTCATGAGATAGGCGTGTTGCTGATGTGTGGCGAGCGCTTCGGCAACCACCGCATCAGGTGCCCCTGTCATAATGATGATTGGAATCAGCGGATGTGTGGTGGTGAGGTACTTGAGGACTTCAGATCCGCTCCCGTTCGGCATCTCCAAGTCGCACAGAACCACCGTGATCTGTGACGCACTCTGTTGGAGAAGGTGAATCGCTTCGTGTCCCGTTCCAGCTTCGACGATCTCATATCCGTTTTTGGTGAGTGTCAGCCGGACCGCCTGCCGAATTTGTGCGTCATCATCGATCACCAGAACCGTGCCTTGTGCCATATGTCCTTTCTCTTGGATACCCGCTAAGCAGGGGACACGCTTATGAGGAAACAACTGTGCTAATCCCTTTCTGAGGCGATCATACTCCAGCTGGCGGGAAGGGTATAGCGGGAAATAGATAATCGGAGACGGATGGATCAATTCGATTCAGCGGGGGGGCATCTGGGGCTTCGACGAATCTCAGGCCAAGTGAGTGGTTTTAGTCGAGCGAAATCATACGTGCGAGGGACTTCGGTGGGGAAGATGCCTGAAGACTCGTTCGCCAGCCCGGTTGCATTGATTCAGGCAACCGGTGTTGGATCCCCGCATAGAAGAACGCTATGATCGATCTTTCCACTCGGCTCTGTTGCTATTCGACGTCTCTTTCTCCATTCGGTCTCTGATTCTTGTCCTTGCCCCCGAAGCACTTTATAATCCCTCACTCTCCAAATGACTGGTATGGCCGAGCAGCTGCGACACCTAGGCCATGATCTGATCCCTGATGGCCGAGAGTAGTTGACGGACACCTTGGCTGAGTCACGGGAAAGAAGGCCTCGGGTTTTCGATGGGGAGTGATGCAAGGCCTGGTATCGTCTGATTGTTTTGACGAGGGATCGTGCCCTAATATCGGCTGTGGTGCCATATGGTAATTTTTCCTGGAATAGACTCTGAGTCACTGGTTTTTATGTGCCCTCTATGAATCGTCATCAACTGGGAGATCTGGAGACACGTCAGGTTCGACGACAACTTGTGGCAAGAGCCAAGGGTGTTCCCCTCCCATCTGCTAGGGTTGCTCGGGCACCGTTGTTGATGCCCTCATCGTTGGCGGTTGCGTTGCTATGCTTGTACGATGTCCCTGACCCACGTTGCCCTCGGCGGATCATTCGCGGATATGATCGGCTTCATGCACGACGCACGGCTCGGATGTGCGCTGCGGTGGCACTGAGACTTGGGCATCCAGAAGGTCGGGTGCGCGACTATCAGATTGCCTGTTTGTTGCATGATCTTGGACGGGCTGGGCTCGACCGGGAACTGTTTGGGAAGATTTGGTCTTGGGCGCGAGAACGAGGCATTCCTACGAGACCCAGGGAATGGCGTGTGGTTCATCCCAAGACCGTCTATGGCAAAGAGACCGAAGAGTTTCTTGCACGGTACAGGAGTGCGCTTGAGGCTGACGGTATTCCTCTTGATGCCTGGGCGACAGAGCAAGTGGAAATGCGGCTTGGGTATGCAAGACGGCTCAGACGTCGAGTAAAAGTGGTGAAGCCGCAGTTACATCAACTCGGGGTCACGTGGCAGCCATGGATGGAACGGGTGATGTTGTACTACTACTACCCCGAACGACTGGCGACAGCTCCTCTCTGGGTGAAGCAACTGGCCGAGGTCTTGGTGGCATGCGAGCAGTTTGAAGCCTACAGCAATCAGGAGCGCGGTCGTGACTATTATGTGCGAACGAAGGAACGTCTCCAGGATGCCTTCGACTATCTGGAGCGCTTGCGCAATGAGGGAATTCTCAGCGCTGTGGTAGTGCAGGCGGTGCAAGCGTTGGCTGCGGCAGGCACGTTTGATCAGATTTTAGCGGAGGCTCGAGGCAAGGTGTTGTCGAGCGCGGAGCGTCGGTATTTGCGGAGCCTTCGCGTGGAGGAGGCGAGATGATGGTCAAGAGTATTCCCTTCCATCTGGAGATGCGAGGCGGTACGGAGATGGAAAATATCACTGTGCGAGTCCAGGATGCCCTCAAGGACACGGGGCTGACGGAGGGGATTGTCACCGTGTTTGTTCAGCATACGACCGCCTCGGTCCTCATTATCGAAGATGAACCGGGGATTCGTGATGATACCAAAGAGGTGTGGAACCGTCTTATCCCGGCCGATTCCGCGTGGAGGCATAATACACGCAACCACGGGGAGGATAACGGCCATAGTCATCTGCGCGCGCAACTGCAGGGGACGTCGGTCACCATTCCCTTCACCGACGGGGCCATGATGCTGGGGACCTGGCAGCAGATTGTCGTGCTGGATTTCGACACACGGGCGCGTACGCGCTATTTGGTCATGCAAGTTTTGGGAGAGTAATTTTCGAGCTCAAAAGAGGGTTTATCGGACGAACGGCATGCTGTGGAGCGCCTCCACAATGCGATTTTCAGCCCAGTATCGATCCTCGATCGTATCCAGCGTTTGAATGAAGCCACAGTGTCCCCCGCGTTCTGATGCCCACAGCTGAATCCAGGGATTCTCGCGCACCACCGGCAACTCGAACATCCAGTAGGGAATGAACGGATCGTCCTGCGCGGTAAGAATAAGTGTTGGGACCCGAATGCCGTGCAGCACATGCCGGGCTCCCGAGCGAGCGTAGTAATCTTCCGCACTCGCGTAGCCACCGTCTGGAGCTGTATAGGCGTGATCGAAGGCCCGTAAACTTTGGATGTGGTCCAGAGGGGCGGTATCGAATTGCCCAGGGAAGAGCGTGGCTTTGCGTCGGAGCCGTGCTTTGACCCGTGTGAGGAAATGTCGTTCGTAGGCCCAGTTGCTTCGTTGCTCTAGGGCCGCCACGCATACGCCCGGGTCAATGTTGGGGCAGACGGCAATGGCGCCTTTGAGTGCTGGAAGATCATAGCCCACCTCCCCGGCCATCTTTAGCACAAGTTGTCCGCCCATGGAATAACCGACAGCCCAGAGGGCCGGGAGTCCGTCTTTATCCGCTAATTCACCGAGCACGGCACGGAGGTCTCCGCTCATGCTGCTGTTGTACAAGGTGGGCGTTAGATGTTCGGTTCCTCCGCAACACCGCTGATTCAGGCGAACGATATTGAACCCCATCCGCCAGGCCTTGGTCGCAATGCCTAGCATATAGTGAGACTCGCTGGATCCCTCGAATCCATGTAATAGCACCACTGTTGGCCTGAGCCGACGATCCCTGTGCCAGTGACAGTGCCCGAGGACCTGCACGTCTTGATCCACCCGGAACAGGCGCGATTCGACTGGGAGCGAGGCGCCTAATTCTGGTCGCGACCAAAAACGAGAGAACACGGTCATAAGATGTGCATGCGGCAGAAGGGGATGTGGGGCGAAGGGCCGTGGCGGGTGCGGTTGAAACATGGAATCACATCTGGAGCTATTGTGATGGAGTAGTATTGCGTGTTGTCCGCTCCGTCAGGGAGCAAATGGTCTTCCACTCATCCGGTCTCACCGGTTGAACGGAGAGCCGTGACCCTTTGCGGAGCAACTCCATCTGTTTCAGCGCAGGAATGGTGCGCAGGCTGTTCAAACTCAACGGCGACGTGAACGTCCGTACGAGTTTGATATCAACCATCTCCCAGATGGGGTTGGCCACGGTGCTTTTGGGATCGTAGTGCTGATTCTTGGAATCGAGGGCTGTGTGGTCTGGGTACGCCCCTTTGACGATCTCGGCAATGCCGACCACCGAAGGCGGCTCCGCGTTGCTGTGATAGAACAGCACCTGATCGCCGTGTTTCATTGCCCGCATATAATTTCTGGCTTGGTAGTTTCGTACCCCATCCCAACAGGTGGTGCGCTGAGGGGCTTTCGCCAGATCTTGAATGGAAAAAGCACCTGGTTCAGATTTCATCAGCCAATACTGTCCGGCGGGCATGAGGCATCTCCTTGCTGTCTGGTGTGGATGTGAGGGAGCCTCCGATTTATGGAATCGGGTGGGGTAGCTTGTCAAGGTGTCGCTGCCTCACTTGGAGTTCAAGTCGACTCAGCGGGAACATGGCCTTAGCATAATAGGACTAGGGCTCCAGAGTGTCTGTATGTGTTTTGAGGGAATCGTGTGGCTTGTAAGAAGCCTGAATCCGAACGGTGCTAGGATTACTAACACCGTTCGGAAGCGTGTGAGGGCATTTCAAGGTATAGGGAGGGTGAGGCGTAGGCCTCGCTATTTCGGTGCAATAAACCGGTCTTTGCTCAATCGTTGCTGTAATCGCTCGGTCACGTACTTGCGATACTCGATATTCTGCTTGACCACCAACACGACACCATCCAGATCTGTCAATACGCTCAGATCATCTTCGGCGGCCAGCTCTCGACCAGGACCTCCAATGTTCACCCGATATTGTGTGCGGCCATCGGGGTTTCGGGTTGGGCCGTTGACGATTTCTGTTAAGCCGTCGATGACACCCTCATGCCCCTCGGTCCGATGCACCACTTTGGTGCCGTCGGGGATTCTGATCCAGGGTGCTTTGGCGGCGGTTGGTTGAGGAGCAATGGTGGTCACAATAAAGCCTCCCGGTCTGTGGTTGAAATGCTAGAGATGCTGGTCATTCGTTTCTCGCCTCTACGCCCGTGCCTGTGTCATGGGGATTCCTGAACTGACGAAGGCCCAGTGTCGACTCCGTCACTTCCAGAGATTCTGCCGTTTAGGAACAGGGGGTTTGCCAGGTACAGTGCCAGGGAGCCTGGGTTTACTCTGCTTTGTTTGTAGTTCAGGGCGGCTCTCTCGATTCCTCATGATCCGTTCGTCCGTGATCTCCCCACAGAGCAGACAGTGCCAGCCACGGGGCGGAATTTCTTTGGCCGAATGGGGTCCATGCTCAATGACGATGGTTTCCATCAGGCCATGACAGCGAAGGCATAGCATGGGAAGTTTTCTCCTGACCGAGACTCGGGCGAGTCAGCGAGCACGTTGGCATGAGAAAGACGAAGACCAAATAATCGCACGCGCAGAATGAATTACGCGGCGCGAAAGATTAGGACCGTCGCCGAATTAGGTACGGGTGTAGTCTACCATAGGCCACACCAGAGGGCCAGCGCGTAAAATACGCTAGCTGGGGAGCACTGAATCGGCAGGCACGGCCTGGTAATACCCGTTTTGTGTAAGCAGCTCAAGTCGAGTGTTGAATAGCCGGCACAGAATCTCTTGGGTGAGCGTGGTGTCTTTTCTGCCATCAGCTACGACAGATCCAGACTCCAATAACACCACCCGGTCGATCTCTGGCGGGATCTCGTGCAGGTGGTGGGTGACGAGTACGATGGTGGTGCCTGTTTGGATCAGCCTCCGGATCAAGGCTAAATATTCAAAGCAGGCGTGCAGATCCATTCCGTTCGTGGGTTCGTCGAGAATGAGGACCTCGGGGTGATGAATTAAGGCGCGGCCCAACAGGGAGCGGCGTTGCTCCCCAGTCGAGAGCGTACCGAATGGACGGTTCGCGAATTCAAGCAGGCCAAGCTGATCGAGAATAGGATAGGCCTGTTCTTGATCGCCTTGGGTGATGTCATGGAATGGCGGGAGCCCGATGCTGGAGTATAGCCCAGATACCACCACATGAAGGACAGGGGTGGTTTCAGGATATTGGTGTTGCAGATCGTAGGAGACCATCCCTATTCGTGTGCGCAACTCCCAGACGTCCCAGGAATCTTTGCCGAACAGTCTGAGTACGGTGTTTTGCCGAATGGCTGGGTAAATGTCACGTGACAATAGCTTGAGCAGCGTGGATTTGCCTGCGCCATTAGGTCCAAGAATCACGGTCGAGCAGCCTGGCGTAATCGTTAGGGAGAGGTCTGGAAATACACAGGTATCCCCCCGGTAGACCGTGGCGTGTTGGATATCCAGGATGGGAATCACCCCACAGTCATACAAGAAACGGTGAGGAAACACCAGCGGATGGGCGGGTGGTTAAGAAGCCTGGCGAAGGTGCTGGATTGAGGTCGAAGTGTTCGTCCGGCGTGTGGCTATTGTGAAAGATCACAGGAGGCTCGGGCTAGCCGTTGGTTACAGCGTGGATATGTCGATGACAAAGCGATAGCGCACATCACCGGCGATGGTCCGTTGATAGGCTTCTTCAATCTGTTGAATAGGGATGATCTCGACATCGGAGGTAATGTTGTGCTCCGCACAAAAATCGAGCATCTCTTGTGTCTCGCGAATTCCCCCGATGAGCGAACCTGCCAATCGTCGTCGTTTGAGAATCAGTGAGAAGGCCTGGACTTCTAGAGGCTTCGCTGGGGCTCCGACCAGCACAAGTACGCCATCGCGGCGGAGGAGATTGAGCGAGCCCGTGAGGTCGTGCTGGGCGGACACCGTATCGAGCACGAGGTCGAAGCGATTGGCCAGGAGCCCAACCTGCATCGGGTTGGTCGACAGGACAAAGTGGTGTGCGCCAAGGCGGTGTGCGTCTTGCTGCTTGGAGGGAGAGGTACTCAGGACGGTAACTTCGGCACCCATGGCGGCAGCGAGTTTCACGCCCATATGGCCCAACCCACCAAGCCCAATTACGGCGACGCGTTGTCCAGGGCCGACATGGAACTCCCTGAGTGGCGAGTAGGTGGTAATGCCCGCGCATAGGAGCGGAGCGATATTCGCCAGCGGCAAATGGGGTTGAATTTTGAGGGTGTACTGTTCGTCGACCACGATATGAGACGAGTAGCCACCGTAAGTTGGAGTTTTCTGGTCTTTTTCTGTTCCGTTATAGGTCAGTACCAAATGCTTCTCGCAATACTGCTCTAGACCGGCTTCGCAACTTGTACACGTCCTGCAGGAGTCTACGAAGCAGCCGACCCCAGCGAGGTCCCCTATGCAGAAGCGTGTCACCGCAGACCCGACCCCGGTCACGTGACCGACGATTTCATGCCCTGGGACCATTGGGAAGATCGAGCCGCCCCATTCGTCTCGGGCCTGATGGATGTCGGAGTGACAGACGCCGCAGTAGCTGATGGCAATGAGCACGTCGTGCGGACCTAGCTCCCGCCGTTCAAAGGTAAAGGGAGTCAGTGTGGCTGAAGGGCCCGTGGTGACATAGCCGCGCGTCTGAAGCATAGGATGATTCTCCCTTGATGATGGACGGTTGCTCATCCTATCCCGCTGAGTCGTCCCGATGCAAAGCGCGAGGTATAGTGGACCCTAATTTCTGGACAGTCATTTCAGCTGGTAGTCTGCTGAAAAAAAGAAGCAGGTGATGCGTAGGCGGACGCACAAACATTTCAGTGGGGATCCCAAGGCCAAGGTTGCACTTGAGGTGATCCGAGAGGTCAAGCCGGTGAACGAGGTTGCATAATAGTAAGAAGTATCCGACCCAAGTAGGTCCATGGAAGACGGAGCTGCAAGAAGATAGTCCGGTCTTATTCGATGCCCAGCATAGCTCCAAGATGGTGGATGCCTCTGCCAGTGCCGAGCGGTTGTATCCCGCGGGCGGCTGAACATGAATCTGAAATGGCTCAAAAAACAAGGATCGGCCAGTAGTAGAAAATATTTCATTTGGTGAGCCCCAATGATCCCCTTGGCGCTCATTTGGCAAGGCGCATTGGCGGGTGTCACCCGTTCCACGGTCTATGCGCCGCACTTGGCCGCCGAACCGCTCGATTAGGACAGTGGCGGTACTGGCTGGCGGTCGACACCTAATATACTCGGTCCTCGTTCTACGAGGACCGAAAGATAACGGTATGCCCTGTGGGGCAGGAAGTACCGGAGCAGCCGTAACTGAATCCAACGGTTGATGGGCATACTGGGCTGGAGGGCATGGCCTCGAGGCCATGCCCAACCGCCCTCACCCGCAGCACACTGTGTACCCATATCTATTCCGAGGCATGGTGGTGATACGGCCAACCTAGTGTGAAAGACATTACTAGATTCGCCTTGCGAGGGGGGCTTGGTGGCCGTGTTCAACTGGTTTTCACGCAATGTGCTGGCTTGGTGGTTCTCGAGCATACTCGGTAGCGGATTCTGCGTGAATTGTCAGGAGCAGCCGCTGCAGACATACCATGCCCCTTAGACCTTGAATGCTGATCAGGGGCTACTAGGAGCCTGTCCGAGTAACGACTGGCGATGAGCGACGAGACGTATTTTCTCGGCCGGGCACGGCAGCGAGAAATGGCGATTCGGCCAGCAGCCGCTGTGACGTGTGGCCAAGGAGGGCGCCGACGGATGGAAGGTCGTCAGGTCTTGATAGACTCATCCTCTCGCCCAGACCAGTTTCAGCACGGTGTGGGCACTGCAGCCCAAGCGCCACTCACCGGAGACCTTCCCCCCCCTGCAGCAAGAACTGCCGGAAGCCGCGACCATGTTTGATCTGGCCAAACACAGGTTCAACCACCTGTGTTCGAAGACGATAGCGACTGCGATGCCCGGCTCGTCTCAGACGGATCTTCATTGCATGCACTCGCGTCCTCGGGATGGTCGGGCGCGTGCCGTGGCCGAGGCCTCGCCAGGCAGGTGCCGACCCGTGGCGATGTCTCCTCGAAGGTGGCGGCGATTCAACACCTTGAGATTGTACTCGAAGCAATCCCCCGCATCGGCCGACAGTTCTCGCGCCTGTCGGCCCGTGTTGGTCCGGATGTGCTCCAGCATCGGCTCGAGTTGGCGCGCATCGCTGGCGTGGTTCGTCAGTCCCTGCGCGACGATGATCTAGTGCGCGGCATCGACGACGGCTTGAGCGATATAGCCTTGAATACCTCCGTCCTGCGTCTTCATGAGCCGACTGTCCGAATCGGTGAAATTGCGCTGCGCGCGGTTGTGGGGCGTGCCGGGAGGATTGTTCGCCGGGCGGCCTCGTCGACGGCGAGCCAATGGGTGATTCTCCTTCGGCGTCTTAGCCCCTGCGTTCTGCTGTGCGTCGGCTTTCAACGCCGCTTTCGCCGCTCGGACCCTCTCCAAGCGGCGCGGCGCGTTCGTTCCCCAATCCGCACGTCCCCGCGCCGGTCGACGCCATACGCCGCATCCTCTCGCGCGTCACTGGCTGCGGTCTGAGCCAGCCCCTGCGCGACCTCCGCGGCCAGCGCTGGTGCGCCGGTTTTCAACCGGCCATAGCTCAGCGCCTTATGCTTGGACGCGCTGGTGCGGCTCTTGGTCCCGTCCAATGCCACGTGGCCCAAGCGCACCAGTCCCGCCTTCCGGCACAGCTTGGAGCACCTGGGCGAACAATCCGCTTAGCGCGAGCAGATGCCGTTTCCAAAAATCGCTGATCGTGCGAAAATCTGGGCACTGTCGCGCCGTCACGGCCATGAAATCCACCCGCTCCTCACACGCCTTCGCGATCCGTCGCGACGCGTAGAGTCCTTGGCGGTACGCCGACAGCAGCAGGGAGGTCATCATGGTGGGATCATCCGGCGGAAACCCGCGGTCCTCGGTGTAGACCTTCAGGATCGCCGACACGTCCAACGAATCTCGGACCAGGTAGCGCATAGCGTGCGCAAGATGCCCTGCGGGCACCAGTTCATGCCACGAGGGGGGGCCGCACTCGCTGATCGATATCCCAGGATTTGAATGTTTTAGCCAGGCGGTATAGAACCCACAGCGAGTGCCCGCCGTCCAGTCAGAAATGGCGTATTACTCGGACAGGCTCCTAGCTGGCCACTGAAGCCTTCGCTGGCGTGGTCACAGCGCGCGGTGCTGTCATTAGGGTGGACGGTGGCGTGGGCAAACCTTGGAAGACATGTTTGTGGGACGGCCCTGCGTAGGGTCGTGCGAAGACGTCCACCTGTAAAGGTTCGTCATTCAGCCTGAGTTGCGTCACGGCGTGACTGAATTTGTTGTGTCTAAATAGAGAACGAACTGGGCTGCTGCCGGTTTGGTTGACGTCAGCTTACGCTCATTCAGCCGTCATCTCGAACTCCATGGGGCTGAGATAGCCCAGTGTCGAGTGCCGTCGCTTGGGATTATAGAAACGCTCAATGTCATCGAACACGTCGGCCTTGGCCTGGGCTCGGTGTGGGACCTCTTGGCCGCCGTGCATTGGGTTTTCAGTGAGGAGAAGACGTTCTCCATCGCTACATGTCGGGTCCCGGAAGATTGCGCGGTTGTTTTGTGAACAAATCAGGTTTGTCCGTGTACCACTGTTTCATGGCCTCCATGGGGCAACGGTGTCCCAGGGCTTTCTGGGGCAGATGATGGTGGTAGAGCCAGGCATACCTGAGCAGCGTGGTGCCCAGGTCGTCAGCGCTGCGATACCGACGCGTCGCCAGCACCTGGGCAATGCGGCCGTTGAAACGCTCGACCATGCCGTTGGTGTGCGGGGTTCTGGGNNCAGGCGGTCCGTGCACTCTTTCCCGTTGTCGGTGAGCAGCTTGACGATGTGGACCGGACACGCCGTGTGCAACGCCTGCAAGAAGCTCCGTGCACTGGCCGCCGTCTTGTCGTGGTTGATCGCCACGTACACCCAGCGTGTGGCACGGTCAATGGCCACGAACAGATAGCGCCTACGGGTCTCATCGGCCATCTGCGGCAGGTATTTGATATCCATGTGCACGTAGCCCGGTTCGTAGCGCTTGAACGTCTTGTGCGGCTCTTTGGGGGTGGCGGGTGTGAGCGCGTGCACATGGCCCACACCGTGCCGGCGCAAACACCGATCCAGGCCCGAGCGTGAGACACGCTCGCAGAGGACTCACGGGCCACCACCAGCAAGTCATCCAGGGACAGCAACAGCGTTTTGCGCAGGTGCACCACGACTGTTTCTTGTGCAGGGGTGAGCGTGGTCTGCAGGCGATGTGCGGTGTGCGAGCGGTCTTCCAGCGTCAAATGGTGTCTTCGGACCCGTCCAGCCCGGTGGCTAGCATGGCGACAGGCAAGGGCGAGGTCTGAATGTAGGCACGTCGTGCTAGCGTTCTTGTGTAGAAGCATGTTCAGGTTTCTTAGCTCTGCTGTCCTTCAATCAGGTCACGCACACCGCGCGACTGGTAAAGAGTGCACGCCGGGAGGCGTCTATGCAATCGTCCTGGACCCCTAATACAAGAAGCCCTTTGACATACTCGTCAAAGGGCTTCTTGTTGGAAGTTGGCTCCTCGGGCAGGACTCGAACCTGCGACCAGTCGGTTAACAGCCGACCGCTCTACCAACTGAGCTACCGAGGAATAGAGTAGAAGATTAATTCAACGCTATTTTAGCAAACTTCATTCCAAGGAGCCAGCAGTTTTGAATAGTAAGTTAGGTTCAGTTAGTCCATGAAATCTTCGGATTCGTCTTCGGCGGCACTAGCGTCTGAGTTGCCGGTTGAAAGAGCGACGAAATGCTTAGCCCAGGAGAGATAAATGTTTCCGCTATCTCGCATGGCATCGGCACCTTTCATGAGCTTGGCAGCGAGTTCAGGATCTTTTCCACCGATCTGAATCTCCATGGCTTGTTGTTCTAGGGTTTCTGGGAACTGTTTTAGAAGTGTGGTAATGTTTTCTAGGAGCGAGCCCAGAACGTTATCTTCGTGCATGGTGTCAGGATCCTCCGCTAGGTGTGGTCAAAAAAAACCCCATAGCCGTGGCTATGGGGTTTTTTGGACATTTGAGTGAGAATGCTCAGCCTTGATAGGCTTGACCTAAGGCCGCCGACTCGCCCTTCTTGGATAGCAACGTACCATCCGCATTCACAGCCTGCATTTCAATCGCCATGTGCTTCGCGGCATTGCAGACGACTACGCAGAGTTCACAGCCTTTACAACGCCCCATATTGACCTCCGCCACCATCTTGGTGGAGTTCAGATCAAGGCAATTGGCTTCTGGGCAGTACATGATGCAGAGGCGGCAGCCCTTCTTCGCCACGCATTTCTCATCGATGACTTGTGCCACGTTATACATGCGACGGGTTCCTTCTCGGTTAGGCTGCGACGGGGAAGCCAATCCTTAATTCAATGTTATTCTTCTCGGCCCATTCTGATCCTATTTCATAGGCACGTTTGACAACTGCCAGATTTTTCGCGAGTAACATTTCCTTCTTGGCGAATTTCTTTTTAATGGCTTCGTCGAGGGTGGCGGTACCACCAGATGCAACGAATTTTTTCCCGAACCGTTCTTGGAGCGCGAGGTCCAGTCCTTCCATCGTCACGCATTGGGTGATTCCAGCGACAGACCCGATCATGGCCATATTAGTTGAAAGTTCCGTCCCGGCAACCTCTATTGCAATCTGAGTTCCTGGGATTGAGAATACCGCCACATTGAGATCCTTGAGGCGTTGGACGTCTTCGTCGGAAAGCAATTGCATGTCTGTATTAATGATCACGATGCCACCCTCTTTGATTCCTGAGTAGAACGGCATGGTGTAGCTTTTGCCCATCGTGATTACCTGCGGATGAAACACCTCAATGATGTCTGGAAACACGAGTTCCCCACGGTCATAGATCCGTTCGACACCGATCCGGCAATAGCTTTCGGCTGGTGCCATCCGCTTCTCAGCTCCGAAGAACGGATTGGAAATTGCGAATTTTCCGTCTTTCGATGCAGCCATGGCCATGACGTGTGCTGCCGTGACCGCACCTTGTCCCCCAAGTCCAGACATTCGAATATTTAGTCGTTTCTTAATCATCCTTGTTCTCCAGTCTTCAGCCGGTCGCCTAGGCGCCAGCACCCTGTGCGGCTAGCTGCTTGGCGGCTGCCTTCTTTTCTTTGTCTTTGGCGGCCACTTCAGCGAGGAATTGTTTCGCTGGCTCGCTGATGAATTCCTTGTAGGCAAACCGTTCGGTCGGCTTCTCAGAATCCCGCATTTCCTGTAACCCTTCCATGCTGTTCTTCCCAATTTCAAGAATGCACGGGGTGTAGAGCTGCAAGTAAGTGGGACCAATCTCACGGGCGATGAGGACGGCGTTACGAATTACCTTTTCTACCAGAGACGGCTTGCTGACCGTGCATTGTACGACGTAATGACAGCCGGACTCGCGGGCGATTTCAGGCAGACGGACCTTATCAAAGGTTTTGCCGACCGGGGCCATCTTCGCAACGAAGCCCTTTTGCATCAGGCCGCTTTCCTGCCCGCCGGTGTTGGCATACAGTTCGTTGTCGAAACAGATCGTGGTGAACTTCTCCTGACGAAACCATGCTTGAAGGGTCATATCCAATCCAATGTCCACGGTTGCTCCGTCACCAGCCAATACCACGACATCTTTGACTCGATCAGGGAATCTCACCGAAAGGGCGCGTTTAAGGCCAGAGGCAATGGCGTTTTGATTGCCAAATAAGGAGTGAATATTGTGGATGGCAACATGGGGGAATACCAAACTGGTGCAGCCGGTGGAGCCGACCATGACCGTGTCTTCCGGAGCGGGAAGGGACGCGAGAATATATCGAAATGCCATAGACTCAGGGCATCCGGCGCAGAGCGAGTGTTCTTCGATCAGTTCCTTCGCAGCGCCAATGTCCTTCCATCCGCGATCTTCTTTGCCATAAGTTGCCCGTGAGACCAAGTCTTGGTATTCGGGTGGCATAATCTCAAAAAACTCAGGGGCTATTTGTATCCGCTCTTTACTCATTACCGGCCTCCTTCTACAGGATGCAATTGTCTGAAATTAATGGTTGGAATTTGCTTTATTCGAGTCCGATCAGCTTCCGCGTCCTGACAAGGAGGCGACTTTTACACCTAAGGCGGTCTTGATTTCTGACACGATAATCTCAGGTGGCATGGTCATACCGCCACAGACACGCGGTCCCGCATGCACACGCTGACTGTTGGGGATCGATGCCCGAATTTCTTTCGCCAGCCAGCCTACGACGTTGAACTCCGGCACGAAAATATGCTTGGCGTTTTTCGTGGCCTCACGGATTTCTTCTTCCGGCCATGGGCGCAAGCTCTTGATCTTCACCAGGCCGCAACGGATGCCTTCTTCCTCCAACAGTCTAATGGCTTCCCGGCTTTGTGACACTGCGGTTCCCGAGGCTACGAGGACGATATCTGCATCAATATTTTCGGTTTCGATTAATCCATTGATCCAACGGATTGTATGCTTCCGTGAGCGCTCTACCGCTGCCCAAACTTCCTGCTGCCAGCTTGCATGGGTAGCGTAACTGATGTAGTTGCTTTTCATGACGAAGGGATCTCGCATCATGCGAACCGGCGGGCATTCCATATCCATGCAAGGAACTGGGGAACGATAGGGGTCATACGGGGGCAAGCACATGTCCGCGGGGGTCAGATCTACCACGTCCTTGGTGTGTGTGACGAAAAATCCGTCACAGCACAGGGCCAACGGGAGGTGTACATCCGGTTCTTCCGAAACCATGTATCCCTTTAGAATCCAATCGAAGAAGTCTTGGGCTGTTTCTGCATGCCAAACGAGCATGCCAGTGTTCAATAGATAGGCAATCTCGAGTGTATCCGGCTGAATTGAGAGGGGGGAGTTGATCCCACGGCAGGTGACGATCATTTGGATTGGGAGCCTAGCGCCAGACCACATCGGAAAATTTTCCATGGCACGCATAGTTCCAGGGCCTGCGGTGGTGGTGAAGACACGGGCACCACCGAAGGCTGCTCCCGCGCATTGGGACATCACAGCGAATTCGCTTTCACCGCGGAAGTAATCTCCGATATAGCCTTCGGCAAATAATTCGCCGATCAGACCTGCGGCTTCGCTCTGGGGCGTAATTGGATATGCAATCATGACATCGCAGCTGGCACGACGAAGGGCCTCTTTAATCACCTCGCTTCCGGTGTAGAAGGACGGGGTGCGTGGAGCGTTGTTCATCATCTCCCATGTATCTGTATAGGTTTGACCCATTTTATTCTTTGTACCGATGACTGATTTTATGTCTGCCATGGACTAGCCTCCTTAGTTTTCAGACTCCCGGCCGAGGGATCGAGAGCCTTGTCACCAACGTTACCGAATGGCTCGAGTGGCCTTGGGATCGAATTTCACACTGCCCTTGAGTTTTCGTAGCCACTCAGCTAACCGCATAATTTTCTCGACTGATGCATCTCGGAAGGACAGCATCGCATCTTCATGCCCGGCTTGCGCACACATGGCGATGGTATAACAGGCAGTCCCTCCACGAATAATTTTCAGAGACAAATTGGCCTGATGGCAATGGACGCCTACAAACATGCACGCGTCGATTTTATTGTGCCAGATGGTCAAATTCGGATGGTTGGGATTGATTTCCACTTCTGGATTGATTTTCGGGTATTTTGGCCGGTAGTCCGGCATGGGAATCAGCATCGGTTGCTGTTCAGCGGTGACACAATCTTTGAGGGTTTCGTAGAGATGTCGAATCGCGGTGGCTTTCTTGGCCGCTTTCTCATTCCAGGCCCAGAGAACGAGTGGTCCTGGGAAGATTGTTGGTACTTTGGCTGAGAGAAATTGCCTGGCTGCTTCTTCCATCGCTTTTTCTTCAGGGACAATGACCCCATTGATGTGGCCTTCTCCAGGATTCGGCAACCGAATTCCCATTGATGCTGCTGAAGGCGGGAGGAAATGCTCTGGTCCAGGCAATACGCGATAGTCGCTCATTTCGAATATGCTCCTTGCGGGCTAGAGTCCTTAAATCTTCGGTTTTTCTACACTCTTCCGATTTCTGTTACTCTAACGCGCTCCTTCTGATTATTCAAGTTCGCAGAAGGCCCACAAGGGGGGAATTATGGGTCCTAGCCTCTGGTGTCCAAGTAGGGCTTTTGAACTAGCATGTTTTAATGAACAAGAGTTATGGGTGGTCTGAGGAGCATGGAGAGCGGTTGCTGTCGCTTGAGGAATGCCACTCCGAAGTGTAATGTATACTCAGGTTTTTAGCTCTCTGTGAGAGAGCCAATATAAGGGGACTCAGACTAGTGTGGCGTGGGGCTGAAGTCATTGATCCGCGAAGTAGCAGGACGATTGGGCCGAAAGCTAATGCTCCGCCTTAGGAAGCACTTGGAGGAACGGGTGAATTTCAACCCTTACGAATACTCCATGGGTGACATATGGGTCGGCTTGTGCTAAGGCGTGTGCTTCAGCTTCAGACTCCACATCAATAATGATAAGGCTTCCAGCTTTGTCTGTGAACGGACCAGCTAGCACGAGGCGTCCTTCCGCCTGTAATTGTTCCAGTCGAGCAAGGTGGGCCGGGCGATGGGTGGGGCGTTTTGCTTGGCCGTCAGGGCCATCGTGACCAATAATGACAAATTGCATCCGGGTCGGAGTCCTTCGTGCAGGGGGTGATTATTCGAGCAAAGGCTGACGATCATTATAGCCGGTATGGACGTCATGCCACCACATCACTTTGAGCTCGCCAGACTTCCAGCAAAGAAAAATCACACGGCCTTCTAGTTTGTGAGGAAAGTCGCACAGCCCCATATCGAGATCCTTGACTAGTACCCCCAGCTCTTGAATCGCCTGGAGCTGCTCATTGATCTTCTGCAAGGCACGAATATAGATTCCCCCAACTACCGATCCTCCTCCTTCAGTCGCATGGGCGCTGGCTAGCTGAATTTCGTGATGGGTGGAGAATAGGACGTCCTTGGCTTCCCTGACCGCACGAAGATGCGTTTCTAGCTGGGGGAGAAGTTGATTGGCCTCTTCCAGTGAGAAAAGCCGTTCGTAGGCGGCGCCGTCATCTGTATTCTGATCCTTGTATTCCATTGGGTGTTCGTGCGGAGGTCTTTACCACAGGAGAAAATGCGGACGCAACCAATTCTATTGATGGGGCGTGGCTACCGTTGGCTCCTGAAGATCGTGAGTATCTAGGAAAATAATGTTGACAAAATTTACTGAAGGTCGGTAAGATCATTTTGAAACTGCCTAATTTTATCGACAATCCAGCCTGATTCACTTCTTAGGGCTGACCTCGACCAGAGTCACAGTTCAAGACGAAGATGTAGTTTAGTGTGTGTCGGCGGAGGCATTTGCGTGCGGATCAGCGAGGTGCCGACGCCATATTGAAAAAATGACGGAGTACAGTCGTTTGAGAGCCGCCATTCGTTAAGCAGTGCCCTCACCTTATTTGCTTGTGCTCAACCAAACACGTGTTTGTTACAGATGTCGGGTTTGTGCGTTGAAATGGGTCAACCCACTCAACATCCTCTCTCTATCACACCACTTTAGTCAGGAGTAAATCGTATGCATCTAGCCGAACTTAAGCAGAAAAGCATATCCGACCTCAATGACGTTGCCAAAGACCTCAAAATCGAAGGCGCGCCGAACTTGCGCAAGCAGGAACTCATCTTTGCAATTCTGCAGGCCCAGACCGAGAAAAATGGCGTGATTGTTGGAGAGGGGGTGCTCGAAACCCTGCCGGATGGATTCGGATTTCTTCGTGCGCCTGACTCGAATTATCTCCCAGGCCCTGACGACATTTATATTTCTCCTTCTCAGATTCGTCGGTTTAACCTGAGAACAGGAGATATTGTCTCGGGCCAGATTCGGCCGCCGAAAGAGAGCGAGCGGTACTTTGCGTTGCTCAAGGTGGAAAAAGTCAACTTTGAAGATCCCGAAGTCGCGCGCGACAAAATTCTTTTTGATAACCTGACCCCACTCTATCCTGAGGAACGGCTTAACCTTGAGTACAGTCACGAAGAATATTGTACTCGTGTGATGGAACTTGTCACACCGATTGGGAAGGGGCAACGTGGGTTGATTGTCGCCGCTCCACGAACCGGGAAGACGATGATGTTGCAAGCCATTGCACGAGCCATCATCAAGAATCATCCCGAAGTGACGTTGATTGTCTTGTTGATTGACGAACGCCCAGAAGAAGTCACCGACTGGCAGCGTCAGATTAAGACTGCAGAGGTGATCAGCTCAACGTTTGACGAGCCGGCGCAGCGACACGCACAAGTGGCTGAAATGGTGTTGGAAAAGGCCAAGCGGTTGGTTGAACATAAACGTGATGTGGTGATTCTCTTGGACAGCATCACTCGGCTGGCTCGGGCGTATAATACAATTTCGCCGCCTAGCGGCAAGGTGCTGTCTGGTGGCTTGGATTCCAATGCGTTGCAGAAGCCGAAGAGATTCTTCGGGGCGGCTCGGAACATCGAGAACGGCGGGAGCCTCACCATTATGGCCACCGCCCTCATTGATACGGGTAGCCGCATGGACGACGTCATCTTTGAAGAGTTCAAAGGAACTGGTAATATGGAGGTCCATTTGGATCGTCGATTGGCGGATAAGCGTCTATTCCCAGCGATCGACATCAGCCAATCTGGGACGAGAAAAGAAGAGCTGTTAGTGGACAGGGATCGTCTCAACAAAATGTGGGTGTTGCGCAAGGTTCTCAGTCCACTGGGGACGATGGAGGCGATGGAGTTTTTGATAGACAAGATTCAAGGCACCAAGACCAATCAAGATTTTCTTCAATCCATGAATCGCTAAGGCGATCAAACCACGAGGCATGTTATGAAAAAAGGCATTCACCCCACGTACGAACCAGCTCAAATTGTCTGCGCTTGTGGAGACCGTTTCCAAAGCCGGTCGACCGTCGGTGATATCCGCGTCGAAATTTGCGCTCGGTGCCACCCATTTTTCACCGGCACACAGAAGATCATGGATACCGAAGGTCGGGTGGAGCGGTTCAAGAAGAAATACGCGAAGAAGTAATTCACCCTGGCCCCTACACAAAAGATCCTGCCTGGTTGCAGGCAGGATCTTTTGTGTTTTCATCTCTGAGAAGAGTAGAAGACGGCGATGAGCGATTACGTTCCCATCTCAGGACTGAGCGAGCAAGTGCTGGCGAAATGGCAGGCCGTGCTTCGTCGGTATAATGACCTGAACGCCCAATTGATGGATGCCGAAGTGCTGTCCAAGCCCGATCAGGTACGCAAGCTCAATAAAGAACGCATGGACATTGAGCCCACGGCCATGCTGCTCTTGACCTATCAGGATGTGGCGAGACAGGTCACCGAGGTGTCCCAGATTCTCCAGGATGCCGGAGCGGATGGTGATCTCAAAGAGATGGCGGCGGCGGAGCTCCAGCAGTTGCAGGCACAGCAGCAGGCCCTCGAAACGCAAGCTGTCGAGTTGCTGACGCCGAAGGATCCCCGCGACGACAAAAGTTCGTTCGTTGAGATCCGGGCGGGGACCGGCGGCGACGAAGCGGCGCTCTTTGCCGGAGATCTGCTCAAGATGTACCTCAAGTATGCGGAGCGAAAACGATTGCGGGTGGAAGTGGTCGAGTCCAGCGAGACGGGAATCGGTGGCTACAAGGATGTCGTGGTATTCGTAGATGGGAAAGGCGCCTACCGCCAATTTCGGTACGAGAGCGGCGTCCATCGTGTGCAGCGTGTGCCGGCTACTGAAGCGAGCGGGCGCATCCATACGTCGACCGTGACCGTGGCGGTCATGCCGGAGGTCGAAGAAGTCGATGTGCACATCGATCCGAAGGATCTGCGTATCGATACGTTCTGCTCGTCTGGAGCCGGTGGCCAGAGCGTGAATACCACCTATTCGGCTGTGCGGATCACCCACATTCCCACCGGGGTGGTGGTGAGTTGCCAGGATGAACGTTCCCAACTCAAGAACCGGGCTAAAGCGATGCGTACCCTTCGCGCTCGCATCATGGAAGCCGAGCGGGAGAAGCAGGATGCGGAGATCGCGCAATCCAGAAAGTCCCAAGTCGGCACGGGTGACCGAAGCGAGAAGATCCGCACCTATAACTTTCCGCAGAATCGTGTGACGGATCACCGCATTGGCTTGACTCTCCATCGTCTTGAAGCGGTCTTACACGGCGATCTCGACGAATTCGTGGAAGGGCTGCGGGCGGCACAGAATCAGAAAGAGGCGGCAGAGGTGGTGGCGGCATCGTCGTGATCGGTGGACCCTCTTTCGCACAATCGTTCTCACTCATGCACTCCGGTATGGCGCTCTTGGCCGACGATATCTCCCGCACAGGGTTGTTTCAGGAATGCCGGGCGGCGTTACGACAGGCCGGTGTGGACCATTCTGAATGGGAGGCCTGGTGGATTATTCAGGCGGTGCTAGAGGTGGACCGAGCCACGTTCATGTCCTCCACCGATGGGCCTGTCCCGTCAGAGCAGACCGCGCGTATTCGAGCATTGATTCAACGGCGTGCGGGTCGCGAGCCATTGCAGTATGTGCTGGGAACACAGGAGTTCTGCGGTCTCGATATGGCGGTGAGCCCCGCAGTGCTCATCCCTCGACCTGAAACCGAAGGTTTGGTCGAACAAGCCTGTCGGGTTATGTCGAATGCAACGGACGGTCTCTTGGTTGAGGTTGGTACCGGATCAGGCTGTATCTCCGTGGCCTTGGCGACCCGATTGCCCTACACTCGTATTTTCGCCATAGATCTGTCGAACGACGCATTGGCCGTTGCGACCGCCAATGCGGTCCGCTGTGGGGTGGCGGGGCGTATCCAGTTTTTGGTAGGAGATCTATTGACGCCTCTCCCTGCGCTAGAAGATGTCGTCGGGAAGGTAGACGTAGTCGTTTCGAATCCCCCCTACATCCCAAACTCCGAGATCGCAGACCTGCAACCTGAGGTGAGATGGGAACCTCGTCTGGCTCTGGCTGGCGGGGTCGATGGGTTGGGAATCATTAGACGATTGATCGCCGAATCAGGCGCGGTTTTGCGTCCTTTGGGGTGGTTGATGATGGAAGTGGGGCAGGGCCAAGCCAATGTGGTCTCAGCGTTTGCGCGGGCGCAGGGGGATTGGGCCCATGTCGAGGTGGTGCAAGATGGTGCTGGCATTGACCGAATTCTCTGTTTGCAGCGAAAAGGTAAATAGGTAGGGCGCGGCCATGGATCGATTAGTGATTACAGGCGGACAGTCTCTCTCGGGTGAGGTAACGATTAGCGGAGCCAAAAACGCGGCGTTGCCGATGCTGGCGGCGACTATTTTAGGGGGCGGAGATTGTGTCATTAGCAATCTGCCGGATGTGGCCGACGTCCGAACGATGGGGAAGCTTCTTCGCATGCTAGGGATCTCCGTGCACGCGGAGGAAGAGCGAATGATCCTGAATGCCACCCACCTCAGTTCCACGGAAGCTCCCTATGATTTAGTCCGCACCATGCGTGCCTCGGTATTGGTGCTTGGCCCATTGGTTGCCAGATTCGGTCAAGCGACGGTGTCTCTGCCAGGAGGCTGTGCCATTGGATCCAGACCGGTCAATCTGCATTTGGCCGGGTTAGAGAAGCTAGGGGCGGAGGTTGTGGTGGACCATGGCTACATCCGGGCCAAGGCGTCTCGCCTGAAAGGTGCCAAAATCTATCTGGATATCCCCACAGTGACGGGAACCGAAAATCTCATGATGGCGGCATGCCTTGCCGAAGGGACCACCATTCTCGAAAATGCGGCCAAAGAACCGGAGATTGTGGATTTAGCCTCATTCCTGGTAAAACGCGGGGCACGGATCACCGGGGCCGGGACCGATGTCATCACGATTGAGGGGGTGTCAATCTTAGACCCTGCCGATCATGAGGTGATACCAGACCGGGTTGAGGCGGGAACCTTCTTGGCTGCGGGGGCGCTGCCAGGGGGTGACGTGTGTATTTCGCGGTGCCGTCCTCAGCATCTTGAGGCTGTCACCATGAAACTACGCGAGGCTGGTGTGTCGATTGTGGAGGAACGGGATCGGCTTCGAGTCAAGGGGCCCACCCGTCTGAAGCACGTGGATGTGAAAACCCTAGCCTATCCAGGGTTTCCGACCGATATGCAAGCCCAAATGATGGCACTCATGTGTTTAGCCGAGGGCTCGAGTTTGATGACGGAAACGGTGTTCGAAGGTCGCTACATGCATGTTCCCGAACTTCGGCGGATGGGAGCGGATGTGAAGGTAGAAGGAAGTCTTGCGGTCATCACAGGGGTGGAGCAACTGACTGGAGCGCCGGTGATGGCCTCCGACCTTCGGGCAAGCGCCGGCTTGGTCTTGGCGGGATTAGCCGCTCAAGGGGAAACAGAGATCAGCCGCGTCTATCACCTCGACCGGGGCTATGCCAAGATGGAAAACAAACTGGTGCAGTTGGGGGCCGACGTGCGGCGTGTTAAAGGGTCTGGGGGAGCGACGGCTGGGGATGTGTCGCCATGATCACGATTGCCCTCTCAAAAGGAAAATTGCTGGACGAGGCGATGGTGCTGTTCCAGCATGCGGGGTATTCCTGCCCTGAACTGTCGGAAGAGAGCCGAAAACTCGTCTTTACCTGTCGCGACTCGGAGACGGCGCTCCTGATCGTTCGCCCCACCGACATTCCCACCTATGTGGAGTATGGCGCGGCGGATGCGGGGATTGTGGGAAAAGACGTGCTGCTCGAACAGGAGCCGGATATCTATGAGCCGTTGGATTTGGGGTTCGGGTTCTGCCGGATCTCGGTGGCGGCGCTCAAAGGACAAGAACGGCGACAGCGGCTGTCCTCCAAGCTGCGGGTTGCGACCAAGTACCCCAACATTACCCAACGGTATTTCAATCAGCAGGGCATTCCGGTTGAGATCATCAAGCTCTATGGTTCGATTGAGTTGGCGCCGGTGGTCGGGTTAGCGGACCGAATCGTCGACCTGGTGTCTAGTGGTAATACGCTAAAGGCAAACAATTTGACCGAGGTCGAGGTTATTGCGGAGTCAACCGCGCGTCTTATTATCAATCGGGCAAGCCTCAAAACGAAGTATGTTCCGATTACAGATCTTATCGCGAGGCTTAAAAAAGCCTTGCAGGCTAAGGCGACATTGTCCTAGGCGGTGCGTGGGGCGACCGTGTGGGAGAGAGCGTTTACGTGGGTTGGCTAAACTAAGAGAATCGGAGCTGTGTTGAGTGGGGATCGCACATGAAGGTCGTCTCCAGTAAAGATCGGACGTTTCAGGCTGCCGTCAACAAAGTAGTCTCTCGAGGCTCGTCTACCGAAGGCAAGGTTGAGGCGTCGGTCAAGAAGATCCTGCAGGCTGTTGCACGGGGTGGTGACCGTGCGGTGGTCCGGTTTACTACCCAGTTTGATCGGCTGACGCTCACCCCTGCACAGCTGCGTGTCACCTCTGAAGAAATTAAGGATGCCTACTTCCAGATTCGTAAAGAGGAAGGGGATTCGTTACGTTTTGCTGCGCAGCGGATTACGGCCTTTCATGAGCGCCAACGGACCAAAACGTGGATGGTCCAGGAAAATGGAGCGACGTTGGGGCAGATGGTGCTCCCTTTGGACTCGATCGGGGTCTATGTTCCCGGCGGCAAGGCGGTCTATCCATCATCCGTGCTGATGACGGCGATTCCCGCAAAAGTTGCGGGGGTCACACGTGTGATCATGTGTACGCCTCCGTCGAAGGGCGGCATTAGTCCCTACCTCCTCGTGGCGGCAGATCTTGCTGGTGTACATGAAATCTACCGCATCGGGGGCGTGCAGGCGATTGGCGCCATGGCCTATGGGACCAAGACCGTGGCCAAGGTCGACAAGATCGTGGGGCCGGGCAATCAATATGTGGCGACGGCCAAGCGGTTGGTCTATGGGACGGTGGACATCGATATGGTGGCGGGCCCCAGCGAACTCTGCGTGTTGGCAGACGGGGACGCGAACCCGGTGCACGTGGCCGCCGATCTGTTGTGTGAAGCGGAACATGATGAAGAAGCCAAGGTCTACCTGGTCACGCCGTCTGAGCGACTGGCTCTGGCGGTGGTGAAGGAAGTGCAGACGCAAATCACACAGTGTGGGCGGCAGAAAATCTTAGCCAAGTCCATAGGATCCCACGCGGTGGCCTTCATAGTGTCGAGTATGGCGGAAGCGATCGACCTGACGAATCAGATTGCGGCCGAACACGTGACAGTGTCGGTCGATCGCCCGTTCGATATCTTAGAGCAGGTGCGTCATGCCGGCGCGCTGTTTCTTGGCCGGTATACGCCCCCAGCCGTGGCCGACTATGTCGCTGGACCCAATCACGTGCTGCCGACCGGAGGGAGTGCGCGTTTCTTCTCCTCGCTCTCGCTCGATAGCTATGTGAAGAAGAGCAATATCGTCTGCTACACCAAAGAAGAATTGGCGAAGGTCAAGGACCATGTGTGCCGCTTGGCGCACATGGAAGGACTTGATGCGCATGCCAAATCAATGGAGAGCCGTCATCGATGAAACCCACGAAGAGTCCAATCCCGAAGCGCCAACTCGTGAGGCGTCAAGACACGAAGCGGCAGGCCCAGATTAGCCGGCGGACACGCGAAACCGACATCACGGTTAAGGTCGTGGTGGATGGAAGCGGGAGGAGCGATCTCCACACGACGATTCCGTTTCTCGACCATATGCTGGATTTGCTCGCCAGGCACGGGTTCTTCGATCTGACCGTGACAGCCAAAGGCGATACGGACATCGACGATCATCACACGGTTGAGGATATCGGCATCGTCTTAGGCCAGGCGTTTGCACAGGCCGTGGGGGGCAAGGAAGGCATCCGTCGTTACGGGTTCGCCTCGGTGCCGCTGGATGAAACGTTGTCCCAAGTCACGGTGGATCTGAGCGGACGGCCCTATTTGGTCTACAATGTCGCGTTGCCAAGCCGGAAGATCAAAACCTTCGATCTCGGTCTCTTCGAGGATTTCTTCCAGGCCTTCGTGACCCATTCCATGCTCAACCTTCACATCAATCTGATCTATGGACGCAATCCGCACCACATTATGGAAGCGTCGTTCAAAGCCCTAGCTAAGGCCTTGGATCAGGCCACCTCCCTAGACCCCCGGGTCACCGGTGTGCTCTCGACTAAAGGGAAACTGTAGCTGGGGCATGCTTGCCCGACAGGCATTAAGCAGGGTTGACTGAATTGAGAAGGGCAGGCGTCTAACGGGCGCCTGCCCTTTATGTTTCTGCAGCAGACTGTGACGTGTGAGAACTGAACCGTACAGATCGGATGCCCACATTCGATCCATCAATCGAATAAGGTGGTAGATACGATGGCCTATGGGGTTCGAATGCATCAGCCACACAAATTCGCCATGGCGTTGCTTGCCGTGGTCTGTGCGGTGGGTGCGTTCCACGGGTGTGCGACGTCGTCACCACCACCTACCGAGCCGCCGGTGGTGGCTGGGCCATCCGCCGAGGAATTTGCGCGAGAACAAGAACGGCAACGTGTGGCGCAGGAACAAGCGCGTCGACGTGCGGCCCTCGTGGATGAGCGTCGTTCGGTCGACACGGAAATCAGTCTGCGGGTGAAGAACGCCTACGGAAAAGAGGCGCCGGACTACGAGACGGTCGACATTCTCTATGCCACGGATCGAGCTTCCACGGGAAAGGATAATGCCACCCTACTCTATGGGCCGGACCGTGGGCCCTTGCAGATGGGATTGTATGCGGTCGCCATGCCTCGGGAGCTCAGGAGAGACCCGCTCAGTTTCCGTGCCGTGATCAGATCAAAATCGCCAGAAGAGTTTTGGATCAATTTGCAGGATCGTCTGACCGTTGCGAAGCGGAAGGACATTCTCGTGTTTGTGCATGGCTACTACGTGACGTTCGACGAGGCGGCGAGGCGGACGGCTCAGGTTGCCTATGCGTTGGGATTCCCCGGCGTGGCGATCACCTATAGTTGGCCCTCGCAGGGGGCGCTGACAGGGTATTTGGCGGACGAAACCAATATCGAATGGACTGTGCCACATTTCCGGGAGTTCTTGAAGCGAGTGGCGACGCAATCCGGTGCCGAGCGGGTGCATGTGATCGCCCACAGCATGGGGAATCGAGCTGTCACGTCGGCGCTTCGACAATTGGCGGCCGATCCGCAGAAGCCCGGCGCGCCGTTGATTCAGGACCTTGTGTTGATCGCCCCGGATATGGACGCGGATATTTTTCGGGATGCAATTCCCGAAATTCGGCCGGTTGTGAGCCGGGTGACCCTCTATACCTCTTCTCAGGACAAGGCCCTACTGATCTCCAAAACCGTCCATGGCTACCAACGCGCGGGCGATACCAAGCCGGCCATTGTCGTCGTGCCGGGCGTGGACACCATCGACGCGTCGTCCGTGGATACCAGCCTGACCGGGCATTCGTATTATTCTGACAGCCGGTCCGTCCTCGTCGATCTATTTAGCCTCCTTCGGCATGGGGCGCCACCCGACGAGCGATTCGGTTTACTTGCCAAGGAGCAGGCCGGGCTTCGGTATTGGACGTTTCAGCCATGATCCGGTGATGTGTGAGGAGGAAGGCGAGATTGAAGGCCAAACAGGAGTGTGGACTCACAGGGAGGTCATCACGGATGGGTCGTGCGTTATCCTTCCGAGGAGCAGCACCTTTCCGAACGTCAATACGTTGTCGAGCCGATGGGTGATGATGGCGTTAACGAGATCGAGGGGTAGCGAATGGTTTGCATGAATCGCGATGTTCCAAATCCCAGCATGAGCTTCATCGGCGCAATCAGCGGTGTATCTCATTATACATTGTCATAGCAGTTCGAAGTCATCCCAGCTGGTCTGCAGTACCCCCAGCTTGCGCGCATTCCCGACATGCGTGGCGAGTAGGACGTGCGGTATCCTGCGTGTGGGATGTGCCCCCAAAGAGATAGCAGGCAATCTGCCTGGCACGGCCTTTTTGGCGCGCTTGATGACCGTCTCATGGTCCTCTCGACGGTCCTTCACCGTCAGTCCTCGTGTCTGTTTCATGCGGCCGTTGGATGTGTCCCAGACTATTGGTTGGGTGGTTCCCCATCAATGTTGCCGCGAGGATTGACTCGGTAGGTACAGGGGCCCACCGCCACTGAGCGGATCATACCGCTGGCCTTGTTCTCTTGGTGGGCTGGGTGTGATTAAGGGTGGCAGGATCGCGCCGGTTGCGGTATTGTTACATCCCTACGATGAGCTCAACGATCGGGACGACATGATCGCCATTATCGACTATGGGATGGGTAACCTCCGCAGTGTGTCCAAAGCCTTTGAAGCGGTTGGCGCGACGACATTAGTCACGCGCGATCCCGCGACCATTCAGCAAGCGACCCATGTGGTGTTGCCGGGGGTTGGGGCTTTCGGGGATTGCATGGCTAATCTTGAACGGCACGGACTGGTGGATCCTGTCCGTCGCGCGGTGGCAGACGGTAAGCCGTTCATGGGCATTTGCCTCGGCCTGCAAGTGCTGTTTACCGAAAGCGAGGAGTTTGGATCCCACAAGGGGTTAGGACTCATTCCTGGCCGTGTGAAGCGATTTACCGTCGATCAACCTGGACAGGGAGCCGAGCGATTAAAGGTGCCTCATATGGGGTGGAACACGCTGGAAATGGTAAATCAGGCTCCCCCATTGCAAGGTATCGAGCAGGGGGTGTTCGTCTATTTCGTCCACTCGTATTATATCGAGCCGGATGACCCTACCATTGTCAGCAGCCGGACGAATTATGGGCATGAGTTCGCGTCGAGCATTTGGCATCACAACATTTTTGCGTGTCAGTTTCACCCAGAAAAGAGTCAAGCCATTGGATTACGCATCATCAAGAACTTCGCAGAGTGGCGCCTGGGCCGCTGAGTGGCACGGCTGGCGCTTCGGCGTGGTGGTGATCGGCTTGCTTGGCCTGCTCGGATTGTCGACAGGTTGCGCGCCCACTAAGGTGACGACCGACAGGTTGCCGGCGCTGGTAAAATATTCAGTGAAGACCGTCGCGGTGTTGCCGTTTGAAGCGCTCCTGACACCACAATTGATCGAAACCCGTGGGATGGAACTGTCTGCTCCTGGGGCAACCAAACGGTCGGACATTTCCATGGAGGTGCCTTCTCCCTCCCGTGAGCATAGCGAAAAAGTCTCGTCGACCGTGTCGCCTGCTGCGGCCAGTCGTGTGAGCGGGTTGTTCTATCAGAAGCTGAAACGTTGGGAAGGGTTGCGTGTGGGATCTCCCGATGAAGCGGCTCATGCGATGAAATTGGAGCCACCCGGAGCCGAAGGGCTTTTTTCCGTGATCACCGCGACAACAGTAGCCAAGCAGCTTTCGGTGGACGCGGTGTTGGTAGGGAAGGTGTCGGTCTATAAGGAACGAGATGGGAGTCGGATGGGGGCGACCCCCGCAGTCGTCGGGTTCGAAGTGCGGCTGATTGCGGCGGATGGGGCGACGCTCTGGAAAGGAAACTACTATGAGCGTCAACGTCCTATGAACGAAGATCTGTGGGGATTTTTTGCACACGGGTTTGGGTTTGTGACTGCCGCGGAGCTGGCCGAATATGGGGTTGAGCAGCTAGTCAAAGAATTTCCGGTCGGTGCGCCATCCCCTAAAAGCGCTCCCTCTGCGGTAGGCGTAAAGGAGTAATGGTGCGATGGTAGTGATTCCTGCAATTGATTTGAAGGATGGGCGGTGCGTTCGACTGCGGCAGGGAGATCTCCAGGCTGAAACGGTCTACTCGGACGACCCGGCGGCGATGGCCAGGCATTGGGCTGGTTTGGGGGCGACGTTGCTCCATGTCGTGGATCTCAATGGCGCCGTGGAGGGTCTGCCCAAGAATTTACCCCAAATCGAGGCGATTCTGAACACCGGTGCGCTCCCCGTTCAAGTCGGCGGGGGCATTCGGTCGTTGGAGACGATTCGGCTGTACCTGTCTCGTGGGGTCTCCCGAGTGGTGCTCGGTACCGCGGCGCTGAACGATCGTCAGCTGCTGACTGCCGCTTGCGGGGAATTCCCTGGACAAATCTTAGTGGGGTTAGACGCGAAATGCGGGCAGATCGCAATTAAAGGTTGGACGGAAGTGTCGTCCACATCGGTGCTGGATATCCTCAAGACCTTCGAAGGATTGCCGTTAGCGGGAATTATTTATACGGATATTGCGCGAGATGGGATGCTCGAGGGACCGAACCTGCCCTCATTGCGGGAGGTGTTGACCGCCACGTCTTATGCAGTGATTGCGTCGGGTGGCATTTCGTCTGTTGCGGATTTGCTTGCGGTACAGGCCCTCGGGAGCCGCATCTCAGGAGCGATTGTGGGGAAAGCGCTCTACGACAAGAAGTTGGATTTTGGCGACGCGCTCCGGGCCCTGAGTGCAGTGGGGGCTTGAGATGCTGACGAAGCGTATTATCCCCTGCCTCGATGTCAAAGACGGGCGCGTGGTGAAGGGCGTGAGTTTTGTCAATCTGCGGGATGCTGGCGATCCGGTGGAGGTGGCGAAGCGCTATGACCTCGAAGGAGCCGATGAGCTGTGCTTTCTCGACATCACGGCATCGCATGAGAATCGCAATACCATTTGTGATGTGGTGCAACGCACGGCAGAGCAAGTGTTTATGCCGCTTACGGTTGGCGGAGGGGTGCGGAGCTTGGACGATATCCGGGCCCTCCTCAACGCGGGGGCGGATAAAGTCAGCATCAATACGGCGGCGGTAGTGGACCCAGAATTTGTTCAACGGGCCGCGCAGCATTTCGGGACGCAGTGTATTGTCGTGGCCATAGACGCCAAGCGGGTGCCTGATCCTGCTGGGGTGGGTCTTCGGTGGGAGGTATTTACCCACGGTGGCCGTCGCCAGACGGGACTGGATGTGTTGACGTGGGCGACTCGCATGGAGTCGTACGGAGCGGGAGAGATTTTGCTCACGAGCATGGATCGTGATGGTACCAAAGACGGCTATGATCTCGAATTGACCTCCGCGGTGTCGTATCTGGTTTCGATTCCGGTGATTGCCTCTGGTGGGGCCGGCACGCTCGAGCATCTGTACGATGGGTTCGTCAAAGGTGCAGCGGATGCTGTTCTAGCGGCCTCCATTTTTCATTTCCAGACGTATCGTATTCAGGAGGCGAAGGCGTATTTGCAGCAACGCGGCCTTCCCATCCGGCACGTGGACATGGCGAGGGTAGAGTGATGGATCTTAGTCGATTCAAGTTTGACGAACAGGGGCTTCTCCCCGCTGTCGTGCAAGACTGGCGAGACGGGACGGTCTTGATGGTGGGCTTTATGAATCGTGACGCGCTCGAGAAAACCTTCACGGTCGGCACCGTTCACTTTTGGAGTCGGTCTCGACAGAAGCTTTGGGAGAAGGGCGAAACGTCCGGCCACCGTCTTCATGTGAAGGACGTTTTTCTGGATTGCGACGGCGACACGCTACTCGTGAAGGCCGATCCTGTCGGGCCCACCTGTCACACCGGGGCCCGCACCTGCTTTTTTGCTCTGGTTGAGGCCGATGGCCGTCTGAATGACGCGCAGCCGGCTGATGCGCAGGGGGGGATTCTGGAGCGGCTCTATCAGACGACACTTGATCGCAAACGGCATCCACAGGAAGGATCCTATGTCTCCAAACTCTTCCAAGGCGGCCATGATCGAATCGCTAAGAAAGTGGTTGAGGAGGCGGGGGAGGTTGTTATTGCCTCGAAGAATGCCAGCCGAGATGAGGTGGTCTACGAAGTCGCCGACCTCGTATTTCACACGCTGTTGATCTTGGGCTATCATGAAATTCCACCATCGGATATCTACGCTGAGTTGGCGAAGCGGCATGGGAAATCCGGGCTGCGCACTGAACCCAAGGAGAGTGGAGCGTGAGTGCCTGCTTATTCTGCCGGATTGTGGATAAAACCATTCCCGCAAACATTTGCTATGAAGATGAGCAGGTGTTGGCGTTCGAGGATGTCAATCCGCAGGCTCCGACCCACACCTTGGTGATTCCTAAACGTCACGTGGTATCCCTGGCAAAGACGGAGTTCGGCGATGCGCAGCTCCTGGGATCGCTGTTGGCGATCTGTGCGAAGATTGCTGAACAGAAACGACTGGCTCCGTCGGGGTATCGTGTGGTAGTCAATACGGGAGCCGATGGCGGCCAGACGGTGACTCATTTGCATCTGCATATCTTAGGGGGGCGTCCCATGTCGTGGCCGCCAGGGTAATCGTGAGGAGAGGCTGAAGGGTCGACTTGTTCCGTTGACAGGGTGCTCAATGCTCTGTTACGATCATCGGCTGATCTTTTTATTCAGGCTCTCTGCGGCGAAGCATTCTGTGGCGAGCTTGTTTTCAACGAGACAAAGAATAGGTGGAACGACAGTGAGTCAGGGCCTTATTCCAGACGACATTGTCCAGCAGATCAAGGAACGGGCTGACATCGTCGACCTTGTATCTTCATACGTCTCTTTGTCGAAATCAGGTCAAAATTTCAAGGGTTTATGTCCGTTTCATACGGAGAAAACACCTTCGTTTATGGTGAGTCCATCCAGGCAAATTTTTCATTGCTTTGGGTGCGGGGCTGGGGGTAATGCCTATTCCTTTCTCATGCGGATCGAGGGGAAAGAGTTTCCCGAAGCCGTGCGTGAAATGGGCCGGAGGACCGGAATCCCGGTGCCGCAAGGAGAGGTCCAGGCCAAGGGGCGAACCGGTCCCTCACGAGAAAAACTTGAGTTAATTCTCAGCCATGCGACGTCGTGGTTTCATCGGAACCTTCTTGATGCGCAAGGGACTGAAGCCAAAGCGTATCTTGCTCAGCGAGGGATTCAGCCGGCGACGATCGAAGCCTTTGGCTTAGGTTGGGCCATTCCAGAGTGGGATGGCTTGCTGAAGGCCTTGGGCCGCCAAGGGGTGACCCCGGCAGACTTGGCGGAGGTCGGGCTGGCTGTGCCGCGCGATCAGAGTCAACGAGGGAGTGCTGGATCTGGATTCTACGATCGGTTCAGGGGTCGGGTCATGTTCCCCATTCGTGACCTGCGAAAAACCGTTATTGCTTTCGGTGGCCGGGTGTTGGGAGATGGCCTGCCCAAGTATCTGAACTCGTCGGAAAGCGCGCTTTTTTCAAAAGGACGTACGTTGTTCGCGCTTGATGTGGCGCGTGAGGCGTTGCAGCGGGATGGTCGGGCGATCATCGTCGAAGGGTATTTGGATGCCATTGCGCTTCACCAGGCTGGGGTACAGGGAACTGTGGCCACGTTGGGGACTGCGCTGACCTCCGATCACGTCGCGCTGCTGCGTCGGTTCGTCAAACACGTGGTCTTGCTGTTCGATCCCGATGCAGCCGGGGTGCGGGCGTCTTTGCGGGCCTTGGATATGTTTGTTGACAGCGGGATTGGGGTAACGGTGGTGTCGTTGCCGGATGGGCATGACCCAGATACCTATATCCGAGCGCATGGTCCCGAGGCCTTTCGGGAACTGGAAAAGCGGGCGCCTAGTCTGTTGGACTATGCGGTGACGCGGAGCCTGGAGGCTGGCGAAGCAGGATCGATGGATGATCGCATTAGGAGTGTGGATGAAATCCTACGCATCTTGCAGAAATCCAGTAATCGAATTGAGAAAGAAGAATATCTGCGCCGGGTGAGTGAACGGTTGGGCATCAGTCATCGCCAGCTCATCGATCGGTATCCAGAACTAACTGGCGAGTCCAGAGCCTTGAGGCCTACGGTGGCTGCCACATCGGTAAAACGTGAGACCTTTCGTGGTGCCACGGAGGAACGGGATTTAGTGCATCTGCTTCTCCATGGTCAGTTGACGCCAGCGCATGTGCGCGCGTTGCGGTCGGAGGATTTTTCTCTGGCGCCCGTCCGACGGATGATCGCTATGGCGTTGTGTCATGTGGGATCGGATGGTCGCGTGCTGATTCGGCCGATGCTGGATGAAGCGTTGGGGGACCCCATGTGTGCGTCGATCGCCACTGCGCTCTCGATGGAGGAACCCACCTGCGAGGACGTGTCGCACCATGTGGCCGCCTGCTTGGCAACCTTGGAGCGAAAGCGGGATACGGGACAGTTGCAGGAGTTGATTGCCCAATTGCGGCGGGCAGAGCAAGAAGGGCGGTTGGATGAGGCTAAACAGCTGAATCTATCCGTGAATGCGTTACGAGCGAAAAAAGCGGAGCGACATCGAGAGTCATGCGAAGTCACAAAAGTGTAAAAACCCAGCCGACAAAACAAGAATTGATGAGTGACGTGAAAAAGCTCATCGCCTTAGGGAAAGAAAAGGGGTTCTTGACCTTTGAGGATCTCAGTAACACCTTACCCGCTGCCGTGGTGTCGTCTGATCAGATGGCCACGGTGATGACGATTTTCAGCGAGATGGAAATCGAGGTTATCCAGGCGGTCGATGGCCAGCGTCCCAAGAAGCGGAAGACCGAGCAGGCCGAAGGAGCTGAGGATTCGGAGGAGGCAGAGGAGAGCGAAGACAACGAAAAGGAAATCGATCTCACCCCCGGAGTGTTGAGCCGCACTGACGATCCGGTGCGCCTCTATCTCAAGGAGATGGGGAGCGTGGCATTGCTCAGCCGAGAAGGCGAGATTGAGATCGCCAAACGGATTGAGGAAGGAAAGAACGAGATTGCCTCGGTCGTGTTTGGCATCCCGATGAACATTCAGTACGTGCTGTCGCTCCGGGATGATCTGAAGTCGGAAAAGATCCAAATCCGCGACGTGGTGCCGATTGCGGAGGAGGAAGAAGAAGAGGGTGAAGAGCAACCGGAGCGAGACTATACCGAGCTACGGGACAAAACCATAGAAGCGTTAGGCAAGGTAAGAAAAGTCTCGCAATCGCTGATGGACCTGTACGAGAAGTCTGACAAGATCTCCGATCCCAAGAAAAGTCAGAAGCTCAAGGCAGAGATCAAGGTGGCGCGCCAACAGGTCGTTGAGAAGATTGAGCAGGTCAATCTCCACGGGGCACTCAAGGAGCAAATGGTGCAGCGGGTGCGGGATCTGGCAGAGCAGATTCGGCAGGCCGAACGCGAGATGAACCAGAGTTTGCGCAAGATGGGGGCGGGCGGAGAGGCGGGGCAGGAGCTGCTTCGGCGTCTGAATAAAACTCGTCAAGATTTCCTTGCGGTCAAGCGGAAGGGCAGTCTGAGCGAAGAGGCGTTACAAGAGCTGAAGAAACAGTATCTTGCCGCGAAGGCCCGTATTCGCCAGTTGGAGACGGAAGTCGCCTTGGTCTCGGCGGATGAGATTAAAGAGGCCGTACGTTTCCTAGATATTGCCGAGGACAAAGTGAAGCGCGGCAAAGCCGAACTAGTGGAGGCCAACCTTCGCTTGGTCGTGAGCATCGCGAAGAAGTACACCAACCGCGGATTGCAATTTCTGGATTTGATTCAGGAAGGCAATATTGGTTTGATGAAGGCGGTGGATAAGTTCGAGTACCGCCGCGGGTATAAATTCAGTACTTATGCCACCTGGTGGATTCGGCAGGCCATCACGAGGGCCATTGCTGATCAGGCACGGACGATTCGTATTCCGGTCCATATGATCGAGACGATCAATAAGTTGATCCGGACCTCGCGGCACTTGGTGCAGAAACTTGGTCGCGAACCGACGCCAGAGGAAATCGCCGAACGGATGGAGCTTCCGCTTGATAAGGTTCGCAAGATCCTCAAGATCGCGCGTGAGCCGATTTCTCTGGAAACACCCATCGGAGAAGAGGAAGACAGCCATCTCGGGGATTTCATTGAAGACAAGAAAGCCGTGTCGCCCTTGGATGCGGCTATCCGTTACGACTTGCAACGGCAGATCAATCATGCGCTGGAAACGTTGACGCCACGAGAGGAAAAGGTATTGCGGAAGCGGTTTGGGATTGGGGAGAGCACCGATCATACCTTGGAGGAGGTCGGGCAGGATTTCGAAGTGACCCGTGAGCGTATCCGACAAATCGAGGCTAAGGCGTTACGTAAATTGCGACATCCGAGCCGGAGCAAAAAATTGCGCAGTTTTGTGGAGAATGTGTGATCGGAATGGCGAATGCTCCTGTGGCCCGAGCCACGTTCCGCGTGGATGTATAGCAAATCTCGGGCCCATAGCTCAGTTGGTTAGAGCGGCTGACTCATAATCAGCTGGTCCCAGGTTCGAGCCCTGGTGGGCCCACCAGGATACAATGTCGGAAGCCAACATACGGAGAAAGGGGTCGCCCCTGTGGCAGTTAGCCTACAATTACGACCGCTCTTAGATGTCCAAACGCTTGATCTGCGTCTGACCGAGTTGCGATCCAGGCAGGCCAAGATTCCCGAACAGATTGCAGCAGCGGAGCGGCAAGTGGAGGAACGTGTCAACGTTCTTCAGGAGGTGAGTGCGGCAGCGGAGGTCCTGACCAAAGACCGCCGGAACTGGGAACGGGATCTCGAAACCCAGGAAACCCAGATTTCAAAAATGCGCAACCGACTCATGGAATTGAAGACAAACAAGGAATACCAAGCCCACCTGTTCGAAATCGAAATGGCCAACAAGAAGAAGGGTGAGGTCGAAGATCAGGTATTGACCATCATGGAGCGCCTTGATGCCAAACAAAAAGAGATGCAGGAGGCCAAGCAGAAACTAGCAGAGGCGGAGCAAGTGTTTGCCAACGAAAAAACCACACTCGAGGTGGCGGCGAAGGCCCTTGCCGATGAGATTCAGGAAGTGGACAGTAAGTTTATCCAAGCCCGAGGAGCGGTTGATCCCCGACTATACGAGCGTTATCAAAAGATTCGTGTGATGCGAAAGGGCGTGGCGATTGCGACCATCAAGAATGGCTCCTGTAGTGGCTGTCGTTTGCATCTGCCGCCGCAACTCGTGGCGGAGGTGAAGCGTTCCGATGAGGTGATGGTCTGCAGTCACTGTCATCGATTGCTCTATTGGGAAGGTGACGTCGCGTCACTCCCTCTCGAAGTGTCTCCATAGGCTGGATCTGTCGCTAGATTTTGGCTGGGAGGTTCTTGTGAATTCGAGTGCGCCAGAGCCTGTAACTCTTGGTTCAGGGTCCTCTTGACTTGCTCCCACGCACTTTCCCTCGTACACTAAATAGGCGCAATGGAGTGGGCTGGGTGGTCGCGCTTCATCTTTCATGATGAGGTGAGGAAAGTCCGGACTCCACAGGGCAGGGTGCTGGGTAATTCCCAGGCGGAGCAATCCGACACCGGCGCAACAGAGAATAGACCGCCGATGGACAGGGTGTCTCTATGCGTGATCCGCATCGGGCCATCCGTCACAGGCAAGGGTGAAACGGTGGGGTAAGAGCCCACCGCGTTCCTGGTAACAGGAACGGCACGGCAAGCGTCTCCCGGAGCAAGACCAAATAGGAGGACGACTGTCGATCCAGGTGACTGGATCAGGCAGAAGAGGTTGGCCCGGCCGAGTCCTCGGGTAGGTTGCCAGAGGCCTGAGGTGACTTAGGTCCCAGAGAAATGATCATCCATGCATGGGTCACAAGCCTAGGCGGGACAGAATCCGGCTTACAGGCCCACTCCGTTGCGCCCCTTTCGGTTGAGGTAGTGAGTGGCTCATCCACGTCGCGCGAGCTGTATGGATCGCGTGGGTGTCTTGAGAATAATTCGAGTGCTGAGAAACGATCTTTTTAACCCTATCGGTATCGGTCTTATCTCATCTTCAGAGCTGAAAAGGCTACGGGGTGCTTTGAGAGTGTAGTATTGCTTGCCGTAAATCTGCTGGTGTCCATTGTTCCCCCGGTACTTCCTGCCCATCGATCAAGAGGACCGGAATTCGTTCCCCAAATGCTACTCGTGTTTCCAGATTGTCATCGACATCGAGGATCTTGAGTTCGAATCCCCATTCGGGTTGGAGGCGTCTGGCCAGGGCAATAACTGGCTTGCAGAGACAACACCCTTGGCGGGTATAGATAGTGAGGGTGTGGGCGTGAGATCTTGGTTGTGGGGACGGTTGGGTGTTCATAGTTCAATTTTAGAAAAAGCATTGTCTGATAACACGATAAGAGTCAAGAGGGTGTTATCAGAAAGACGGTGTTTGCCACGCGCTGATTGAATTGGATGATGCGGTGCCTAAAAACAGGTTGCCATTCGCAAAGCCCTCACGCATCGACTTTATAGTTCCTAGTCCCCTTTGCTATTGACGCCCTTCGAAAGCGGGTGCTAGTATTATTGACTCTAATTCCCTTGTTTTTCATTAGGATGGGTTTTTAAAAGACGTGCCGCCCGGACATGAGGGGCGATTATTATCATAGTGAGAGGGCCGACCTATGAAACTCACCGGCGCTGAGATTTTTGTCGAGTGTCTCAAACGCGAGGGGGTCAAGACTATTTTCGCGTTGCCTGGCGGCGTGGTCCTGAAGGTATTTGATATTTTGCATCAACAGAAGGATATCGAAGTAATTTTGACCCGTCACGAGCAGGGTGCTGGGCATATGGCTGAGGGGTATGCCAAAGCGACGGGGAAGGCCGGGGTATGTTTGGTGACCTCTGGGCCAGGAATGACGAATGTAATTACCGCCTTGGCGGACGCCTACATGGATTCGGTGCCGCTGGTATGTTTTTCCGGGCAGGTCTCCACAAACCTCATTGGTAATGATGCGTTTCAGGAGGCCGATAACATTGGGTTGAGCCGTCCCTGCACGAAGTACAATTTCCTTGTCAAGGATGTGAACGATTTGGCCGTGACAATCAAGGAAGCTTTCTATCTGGCGACGACGGGGCGGCCCGGGCCAGTCTTGGTCGATCTCCCCAAGGATGTGTCCATGGCAAAGGCCGACTTCGTCTACCCAGCGTCGGTCTCGATTCGCGGCTATAACCCGACCTATGACGGCAACAAGTGGCAGATCAAGCAAGCGGCTGAGACCATCATGAAGTCGCGCAAGCCGATTCTCTACATCGGTGGCGGGGCGGTGTTCTCTGATGCCTCCGATGAGATTCTTGAATTGGCAGAGATGATGCAGATTCCCGTGGACATGACCTTGATGGCCCTAGGGGGGTTCCCTGGTGAGCACCCCTTGTCCATGGGCATGCTGGGTATGCATGGCACCTATTGTGCGAATATGGCGATGCACTATTCGGATTTGGTGATCGCCGTTGGGGCCAGGTTTGACGACCGCGTCACAGGCAAGGTGTCCGAGTTTTGCCCCCACGCCAAAGTCATTCATATCGACATCGATCCGACGTCGATTCGTAAAAATGTCAATGTGGATGTGCCGATTGTCGGCGACTGTAAGCGGGTGTTGAAGGAGCTGAACCAGATCCTGCGAACCAGTGTGAACGGCGAACACCAAGAGATGCGGAAGCCCTGGTGGGATCAGGTCAATGCGTGGCGTCACGATCACCCCTTGAGTTACGAGCAAGATCCTGAGGGGAAGATCAAGCCTCAACATGTGGTGAAGCGCCTCTATGAACTGACCAAGGATCGCGATCCAATCGTCGCGACTGATGTGGGCCAGCATCAGATGTGGACGGCGCAGTACTTCAAGCTGGCAAAGCCGCGACGGTGGTTGACGTCCGGTGGTCTTGGAACGATGGGATTTGGCTTCCCGGCAGCCATGGGTGCGCAGGCGGCCTTCCGTGATAAACTGGTGTTGTGCATCTCTGGCGATGGCAGTGTGCAAATGAATTTGCAAGAACTCGCGCCCGCCATGCTGCACAAGCTGCCGGTCAAGTTGATCATTATTAATAATGGGCACCACGGCATGGTGCGGCAATGGCAGGATCTGTTCTATGACGGGCGGTATGCGTCCAGTGTCCTTGGTAATCTGCCAGACTTCGTCAAGTTAGCTGATGCCTATGGGGCTGTCGGTTTGCGGGCGTCGAAGGTATCTGAATTGGACGCGGTGTTGCGGCAGGCCATCGAAACGCCAGGCCCGGTGATCGTGGATGTGCCGGTGTATCAATTTGAGAATTGCTACCCCATGATTCCGGCCGGGGGGTGCAACCATGAAATGATTTTGGAAGATCCACCGGATTTAAAGAAACAAATGTCGACCGCGCCGCATGACGGTAAAGACAAGGATACGATTCTGACGGCCTAGTGCCTGAGGATTGCTGCGGAGAAGTTCATGGAACACATCATTTCCGTGTTGGTGGAAAATAAGTTTGGCGTGCTTTCACGGGTGGCGGGGCTGTTCAGTGGGCGCGGATTTAATGTTGAAAGCCTGTCGGTGGCGCCGTCGCTTGATCCGACCATGTCGATGATGACAATTGTCACGAGCGGCGATGAGCGGATCATCGAGCAGATCGTCAAACAGCTCAATAAGCTGATTGATGTGATCAAAGTCGTCGATTTGAACGAGACCGAGTTTGTCCAACGCGAGACGGCCTTGATTAAGGTGCATACGAAGCCTGAAGATCGTGCCGAGGCGCTACGCATTGCGGACATCTTTCGCGCGAACGTCGTCGATTCGACGCCGAGCACGTATACGATAGAAGTTACCGGCGACTCCAAGAAGCTTGAAGCCATCATCAATCTTCTTCAGCCTCTCGGGATCAAGGAATTGGTGAGGACCGGCCGTGTGGCCATTCCGCGAGAACTTATTCGGCCCGCGACAACTCAGCCAAAGCGCGTGGGTAAAGAGTAGGATCTGAAACAGGAGTGAACGAGATCGGACCCTCGCCGGCTAAGGCGGGATGTCCTAAGAAGGGGGACCTCATGAACATTTCTTATGATCGGGATGCCGATCTGCAGCAGATTCGGAAGAAGAAAATCGCCATTATTGGGTTCGGCAGCCAAGGGCATGCCCATGCACTCAATCTCCGTGACAGCAACGTCGATGTGGTGATTGGTTTGCGCGAGGGCGCGTCATGGAAGAAAGCGGAACAAAGCGGGCTGAAGGTGATGCCGGTGGCTGATGCGGTGAAGAGTGCCGATGTCATCATGATCTTGGCGCCAGATGAGTCGCAATCCGCCATTTATCGCAACGAGATTGGCCCAAATCTCAAGGCGGGTGCCTATGTGGCGTTTGGCCATGGGTTTAATATCCACTTTGGACAAATCCTTCCCGCGGCGGGGGTGAATGTGTTCATGGTGGCTCCGAAGGGGCCAGGGCACTTGGTGCGGTCAGAATATACCAAGGGCAGTGGGGTGCCGTGCTTGATCGCGATTCATCAGGACCCAAGTGGCGACACGAAACAGGTTGGGCTGGCCTATGCGAGCGCGATTGGCGGCGGGCGGGCGGGGGTGATTGAGACTTCCTTCCGCGAGGAAACCGAAACAGACCTTTTTGGCGAGCAAGTTGTTTTGTGTGGGGGGCTCACGGCGCTTATTCAAGCCGGATTCGAAACGTTGGTCGAGGCGGGCTATTCCCCTGAGATGGCCTATTTCGAATGTCTGCACGAAGTGAAGTTGATTGTCGACCTCATCTATGAAGGTGGCATCGCCAATATGCGGTACTCGATCAGCACCACGGCCAAATACGGCGACATTACTCGAGGTCCGCGCGTGGTGACCGACCGGACCAAGCAGGAGATGCGTCGCATTCTTCGGGAAATTCAGACCGGTCGGTTTGCACGGGAATGGGTGTTGGAGAATCAGGCCAATCGTCCGGTATACAACGCATTGCTTAAACAAGGGGAAGCGCATCCCATTGAGAAAGTTGGGAAAGAACTCCGTGCGATGATGCCCTGGTTGAAGAAGGACAAGCTCGTCGATCGCAGCAAGAACTAGGCTGCGAGGTAGGTACGCGCACGTGTAATGTATGGCAGATCAAGCCGTTGGTATTCCAATTGTCAAAGAGGGGCTTCCTTTTGTGCTCGGGGCGGCTGGGGCGACTGCCCTGGGTGGAGCCCTTGGCTTCGAGGGAGTTCTTGTGGGGTTCGGGTGTCTCACCCTATTCATCGTGTGGTTTTTTCGCAATCCCCATCGGGAGATCCCGAAGCTTGTCAATGGGCTGGTGTCTCCGGGAGATGGAAAGGTCATTGCGATTGAGCGGGAATTTGAGCCGCGATACTTGAAGGCGGAGAGCATTCGGGTCAGTATATTTCTGAACGTGTTCGACGTCCATGTGAATCGGGTGCCGTGCGACGGAGTGGTGGAAGGGATTGCTTATCAGCCGGGGAAATTTGTCGCTGCGAATCGTCCAGAAGCGACATTGCGGAATGAGCAAAATGCATTGATGATTCAAACCCCCAGTGGGGCAAAAGTGCTTTGTGTTCAGGTCGCGGGGTTGATTGCTAGACGCATCGTCTGTTGGTTGTCGATCGGTGCGTCAGTGGGTTGCGGCGAACGGTACGGATTGATTCGATTTGGGTCGAGGATGGATGTGTTTGTGCCAATTGGGACAAAACTCCATGTGTCCGTTGGGCAAACCGTTAAAGGAGGATCGAGCCTCCTGGGAGAATTGCCATGAAGGGATCCAGTGTACGTGCTGCCTTTACGAAGGAACGAAGTAAACGAACCGCGATCTATCTGATTCCGAATCTGCTGACGACCGGCAATCTCTTCTGTGGGCTATTTTCGGTGCTCGCAGTGTTTAACGGAAACTATTTGGCGGCTGCGATTTCGATTCTGGTCGCGTTGATTTTCGACATGTTGGATGGTAAGTCTGCTCGCTGGATGAAAAGTACCAGCCAGTTTGGCGTGGAGTACGATTCCTTGGCGGATGTCGTCGCGTTCGGCGTGGCGCCAGGAATCCTGATTTACGCTTGGGCCTTACATGCCAAGGGGATGTTTGGGGCGGCAGTGATGTTTGCTTTCGTGGCATGCGGCGCGTTGCGGTTGGCACGATTTAACGTGATGTCGAGCTCGTCCGAGACCCGGTATTTCACCGGTTTGCCGATCCCCGCGGCTGCCAGTGTGGTGGCGTCGTTGGTCGTCTTTGACCACTATGTCTATCAGTTTGACGAGACGGTGAGACCGTTGTTGGTTTTGATTCTGACGCTGTGTTTGGCTTTTTTGATGGTTAGCACCGTCAAGTTTCGGAGTTTCAAAGATCTCAAGTTCAAGGATGGTAACCATTTCAACTACTTGGTGTGGGCGATTTTGGGATTGATGATGGTGATAGCCTGGCCACAACTTATGCTGTTTGTCGTGGCGGGAGGCTATGCCCTTTCTGGGCCTTTGGCGAATCTGGGTAGTCTCGTCGCAAAGATGCTAGGCCGGCGTGGGCCGGCGACGATGTCGGATGCCACGCCTTCAGAAAGGGGCGAATAGATCTTCTCTCTCGGCCTTGCCCCTGATAGCAGGTCGAGTCTTTTGTGATTGGATGACACGGCAGAGCCTTGCCCCTGTAGATCGCATTGCGTGGGCGAGGCAGAGCTTCTGAGAAGAGCCTTCGTCCCATGCGGGAGGAAGGCTCTTTTGTTCAGAGCTCGGGTAGCTTACGGAGGCCACGCATGACACGCATGATTAAAATATTCGATACGACGCTGAGGGATGGTGAACAATCTCCAGGCGCCAGCATGAACGTCGAAGAGAAAGTGATGGTTGCGAAGCAGTTGGGACGACTCGGCGTCGATATTATCGAGGCGGGATTTGCTTACAGCTCTCCAGGTGACTTCGAGGCGATTCGACGAATTGCGCAGGAGGTGGAAGGTCCGACCATTTGCAGTTTAGCCCGTGCACGTCCGGAAGACATTACGCGTGCCTGGGAAGCATTGAAAGGGGCGCCGAGGATTCGTATCCACACCTTCTTATCGACGTCGGACATCCACCTGACCCACCAGTTTCGCATGACGCGGGAACAGGCACTGAACCGGGCAGTTGAAATGGTGCAGATGGCTCGAGGGTACGTCGAAGATGTCGAGTTCTCGCCGATGGACGCGAGCCGTTCTGATCCCACCTATCTCTACGAAGTGATTGAGGCAGTGATTGCGGCAGGGGCTGGGACGGTCAATATTCCCGATACGGTTGGGTATGCGGTCCCGCATGAATTTGGTCTGTTGATCAGAGGCATTCGGGAAAAGGTTAAGAACAGTGCCAATGCGGTCATTTCTGTTCATTGCCACAATGATTTGGGTTTGGCGGTGTCCAACTCCCTGGCGGCGGTGTTAGAAGGGGCCGGCCAGGTGGAGTGCACGATTAATGGGATCGGGGAGCGCGCCGGCAATACCGCGTTGGAAGAGGTTGCCATGGGGTTGCGAACCCGGCGTGACTTCTATCAGGCCGATACCAATATTCGAACGGAAGAAATCTCCAAGACGAGCCGGTTGGTCAGCAAGATTACGGGAATGGTCGTGCAACCGAATAAAGCGATCGTCGGCGCCAATGCCTTTGCGCATGCATCAGGCATCCACCAGGATGGGCTGCTCAAGGATAGGAGCACCTATGAGATTATGCGACCGGAATCGATTGGGTTGGTCCAGAGTAAGCTCGTGATGGGCAAGTTGTCGGGGCGCCATGCGTTCCGTCAGCGTTTGGAGGAGTTGGGCTATACGTTGACCGACGAGGAAGTGAATAAGGCGTTCGAGCGGTTCAAGCGACTGGCGGATACGAAGAAAGAGATGTACGAGGAAGACCTGGAGGTCATTCTGTCCGAAGAAGTGACTCGGATTCCCGAGCGAGTTGTGCTGACGTCGCTTCAGATCGAGAGCGGGACCAACAAGGTGCCGACAGCGAGCGTGGCATTGGAGATCGACGGGAAGCCCGTGAGCCAAACGGGAACGGGCGATGGGCCGGTGGATGCGGCGTATCGGACGATCGCAGCCATGACCCAGACGAAAAGCCGATTGCTCAGCTATGTCGTCAAGGCCATCACGGGTGGGACGGATGCGCAGGGAGAAGTGTCGGTGCGGTTGGAAGAAGAGGGAAAGACGGTGACCGGCCATGGAGCGGATACGGATATCATTGTGGCGTCCGCTCGAGCCTATTTGAATGCTTTGAACAAGCTGGCGTTTTGGACGTCCAAGTCTAAAGACGCTGTGCAAAAAATCGGGATTGTGTGAAAATGTCAAGAGGACTCCTGAGAGGTCTGAAAAGATGCGCGATGCGTCGTGATATGAGCCAAGGCACATATCGTGAGTGAGGTGTTGATTCGCCGTCTAGAATCAGAGCCAGAATTCCTTGCTGGAGATCACACCCTGCTGAAGGAATTGCTGCATCCTGCCAAGTCCTGGGTGAAGCTAGGCTATAGTTTGGCCCATGCTCGTGTGCGACCTGAAGCCAGATCCAAGCGTCACAGGTTGGGGTCGTCGGAAGTCTACGACTTCCTGGCCTGGACAGGTGTCCTTATGGTGGATGAGAAGGTGATTGACGTGGAGCGAGGCACCGTGGTGTATGTGCCTCCACACGCAGTGCAGTCGTTGGAGAATACCGGGACAATCGATATTGAGTTTCTTTGCCTGGTCGATCCGGCGTGGCGGAGTGAGGATGAAGAAGTCCTGGAGTTGTGACAGAGATAGTGCTGAGGCTCTATGCCTTGAGCCGCCAGTGGACATGGACGTGGAGCAGGAGGGATTCGATTGAACGCAAAGATTGCAGTATTGGCGGGCGATGGAATTGGACAGGAAATTGTGCCGGAGGCGGTGAAGGTCCTCCAAGCCGTGGGGGAGCGATTCGGTCACCGGTTTGAGTTTAGCTATGCGGATATGGGTGGCTGCGCGATCGATAAGTACGGCGTGCCACTACCAGATGCCACATTGAAGATGGCGCAGGAAAGCGATGCCGTGCTGTTGGGTGCCGTCGGTGGACCCAAGTGGGAGGGGCTTGAGTACAGCATTCGGCCTGAGCGGGCGCTGTTGGGCATTCGTGAAGCGCTCGGGCTCTTTGCCAATCTTCGTCCGGCAAAACTGTACCCGATGCTGGTGGATGCCTCGACGCTGAAGCGGGAGGTGATTGAGGGCATCGATATCCTGGTCGTCCGTGAGCTCATCGGCGGGATCTATTTTGGCAAGCCCAAGGGTATCGAAAAAACGGCTACCGGTGAGCGGGGTTTCAATACGGAAGTGTATACCACCGAGGAAATTCTCCGGATTGCCAAGATGGCCTTTGAGGCGGCGCGGAAACGACGTCGGAAACTTCTGTCGGTGGACAAGGCCAACGTGCTGGAGTCGTCGGAACTCTGGCGTCGCGTCGTCAGTCTGGTGCATCGCGAGTATCCCGACGTGGAGCTGAGCCATATGTATGTGGACAATTGCGCGATGCAACTGATCCGTAACCCCAAGCAGTTCGATGTGATCGTGACGACCAATATGTTTGGGGACATTCTCAGCGACGAAGCGGCGATGTTGACGGGATCCATTGGGATGTTGCCCTCAGCCAGCTTGGGCGCCAAGGTGGGACTCTATGAACCGATCCATGGGAGTGCGCCGGATATTGCCGGGAAGAACGTGGCAAATCCCATTGCCACGATTGCCTCAGTCGCCATGATGCTGTCCTTCTCCTTTCAGCTTGATCAAGAAGCGCAGGTGATCGAAGCCGCGATCATGAAGACGTTAGAGCAGGGCTATCGAACAAAGGATATTTTTAGTGCTGGCATGCAGTCGGTAGGGACGAAAGAAATGGGTGCGGCGATTCTTTCCAACGTCCGGTATGTGTAAATCATCATGACGCAGGCTCGTCAAACAGACCAACTGTCGCAGGGGACTCACGTGTCGGGAAATGTGTGGACGGTTGCAGGGGACGGTGAGCCAGGATTTTACGGCGATGGGGGGGCTGCGGTTCAGGCACGATTGAATGAGCCGAAGTGCGTCACGTTCTCGAATGGACGGCTGTATGTGGCCGACTCCGAGAACCATGTGATTCGGCAGATAGATCTGCAGACAGGCGTCGTTACTACCATTGCCGGCAGTCCGGATGACCAACCTGCTGGAGCAGCCGTAGGTATGCTGGATCCAGAGACATCTGTTGAACCCGATGATCCTTTCGCCGATCATGCCAATCAGGTGGAAAGTAAGTACACACAATTGCGTGACCTAAGCGGCACGGTGCGGTTTGTCGCGGGCGAGTCGCGCAATCCACAGCGTTTCGGTGGGGATGGAGGGCCAGCGACGGCAGCCAAGCTGAATTTCCCCACAGCAGTTGCGGTGGATGACGCAGGCAATCTCTATATTGCCGATACGCTGAATCATCGAATTCGTTTCGTGAACCGGGTTACGGGTATCATCAGCGCGATTGCCGGGACCGGGCATCGCCGCTATGCTGGCGATGGCGGGCCAGCCGTCGCGGCTTCTTTATACGAGCCGTCAGCCTTGGTTCTTGATGGACGTGGTAATTTGTATGTCGCCGATCAGGGAAATCATCGTGTGCGGCGAATCAACCTTACTACGGGAGTCATCGAGACCGTGGCCGGGACCGGCGAGTCGGGGTACAACGGAGATGGCGTGGTTGGGAGTGAGGCCTCTCTGGCTGGGCCGAGCGGATTGGCGTGTGGCCTTGATGGGGTATTGTACATTGCCGACACGTTCAACGGGCGGATTCGAGGCCTGGATGTCGGCACAGGAATGATCTCAACTGTGGCGGGCGATGGAGGGGAGTATCGGTATCAAGGCCCTGCGGATGAATCCAGCTCAAGTGTGTCTCGGCCGTCAGGCATTGCGGTGGATCGTCGCGGCGGGATCTTAGTGACCGATTCTGACAGCCATTTGATTCGGCGTTGGGATCCGGCCACTGGACTGGTCAGTCGCGTCGCGGGCATCGGGACAGGAGGGTATAACGGAGATGGGCAGACTCTGTTGGGCACCAGTTTGAATTATCCCTTTGCTGTGACGGTGGATGATCAGAATCGCCTCTACATTGCAGACACGTTCAATCACCGTATTCGTGGTGCTGCATTGCCGGCAGGTCTTGGAGTGACCAAGGGTTGTAAGAAAGGATCAGGAGGATGCTGAAGAAGAAAGAGGCCTACCACGTCGCAGTGGTCGGCGCGACGGGTGCCGTGGGGAAAGAGATGATGGAGGTGCTGGAAGAACGTGCGTTTCCAGTGGCAACCTTACATCCCCTGGCCTCATCCCGATCTGCTGGCGAGACGGTGACCTTTCAGGGGACCGACTATACGGTGGAGCTGCTCACGAAAGACTCGTTCTCCGGGATCGATATTGTGCTCTTTTCTGCAGGCACCGATGTGAGCAAAGAGTATGGCCCCCTTGCGGTGAAGGCGGGAGCGGTGGTGATCGACAACAGTGCGGCGTGGCGGATGGATCCGGCTGTGCCCCTCGTGGTTCCTGAAGTGAATCCCCAGGATCTTGCACAGCATCAGGGGCTGATCGCGAATCCCAATTGTTCGACCATTCAGATGGTGGTGGCGCTCAAGCCCTTGCACGATGCCGCACGCATCAAACGCATTGTCGTGACCACTTTTCAGGCCGTGTCTGGAACGGGTAAGGAGGCGATGGAGGAGTTGATCGACGAGTGTAAGTCGTTGTTGAATTTTCAAGAGCCGACGCCGAAGGTCTACCCCTACCAGATTGCGTTTAATTGTTTGCCCCACATCGATGACTTTTTGCCGAGCGGGTATACGAAGGAAGAAATGAAAATGGTCCATGAGACGCGGAAGATCATGGGCGACCAATCGATTCAAATCACGGCGACCACGGTGCGGGTCCCGGTGTATGTGGGGCATTCCGAGTCCATTAATATCGAAACCGAGAGTAAGCTGAGTGCCAATGAAGCCCGGGCGTTGCTGTCGACGGCACCTGGCGTCTTGGTCTATGACGACCCGGCCCATAAGATTTACCCCATGCCGCTTGATGTGGCGGGGAAAGACGAGGTGTATGTGGGGCGGATTCGTGAGGATGAATCGGTTGCCTCTGGCTTGAACTTATGGGTGGTGGCGGATAACCTGAGAAAAGGGGCTGCGCTCAATGCGGTGCAAATTGCAGAGCTCCTGATTCGATAGGTAGGGAATGGAACTCGGAGTCGTCGGCAAAGGGTTGCTAGTCGTAGGAGGCCTACTGGTCTGTCTCGGCGGTCTTCTCGTCTTAGCCGAGAAATTTGGCCTAGAGGGTGGGGTGTTGAGTTGGTTTGGGAATTTGCCTGGCGACTTTTCCATTAAGCGTAACCAGTTTGGGTTGTATCTTCCCTTGGCGAGCAGTCTGGTGGTGAGTGTTGTGGTGAGTCTCATCCTGTTTTTGGTGTCCTCCTTTTTCCGACGATGATTATTCAACGATTTATTCAGGTGCTCTGTGCCGGTCTCCTTTGGCTGCCTGTGGCGGTTTGTGCAGAGCCGGCGGAATTTATTCGAGTCCTGCTGTCGCAAGACCTTGAGAGCCTTCAAGTATCAGCCGACCACCAGATCATAGTCCGAGTCCCTGGACAAGGGACAGGGAGAACCCAAGAACCCTTGTCAGTCTCCGCAGCCAACGGGGTGGTCGTATTCAAAGGGCAAGGCACGGGAGCCAGCCGTGTGGTACTTGAACCTTCCGGTGGGGATCTGCGGTTCTCAGTTGGAAGGGGGGGGAATGGTACCAGTGCGGAGGTTCTTGGCTTTGGCGGAGGAGGGATTCCCGGCGGTCTTGAGATTACTGCGACCGGCAGCAAGCTCATGGTTGTGAATGTGGTAGATCTCGAAACCTATGTCACTGGCGTGGTTCCTTCTGAGATGAACGCGGGTTGGCATGGGGAGGCGCTGAAGGCGCAAGCTGTAGCGGCGAGAACGTATGTGCTGTACCAAAAACAGGCCAATCGAGGGCGAGCCTATGACGTCCAGGCCGATACGAGAGATCAAGTCTATCGTGGCCGTCGAGGAGTGGACGGGCGAGTCCTGAAAGCGGTGGCGGACACCAAGGGATTGATTCTGACTTACGACCGTGCTCCGATTTACGCGGCGTTTTCGTCTACTGCGGCGGGACCCACCGAAGATGCGTTGAATGTGTGGAATAAGGATCTCCCCTATCTCAAGGGTGTGGAATGCCCCTTCGATGTCAATGCGCCGTCGTATCAGTGGCGTGTGGCGTTTACGGTCGAAGTGTTGGAGGAGAAGCTGCGAAAAGCCGGGTATGCGATTGGACCAGTCGCCACCTTCTCGCCGTTCGCCTATAGTCGTGCCGGGCGGGTGCAGAAGATTAGGGTGCTGCATGCGCAGGGAGAACTGATCTTACGCGGGGAAGATCTCCGCCGTGTCATGGGCTACTCGGTGATCCCCAGTGCGCAGTTCGACTTGGAATCGATGGATCGGGAAATCGTCCTGGTCGGGCGAGGCTCCGGTCACGCAGTCGGTTTGTGCCAATGGGGGACCAAAGAATTGGCCGAAAAAGGGTATCCGTTCTCCACCATCCTGCTGTACTACTTTCCTGGCACCGAGATCAGTGATCTGCGTCATCTTCCCGGATTGTTTTAACGGCCCTCATGCAGCTTTCAGAATTCGATTTCCCCTTTGATCATCGTCTCATTGCCGATCATCCGGTCGAGCCAAGGGATCAGGCGAAGCTCCTCGTCATAGCAAGGGCTCGATCCTCTTTTCAACCTTATCGGGTGGCGGACTTGCCGGACCTTCTCGCGCCTGGGGATTTGCTGGTAGTGAACGATACTCGTGTTCGCGCGGCCAAATTGACGGGGCGCAAGTGTCCGTCTGGCGGGCGTATCGACTGTCTGTTACTGGCGCCACAAGGTCAAGATGAATGGCAGGTGTTACTAAAGGGGAAGGTTGAGCCAGGGCAACGGATTGAATTCGATCCACGGGTCTCGGCGACGGTGATTGGTCGTCATGATACGATGGCCATTTTACGTTTCTCGCATCCATTTCCGAGCTTCAAGGTCGTGTTTGATGAACTTGGGGCGATGCCGCTTCCGCCCTACATCAAGCGAGAGCCTGTCGAAGCTGATCGAGCATGGTATCAAACGGTGTTCGCCAAGGTGGAGGGTGCCGTTGCCGCTCCCACGGCCGGTCTTCACTTTACTGCAGCGGTGCTCGATCGATTGAGGGAGCGTGGTATTGGCATTGGCTCAGTCACACTTCATGTGGGTCCTGCGACCTTTCAACCCGTTCGGGTGGATAACGTTCAGGAACATCACATGGGAGAGGAATGGCGGGCGGTGCCGGAAGAAACCGTTCGTTTAGTTGAAGAGACCAAAGCACGAGGGGGGCGTGTGGTGGCGGTAGGGACGACGGTTGTGCGGACACTTGAAAGTGTGATGCAGGAGTATGGACGGTTGGTGGCGGTCAGTGGTGAGACGCGGCTCTTTATTCGCCCTGGCTTTCAGTTCCAGTGCATCGATGGGATGTTGACCAATTTTCACTTGCCTCGGACGACCCTCTTGATGCTCGTGTCGGCGTTTGCCGGGATCGATACGCTCAAGGAAGCCTATCGCATTGCCGTGGCCGAGCAATACCGTTGTTATAGCTACGGCGATGCGATGCTCATCCTCTAGTGTAGTGATTCATGCTGTTCTTGTCTTATCCAGGGCGATCCTGGCCCGATTCACTTTC
>CXWL01079614.1_pt1 | contig 82347 bp, 74 predicted proteins | sample 590931 | NCBI WGS metagenome assembly CXWL01 (sample SAMEA3498368, study PRJEB10139) | groundwater metagenome | biome: water well; material: biofilm material | place: Germany | collected 2015-04-27
CGAGGACCGGGCTGCGCTGCAACTTGGCCAGCAGGTCGGTACCGATGTTGCCGGGCCCGATCACGGCGCATTTGATTTTTTTCATGGTTTTCCTTATTCGACAAAGTTGATGGAACAGCCGCCGAGGCCGTGGATCCGTAGCGAGAAGGCGTCGCCGGCATGCACCGGCACCAGCGCGGCGAGCGAGCCGGACAAAATCATTTCGCCGCCGCGGAATGGAATGCCGAAGCGGCCGAGGGTATTTGCCAGCCACGCGACCGCGGTGGCTGGATGGCCCTGCACGGCCGCGCCGAGCCCGCTGCAGGCGAGCTCGCTGTTGCGGTACAGGTCCATGCGCACCGCCGCCAGGTCAAGCGCGCGCGGTGCGCTGCGCTTGGTGCCGACCACGAACACGCCGCACGAGGCGTTGTCGGCGACCGTGTCCTGGATGCGAATTTCCCAGTCGCGCACGCGCGAATCGACGATTTCGAAGCACGGCGCGACCCAGTCGGTGGCCTCGAGCACGTCGTCGGCGGTGATCGCCGTGCCGTGCAGGTCGTGCTTGAGCATGAAGGCGATTTCGCCTTCGGCGCGCGGCTGGATCAGGCCGGCGTCGGCGAGGCTGACGGTGGCGCCGTCCACATACTGCATGGTATCGGTGAGAAAGCCGAAGTCGGGCTGGTGCACGTTCAGCATTTTCTGCACCGGCGCCGAGGTCACGCCGATCTTCTTGCCGATCACGCGCTCGCCGGCCGCCTCGCGACGGCGCAGCGTGTGCAGCGAGATGCGGTAGGCGTCGTCGACAGTAATGCCGGCATGGCGCGCGCTCAATGGCGCGACGGTGGCGCCGCTGCGCCAGGCATGGAACAGTTCGTCGCCGAGCGCGGCCACCAGGTCGTCCTGCATCGGGCTACCCATGGTGGAGGAAGTCGATGCACATGCGGTTGAACATGGCGCGGTGCTCGACCTGCACCCAGTGGCCGCAGCGGTTGACCAGGATGGTGCGGATATAGCGGCAATGCGCCATCAGCTTGTCGGCGCCGCTGGCCGGGTTGAACTGGTCGTCGATGCCCCAGAACGCCAGCACCGGGCAGCGCAATTCGGCCAGCCGCTCGGTCATGTCGGGCACTTTCAGGATCGAACGCGCGGCCTGGGTCTGGGTGGCGGCGATCGGCGCGCGCTCGGCCAGGATGGCGTCGGTCAGCAGCGACGGGTCGAACAGCTGCATGGTCATCACGGCGCGCATGGCGTCGACGCCGGTCAGGCCGGATTTGTACACGGCGAACATGTTGGCCACGCCCGGCATCGCCAGGTAGGTGTCGAGCGCTTCGACGCCGCCCGGGGCCATCAGGATCAGCCGGCTGACGTCGTCGGGGTAGGCCAGCGCGTAGCCGAGCGCGATGGCGCCGCCCAGCGAATTGCCGAGCAGGGTCACTTGCGTCAGGCCGAGTGCGTCGACCAGGCCCTTGACGCCGGCGATGAAGAAGTCGAGGTCGTACTGCGCGACGTCGGGCTTGGTGGACAGGCCGTAGCCGAGCAGGTCGGGCACGATGCTGCGATAGCCAGCCTCGACGAACTCCGGGTAGTTGCCCTTGAAGTTGCTGTAGCCGCTGGCGCCGGCGCCGGCGCCGTGCAGGAAAATCACCGGCGCGCCGCTGCCACTGTCATGGTAGTGGATCTGTTGGCCGTTGCCGAGGTCGGCAAAGTGCCCGACCGGGATGGGGGACTGCTGTTCCATGGTTTCCTTGTGGTGAATGACAAATTGAAGCGGATTAAGCCCACAAGTTGGGCAGGCCCGGGTCGCTGGCGCCGACCAGCGTCTTGAGCAGCTGGCGCAGCGCGGTCCCTTGCAGCGCGCCGATGCGCCCGACGAGGTCGGCTTCGACCGCCTTGGCGGCAGCGAGGATGTGCAAGATGGTGTCGCTGCCGGCCGCGCTCAGGCTATAGCCGTCGCCGTCGCGGCGCAGCAGGCCGCGTGCGCAGGCCGCCGCCAGCACCGCTTCGCTGGTCTCGAAGCCGGTGTCGGCCATGTGGGCGGCAATCTCGCCGAGTACCAGCGGCTGGCGCACGCTGAGCAGCGAGAGCAGGAAGAATTCGGCGTCGCTGATGCGCTTCTCCGCCAGCACCGGGCGGAAGCGCGCCATGAACTGGTAGTGGGCGCGCCCCAGCAGGTAGCCGAGCATGTCTTCGGAGAATGCGCCCACCTGCGGTGTCGCGGTGGCCCTGAGCGGCTCGCCCTTGTGGGCGGCGACGGCGTAGGCGCCGGAGACGTACAGCAGCGGCGCCAGTTCGTCACGGTCGTAGGCGATCACTTCGCCGACGAAGATGATATGGTCGCCGCCTTCGTACTGGAACACCGAGCGGCACTGGAAGCGCGCGCTGCAGCCTTGCAGCAGCGGCGTGCCGGTGGCGCAGGGGTCGAGCTCCAGGCCGGCGAACTTGTCCTCGCCGGCGCGCGCGAAGCGGTTCGACAGCGCGTCCTGGTCGCTGGCCAGAACGTGCACGTTCCAGAACGGCGCGGCGGCAAACGCCGGCAGGCTGCGCGCGCTCTTGGCCAGGCTCCACAGCACCATCGGCGGATCGAGCGAGACCGAATTGAAGCTGTTGGCGGTCATGCCGACCGCGACGCCATCGTCGCCCTTGGTGGTGACGATGGTGACGCCGGTGGCGAACATGCTTAGCGCCTTGCGAAAGTCGCGCGGGTCGAATGCGCTCGAAGTGTCCACGGTTGCTCCCTTGTCTGATGTACAGGGTTAGCTTGCGGCAGTTGCGCGCGGGCGGAATCCTCCACATGGACTAGTCAGGCGCGCCGCGTTAGTCCGCTCAGACGATGAGGCGCGGCGGCGGCGGTGGGAACATGCTTCCATGCCCCGCGCCTGGCGGGCGTACCAACTACCGACAACGAGGAGTGAGATGAGCAGGCCGAACGAAACCTATATGACGCTCGATGCGATCAGGCTGATCAACAGTGCACGGGCAATGGTGCCGGCGCTGGCGGCGCGCGCCGCCGAGGCCGAGCGCGCCGGCAAGGTGCCGGTGGAGACCATCCGCGAGCTGCAGGAAGCGGGACTGTTCCGGGTGCTGCAGCCGCGCCGCTGGGGCGGCTACGAGCTCGATCCGCGCGTGTTCTACCAGATCCAGATGACGCTGGCCGAGGGCTGCATGTCGACCGCCTGGATCTATGGCGTGATCGGGGTTCACAACTGGCAACTTCCCTTGTTCCCGGAACAGGCGCAGCAGGACGTCTGGGCGGACCAGTCCGGCACCTTGATCGCCTCGACCTATATGCCAACCGGCAAGGCCGAGCCGGTCGAGGGCGGCTACCGCTTCTCCGGCCGCTGGTCGTTCTCCAGCGGGGTCGAGCATTGCCAGTGGATCTTCCTCGGCGGCTTGCTGCCCAAGCAGGACGGCTCCGGCGGACTCGAACACACCACCTTCCTGCTGCCCGCCGCCGACTTCACGGTCGTCCATAACTGGGACGTGCTGGGCCTGCGCGCCACCGGCAGCCACGACATCGTCGTCGACGACGTGTTCGTGCCGGCCCACCGCACCCAGCGCACCAACGATCACAGCGATGGCGGCTGCCCGGGACGCGCGCACAATCCGGCGCCGCTGTACCGCATTCCGTTCACCCAGGTGTTCCAGCGCGCCGTGTCGGGCGCCTGCATCGGCGCGCTACAGGGCGCCATCGACGATTTCCGCCGGCGCGCCGCCGCGCACGTCGGCAAGCATGGCGGCAAGACCGCGGAAGACCCGAACGCGCAAAGCGCGGTGTCGGAAGCGATGATGACGGTCGACGCCCTCAAGCTGGTCCTGATGCGCAACGTCGCCCGCGTGGTCGAGTGCGCGGTCACCGGCGAGCGGATGGCGGTCGAAGATCGCCTGCTGCAGCGCGCCCAGTCGGCCCAGGTGCCGAAAGTGTGCGCCGAGCGGGTCGATGCCTTGATGCGCGCCAGCGCCGCATCCGGCATGTACAAGACCAACCCGGTGGAACGCACGCTGCGCGACATCTACCAGTCGCGCGGCCACATCGCCAACAACACCGACGCCTACGCGCGTGCGCACGGCGCCGTGATGCTCGGCATGCCGAACGCCGATCCTTTCGTGTAAGCGCGGGGTAGCGGGTAAGAAAAGGCCGGTTGTGCAATGCGCAACCGGCCTTTTCCCTTAGAACGTGGTCTTCAGCGTGGCGCCGAAGGTGCGCGGCGGCGCGTAGTAGGCCTGGCGCAGGTTGCCGAAGCCGGGGCCAAAATCGATGTAGTTGGCCACATGCTGCTTGTCGAGCGCATTGCGCGCCCAGAAGGCGATTTCATGGCGCGTNNCTGTTGCCGGCCACCGCGGAGGCCGGATCGGTCTGTACCAGCTGGTAGGGATAGCTGTAGTGCGAGGCGGCGTACACGTAGTCGGCCAGCGCGCGCCAGGTGCCGTAGGCGTTGCGGCTGAGCGTGGCGTCGGCCAGCAGGTTCAGGCTGTGCTTCGGCGCGTGCACCATGGCGCGGTTGTCGGCGACGTTGACGCCGCGGTCGATGAATTCATCGTAATGCGCGCTGAGGAAGCCATAACTGGCCTGCAGGCGCAGGTCCTGCGTCGGGCGCGTGCCGAATTCGAGTTCCAGTCCGCGCGTGGTGGCCCTGCCGGCGTTGCGGATGTTCGACGCCGCCGCACCCTGGGCGGTGAAGATCGACTCCTGCAGGTCGGTGGTGCGGTTGTTGAACAGCGCCAGGTTGAGCGTGGTGCCGCCGGCCAGAGTGGTCTTCAGGCCGGCTTCGACCGACTTCAGCTTTTCGGGACGGAACGGGGTCACGGTTTCGGCGACGTCGCTCGCTTCGCCGTTGAAGCCGCCGCTCTTGAAGCCTTCGGCGTACTTGGCGTAGACGTTGACGCGCGGGTTGACCTTGTAGCCGACGCTGAGTAATGGCGTGGTGGCACGGAAGGTCGCCGCGCCGGCGGTTCCGGCCGGTACCGAGACGCCAGGGCCGGCCAGCAAACGGGAGATGGTTTTTTCTTCGCCGGTGTAGCGCAGGCCGGCGCTGAGCCTGACCTGCTCGTTGAGCTGGTAGTCCAGTTGCGCGTACGCCGACTTCGCATCGGTGGTGAACCCGTAGCGCGAATCGTAATTGGCGGCGCCGAAGAAGAATGACTGCGGATTGACAGTGTAGCCATTGTCGCGGAAGGCGTACAGCCCCATCACGTAGAACCAGGCGCCGCGCTGGCCGGTCAGTTGCAGTTCGGCCGAGCGTTGCCGGTAGGTCGAGTGGCGCTCCGCCTGCGCCAGCGCGATCGGCGAGCCATCGAGGTCCAGGCCGTCGTCCCAGCGCAGCGCGCGGGTGGCGACGGTGGCCTTCAGGGTGTTGCTGGCGTCGAGCTTCCAGTCGGCGCTCAGTGCGTGGCCGTCACTGTCCATCTTTTCCAGCGACGGCGCGTCGACGCTGGCGGTCTGCGTGCGGCCCTGTGTGACGACGATGCCGGGGATCGGCAGGTCGGAATGCACCACCTGCGAGAAGCTGCCGTTCTGGTTGGCGCGGCTGGCGTCATACCGGTAGCTGAACTGGACGTCCTCGCTCGCATCGGCGTCGATCGCCACGCGGGCGGACTGGCCGTTGCGGTTGTTCAGCTCCGGCACCGAGCTGCCCGCCGTGGTGGTGACCCAGCCGTCGCGCCGCTCCGCGCGCACGCCCAGCGTGGCCTTGAAGATGCCCACGCGCGGCAGGTCGAGCGTGGCCTTGCCGACCCGCGCGCGATAGTTGCCCACTTCGAGCGTGGCCGATCCGCCCAGTTCGCCGGATGGCTTGCGGGTGATGAAGTTGATCGCGCCGGCCATCGTGTTGCGGCCGTACAGCGTGCCTTGCGGGCCGCGCAGCACCTCGACCCGTTCGAGGTCGACCAGGTCCATCACCGCGCCTTGCACCTTGCCCGAATAGACACCATCGACATACATGCCCACCGTCGGCTCCCAGTACAGCGCGGGATTGATGGTGACCGAGCCGCGGATCGAAATCTGCGCCGCCGTCGAATTGCCGGGCGTGTGAGTGACGGCCAGGTTGGGGGCGATCGAGCCGAGGTCGGCGACGTTGTTCAGGCCGCGCATCTCGAGTTCGCGGGCGCTAAGCGCGGTGGCGGCGATCGGCACGTCCTGCAGTTTTTCCTTGCGCTTCTGGGCGGTGACGACCACCACCTGCGGCGCGTCGTCGGGCGCTGCGGGCGGCGGGACCTGGGCCAGCGCGGGCGCGGCGAACGCGGCGCCGAGCAGCTGCGCCAGCAGGGATAGTCGGTACGGAGCGTGGATGGTTGGATGCATGGTGTCCCTTATGATTTTTTGGAGGAAGTGCAGCGCCCCGAAGCGAACAGAGCGTGCCTTGCTGATCATAAGGATTGTTGAAGATACTCCATCGTCCATGCGGACTAGCGGTGCGGTGGCGCCCCCGAGTGGGGGCGCTGCAGGTCAGAGCTGGGCGCGGCGCTGTGCCCACGGCCGCTCGCGCTCAAGCTGCGCGGCGAGGCGGAACAGCAGCCCTTCGGCGCCGATGCGGGCGGTAAACATCATGCCGATCGGCAGGCCGGACTCGCTCCAGCCGAGCGGCACCGACATCGATGGCTGGCCGCCCACGTTGGCCGGGATGGTGAAGGCGGCGCTGCCCATCGCGGCGCGGGCGTACGCTTCGAACGGCTGGTCGAGCGACAGCGCGCCAAGCAGCGGCGTGACGGTGGCGGTCACCGGCGACAGGATCACATCGTACTTGCTGAGCATGCTTTCCATGCTCATGGTGATGCTTTCGAAGCCCTGGCGCGCGCGGTACAGGCCCTCGCCGGTGATGTTGGCGCTGGTGCGCAAGAGGTGTTGCGTGACCTGTTCCAGTTCATCGGTGGCGAGCGCGCGGCCGAGCTGCTGTTCGCGGTCGCGCACGGTGGCCAGCAAGCCCGCACCGACCACGGCGCCGTGCGAGCCGAACAGCTGGCGCACGTCGAGCCCAAGGCGCTCGGCGTCGACATGGTGGCCGAGCGAGAGCAGCAGGCGCACGGTGTCGTCGAGCGTGCGGCGGATATCCGGGTCGAGCGGGCTGCCGGTCAGCGCATCGGCGACCAGCGCGATGCGAAACTTGCCGGGCGCCAGCTTGAGCTCGGCGACAAACGGCCGCTCGAGCGGCGCGCACCAGTACGGGCTGCCCGCTTCGTGGCCCTGGCCGACGTCGAGCAGCAAGGCCGAGTCGCGCACGCTGCGCGAGACCACGTGGGCGACGCTGGCGCCGAACCAGCCTTCGTAGCGCAGCGGCCCGGACGGCGTGCGATAGCGGCTCGGCTTCAGGCCGAACACGCCGCAATACGAGGACGGGATGCGGATCGAGCCGCCGCCGTCGGTGGCGTGGGCGGCCGGGATGATGCCGGCCGCCACCGCCGCGGCAGCGCCACCGGACGAGCCGCCGGCGCTGTGCGCCAGGTTCCACGGGTTGCGGGTCTGGCCCCACTGGCGCGATTCGGTGGTGGTGGTCAGGCCGAATTCGGGCGCGGCGGTCTTGCCGAACACGAGCGAACCGGCCGCTTCGTAGCGCTCGACCAGCGTGCTGCTGCGCGCGGCCGGCGGGGCGTCGCGGAACAGCCGGCTGCCGTTGGTGGTGACGGTGCCGGCCAGGTGGGTCTGCAGGTCCTTGATCAGCATCGGCACGCCGGCCAGCGCGCCGCTGCGGCCGGCGCCGCCCGCCAGCAGCGCGCGCACGCGCTCGTCGTGGCGCATCACCACCGCATTGACGCGCGGGTTGACCGCATCGCAACGCGCCATCGCCGCCGCCATCAGCTCGGCGCCGCTGAGCTGGCGGCGCCGCACCGCCTCGGCCATCGCGGTGGCATCCAGCGCCAGGTAGTCGGCGCCGCCGATGACGCCGGCGGGGGCCGCCTGCGCCATGCGCGCGAACGGCCCGAGCAGGGCGGCGCCGGCAGCCAAGGTGCCGCCGGCGAGCAGGCGGCGGCGTCCGCTGTCGGGCGCGTCGGATGGGATGGGCTTGGTCATGTGTTGGTTTCCTGTGATTAAAGATGGTCAAGGCAATGGGGCAGCGGCAGCCTGTTACCGCGATGGTTGCAGGGCACGCGCCGGCGGTCATCGTCCTGACGGACTATTGTACCGGCCGCTTAGTCCGGATAGACGATGTAGGCGGCGGGCGTAAATGGGAAATTCAATTCCCGATCCCGGGGCGCGGAACTATAAAAGGAAGAAATCATGGGACGAGTTCAGGATAAAGTGGTACTGGTGACCGGCGGCGCCAGCGGGGTAGGGCGCGAAGACGTGCTGCTGCTCGCGCGCGAAGGCGCGCGCGTGGTCCTGACCGATGTGAACCAGGAAGCCGGCCAGGCGCTGGCGGACGAGATCGGCGAACAGGCGCTGTTCCTGCGCCACGACGTCGCCAGCGAGGACGACTGGCGCAGCGTGCTCGATACGGTGCAGCAGCGCTTCGGCCGGCTCGATGTGCTGGTCAACAATGCCGCCATCCTGGTGCCCGGCTCGATCGAGGACGCCACGCTCGAACAATGGCGCAACGTCATGCGGGTGAACACCGATTCCTGCTTCCTCGGCTGCAAGTTTGGCGTGGCGGCGATGAAGCAGGCCGGCGGCTCCATCATCAACATGGCCTCGGTGTCCTCGTGGCTGCCGATCAATACCTATGCCGCCTACAGCGCGTCGAAGGCCGCCGTCGCTTCGCTGACGCGCACCGTCGCGCTGCATTGCCGCAAGAGCGGCTACCCGCTGCGGGTCAACTCGATCCATCCGGACGGCATCTACACACCGATGATGCAGGCCTCGGCCCCCGGCATCGATCCCAAGTACCTGTTGTTCAATTCCGAGACCAACCGCGGCGGGCGCGCCTGCATGCCCGACCAGGTCGCCGGCGTGGTGCTGTTCCTCGCTTCGGACGAATCGCGCTACGTCAGCGGCGCCGAGATCCGGGTCGATAACGCCATCCTGGGAATGGGATTATGAGCGGGATGCGCCGCTGCGGCGCTGCACTGACGCTACTGATGGGGAGTTTCCCGGCATTCGCGCACAACGGCGGCGATGCGCCCACCGCCCCACCCAGCACCGCATTCGCAGCGGCGCAGGGGGAAGTGATGCGCTCGTATCCGGCCCTGCTGCAGGCGATCACGCGCGGCGGCGGTTTCGGTACCGAATTCTCAAGGGCTATTGCGAACAGCATGTACAGCCGCACCGATGCGGCCGCGATTGCCGACGCAAGGGCGAAGCTGAAAATCGAGCCGCAAGGCCCGCGCACCTGGCTGTTGCGTTTTCCGTTTGTCAACGTGGCGGTGTTCGAAACCGATGAGGGCCTGGTGCTGGTCGATTCCGGCTATGCCCCAGCCGGACCGGCCTTGCGCGACGCCCTCAGGAAGCTGAGCGCCAAGCCGGTGCACACGATCATCCTGACCCACATGCATGCCGACCATGCCTGGGGTGCGTGGGCTTTGCTCCAGGCTGGCCCGGGCGGCACGCGGCCCCAGATTGTCACGACCGACCTGTACATGCAACAGCTCGACTACGACATGAAGTCGTTCGGCCTGATCGCGCGCAATAACCAGCAAAGCCTGCAGGATGTGCCCAGGAAGATGGACGATGCGATCCTGCCGACGCTGACCTTCCACGACCGCATCTCGCTGCCGATCGGCGGCGAAGCGTTCGTGCTGACCCATGCGCGCGGCGAAACCGAGGATCAGCTGTGGGTGTCGGTCCCATCGCGCAAGCTGGTCGTCAGCGCCGACTATTACCAGGATTTCCTGCCGAATGCAGGCAACGGCAAGCGCCGCCAGCGCTATCCCGATCAATGGGCCAGGGCGCTGCGCGACATGGCGGCGCTCAAGCCTGAACGGCTGCTGCCCATGCATGGCGCCGCCTTGTCGGACGCCGCCGATATCCGCGATCGCCTGCAGGCGCACGCGGACATCCTCGACAGCATAACGGCGCAGGTCATCGCCGGACTCAATGCCGGCCTGCGGCGCGACCAGGCAGTCGACCAGGTGAAGCTGGCGCCCGCACTGGCGCAGCGTGCCGACGCGCGCGAGGACTATGTGTCGGTCAAGGACGTCGCGCGCATGGTGGCCAAGCAGTATGGCGGCTGGTGGGACGACCTGCCGGCGCACTGGAACCCGGCGCCGGCGCTGGACGAAGCGCGCGAAGTCGCCGCGCTGGCCGGCGGCGCGCACAAGCTGGTGCAGCGCGCCAAGGCCGTACTGGCGGCGAATCCGGCGCTGGCGGCGCAGCTGGCCGATTGGGCCTGGCTGGCGGCGCCCGACGACGCCACAGTGCTCAGGGGCGCGCTCGACGTGTACGGCGGGCGCATCGGTCCTGGCACCACCACGCAGGAAGCGCTGGTCTATCGCGAGCACATGATTCGGCTGAAAATGCGACTCGCGGAGCTTGCAGGGAAATAGCGTTGCGCGGCTAGTCCATGTCGCCGCGCGCTTCGCGCGGCATGCCGAGGCCGCGCTCGGCGATGATGTTGAGCTGGATCTCGTTGGTCCCTGCATAAATCGTATCGGCCCGGCTGAACAGGAACAGGCCCTGCAGCCGGGTTCGGCGCGCATCGTCGGGCGCCACCAGGTTGCCGTCGGCGCCCAGCACGTCCATCGCCAGTTGGCCCAGCTCCCGGTGCCAGTTCGACCAATAATACTTGTAGACCAGCTCGACCTGGCCCGGCGCCCCGGACAGCATGCGCAGCGCGTTGTAGCGCATGGTGTGCAAGCCGGCGCGCGCCTGGCCGATGCGGCGCCGCAGCGCCGGCTCGCGCAGGGCACCGTTGGCGCGCGCGGCCTCGGCCACCAGTTCGAGCTCATGCCGGAAATGCATCTGCTGGCCCAGCGTCGACATGCCGCGCTCGGCGCCCAGCAGGTCCATCGCGATGCGCCAGCCATCGCCAGGCGCACCGACGACGTCGGCCGCGCTGGCGCGGGCGCCTTCGAAAAACACTTCGTTGAACTCGGCCGAGCCACTGATCTGGCGGATCGGCCGCACCGTGACGCCGGGCTGGTTCAACGGCACCAGCAGGAAGATCAGGCCGTGCCGGCCGCGCGAGCCCGGCTGGCAGCGCGCCAGCACGAAGATCCAGTCCGATTCGTGCGCCAGCGAGGTCCATACTTTCTGGCCGTGCACCAGCCAGTCGCCGCTCGCGTCCTGCACCGCCCGGGTCTGGACGTTGGCCAGGTCGGAACCGGCCTGCGGCTCCGAATAGCCCTGGCACCAGAAGGTGGTGCCGTTGCGGATGCCGGGCAGGAAACGCGCCTGCTGGTCGGCGCTGCCATGGGCGATCAGGGTGGGGCCGATCAGGCCTTCGCCGATGTGGCCCATCCTGCCGGGGCCGCCGGCGCGCGCGTACTCTTCGTGCACGACCAGCTGCTGCGCGGCCGACAGCGCGCGCCCGCCGGCGGCGCGCGGCCAGCCGACGCAGGTCCAGCCGCCGGCGGCCAGTTCGGCTTCCCATTGCTTGCGCTCGCGCGGGAAGGCGTCTTCATCGCCCGGTCCGCCGCGATGGCGCAGCGGCGCGTATTGGTCCTGCAGGTGAAGCTGCATCCACGCGGCGACTTCGGCCCGCAGGCCGGCATCCTCGCCGCCGCTGACCGGCGCTTGCGGCGGCGCCTCCAGCAGGGCGGCGCAGCCGGCGTTGTCGCCTAGCCAGCTGCGCGCGGCCTGGGCGCGCTTGAAATACAGCTGCGGATCGTACTCCCACGTGAAGCCGGCGCCGCCATGCAACTGGATCGCCTCCTGCGCGCAGAAGAACAGCGCCTGGTTGGCGGCGTCCTTGGCGCAGGCCGCTTCAAACGCAAGCGCGTTATCCGGCAGCGCCCGCAGCGCGCCGTACACGGCTGAGCGCGCCGCTTCCAGCATGACCAGCATCTGCGCGCAGCGGTGCTTGACGGCCTGGAACGAGGCGATCGGGCGGCCGAACTGGCGGCGCTGCTTGACGTAGTCCAGGGTCAGTTCGAGGCATTGCCAGGCGCTGCCGACCTGTTCCGCCGCCAGCGCCAGCATGGCCAGGTGCACGGTCTTGCGCAGTCCGGCGTCGAGGGCGGCCGGATCGTCCTGCGGGTCGATGCGGGCGCCGCAGGCCAGGTGCAGCTCCAGCCGCGCGATCGGGCGCGTCGCGTCCAGCGTGGCCAGCGCGGTCACGCTGACACCTAGCGCGCCGGCGTCGAGCGCGAACAGGCCGAACGCGCCGCGCTGCCAGTCCAGCCGTGCCGGCACCAGCAGCAGCGCGGCCTGGGCAGCGCCGGGCACTTGCGCGACCTGTCCGCTGAGCAGGTAGCCGGCGCCGCAGCGGCTGGCGCTGAGGCTGCATTCGCCAGGCTCCCAGCCGGCCGGCGTCGGCAGCGCCAGTGCGGCGCCTTGCGCGCCGGCGGCCAGCGCCGGCAGGTAGCGCTGCTGCGCCGCCGGCGTGGCGGCATTCAGCAGGGCGTCGGTCGCCAGGCAGGCGCTGGCCAGGTAAGGCACGGCGGCCAGGCGCCGGCCCATCTGCTCAATCAGCAGCGCGCGTTCGACCTGGCCCAGGCCCATGCCGCCCAGCTCGGCCGGGATGGCGACGCCGCACCAGCCGAGGTCTTCGCGCATGGCGCGCCACAGGCCGGCGTCGTGGCCATGCGCGGCGCGCACCGCGACCGAGCCGCTCTGTTCGGCCAGGAAGGTGGCCGCGGCGTCGCGGATCATTTCCTGTTCCTCGTTCAGTCTGAAATCCATGCTGGCGTCCTTGTCAGTTGCGATGTATGCACGGTAGGGTCGCACCAGTTTCGCAGCGTCGTCCAAAGGGACGATGCCGGGCCGGTGTGGCGGCGCGACCATATGCAAACTGCATCCAACCTGGACCCGCCATGCTACCCACAAGTATCCCAACCGTCTCTCCACGCGCCCACCTCAGCCTGGCGTTGCTGGCGCTGGTGTATATCTTTTCCTACATTGATCGCCAGGTCATCTCGATCCTGATCGAACCGATCAAGCGCGAGTTCGGCGTCTCCGATACCGCGATGGGGATGCTGACCGGCCTTGCCTTCGCGCTGCTGTACGCCGGCCTCGGCGTCCCGGTCGGTAAGCTGGCGGACCGCGGCAACCGGCGCAACATCGTCGCCGTCTGCTGCGCGTTGTGGAGCGTCGCCACGCTCGCCTGCGGCCTGGTGCCCAGGTTCTGGATGCTGGTGGTGGCGCGCATGTCGGTGGCGATCGGCGAAGCGGGCGGCATGGCGCCGTCAATCGCGCTGGTGTCCGACCTCTATCCGAAGGAGCGGCGCTCGCTGGTGATCACGCTGTTCATGATGGGCCCCCACCTGGGCGTGCTGATCGGCCTGGCGCTGGGCGGCTGGATCGCCCAGCAGTACGGCTGGCGCGCCACCTTCGTGTGCTTCGGCGCACCCGGCCTGGTGCTGGCGGCGCTGGTCTGGCTGCTGGTGCGCGAGCCGCGCCGCGGCGCCTTCGAGGCGCCGGCGCCGGCCGATGCGGGGCCGTCGCGGATGCTGGCGCTGCTGGCCATCCCGGCCTTTCGCAACGTCTGCCTGGCGTGCGGCGTCGCCGGCATTGCGGGCTATGGCTACGGGGTCTGGACGCCGAGCTTCCTGGTGCGTTCGCACGGCATGACGATTGCGCACGCCGGCCTGGTGTTCGGCGTCACCAGCGGCATCGGCGCGATTGTCGGTGCGCTGCTCAGCGGCCTTCTGTGCGACAAGCTGGTGCGGCGCGACCCGCGCTGGCAGCTCGGCCTGCCGATGCTCGGCGTGGCGCTGAGCATTCCGGCCGCGCTGGCGTTCTTCCTGTGGCCGAGCGGCGGCTACTGGATGCTCGGCGCGCTGAAGGTGCCGCATCCGATCGCGTTCGCATTCATTTTCGCGCTGTTCGCCAGCTGGTGGCCGGCCTTGTCGTACAGCGCCACCAGCCACATGGTGCCGGCGCACCAGCGCAGCACCGCCGCCGCCACGCTGAACCTGTTCATGACGCTGTTCGGGCTCGGCATCGGACCGATGGCGATCGGCTTCCTGAGCGACCGCTTCGTGCCGCTGTATGGCCAGCAGGGCTTGCGCTACGCACTGGCCAGTGCGATGTGCCTGATGGTCTGTTCGGTGGTCCTGTATGGCCTGGCGATGACGCCTTACCGCGTGCGGCTGGCAGCGATGGCGCAGCCCGTGCCCAACCCTTTGTAATCGACTGGAACCACCATGAATGCATCGTCCCCGGTCGTGCTGGTCACCGGCGCCAGCCGCGGCATCGGCGCCGCCACCGCGCTGGCGTTCGGCCGCGCCGGCTGGCGCGTCGCCATCGGCGCGCGCAGCCAGGCCGAAGGCCAGCCGCACAAACACCAGCTGCGCCGGCCGGACGGCAGCGCGCTGGCCGGCAGCCTCGCCACCACCGCGGCGGCCCTCGATGCGGTCGGCGCCGAGGTGTTCGCCCAGCCGATGGACCTGATGGACTTCGCCTCGCTCGACCGCGCGGCCGACGCGGTGCTGGACCGTTTCGGCCGCGTCGACCTGCTGATCAACAACGCCGTCTACCAGGACCGCGAAATGAACGCCATTCTGCTCGAGCTGGACGATGCCGCGCTGGCGCGCACCCTGCACGGCAACGTGCTGGCGCCGTTCCGCCTGATGCGCCGCCTGCTGCCGGCCATGATCGCACAGGGCGGCGGTCAGGTCATCAACGTCTGTTCCGGCGCCGGCAAGAGCGATCCGCCGCTGGCTGCCGACCAAGGCGGCTGGGGCTTCGCCTACGGCGCCTCGAAGGCGGCGATGGCGCGCATGGCCGGCTGCATCAACCGCGAGCACGGCGCGCAGGGAGTGCGCGCCTTCAGCGTCAACCCCGGCCTGGTCAGCACCGAGGCGGTCGCCGTCACGCTGGGCGACGGCGGCTTGCTGGAACAGCGCTACGGCGCGATGAAGCCGGCCGCGATCGCCGCCACCCTGCTGTGGCTGGCCACCGACCCGCACGCGGCCGGGCTGGCCAGGTCGGTCGTCATGCTCGACCTGCAGGACCTGGCGCGCCAGCAGGGCTTGACGGGGACGGTCTGAACCATGGACAGCCCCACCAAATACAGCGTCCGGGCCTGGATGCAGCATCGGCAACGCCAACGGGCGCCGCTGCCCGACATCGCACAGATCCGGCGCGAGCTGGGATGGAGCCCGGCGCAGCCGGCGCTTGCGCCATCGTCCGTCGGGACGATGCCCAGTCGGGCGACCTGTCCGACCATTGACTTCCCCTGACCACTGAATCGACCAGCCATGAACCCAGCACCCCAGTATGTTCCGCCGCACGGCCTGTTGGCCGGCAAGTCCGTCCTCGTTACCGCCGCCGCCGGCGCCGGCATCGGCTTTGCGGCCGCGCTGCGCTGCGCCGAGGAGGGCTGCCGTGCCCTGTTCCTCTCCGACGTGCACGAGCGGCGCCTGGCCGAAGCGGTCGCGGCGATCCGCCAGCAAACCGGTTTGCAGGACGTGCATGGCCAGCTGTGCGACGTCAGCAAGGAAGATCAGGTGCAGGCGCTGGTCGCCGCCGCCGAAAGCCGGATGGGCGGCACCGACGTGCTGATCAACAATGCCGGCCTTGGCACCAGCAAGCTGGTGGTGGAGATGGGCGACGACGAATGGCACAAGGTGATCGACGTCACGCTGACCGGCACCTTCCGCATGACGCGCGCGATGCTGAAAGTGATGCAGCCGCGCGGGCGCGGCGTGATCGTCAACAATGCCTCGGTGCTGGGCTGGCGCGCGCAGGCCGAGCAGGCGCACTACGCGGCGGCCAAGGCCGGCGTGATGGCGCTGACGCGCTGCAGCGCGCTCGAGGCAGCCCCCTTCGGTGTGCGCATCAATGCCGTCGCGCCGTCGATCGCGGTGCACGCCTTCCTGAAAAAATCCGCCTCCGAGGAACTGCTCGACGAACTGACCAGCAAGGAAGCGTTCGGCCGCGGCGCCGAGCCATGGGAGGTCGCCAATGTCATGGTGTTCCTGGCCAGCGGCTATGCTTCCTACATGACCGGCGAAATCGTCTCCGTCAGCTCGCAACATGCGTGAGGACCCAGCCAGCATGCGCTTCGATTCCGTCGCCGCGGTGATGGCGGCCGAAGGCTGCGACCTCGGCGTGACCGGCTGGATGACGCTCGGCCAGAACCGCATCGACCTGTTCGCCGACGCCAGCGGCGACCACCAGTGGATCCACGTCGATCCCGTGCGCGCCGCGGATGGCCCGTTCGGCGCCTGCGTCGCCCACGGCTACCTGACGCTGGCGCTGGCCAACTGCTTCCTGCCGCAGCTGATCGCCTACGACGGCCTGAAAATGGGCGTCAACTATGGCTGCGACAAGGTGCGCTTCCCGGCCCCGGTGAAGGCCGGCGCGCGGGTGCGCGGCCGTGGCCTGGTGCTGCGCGCCGAGGAAGCGGGCGGCGGCGTGCAGGTGACGGTGCGCATCACGGTCGAAATCGAAGGGTCCGAGCGTCCCGGCTGCGTGGTCGATTCCATCAGCCGACTGTTCTTTCACTAGCCAGGGAAACCCCATGCAGAACCAGTATTCGCCGTCGCAACCATGCCGCGTCGAGGATGTTCCCCAATGGGATAGCGAGACCGACGTCGCGATCGTCGGCTTCGGCGCCGCCGGCAGCTGTGCCGCCATCGAGGCGCTGATGGCTGGCGCGCAAGTGGCGATCTTCGAGGTTGCCGGCGCCGCCGGCGGCAGCGCCGCCTTGTCGGGCGGCGAAGTGTACGTCGGCGGCAGCGGCGGCACTTCGGTGCAGCGCGCCGCCGGTTTCGAGGACGCGACCGAGGATTTCTACAAGTACCTGATGATGGCCGGCGGGCCAGGCGCCGACCAGGCCCGCACCCGGCTGTATGCCGAACAGGCCGAGCCGCACTTCCGCTGGCTGCAGCAGCAGGGCGTGCCGTTCAAGGGCACCTACCTGCCGGGCAAGTGGCTCGAACCGCTGACCGACGACACGCTGGTGTGGTCCGGCTCCGAGCAGGCCTGGCCGTTTTCGGCAGCGGCCAGGCCGGCGCCGCGCGGCCACGCCGCCCAGTTCGACGGCTGGGGCGCCGGCAAGGTGCTGATGGCACAGCTGTCGGCCAGGGCGTTGGCGCTCGGCGCCGTCGCGCACTACAGCAGCCGCGTGCTGACGCTGGTGGTCGATCGGGCCGGCGCCATCGCCGGCATCGCGGTGCGGATCGACGGCGCGGTGCGCTTTGCGCGCGCGCGGCGTGGGGTGATCCTGTGCGCCGGCGGCTTCATTGTTAACCGCGAGATGGTGGGACAGTACGCGCCCGCCGCGCTCGGCTGCCAGCAGCTGGTCTCGGCCGGCAACGACGACGGTTCCGGCATCCGCATGGGCATCGCCGTGGGCGCCGCGGCGATCCACATGGACCAGTTCTTCGCCACCTTGCCGTTCTTCCCGCCCGAATCGCTGGTCAAGGGCATCTTCGTCAACCAGCGCGGCAGCCGCTTCATCAACGAGGACGCCTACCACGGCAGGGTCGCGCACCATGTGCTGCGCCAGCCGGATGGCCGCGCATGGCTGCTGGTCGACAACGACATCTTCGGCCGCCCGATGATCCATCCCGACATCACTGTGGCGGCGGTGGGCGACAGCTGGAGCGAACTGGAACAGGAACTGGGCATGCCGGCCGGCGCGCTGGTGCACACGGTGGAGCAATTCAACCGCCACGCGGCAGTGGGCGAGGACCCGTATTTCCACAAGGCGCAAGCCTGGCTGCGTCCCTTGTCGAGCGGGCCGTTTGCGGCCCTCAGCTACTGCCCGGCCGACATGCCGGCGCATGCCTTCACGCTCGGCGGGCTGGCGACACTGCCGGACGGCCAGGTGCTCGATGGCGGGCGCCAGCCGATTGCCGGGCTGTACGCCGCGGGACGCACTGCCTGCGGACTGCCGCGCTGGGGCGAAGGCTACAGCTCCGGCATGTCGCTGGGCGACTCCACCTTCTTCGGCCGCATGGCGGGGCGCCACGCGTCAAGCCGCGCCGCTGTTCGCTATCCGGCTTCCGAATAGGCCACCGCGCCGCGCGGCACGTAGGTACCCTCGCACTGGTCCAGGTAGTCATGCTTGTTGGCGCGCGGGTTGTAGAACTGCTTGTACCAGATGCGTGTCTTCATGAATGGGCCGTCGCTGGGCAGGAACAGCCCCTGCAGGCACGGCGCCTTGTTGGTCCAGACTTCGAAATCCTGCATGAACGCGAGTCGGCTTGATTCCTGGAACTGGCGCGCGGCCACCATGTCGGGCACCGTCGCCTGCGCATGGTTGCCGGCCGATTTGACCAGCAGCGCATGCCACACCTTGATGCTGCCGTCTTCGACCGGCGTGTGGGTGATCATCAGGATCGATTCGAGGTAGCCGGTCAGGTAGGAGATCAGCACGCCCGGGCCGTGGTAGGTGGTGTCGGTATGCAGGATCGTGCTGACGCCGTCGGCCGCCACCAGCGTGCGGTGCGGTCCGCACTGGCGCTGGGTGGCGGTATGGCCGGCAAAGATGTTCTCATATTTTTGCACCGTCGAACCGTGGATCGGGCTCAGGTGCCCGTAGTCGGCGATGTTGTCGATCACTTCCTGCGGATGCTGCTGCAGCATGCCGAGGTGGTCGAACTCCCAGCGCACCCAGGACGGATCGTCCCACTGCGGCAGCGACGGGTGTGCCCATTCCGGCTCGCCGCCTTCGTGATCGTGCCAGACCCACACCGCGCCGAGGCTCTCGACCACCGGCCACGACTTGACGCAGGCGGCCGCCGGGATCGGCCCCTGGTGATACGGGATGTCGTCGCACTTGCCGTCGGCGCCGAAGCGCCAGCCGTGGTACGGGCAGCGGATGCCGTCGCCTTCGACATTGCTGCCGCCGCCGTCGATCACCACGTAAGAGGTGGTGTTTGGCGCCGCCAGGTGGGTCTTCATGTGCGGGCAGTAGGCGTCGAGCAGCACCACCTTGCCGCTTTCGCGGCCGCGGTACAGCGCGAAATCCTTGCCGAAGAAGCGCACCGCCACCGGCTTGTGGGTATTTAGTTCAGCGCCGTCGGCGACCATGAACCAGCCGCGCGGGAAGGTGAAGTCGCCCAGGCGGTAATCCTTCGATGTTGCCATAAATCCTCCTTGTGTGAGTGTCGATCAAGCTGTGCTGCCCCCATGTTCGTTCGCGCCCGCCATGAGGGCATCGTCCTTATGGACGTATTCGGCCGGCGCCGCTTCTTATAAATTGTCATCAGCAGCAGTCGCAATGACGAATGATCTTGAGGAGAACCGCCTTGGTTGAACATGATTGGATGACGGAAGTCCGTGCCCTGGTGGGCAAGGAATACGGTCGCGTGTATAGCTGGGATCCGGTGAACGCGCCGATGGCCAGGCAATGGTGCGAAGTGATGGGCGTGACCCACGTCGACGGGCAGGTGCCGCCGGCGATGTTGCAGGTCTGGTGCATGGAGGGGCTGGAGCAGAACAATTACCCGCCCGGCTCGACCACGGAAAACCCCTACGAGGCCCTGCAGCTGATCGAGGCGCGCGGTTACCCGTCGGTGGTCGCGGTCAATTCTGAACTGGAGTTCGGCCGCGCCCTGCGCGAAGGCGAGAAGCTGTACTACACTACCCGGCTCGACGCGGTCGGCGAGGAAAAGACCACCGGCCTCGGCACCGGCTTTTTCGTCACCCTGGTGATGACGTATTTTTCGCAACAGGACAGCGGCGACGAGCAGGTCGGCAGCTTGCTGTTCCGGGTGTTCAAATTCCGCCCGGCCAGTGCGCCGGCGCCGAAGGTCAAGCGCCCGATGCCGGGCATGAGCGACGACACGCGCTTTTTCTGGGAAGGCGCGCGCCAGCGCAAGCTGCTGATCCAGCGCTGCAAGGGCTGCAGCAGTCTGCGCCATCCGCCCGGACCGGTATGCCCCGATTGCTACAGCTTCGAGTGGGATACGCTCGAAGCATCCGGCCGCGCCACTCTGTACTCGTACGTGGTGATGCACTATCCGGTGGTGGCGCCGTTCGATCACCCGAACCCGATCGGCCTGGTCGAGTTGGAAGAGGGCACGCGGCTGGTGGCGCAACTGGTCGGGGTCGATCCCGCCACGCTGCACATCGGCCAGCCGCTGCAGGTCGAATTCGAGGAATTCGACGGCGACCTGACGCTGCCGCAATTCCGGCCGTTGGCCGCCTGAGGGAGCCGCCATGGACTTTCAACTGACTGAAGACCAGCGCGCCTTTGCCGACATGGCGCAAGCCTTGTTCGCCGATTACTGCGGCGACGAACAGCTGCGCGCATTCGACGCCTCCGGCCTGCCGTTCATGCAAGCCTTGTGGCAGCAGTGCGTCGCCGGCGGCCTGCATGCCATCCTGGTGCCGGAGGCCGATGGCGGTCTCGAACTGGGCATGGCCGAGCTGATGGGCGTGCTGGAACAGCAGGGCCGCGCGCTGGCGCTGGTGCCGCTGTGGGAGCACCAGCTGGCGCTGGCGGCGGCGCTGCGCTTCGGTTCGGCGCCGCTGCGCGCCGCGCTCAAGGCGCTGCCGGTCGACGCGCTGCTGACGGTGTCGCTGGGCGGCCTGGCCGCACCGCGCGGGCCGTCCCTGCAGGCGTACCGCGACGGAGACGGCTACCGGCTCGACGGCTGCGCAGCGGCAGTGCCGCTGGGCGTGCAATCGGCGTGGCTGCTGGCCGGCGTCGTGCTGGACGGCGCGCCGCGCCTGATGCTGCTCGACCTGGCCAATGGCGCGATCGGCAAGGTCGAGGGCACCACCCAGCACCACCTGGCGGTGGCCGACCTGCTGTTCGACTGCGTGCCGGTGGCCGGATCGGCGCTGCTGGCCGAGCCGGCGCTGGACTGGGTCGAGCCGCGCGCCTTCGCCTGCCTGGCCGCGCTGCAACTGGGCGTGAGCCTGCAGCAGCTGGGCCGGACGGTCGATTACGTCAGCGAACGTAAGCAGTTCGACCGCGTGATCGGCTCGTTCCAGCTGGTGGCAGGTCAGATGGCCGACGGCCACATCGCTGCCGAAACGCTGCGCAGCACGTTGTGGCAGCTGGTCTACCGGATCGACGCCGGGCTGGGCGCCGCGCCGCAGGGCTGGGCCACCCATTTCCTGGCCTGCAGCGCCGGCCACCGGATCGGCCACATGGCGCAGCACGTACACGGCGGCATTGGCGTCGACGTCACCTTCCACATTCACCGCTTCCTGTTCTGGAGCCGGGCGCTGGCCGCGACGCTGGGCGGCGCCGAACACAATCTTGCCAAGCTGGGTGACTGGCTTGCCGATCATAATACATTAGGCTGGAAATATGACCTCCCAGAAGACCATGCGGTTTGACGATGTCGCCGTCGGCGACGCCTTGCCGGCGCTGGCCGTGCCGATCACGGTGGCGCTGATTACCGGCGGCGCGATCGCCACGCGCGACTACTTTCCCGGCCATCACGACCTGGAGGCGGCGCGCAAACTCGGCTCGCCCCACATTTTCATGAACATCCTGACCACCAACGGCCTGGTGCAGCGATACGTCGAATCTTGGGCCGGCGCCGGTGCGCGCCTGACCACCCTGAAGATCAAGCTGGGCGCGCCCAATTATCCGGGCGACAGCATGACGTTCAGCGGCAAGGTCAGCGCCATCCGGCCGGAGGACCGCAGCGTCGAGCTGACCCTGGCCGGCACCAATTCGATCGGCACCCACGTCAGCGGCACGGTGCGCCTGCACCTGCCCTAAGCCGCGCACCAAGGAAACCCTACCATGTCAACTAATTCACTTTCCGGCCGTGCCGCCATTGTCGGCCTGGGCGCCACAGAATTTTCCAAGAACTCCGGCCGCACCGAACTGCGGCTGGCGATGGAGGCGACCCTCGAGGCGCTGGCCGACGCCGGCATCGATCCGTCCGAGGTGGACGGCTTCTGTTCCTATTCGGTCGACAAGGTGCCCGAGTACGAGATCGCGCGCCTGCTCGGAGCCGACAACGTCACCTTCTTCTCGCAGATCCCGCACGGCGGCGGCGCCGCCTGCGCGCCGGTCATGCACGCGGCGATGGCGGTAGCCTCGGGCGCGGCGAAGACGGTGGTGGTGTACCGCGCCATGAACGAACGCTCCTGGTACCGCTTCGGCAGCGGCAGCTACGGCTTTGGCGACACGCCGATCTTCGACAATGTCAACTACGGCTGGTACATGCCGCACGGCCTGCACACGCCGGCGGCGTGGGTCGGCATGTTCGCGCGACGCTACATGCATCTGTACGGCGCCACCAGCGAGGACTTCGGCCGCATCTCGGTGGCGGTACGCGACTTTGCCGCCACCAATCCGAAGGCTTTCTTTTACGGCAAGCCGATCACGCTCGAAGAGCACCAGGCCTCGCGCTGGATCTGCGATCCGCTGCGCCTGCTCGACTGCTGCCAGGAATCCGACGGCGCGGTGGCGATGGTGATCACCTCGGTCGAGCGCGCGCGCGACCTGCGCCAGAGGCCGGTGCTGATCAAGGGCGCCGCCCAGGGTGTCAGCCGCGGCCAGCAGAGCATGACCTCGTTCTACCGCGACGACATCACCGGGCTGCCGGAAATGGGACTGGTGGCGCGCCAGTTGTGGCAGCAGAGCAGGCTGACGCCGGCCGACATCCAGACCGCCATCATCTACGACCATTTCACCCCGTTCGTGCTGCCGCAGCTGGAAGAATTCGGCTTTGTCGGGCGCGGCGAGGCGAAGGATTTCATCCGCTCCGGCGAGCATGCGCGCGGCGGCTCGCTGCCGATCAATCCGCACGGCGGCCAGCTCGGCGAGGCGTATATTCACGGTATGAACGGCATCGCCGAAGGGGTGCGCCAGGTGCGCGGCAGCGCCGTCAACCAGGTCAAGGATGTGCACAACGTGCTGGTCACTGCCGGCAGCGGCGTGCCTACCAGCGGCCTCATACTGAGCAACGCCTGATGAAACGGAACTCCCCATGCTGGTAGACCTGACTCCCGAGCAGCATCGCCTGCGCCTGCGCGTGCGCGACTACTTCCAGGAACTGATGACGCCCGAGCTGCGCCACAGCCTGCGCGGTTCCGAGGGCGGCGAGCTGTACCGCAACGTGATCCGCCAGATGGGCCGCGACGGCTGGCTGGCGGTCGGCTGGCCGAAGGAGCACGGCGGCGAGGGCTATGGCCCGACCGAGCAGTTGATCTTCTTCGAGGAGGCCAACATCGCCGGCGCGCCGCTGCCGTTCGTCACCATCAGTACGGTGGGGCCGGCGCTGATGGCGCACGGCACCGACGCGCAAAAGAAGAAATTCCTGCCCGGCATGGCCAGCGGCGACATCATCTTCTCGATCGGCTACTCGGAGCCGAATGCCGGCTCCGACCTGGCCACGCTGACGACCCAGGCGCGCCTCGACGGCGACCGCTTTGTGGTCAACGGCAACAAGCTGTGGACCTCCGGCGTGCAGTCGGCCGACTTTGTCTGGCTGGCGGCGCGCACCAGCACCGAGTTGGCACGCCACAAGGGCATTTCGCTGCTGATCGTCGATACCGCCTCGCCCGGCTTTTCGCACACGCTGATCCAGACCACCGCGACCTGGACCGCCGCCACCTATTATGATGACGTCGAGGTGCCGCTGGGGATGATGGTCGGCGAACTGCATGGCGGCTGGAAGCTGATCACCGCGCAGCTCAACCACGAGCGGCTCGGCCTCGGCTCTTGGGCCGACAAGGTGTTCGGTCCGTTCTGCAAGGTGCTGCAATGGGCCAAGGCGGCCGACGAGCAGGGCCGGCGCGCGATCGATCAGCCGTGGGTGCGGCGCTCGCTGGCCGAATGCTACACGAAGCTCGAGGCGATGCGGCTGATCAATTTCCGCATCGCCGCCGCACTGGAAGCGGGCAGCCTCGATGTCGCGCTGGCGTCGACCACCAAGGTCTACGGCTCCGAAACCGTGATCGAGGTGCTGCGCGCGCTGAGCGCCATCCTCGGCGCCGGTGCGATGGTGCGCGCCGGCGCGGCCGATTCGGCGGCGGCGCGCCTGTGCGCCGAGATCGAATTCGAAACCCGCGAGGCGACCATGTCGACCTTCGGCGGCGGCACCAACGAACTGCAGCGCGAGCTGATCGCCCAGTTCGGCCTGCGCATGCCGCGTCCGGTGCGCTGACATGGGCCCGATCCCTTTGCCGGAGCTGGAGTACCCGCTGACCGCGCCGCTGGCCGACGGCTCGGTGGTCGAGATCGCCCCCGGCATCCTGTGGGCGCGCATGCCGATGCCGATGTCGCTCGACCATATCAACGTCTACCTGCTGCGCGCCGGCGACGGCTGGACGCTGGTCGATACCGGCCTGAATACCGATGCGGTGCGCCGGCTGTGGATCCACATCGCCGCCACGCACCTGGACGGTTTGCCGGTCAAGGCGGTGCTGTGTACTCACTATCACTACGACCATGCCGGCCTGGCGCACTGGCTGACCGAGCATTTCAAGGTGCCGCTGTACATGACGCATGGTGAATACTTCATGCTGCGCATGGCGTCGATGCCGCCGGCCGATCCGATGCCGCAGGCGCACCAGGATTTCTTCGAGCGCGCCGGCATGTCCGCCAATATCAGCACGCCAATGATGGCGACGTTGCGCGCCGATCCCTTCCTGGCGCCGGCCGCGCCGGCGTTTCGGCGCCTGCGCGGCGACGACGTGCTGGACATCGGCGCGCGGCGCTGGCGCGTGGTGATCGGCGAAGGCCACTCGCCCGAGCACGCGTGCCTGTACTGCGACGACGAACGGATCCTGATCGCCGGCGACCAGCTGCTGCCGCGCATCAGCTCGAACGTGGCGGTGAGCTGCGTCGAGCCGGAGGCCAATCCGCTGCAGCTGTGGCTGGAGTCGCTCGACCGGCTCGACCAGCTGGCCGCGGACACGCTGGTGCTGCCGTCGCACCAGCGGGTGTACCGCGGCCTGCACACGCGGGTGCAGCAATTGCGCGAACATCACGCGCGCGAATTCGACCAGTTGCGCGCCTACGTGGGCGACAATCCGGAATGTACCGCCTTCGCGGCGATGGAATCGATGTTTCCCAAACTGCGCAGCCCGATGGACTATATGCTGGGGCTGGGCGAAGCGATCGCCCACCTGTCCTGGCTGCGCTACGAGGGCAGCATCCGGCGCGTGCTCGACGACGACGGCAGGTACAAATTCAGCATGGTGGATTGAAAAATGCGGATCAACAGGGGACGCGATGAGTGAGATGGAGACATTCCGGGACGAAGTGCGCGCATGGCTGCTGGCGAATTGCCCGCCGTCGATGCGCACGCCGATCGTCGCCGACGAGATGGTGTGGGGCGGTTCGCGCCTCGAATTCAAGAGCGCCGACCAGCGCCTGTGGTTCGAGCGCATGCGCGCGCGCGGCTGGTTCGCGCCGGACTGGCCGAAGGAATACGGCGGCGGCGGCCTGACTGCCGGCCAGGCCGCCGTGCTGGAGCAGGAGATGGCGGCCCTCGGCTGCCGCCAGCCGCAGTACAACCTGGGCGTCTGGATGCTCGGGCCGGTGCTGCTGGCGCTCGGCAGCGAGGAGCAGAAGCGCCGTCACCTGCCGCCGATGATGGAAGGACGGGTGCGCTGGTGCCAGGGCTTCAGCGAGCCGAACGCCGGCTCCGACCTGGCCAGCCTGAAAAGCTCGGCGCGCCGCGAGGGCGATGACTTCATCGTCAACGGCTCGAAGATCTGGACCTCCTACGGCGACCAGTCGGACTGGATGTACTCGCTGGTGCGCACCAACAAGACGGCACGCAAGCAGGAGGGCATCAGCTTCTTGCTGATCGACATGCGCAGCGCCGGCGTGACGGTCAAGCCGATCGAACTGATCAGCGGCAAGTCGAGCTTTTGCGAAGTGTTTTTCGATGACGTCAGGGTGCCGGCCGAGAACCTGGTCGGCGCGCTCGACGGCGGCTGGGCGGTGGCCAAGCGGCTGCTGCTGCACGAGCGCGCCGCGATGTCGAAATTCACCGAGGGCGCGGCGCCGACGCACGATGCGCTGGCGGTGGCGCGGCCCTACCTGTTCGACGCCGGCGGCGTGCTGCGCGAACCGGTCTGGCGCGACCGCCTGGCAGCGTTGCTGATGGACGCCCACGCGTTCACGCAGACGCACCGCCGCATCACCGAGGAAGCGGCGGCGCGCATGGACGTCAGCGGCCTGGCGTCGATCATGAAGCTGGTGATGACCGAGCACGAGGTGGCCAAGTACGAACTGCTGATGCAGCTGATGGGCCACCGCGGCCTGAGCTGGGAAGGCAGCGAATTCAGCGCGCAAGAGCATGACATCTGCCGCTTCTGGCTGCTGGCCAAGACCTATACCATTTCGGGCGGATCGTCGGAAATCCAGCTTAATATTATTGCCAAGCGGGTCCTCGGACTGCCGGCGTGAGGAAAAGACGATGAGCATGTTATTGAACGAGGAGCAGCGCCTGCTGGGCGAGACGGCGCGCGAATTCCTGTCGGCCCGCTCGCCGGTGAGCGCATTGCGGCGCCTGCGCGACAGCCGCGACCGGCTCGGCTACGATCCGGTCGTGTGGGGCGAGGTGGCGGCGATGGGCTGGACCGCGGCGGTCTTCCCGGAAGCCGACGGCGGGCTCGATTTCGGCTACAAGGGATTGGGCGCGGTATTCGAGCAGGCCGGCCGCACGCTGGCGGCGCTGCCGCTGTTGTCGTCGGTGGTGCTGGGCGGCGCCCTGTTGCTGGCCGGCGATGCACGTCAGCGCGCGCTGATCGGCGCCGTCATCGACGGCAGCAGTTTGCTGGCGCTGGCGCTGGAAGAAGAGGGCCGCCATGCGCCGTGCGCGGTGCGCACCGTGGCGCGGCGCGACGCCGGCGGCTGGGTGCTGGACGGCGAAAAATGGTTCGTGCTCGACGGCCATGTGGCCGACATGCTGGTGGTGGTGGCGCGCAGCGCCGGCGCCGCCGGCGATCGCCACGGCCTGAGTCTGTTCCTGGTCGATCCGGGCACCGAAGGCGTCGACGTGCAGCGCAGCCTGATGGCCGACAGCCGCAATGCGGCGCGGGTGCGCCTGTCCGGCGTGCGGCTGGGCAACGCCGCGCTGCTGGGCAACGCCGACGAGGGCTTCGCGCTGCTCGACGCGGTGCTTGACCGCGCCCGCATCTGCCTGGCCGCCGAGGCGCTCGGCGTGATCGGCGAAGTGTTCGAGCGCACCGTGGCCTACCTGAAGGAGCGGGTACAGTTCGACGTCGCGATCGGCTCGTTCCAGGCGCTGCAGCACCGCATGGCGCGCCTGTACATCGACATCGAGATGCTGCGCAGCTGCGTGGCGGCGGCGCTCGACGCCATCGACAGCGGCAGCGCCGACGTGGCGCTGCTGGCCAGCCTGGCCAAGGCGCGCGCCGCCGATCTCAGCGAACGTGCGCTGAACGAGGCGGTCCAACTGCACGGCGGCATCGGCGTCACCGACGAACTCGAGCTCGGCCTGTTCGTCAAGCGCGGCCGGGTGATCCAGCAAACATTCGGCGACGGCGTGTTCCACCGCGACCGCTACGCCGTCCTGAAGGGTTTTTGAAGCATGTCCAATATCGAACAATTAGCCAGCAAGTGCCAGCAGCAGCTGACCGCCGCCGGCGCCCCTTTTGAAGTGGTGCAGGGCGAGGTCGGTGGTGTGCCGATGCCGATGTACCGCAACGCCTTCGCCACCTTGCCCGAGCTGATCGACGCGGCGCGCGTGCATGGCGACAAGGAATTCTTGGTGTACGAGGGCGACCGCTGGAGCTTCACGCGCTTCTTCGAGGCCGTCGATGCGTTGGCTGCGCAGCTGCAGCAGCGCCTTGGCGTCGCCCGCGGCGACCGCGTCGCGATCATGATGCGCAACCGGCCCGAGTGGGCGGTCGGCTTCGTGGCCGCTGCCAGCATCGGCGCGGTGGCCGCGCCCATTAACAGCTTCGGCCTGCGCGCCGAACTGGCGGCCTGCCTGCGCGACTTGGCGCCGCGCGTGGTGCTGTGCGACAGCGAGCGGCTGGCGCGCATCGCCGGCGACCTGGCGCAGCTGGACTGCCTGGCGGTGGTGGTCGATGGCGACGCCACCGCGCCGCTGGTGCAGCGCTACCAGGACCTGGTGGCCGGACCGCCGCGCACGCCGCAGGCGGTGCGGCTGCAGCCGCGCGATCCGGCGCTGATCCTGTTCACCTCCGGCGCCACCAGCAAGGCCAAGGGCGTGCTGTCGAGCCAGCGCGCGGTCTGCCAGGCCTTGTGCAATATCGACTACATCGGCGCGGTCTCGGCGCTCGCCTCGCCGCAGCGCGTGGCGGCCATCGTGCAGCGCGGCTTTGCGCCCACCACGCTGGTGGCGGTGCCGCTGTTTCACGTCAGCGGCCTGCACGCGCAGCTGCTGTCGGCCTTGCGCCACGGCCGGCGCATCGTGTTCATGCATCGCTGGGATCCGGCGCGCGCGCTCGCGTTGATCCGGACCGAGCGCGTCACCCAGTTCAACGGCGCGCCCTCGATGGTGATGCAGTTGCTGGCCGAACCCGGTTTCGACGAGGCAGCCGGCAGCCTGGCCGGGCTCGGCTTCGGCGGCGCCGGCTTGCCGCAGCGCGCCATCGACGAGCTGATGCGCCGCAAGCCCGAGTCGATGTCCGGGGTCGGCTTCGGCCTGACCGAATCGAACGGCGTCGCCACGGCGGCGTCGGGCGACCTGTTCGCCTACAAGCCGCGCAGTTCCGGCCGGCTCTCGCCGATCATGGAGCTGCGCGTGGCGGACCTCGACGGCGCGGCGCTGCCGGCCGGCCAGGCCGGCGAACTGTGGTTGCGCGGCGCCAGCCTGATGGAGTGTTACTGGCGCGACCCGGCCACCACCGCCGCGGCGATGACGGACGGCTGGTTCCGCAGCGGCGACATCGGCTACCTCGATGACGAAGGCTTCCTGTTCGTGGTCGACCGGATCAAGGACGTCATCAACCGCAACGGCGAAAAGATCGCCGCCAGCGAAATCGAATCATGCATCCTGCAGCACCCGCAGGTACTCGATGTGGCGGTGCTGGCGGCGGACGACGAGGTGGCCGGCGAGACGGTGGTCGCGGTGGTGGTGCCGAGGCCGGGCGCCACGCTGGCCGGCGCAGACATCCAGGCCCACGTGTCCGCCAGCCTGGCCGGCTACAAGGTGCCGGCGCGGGTGCACCTGCACCCCGGCCCGCTGCCGCGCAACGCGGTCGGCAAGCTGCTCAAGGCCGCGCTCAAGCGCGAATACGCCGCCGCCTGAAGCGCTGCCGCTTTCGTCTCGTTTTAGTCCGGACAGACGATGAACGCGGCGGCGGTAAATGGGACGATTCACTACGCCAGGGCCGTGCCCCGGCGGGCAGGCCGGAGCCCGGCTTGCACCCTCATGGAAGAACCAAGGAGCGGTAGTGGAGCATATTTTCGATGTGGTGGTGGTCGGTTCGGGCGCCGGTGCGCTGCTCGCCGCGATCCGCGCGGCCGACGCCGGACTGACGGTGCTGGTGGTGGAAAAGGCGGAAGTGGTCGGGGGCACCTCGGCCACTTCCGGTGGCGGCATCTGGATCCCGGATAACCACGACATGGCGCGCGTCGGGCTGCGCGATGGCATCGATGCCGCGTTCCGCTACGTGCGCGCCTGCGCGCGCGGGCTGGCCAGCGACGAGCGCATCCTGGCGTACGTCGAAACGGCGCGCGACATGGCGCGCTACCTCGACCAGTTGGGGGTGCGCTACCGCAGCATGCCCAAGTATTCCGACTATTACCCAGGCATGGACGGCGCGCTGCCAGGCGGGCGCACCATGGACCCAGCCGACTTCAACGCCGCCAGGCTGGGGCTGGAGGGGCTGGCGCTGCTGCGGCCTACCAATCCGGGCCAGCTGATCCTCGGCCGCATGACGATGAACGCCTTCGAGGCGCACACGATCCTGTCGCGCGAACGCACCGCCAAGTTGAAACTGATGTGGATCATGCTGCGCTACGCGATCGACTATCCATGGCGCCGCAAGACCCGCCGCGACCGCAGGATGACCGGCGGCCAGGCGCTGGTGGGCGGGCTGCTGGCGGCCTTGCGCAAGCGCCCCGTCGCACTGTGGCTCGGCACGCCGCTGCAGTCGCTGCGGACCGAGGATGGGCGCGTCACCGGCGTGCTGGTCGAGCGTCACGCTGAGATCGTCGCGGTGCGTGCCCGCAAGGGCGTGATGCTGGCGGCCGGCGGCTTCGAGCGCAACCAGGCGATGCGCGAACAGTACCTGCCGAAGCCGACCGACCAGGCCTGGACCGCGACGCCGCCCGGCGGCAACACGGGCGACGCCATTCGCGCCGGCGAAGGCGTCGGCGGCGCATTGCACCTGATGGCCCATACCTGGGGCGTGCCGACGCTGTCGGTGCCAAAGGAAGACCGCTTCCGCGCGCTGTTCGTCGAACGCTCGCTGCCGGGCTGCATGGTGGTCAATGCCGGCGGAAAGCGCTTTCTCAACGAGTCGTGCCCGTATCCGGAGTTCCAGCAGGCGATGTTCGCCGACCAGGCCAACGGCGGCGGCGCGATCCCGGCCTGGATCGTGTTTGACGCCGAGTTCCGCCGCAAGTATCCAATGGGTCCGCTGGGCCCGGGCGAGGCGCAGCCGGACCAGCGCCTGCCGAAGAAGTGGCAAGGCAGCGTGTACTGGAAAGCCGACACGCTGGCCGGCCTGGCGCAGCAGATCGGCGTCGACGCCGACGGCCTGGCGGCGAGCGTGGCGCGCATGAACGGCTGGGCCGCCAGCGGCAAGGACCTCGAATTCGACCGCGGCGGCAATGTGTTCGACCGCTATTACGGCGACCCGGCAGTCAAGCCGAACCCGAACCTGGCGCCGCTGGCCACCGCGCCGTTCTATGCGATCCGCCTGTACCCGGGCGACATCGGCACCAAGGGCGGGCTGCTGACCGACCAGGACGCGCGCGTGCTCGACGGCGCCGGCCGCCCGATCGCCGGACTCTACTGCACCGGCAACAACTCGGCATCGGTGATGGGCCCGGCCTATCCGGGCGCCGGCTCGACACTGGGGCCGGCGATGACCTTCGCCTACCGGGCGGTGGCGCACATGGCCGGCAATCCGATCGCGCTCGAACGCACCGACCTGCTGGCGCCCCCCGCCTGACCGGGCCGCCTCTCACACAAGGAAAAATCATGGGACGACTAGAAGGCAAGGTGGCGCTGGTCACCGGCGGTGCCGCCGGCGCCGGGCGCGACGATGTACTGATGTTCGCACGCGAAGGCGCGCGGGTGGTCATCACCGACATCGACGAGGATGCCGGCATGGCGCTGGCGCGCGAAATCGGCGCCGATGCGCTGTTCCTGCGCCACGACGTCGCCAGCGAGTCCGACTGGCGCAGCGTGTTCATTGCGGTGCGCGCGCGCATCGGCCGCCTCGATATCCTGGTCAACGACGCCGCGATCCTGGCGCCTGGAGCGGCGGCGCAGGACGGCGCGCAGCAATGGCGCGATATCACGCGCGTCAATGCCGATTCCTGCGTGCTTGGCTGCCGCTTCGGCGTCGCCGCGATGAAGCAGAGCGGCGGTTCGATCATCAACATGGCGTGGGTGCGCTCCTGGCTGCCGGTCGATACCCATGCCGCCTACAGTGCCGCCAAGGCGGCGGTCGGCGCGCTGACACGCACCACCGCGCGCCATTGCCGGGAGCAGGGCCTGGCGGTCAGGATCAACTCGATCCACCCAGGCGGCATCCACTATCCGCTGATGCGCGCCGCGGCGCCGGACGCAGGCGCCGATCGCCTGTTGTTCGATGGCGCGCGCCAGCGCGGCGCCGACGCCGCCGTGCCGGAGCAGGTTGCCGGCATGGTGCTGTTCCTGGCGTCGGACGAATCGCGCCTGGTCAGCGGCGCCGAGATCCGCATCGACGACACCATCCTCGCGGGCGGGCTATGAGCGGCCCGCGCTACCACAGCCTGCGGGTGCGCGGCGTGATCGACGAAAGCGCGGACGCCAGGTCGTTGCTGCTCGAGGTGCCGCCGGCATTGGCCGACGTGTTTCGCTACCGCTGTGGCCAGTTCGTCACGCTGCGTCTGCCATGCGACGGCCGCCACTTGCTGCGCTGCTATTCGATGTCGAGCGCGCCATCGCTCGACGACGGCTTGCGGGTGACGATCAAGCGGGTGCGCGGCGGGCGCGGCTCGAACTGGATCTGCGACCACGTCAAGGCCGGCGACCTGCTCGAAGTGCTGCCGCCGGCAGGCGTGTTCACGCCGGCGGCGCTGGACCGTGACGTCGTGCTGTTTGCCGGCGGCAGCGGCATCACGCCGGTACTGTCGATCCTGCGCTCGGTGCTGGCGGGCGGCGGCGCCAAGGCCTGCCTGGTGTATGCCAACCGCGACCGCCAGTCGGTAATTTTCCATGACGCGCTGGACGCACTGGAAGCCGCCCACCCGGAGCGCCTGCAGGTGATTCACTGGCTCGATGCCGAGCAAGGCGTGCCGTCGATCGCGCAACTGGCTGATTTGGCCCGGCCGTGGCATGACGCCGACGCGTTCATTTGCGGCCCCGCCCCCTTCATGGACGCCGCCGTGGCCGCATTGCAGCAAGTCGGCATGCCGCCGGCGCAGGTCCATGTCGAGCGCTTCGTGTCGCTGCCGGACGAGGAAGACACGCCGCCCCAGGCGCCGGCGCCGCCTGGAGGCGTCGCCAGCGCCGAACTTGAGATTCAGCTCGACGGCGCGATCCACCGCATTACCTGCGGCGGCGACGAAACCCTGCTGGCCGCCGCCCTGCGCGCCGGCGTCGCACTGCCGCATTCCTGCCAGGCCGGCGTGTGCGCCGCCTGCATGTGCCAGGTGGTGGAGGGCAGCGTGCACCTGCGCCACAACGATGTGCTGGACCAGAAGGACCTGGCCAGGGCCTGGACCCTGAGTTGCCAGGCCATTCCGATGACTCACCGAGTCCGTGTCAAATTTCCGGAATAATCATGATTAGTGAAGTTGAACGATTGCCGCACACCTTGCCGCAAATGATCCGCCAGGCGGCGCGCCGCTTCCCGGAACGCGCGGCTATCGTCGACGGCGCGCTGTCGATCCCCTATGCCGACCTGGCGCACCGCAGCGAACAGGCCGCGGCGGCGCTGATCGCGCTCGGCGTCGAAGCAGGCGACCGGGTGGCGGTCTGGGCGCCGAACCTGCACGAATGGATCATTGCCGCCTGCGGCATCCATGCGGCGGGCGCGGTGCTGGTGCCGATCAACACCCGCATGAAGGGCGCCGAGGCGGCCGAGGTCCTGCAGCGCTGCGATGCAAAGGTGTTGTTTTGCATCGGCGATTTCCTCGGCCAGTACTATCCGCGCCTGCTCGATGGCCTGCGTCCGCCCGGCCTGCGCCACGTGGTGGTGCTGCGCGAGGGCTACCTGGCCGCGCCCGGCGACATCGCCTGGCCGGATTTTCTGGCGCTGGCGGCGAAGGTGGCGCCGGCGCGCGTCCACGCACGCGAGCGCGCGCTCGACGGCGACAGCACCGCCGACCTGATGTACACCTCAGGCACTACCGGCCGCGCCAAGGGCGTGCTGTCGGCGCACGGGCCAAGCATCCGCGCCTTCAGCGCCTGGTCCGCCGTGACCGGACTGGAGGCGGGCGACCGCTACCTGATCATCAATCCGTTCTTCCATTCTTTCGGCTACAAGGCGGGCTGGGTGGCGGCCTTCCTGCGCGGCGCGACCGTCTATCCCTGCCAGGTATTCGACGCCGCGCTGGTCCTGCAGCGCATCGAGCAGGATCGCATCAGCTTCCTGCCGGGGCCGCCGACGCTGTTCCTGAGCATGCTGGCGCATCCAGACCTGAAGTCGTTCGATCTCGGGTCGCTGAAGGCCGCCTGCACCGGCGCCGCCACGGTGCCGCCGATCCTGATCACCCGCATGCGCGAGGAACTCGGCTTTCGCAGCGTCACCACCGCCTATGGACTGACCGAATGCGGCGGCTGCGCCACACTGTGCGATCCGGCCGACAGCGCCGAAACCATTGCCACCACCTGCGGCAAGGCGCTGCCCGGCACCGAGGTGCGCTGCGCCGACGAGCAGGGCCGGCCAGTGGCGGTCGGCCAGCCGGGCGAGGTGCTGCTGCGCGGCTACCACGTGATGCAGGGCTATTTCGATGACGAGGCGGCCACGCGCGAGGCGATCGACGCCGACGGCTGGCTGCACACCGGCGACATCGGCGTGCTCGACGAACGCGGCTACCTGCGCATCACCGATCGCCTGAAGGACATGTTCATCGTCGGCGGCTTCAACTGCTACCCGGCCGAGATCGAACGCATCCTGGCGGCCCATCCGGCGGTCGCCCAGGTGGCCGTGGTGGGGGTGCCGGATGAGCGCATGGGCGAGGTCGGCTGCGCCTGCGTGATCCTGCGCCCGCGCGCCGCGCTCGGCGAGGGCGAGCTGGCGGCATGGTCGCGCCAGCACATGGCCAACTACAAGGTGCCGCGCTACCAGCTCGAGTTCGAGGCGTTCCCGTTGAATGCGTCGAACAAGGTGCTCAAGCGCGAGCTGGCCGTGACCGCGCAGGCGCGCCTGCGGGCGCCGTAGTCCGCTTGGACGATGGGGCAAGCCGGCCATGGCGCTACGCTTGCAGCTAAGGGAAGCGGCCGAATATCCGATCAAAACAACACTCATTCAAGGTTGAAAAGACAAATGAAACTCAGTGGAAAAGTAGCGCTGGTGACCGGCGCGGGACAAGGCATGGGACGCGCGATCGCGCGCCTGTTCGAGCAGCACGGTGCGGTGGTGGTGGCGGTTGACCTGAACCTGGCGGCAGCGCAGGAGACGATTGCCGGCGCCGACGCGGAACGCGCCGGCATGGCGCGCGCGGTCAACGTGGCCGACAGCGCCGCGGTGCGCGCGCTGTTCGACGAAGCGGTCACGCGCTACGGCCGCATCGACATCGTGGTCAACAGCGCCGGCATCGGCTCGTTCGACACGCTGGCCGAAACGCCCGATGATAGCTGGGCGCGGGTAATCGGCGTCAACCTGACCGGCACGTTCCACTGCGTACGCGAGGCGGTGCGCAGCATGACCGCCAGCGGTACCCGCGGCGCGGTGATTAACCTGTCGAGCACGGCGGCGCTGAATGGCGACGGACCGGCGCACTACTGCGCCTCCAAGGCCGGCGTGATGGGCCTGACGCGCAGCGCCGCGAAAGAGGTGGCCGCCAGCGGCATTCGCATCAATACCATCGTTCCCGGGCCGACCAACACGCCGATGATGCAGGGCCTGCCCAGCGAATGGGAGGACGCGATCCTCAAGGCGGTGCCGATGGGGCGCATGGGCGAACCGGAAGAAATCGCACGCGCGGCGCTGTTCCTCGCCAGCGAGGACAGCAGTTTCATGACGGGCCAGAACATCGCCGTCAACGGCGGCATGGCATTCATTTAAGGAGTACGGCATGACAGGCAGATTGCAAGGCAAGGTAGCATTTATTTCAGGCGGCGGCAGCGGGATCGGCGCGGCCACCGCGATTCGTTTTGCGCAGGAAGGCGCAACCGTCGTGATCTGCGGGCGCCGCAAGGGCCTGCTCGAGGAGGTGGTGGCGCGCATCGTGCAGGACGGCGGCGTGGCGGAGGCGGTGCAAGCCGATGTCGGTATCGAAGCCGAGTATGTCGGCGCGATCGAAGCGGCGGCGCGGCGCCACGGCCGGCTCGACATCCTGGTCAATAACGCGATGGCCTACACCTGGGGCGCGATCGAGTCGATCAGCACCGAAGACTGGCGCGCCAACTTCACCACCTCGGTCGACGGCACTTTCTGGGGCACGCGCAGCGCCATGCGGCTGATGAAAGAAAGCGGTGGCGCGATCGTCAACCTGTCGTCGATCTGCGGCACGCTCGGTTCGCCGTGGATGGCCGGCTATTCGGCCGCCAAGGCGGCGGTGATCAACTTCTCGCGGGTGGCCGCGGCCGAGGGTGCGCCCGACAACATCCGCGTCAACGTGGTGATTCCGGCGGTAGTCGACACGCCCGGCACGGCGGGCATGCTGGGGGACGATGCCGCGCGCCGCAACACCGAGAAGCTGATCCCGCTGGGCAGGGTCGGCAAGCCGGCGGAGCTGGCCAACGCGATCCTGTTCCTGGCCAGCGACGAAGCGTCGTACGTCACCGGCGCCACGCTGGCGGTCGACGGCGGCCGTTCGGCGGTGCTGGTCACGGCGCTCGGGTGAGGACCGCCATGACCACGCTCGAACAACGCATCGACCGGCTCGAGTCGATCGACGCCATCCGCCAGCTGGCGGCCAGGTACTCGCTGTCGCTCGACATGCGTGACCTGGACGCCCACGTCAACCTGTTCGCGCCCGATATCCGGGTCGGCAAGGAAAAGGTCGGGCGCGCCCATTTCAAAGCGTGGCAGACCGATACGCTGCGCGACCAGTTCACCGGCACCTCGCACCACCTGGGACAGCACATCATTGAGTTCAAGAACAGCGAGCAGGCCACCGGTGTGGTGTATTCCAAGAACGAGCATGAATGCGGTGCCGAATGGGTAGCGATGCAGATGCTGTACTGGGACGACTACGAACGCATCGACGGCGCCTGGTACTTCCGCCGGCGCCTGCCGTGCTATTGGTATGCCAGCGACCTGAACAAGCCGCCGATCGGCGACATGAAAATGCGCTGGCCGGGACGCGCGCCCTATGCGGGCACCTTCCACGACCTGTTCCCGTCGTGGGCCGAGTTCTGGGCCAGCCGGCCGGACAAGGATGCGCTGCCGGAGGTGGCGGCGCCGGCGCCGCTCGAGCAGTTTCTTGAAACGATGCGGCGCGGTAGCCCGGCGCCGCGCATCCGCGTGCGATGAAGGAAGCGAGCATGACAAACCATTTATTTGAACCCGTTACGTTGGGCGAACTGCGGCTGGCCAACCGGATCGTGATGGCGCCGATGACGCGCAATCGCGCCACGCCCGACGGCGTGCCGACCGCGATGATGGCCGATCATTATGCGCAGCGCGCCGAGGCGGGCCTGATCGTCGCCGAAGGCAGCTGGCCGAGCGCCGCCGGCCAGGCGTATTGCCGCCAGCCTGGCATCGCGACGGCCGCGCAGGTTGACGGTTGGCGCCAGGTCACCGACGCGGTGCATGCGCGCGGTGGCCTTATCGTGCTGCAGGTGATGCATGGCGGGCGTATCGGTAGCAGCCGCATCAAACCGGCCGGCGTCGGGACGGTGGCGCCGTCGGCGCTGCGGGCTGCCGGCGAAGTGTTCACCGACAGCGCCGGCATGCAGCCGTTCGATGCGCCGCGCGCCCTCGGTACCGAGGAAGTGAGGGCGGTGGTGGCCGAACATCGGCAGGCGGCGCTGAACGCGCGCGCGGCCGGCTTCGATGGCGTCGAGCTGCACGGTACCAGCGGCTACCTGCCGATGCAGTTCCTCAGCTCGGGCAGCAACTTGCGCAGCGACGAATACGGCGGCGATGCTGCCGGGCGCGTGCGCTTTGCGTTCGAGTGCTTGGCGGCGATGGCCGACGCGATCGGGGCCGGGCGGGTCGGGCTGCGCCTCAATCCGGGCAACACCTTCAACGATACCGCCGACGAGGACTCGGCCGCCACGCACGCCGAGTTGATGCGCCAGGCGGCATCGCTGAACCTGGCCTACCTGCACGTGATGCGCGCGCCGCTGCCGGCGATCGACGCGTTTGCGCTGGCGCGCCAGCATTTCGGTGAGCGCCTGATCCTCAACGACGGCTTCGGCGTCGACAGCGCGGAACAGGCGCTGGCGGCGCACCAAGGCGAGGCGATTTCATTTGCCCGCCACTTCATCGGCAATCCAGACCTGGTGCGGCGCTGGCGCAGCGGGCAGGCGCTGTCGAAGTTCGACCGCAAGCTACTCTACACGCCTGGCGCGGCTGGCTACAGCGACTATCCGAACGCCTAGGGAAATCAATACTATCGACAATTGATTTTGTTCGAAATGGAATAATTAAGGCGTCCAGGTTTCAGCTGGACACATGCGACCAGGTTGCCTCCCATTCTGCGAACCGCCCCGCCGGCATGGGCATGCTGATGAGATAGCCTTGAGCGACATCGCATCCCAACGCGGCGAGGCGTTCCCAGATCGCCTGGTTCTCCACGCCTTCGGCAACGACCTTCAGGCCAAGGTTATGGCCAAGTTCGATGGTGGAGTGGACGATCACCGCCGAGTCGCCGCTTACCACCATCGGCATGACGAACGATTGGTCGATCTTGACGCCATCGACCGGCAGTTTTTGCAGATAGCTGAGGCTTGATTGGCCGGTACCGAAATCGTCGACGAACAGCTGGACGTTCAGTCGTTTCAAGCGCAGCAGCGTCTCGAGCGCGTCGATCGGGTCCACCATCAGGGCGCTTTCGGTCAGTTCGAAATGGACCAGTTCCGGCGCAATGCCCCACGTCGAAAACAGGCCGCGGATGCGGTCGATCAGTTCGGGATCGTACAAGTCGAGCGCCGACAGGTTCACTGCCATCGGGTACGCCAGCCCGGCCTGCTGCAACGCATGGCACTCGCGGAACGCGGCGTCGAGGATCCAGTTCGTCAGCGGCGTGATCATGTCGGCCTGCTCGGCGAGGGGGATGAACTCGGTGGGCGAAATCATCCCCCGGTGCGGATGCTGCCAGCGCACCAGCGCTTCGGCGCCGCATACGCGGCGGGAAGCGAAGTCCACCTTGGGCTGACAATACAGGCGCAATTCGTCGTGCGCGATAGCCCGGTGCAGGTCGCCCATCAAGGCCAGGCGGCGGGTATTTTCCTTTTCCTGGCCACCGGTGTACATGGCGTAGCCGCCGCGCGCCGGTGTGGTCTGATGCATGGCCGCATGGGCGCGCCGCATCAGGGCATCGGCGTCGTTCGCATGGCCGGGAAACAGCGCGATCCCGATGCCGATCCGCGCATCGAGCATCAGCTCCGCTACCTCCACCGGCTCGTGCAGGGCACGCAGCATCCGCCGCGCCGCCTCGATCGCTTCTTCGGCGCCGGCGTGCGGCAGCAGCAGGGCAAACTCGGCCTCGCCGACCCGCGCCAGCGTTTCGCTGGGCGCGGTGGCGCGCGCCAGGCGCCGGCCCAGCTCCTGCAGCAGCATATCGCCCGACTGGTAGCCCAGCACCTTGTTGATTTCGCTAAACCGGCCCACTTCCGCTGGCGGTCAAAAAAACCATGGGCTATGCGTCCGCCCAGGGCCAGTGTCGCCGCGAATTCTTCATTCGTGTGCAACGTGTTGTTGTCCCCCGAAATACCGGCAAACAGGACGATATCGGCCTCGGTGATGGTTTGCGCGCAGATGCCACGAAGAGGCCTCGATATTGCGTCCATCCTGATCATTCATGCGCGAAATCCGGCGAATTTTCGGGCCGCGCAAGGTGCAATGCAACATTTTCAGGCGTGACGGCAGGCGCGCCTGCGCGCACGCTAAATTGCTGGATAGGAACATATTGCATCAGGGATGAGCGCTTGGTGCCCCCATCTGCATCAACCCATAAACAACGATCGCAAGGAATAGCGTTTCCAGCACCATCAAAACGACGGGCTTCCAGCCAACGCTCAAGACGTCTTTGAAGTGTGTCTTCATTCCGATCGCGGCCATCGACGCGACCAGGAATGCCTTGGACACCTCGTTGCCGGCGCTCACTACGAAATTCGGCAACACTCCCACGCTGTTAATGATCATCAGCACGACGAACATCACCACGAACCATGGCAACAGGGGCGGGCGCTGCGGCTTCGCTGCACCCTCGGCGTTGGCTTGCTGCGACTGCTGGCGGTGCGTCATCCACGCCGCGAACGCAATCACCGGCACCAGCATCGCCACGCGCATGAGCTTGACGAGGGTGGCGGCATCACCGGCGTCGGAGCCGATGCTGTAGCCCGCGCCTACCACCTGCGCCACGTCGTGGATGGTACCGCCGAGGAAGAACCCGGCCTTGACCGCGTCCAGTCCCAGTAGGCGCACCAGCATCGGGTACAGCATCATCGCCATTGTCGAAAGCGTAGTCACGCTGATGACGGTAAAAAGCGTGGCACGCTCTCTTTGCGGGTGCTGCGGAAAGGCTGCGGAGATAGCCAGCGCAGCCGAGGCGCCGCAAATGCCCACCGAGCCGCCCGTGAGCAGGCCGAAGAACGGCCGAAAGCCCATCACGCGCGCCATGACAATGCCGAAGGCGATGGTGGCGACGACCGCCACTACCACCATGGCCACGGGTTGCCAGCCCATGGCCTGGACCTGGGCGGCGGTGATTTTCAGACCCAGCAGGGCCACGCCCCAGCGCAGCACCTGGCGTGCGGTGAACTCGATGCCCGGCTTACATCGCCCTTCCTGAGACAGGAAGTTCACCGCCATTCCGAGCAGCAGGGCAAACAGCATTACCGGCGCACCGTAGTGCGTGGCCAGGAACATTGCCGCTACCGCGACGATCGCCGAGATCACCAGCCCGGGCGAACGCTGCGCCCAGTGATGCTTCCAGCCATCAATCATACCCACCTGCATCGCGCCGCTCATGCCGGTTTGCTCTCGATGGCCCGCAGCAAATCGCCGTGGCCAGTCAGGTCCGTGCCAGGCGCAAGTGTCAGCACGCACGGGTGCTGGAGGGAAGGTCTGATGCGTTGCATGCGATGTCTCCTAAATTGATTCAAACTTCGGTCGTCGCGCCACGGAATCACGGGCTTGGCGGCTGAACCGAAATCGATAGTAGGCCGACGTGCCGAATGACGCTTGACATCAGGCGCCACATTTTTACAATGAGAAACAAGCGCATTTATTTTTCATCCTGGCCTCTTATCACGTCAATAAGAGTGGCGGGATCGTGCGGTCCGGAAAATGATTGAGTCGCCTGTGTCGCCAGGATCGCCAGAAGAATCCAAAGTCCCTTCAAGCAATACCAAGCAGTTTGAACGAACGTACATCGACGCCGATCCCGAGGGCGGCCATCTCTGTCAATGACTTGCGTTTCTCTTTTCGGAGAACTCTGCAATGGCTCAATCAGGATGAGTTGATCCGCGAAGAACCGCGCATCATCGGTGAGGCTGCCATTCGGGTCGCATCGAGCGGCATTGCGAACTATCCGGCCGTCACCCGGGCGATGGCCCAAGCCACGATCGAGAATGGCGCAACCATCATGCTCGGACAGCATGTCACTGGCATGCGTGAGGATAATGACGGCGTCACCGTCACGACGCGGGACGGGAAATTTCGCGCCAAGCATGCCATCGTTTGCGCGGGCTTGATGGCTGACCGGCTGGCGCGCATGTGCAATCTCGACCTGGATTTCCGGATTGTGCCGTTTCGTGGCGAATATTTCCGTCTGCCTGCATCCAAAAACGACATTGTTCGCCATCTGATCTATCCCGTGCCAGACCCATCGCTGCCGTTCCTGGGGGTTCACCTCACACGGATGATCGGCGGCTACGTGACCGTCGGGCCCAATGCAGTGCTCGCCATGGCCCGTGAAGGCTATCGCTGGCGTGACGTCAATCTCACGGACTTGGCTGGGATGGCGTCGTTCGGCGGGTTCTGGAAGATGCTCAAGACGTATGGCCCGTCGGGAATCTCCGAGGTGCGTAACTCGCTGTGGAAGCGAGGATATCTGGCGTTGTGCCAAAAATATTGTCCTGAACTTCAGCTTGCTGACCTTCAACCATATGATCCACGACTTCCTCGTCCGACCCTCAAAGCGGAGCCTGCATGTCTGCAACGCGCCGTCGCCGGCAGCGACCTCCGCACTTCCGATCGGCGAGTACCTCGTCGAGGCATTCGCCAAAGAATTCCATTTGGTTTCACCCCGCCTTGCTCCCGCTGCCTGATGCCAAAGACAAGCCACTGCAACGACGCTTTGGCGCAGTAGCTGCGGCGTCCGGCGCGAAATCGCGATTGAGGTCGATCCCGACGCCGCCGAGGATCGACCGGCTGTCGTAGATCGCGTCCTCGATCCCTTCGTCAGACTCCGATTCGACGTTACCGCATCGGCGGGAGCCCGGCCTGCTCGAGCGCGGCGGCCGAATACGGCTGGTAGGTGCGGCCCGCTTCATCGCGCACGAATAGCGGATCGTCGAAGGCGCGCGGATCGTAGCCCTGGGCCTGCAGGTCGAACTTGCGCAGCTTGTAGGTGCTGGTTAGTTCCGCGGCAGCGGCGATGCGCACGAACAGCGGCGCGGCGTAGCGCGGCAAGCGCTCTTCGGCCAATGCGAACAAGGCGGGTGGATCGAACTGCCATCCCGGCTGCATGACGATTGCCGCCATGCCGGCGCGGCCCTCGTGGTCCGGCACGGCGACACCATAGATGTTGATCAGCTCCGCGCCGGGCAGGTCGGCCAGCGTCGCGGCAACCTCCAGCGTGGAGACGTTTTCGCTCTTCCAGCGGAACGTGTCGCCGATCCGGTCGACGAAGTAGAAATAGCCATCGTCGTCGTAGCGCAGCAGGTCGCCCGAACTCCAATACGCGTCGCCGATGCGAAATACATTGCGCAGGATTTTCTTCTCGGTCGCGTCAGCCGAGGTGTAGCCTTCGAAGCGGCCGCCACCGATGTCGGGATCGGTGATGATCAACCCGCTGGCCTCGCCGATCTCGCCCGCTTCGCACAGGATGCAGAAGCCGTTCTCGTCGCGTACCAGCTGGTCGTTCTCGATGTCATAGCGCAGCAGGCGAAAATTGGTCTTCTGCCAGTCGGGTACGCGACCGACCGCGCCCGGATGGTTGTCCAGGTTGATCAGGTTGGTGTTTGCCTCGGTGCCGCCCCAGCCCTCGTAGATGTCCATCGGCCCGAAGCGCGCTACCCAGCGATTCCATGAGTCGGCATTGAAGCCGGCGCCCATGATGGCGCGCAGGCCGTGCGCACGGTCGGCGGGGGCGGGCGTTTGATTGACCAGGTAGCGGCATAGTTCGCCGATGTACTGCCAAACCGTCACCTGGTGCCGCCGGATGTCGTCCCAGAAGGCGCGCACGCTGAACTTGCGGCGCAGCGCGATGGCGGCGCCGGCCTTGAGTGCGGTCGACGTCACCGCCAGCGAGGCGGCGCCGTGATACAGCGGCAAACAGCAATAGAAAGTGTCGTCGGCGCAGGCGTCGATAGTCACCATCATGACGTCGCCCGACATCAGCCAGCGCATATGGCTGTAGACCGCCGCCTTCGGCAGGCCGGTGGTGCCGGAGGTAAACACCAGCACGGCGGGATGCTCGGCTGTGATGCCGTCGCGCAGGGCGCGCGGCGCTGCCGTACGCGGCGCATCGGCCACCGCGCGCGCAAAGGAAAAATCCAGGCTCTCACGCAGCGCCGGCGCCAGCGGCTTCTCGGCGTCGGGCAGCAGGTACTGCGCCAGCGCCACCAACTGCGGGGTGGCACTGAAGTTGGCGAAGCACTCCTCGCCGACGATCACGGCGCTGGCGCCGGTGCTCTCGATGGCATGCACCAGCGCGCGACCGTTGACGTGGGTGTTGAGGAAGGCGACGACGACGCCGATCTTCAGCAGGCCGAACCAGGCGAAAAAGAATTCGGGCCGGTTCTCGAGAGCGATCGCACAGACGTCGCCCGGACGCAGGCCGTGCGCCAGCGCCGCATGGGCAAACTGGTTGGCGCGGGCATCGAGCTCGGCGTAGGTGAAGCGCTGCTCGCCGTAGGCCAGGAACATCCGCTCGCCGTTATCGCGCGCCTGTTGTTCGACCCGGTCGGCAATCGTGTACAGGTCCTTCGGCTTGATCGCCGCGCTTGCCGCGTTGCGGCGATCGAGCTTGGCCTGGGTCGCATCGCGCGAAACGCACGCGCTTGCTGGTGCGGTGACGTTGCTCATGCACGCTGCTCCATATCCGCTTCTCCTTGTGGTAAATCGCTGAATAAAATCTGCGGGCAGACCGGCGCAACAGCGCCCGATCGTGCTCATCCTGGAAACGATGATGGACCGGGGGGATCGCGCCTACATCGTCTGAGCAGACTAAAGCGGCATGCCGAGCGGCGGCGCGGCGAATCAAGAATGGCAATCGCGGCCGGCAGCGGCGTATAGTCCGTTTGCAGGGGGTGGCCGTGGCGGGGCCGTGTCAGAATGCCCAATTAAACAGGGAGTACCACGATGTCGACATCGAGCTATGCAGGAATCGTCGCCGAGGCTGCAGCTGCGCCGGTGTCGCGGTGGCGCCGCCATTACACGTTGCTGCTGCTGACCTTTGTCTACGCCATGAGCCTGATCGACCGGCAGATCATGGGCGTGCTGATCGAGCCGGTGAAACGCGAGTTCCAGGTGTCCGATACGGCCATGGGTCTGCTCAGCGGCCTGGCCTTCGCGGCGTTTTATTCCGCCGTGGCGGTGCCGATGGGACGGCTGGCGGACCGCAGCAACCGGCGCAACATGGTGGCCTGGTGCTGCGGCGCCTGGAGCCTGATGACCGGGCTGTGCGGTCTGGCAGGCGGCTACTGGCAACTGGCCGCCGCGCGGGTCGGGGTGGCGATCGGCGAGGCCGGCGGCACCGCGCCGTCGCTGTCGATGATCGCCGATCACTACCCGCCGCGCCAGCGCAGCCGCGCCATGAGCGTGTTCATGCTCGGCCCGCCGCTGGGCACCCTGTTCGGCCTCGGCCTGGGCGCCTGGCTGGCCCAGCGCTACGGCTGGCGCAGCGCGTTTTTCTGGATGATGCTGCCCGGCGTGATGGCCGCGATCCTGTTGCGTGTCGGCGGCGTCGAGCCGCTGCGCGGGCAATGGGACAGCAGCAGCGAAGCGGCCAGAGCGGACGCCGGCGCCGGCGAATCGCTGGCCACTGTGGTGAAGGCGATGTGGGCCTCGCCCGCATTCATGCGCATCACCGTGGCAGGTTTGCTGCTCGGCTTTGCCGGTTACGGCATCGGCATCTGGAGTACCGCCTTCCTGGTGCGCAGCCATGGCCTGGCGCTCAAGGATGCCGGCATCCTGATCGGCCTCACCAGCGGCATCGCGGCGATTTGCGGCTCGCTGTTCAGTGGCTGGCTGTGCGACCGCATGATCCGGCGCGATGTCCGCTGGCAGCTTGGCGTGCCCATCATCGGCCTGCTGCTGGCGCTCCCGCTCGGCGTGATTTACCTGCTGTATCCGGCCGGCCAGTTCTGGCTGATTGGTCCCTTGACGGTACCGCATGCGATGGTGTTCAACCTGCTGTTTTCGTTCTTCGGGGTCTGGTGGACGGCGCCAGGCTTTGCCGCACTGACCGCGCTGGTGGCGTCGCATCGGCGCACCACCGCGCTGGCCTTGTACGGCCTCGGCCTGACCGTGGTCGGCGGCGGGCTGGGACCGCTGTGCGTCGGCATGCTCAGCGACGCATTGATGCCGGCGTTCGGCGCCGACTCCTTGCGTTGGGCGCTGCTGAGCGTGCTGGGCGCGTTTGCCCTTGCTGCAGTGGCATTTGCGACGGCACTGAACGCGTATGCGCGCAGTCAGGCCGTGGTGCCGAAGGCCGGCTGACGGAGATCGACTTGACGATAATCGAGGCAGATGGCGCGGCTGGCGCGGCCGCGGGCGTGACCGCGCCGCATCCCGCCGGCGACGTTCGCGCCCGGCGCCGCTTCCTGCTGTTGCTGACCGCGATGGCGGTGCTGTCGGCGATGGACCGCCAGATCCTGGCGGTGGTGATCGAGCCGGTCAAGGCTGAGTTTTGCCTGAGCGACTTGCAGATGGGCCTGGTCAGCGGTCTCGGCTTCGCGCTCTCGTTCAGCCTGCTCGGGGTGCCGCTGGGACGGGTTGCCGACCGGGTCGAGCGGCGCAGCCTGATTGCCTGGACGCGTGGCTTCGGCGGCTTGGTGGCGGCACTGGCGGCCGGCACCACCGGCTTCTGGACGCTGATGGCCTCGCGCGCGGGCGGTGCGCTCAGCGACGCCGGCGGCGGCCCCGCCTCGCTGTCGCTGATCGCCGACCTCTACCCGCCGGCGCAACGGTCACGCGCGATGAGCGTGTTTGGCGTCGGCGCCGCCATCGGCGCGATGCTGGCGCTGGTGCTGGGCTCCTGGATGGCACAGCGCTGGGGCTGGCGCGCGACCTTGGCGGCGGTGGGTGCCGGCGCGGTCGTGCTGGCGCTGGTGCTGCGCATATGCATGCGCGAGCCGCCGCGCGGCGCACCTGCGCCGCTGCATCGGGATGCACCCGGAGCCGGCGCAGTGGCGCAGGTTTGGCACGACCCGGTCGCGCGCTGGCTGATGGTGGGCGCCGCCTTCACTCTGCTGGCCGGCTATTCCTTCGGTGCGTGGAATTACAGCTACCTGGTGCGCAGCCTCGGCCTGACGCTGCGCCAGGCGGGTTGGGTATCCGGCCTGGCGGCAGTTGGTTCGGTCGCCGGCGCCCTGTTCGCTGGCGCGCTGGCCGATCGGCTGGTGCGGCGCCGCGATGCGCGCTGGCAGATCGGCGTTCCGCTGTGCGGGGTGGCGCTGGCACTGCCGATCGGCCTGTTGTACTTCGCGCTGCCGCCCGGCCAGGTCGGCGCGGCCGCGCTGATGATCACGCTGTTCGCCTTCTTCATCGCGTGGTGGGCGGCGCCCTGTTACGCCGCTCTCAGCCTGGTGGTGCCGCAGCAGCGCCGCGCCACCGCCAGCGCGATGGTGATGCTGGCCGGTTCGATCGTGGGCAGCGGGATCGGGCCGATTTTCACCGGCGCCCTGAGCGCCTGGTTGACGCCCTGGCTGCACGGCCAGGCGCTGCGCGCGGCGCTGATCTGTACGGTCGCATTGATGAGCCTGTCGGTGTATGCGTTCTGGCGTGCGATGCGCGCCTATCCCGCGGCACTGCGCCGCATGGCCGACAGCAGCGCCGCGCGTGTCCATTGACGGCGGCGCGGTCGCCGTATCCCTTGCATTCCTTTCGACGCAATCCTTGCCTGTTGATGGCCCGCCTGAAAAAAACGCCAGTACGTCCAAGTGGACGATGTTTGGCCTCATAGGATCTATATATTTTGCTCAGTACCAAGAGAAAATCGCTCGCCGAAAAATTCGACGCTGCGTACTGCGCAGATCTGGCGAAGCATTCATAAAATGTAATTATTGGAGGTAACTGAGGATGACAATCAGAACATACACGTTGGCCGTGCGGATCCTGCCGCTGATGATCGCAGCAGCCTATGCGGGCAGCGCGATCGCGCAAGAGGTGATCGAAACGGTCGTCGTCACCGCGCAAAAGCGCAAGGAAAAGCTGCAGGACGTGCCGCTTTCGATCACGGCGATCGGCGGCGCGCAGCTGGAAACGCGCGGCATCGAAGGCATCAAGGACCTGAACGGCCTGGCGCCGAACGTGACTGTGAAGACGGCTGCCCCCGGCGCCGGATTGATCGCCGCCATCTCGATTCGCGGCATGAACCAGGGCCAGCCGGCGATCTGGGCCGATGGCTCTGTCGGCATGTATGTCGATGGTGTGTTCGTCGGCAAGAACCAGGGCGCGCTGTTCGATGTCGTCGACCTGGAGCGGATCGAAGTGCTGCGCGGGCCGCAGGGCACGCTGTTTGGACGCAACACCGAAGCGGGCGCCATCAACATGATTACCAACAAGCCCACCGGCGAATGGGGCGGCAGTGCGGGCATCGACATCGGCAACTACAACCGCCACGTCGAACGCCTTTCGATGGACCTGCCGGCGTTCGGCATCGTCCGCACCAGCCTGGCGCTGCGCAATGAACGACGTGACGGCACCCTCGATAATCCAAGCGGCGCCAAGTGGGACAGCCGCGATCGCCAGGCCGTCCGTTTTGCCGCCGGCTTCGACATCAGCAAGGACTTCAAGATCGATTACGCCTACGACCGTTCCAAGATCGATGAGACGCCCGGCGCGATTTCACTGATCGACTCGACCGGCTACGCCAAACTTTACACGGCGCCTGGCATCGCCGGCAATTACAATTTCTTCCAGAACGCCGCCGGTCCGAACAGCCTCGGCAAGCTGCTGGCGCCGTATGTCAATGCCGGCTATCCGAGCGCAGTGGCCACCGACGCGGTCAGCGCGAAATTCGGCAACGCCTATTACAACAAGCTGGACGTCGACGGCCATTCGCTGATCGCCACCTATGAAATCAACCCAAGCAATACCATCAAATATATCGGCGCGCGGCGCAAGATGCATTATCAGGACCGCACCGACCTCGATGGCACGCCGCTGAATGTGTTCAACGCGGGAAAAGACACGCATTACACATCGAACTCGCATGAGCTGCAGTGGATCGGCAATACGGCGGCGATGAATTATGTCGTCGGCGCCTATCTGTTCCGCGATGATGGCAATACGGTCTCCTACCAGGATGGCTTGTTCTATACTTTCAATTTCGCGCCCGCTGCCTTCAAGATGCCTTACTACCGCATTCGCACGAATGCCAGCGCGGTGTTCGGCCAGCTTGACTACAAGGTCAGTCCGCGCCTGACCGCGACGCTGGGCTTGCGCTACACGCGCGAAGAGAAGAAGGGCGACCTTTGGCGGCTCAATACCAACGCCAATTACGATCCGATCGGTACGCCTGGCGTGACGTACCAGGCAGGTTATGCACCACAGGCTGCCGAGGCGACATTTGCGTCGACTACCCCGGTGCTGGCGCTCGCCTACAAGCTGAGCGATAACATGAACCTCTATGCCCGTGCGGCCCGCGGCTTCAAGAGCGGTGGCTTCCCGCTGGAGGCGAATATCAACGCCGCCACCGGTACCGGACCATTGGTACCGTTCAAGCCGGAAAATGCGACCAGCTTCGAGGCCGGCGTCAAGTCGACTTTGTTAGGCGGGAAAGCGCAATTGAATGCCACGGTCTTCCTGACCAACGTCACCAACTGGCAAACCTCGCAATTGCCGCCGAATGGCACCTCGCCGACCATCACCAATGCCGGCAAGACGCGCATGCAGGGTCTCGAACTGGAAGGCAAGCTGCAGATTGCCGATGGCTGGCGCGCACAGGCCAGCTATGGCTTCCTCGATGCGGCCTTCAAGAACTACATGTCGTATAACCAGCTGGGCGCACTGGTCGACATCGCTGATAATACCCGTAATAGCTACGCGCCAAGGCACCAGCTGAACCTGAATCTCGATGGTCGACTGGCCGAGACCTCGTTCGGAACGCTGCGCGCGATCGTCGATTACGTCTACACCTCGGAGTACGTCAACTACGCCGCCCAGCGGACGGCGATCGGTACCAATGTTGCGATCGGCAATTCTGTCGATGAGTCGATCCTGCCTGCGCTGGGCCTGGTGAACGCGCGCCTGCTGCTGTCAAATATCCCGGTGTTCGACAAGTCCGGTTCATTGAGTGCATCGCTGTGGGTGCGCAACCTGGCTGACGTGCGCAAGCCGGTAGCGCATATCGACGTTGGCGGCTATTACCGTATCGCCGGCTGGTCGGAGCCGCGCACAATCGGCGTATCGCTGAACTACAAATGGTAAATCGGCGTTGATGTGATTGGGGGCTGCGGGCAACCGCAGCCCCTTTTTTTCGGGACAAGACTAGAGATTTATTGACACTGCCGCTAGAACCGCGTTGGCCGCATCATGGCATCGATGCCGCCGTCGACAAAAAATTGCGCGCCGTGGACAAAGGCGGCCTGATCGCCCAGCAGGAAGAGGATCATCGCCGCAATTTCCTGCGGCTTGGCGCTGCGTCCGAGCGGTGCGATAAAATCCTGCACCGCCTTCGAATAGCGCGGGTCATCCAGGCTGGCCTGCAGCAGGGGCGTTTCCACCATGCCCGGTGCGACGGTATTCAAGCGCACCCCCGCGCGTCCCCAGGCGAGCGCGCGCTTGCGCACCGCCACCGTGACGGCATTCTTCGAGCCGGCATAGGCGATATGGCCGCGCTTTTCGCCCGCGTTTTCGAGGATGCCGGCGATCGCTGCCTCGTCGCCAGCTTCCAGCGCCGCGGCGAGCCGGTTGTCGTCCCAGCTCAGGTGCGCGGACGCCACCGACGACACCACCACTGCGGCTGGATTGCTTGCCTTGGAAAGCGCCGGCAACAAGCCGTCGAGTAGTGCGACTGCGCCGAAATAGTTGACCGACACGATACGCGCGGGCGGCTCCACCTGCACGCCGAGGCCAGCGCACAGCACCAGGCCATCGAGCACGCCATCGCAGTGCTCGAGCACCCCAGCGACCGCCTGCGCGCGGCCGTCCGCGGTCGACAGGTCCGCGGTCAGTTCTGCGTTGCGTACGTCGATGCCGATGATTTGATGGCCGGCCGCGCGCAGCGCCTCCGCGGTGGCGGCGCCTATGCCGGAAGCCGATCCTGTGATCGCAATGATGGTCATGTGTTCTCCTGTGTGCCAGATGTGAAATTCATTGTGGCCCGGCGCCGGCAGCGCAACAGCCCCCAAACGGACGATGCCGGCGGCGCCACGCGATGTCATGTTCAAACATTTGCACTACTCGCAGCAGTATAGATGGACACCGAAATTCTGGACGTATGAATCGCTGGCCGAATACCAGGACCGTTGGACATTGACGCCGACCGGCGGGCGCGTTGCCCATAGTCGCATGGATATCCGCCACCAGCTTGGGTGCCGGAAATCCTGCGCGCGTAGTGTTTACGCGACGATCGGGCTGGCGGAACGGCGCCAGGCGGTTGCCAGCACCGGCGTCAGCGAGGACGCAAACGCCAGGCCCAGCACGGCGGCCAGGCCGGCGTCGGCCAGCAGGTAGCCAGCCAGCCCCGGCCCGACCATCGAGCCGAGTGCGAACACCGCCGGCACCAGCACGATGGCCCGGCCGCTGCGGTCGGTGTGGGCAATCGCGGCGGTCTGGAACACGCAGCCGCAGGTGAAGAAGAATTCCCAGGTCCAGGCGCCCAGTGCGAACGTGACCAGGCCGTCGCCGGCGGCGAGCAGGGCCAGGCCGGCGCTACTGCCGGCGAGCACCAGCGCGAACGGCAGGCGCCGTCCGAGGCGTTCGCCGGTGATCGCGACGGCGAATCCGGCGACGCCGCCGATCAGTTTGAGGACGGCAAACACCAGGCCCATGCCGGCCGGCGCGACCTGTTTGGCAGAGCCGATCCGTTCCAGGAAGGCCCACAGTCCCACGTTGCCGACCAAGAACAGGAAGAACAGGGCCAGGCTTAGCCAGGAAGCAGCGGGCAGGGCGCCGCCGGGCGCGGCGTCGCTGGCGACCTTGCCGCGCGGACCGGCCGGCAGCCAAGACGCCGAGATGGCCAGCAGCATGACGACGCCGGCCAGGCCGAGCGCCGCGCCGGGGTAGTGCCAGCTGGAGATGAGCAGGGGTGGCAGGATGAACAGCACCGCCGCGGTGATCGACAGTTCAACCCCCAGCCGCACGCCGAGCGCGCGCACCTTGTTGGGCTGGTCCGCCAGGATGCGCATGCCCAGGCAGGTCATGGTGGAGGCGAAGAAGCCGATCATGGCCCACAGCAGGTACAGCACGTCGAGGCGAGCCACCGTGGCGCTCAGGGCGAACGCGCTGGCGGTGGCAACGGCGCTGAAGATGGTCAGCGCCCGCCAGTTCAGCCGGTTGATCCAGAACGGCGCGCCGAGTGTGCCCGCCAGGTAGCCGGTGAAACAGACCGACCCCATCATGCCGATGGCCTTCGGCGCCAGCGCAAAGGTATCGGCCATACTGCCCAGCACCACCGGCAGCGAGTTGAAGGGCAGGCCGCCGATGGTGGAGGCAACGCTGGCGGCGAGCATGACGGCGAGCAGCGCCCGTCCGTTGATTGGCATGGTCATGCTGCGCTTACATGTAGAGGACGACCAGGTCGTTGACGACCGCCGGCCGCGGCTCGCCAACCACATGGATATTGATCTCCATGGTCATTTGCACGCCGCTCTTGACCTGCTCGACCGCCTTGATGCGGTAGCGCGCATGGATCCTGCTGCCGGCCGGCACCGGCGCGGCGAAACGCAGCCGGTCGGAGCCATAGTTGACCATGTTGTTGAAACCGGTGACTTCGAAATCGAGCGGCAGCGTGAGCCGGCTGACCAGCACCTGCACCAGTGCGCCGTGGGCGATGGTGGTGCCAAACGGGCTCTGCGCGCGCGCCTTCTCCGGGTCGGTATGGATCCAGTAGTCGTCGCCGGTCAGCGCGGCGAATTGATCGATCAGGGTCTGCGTCACGACGAACTGGTTCGACCAGTCGGAAAGATCCTGGCTCACCAGCGCCCGCATCGCCTCAATGTCCTTGCACGCGACCTGGCGGCGCGGCGCTGCCGGAGCCGGTTCGGCCACTGCCGGCGCGGCCGCCGTGGCTTCGATCACGCCGGGCTGGTGCGAGTCGAGCGATGTGTAGCGCAGCAGCGTCACGCTGCCCGGGCGCTCGTCGAACACGGGCCGCAGCGGCATGCCGACCTGCAGCGCCGCTTCGTCGATGCCGACCAGCGTAGTGTTCAGGTGCGGCCCTTCGTCGAATTCGACCACCGCCAGGATTTGCGGCATCTCGTCGGCAAATTCCGGCAAGGTCGGTATGCGCGCCACGGTATAGGTGTACAGGGTGGCGGCGCCGGACACGTCGTGCCAGGCCAGCTTGGCCGACGCGCAACGCGGACAGTGCGCGCGCGGGAAGAAGATCCAGTGGCCGCAATCGGCGCATTGCTGCAGTCGCACCTGGTGCGCTTTGAGGCCGTCCCAGAACGGCTGCGAGATCGTGGTCGGTTGGGGCAGGGGCTTGTTCCAGTCCATGGTCACGCTCCGCGCAGGATCAAGGCGCCCTGTTCGCTCATCACGCCGCCGGTGCCCGACACGTAGGCCAGGTCGTGGCGCGCCAGCTGGCGTGCGCCGGCGCGGCCCTGCAACTGGTGCAGCGCTTCGATCACCTGGGTCATGCCGCCAGCGGTGCCGGTCTGGCCGAAGCTCAATTGTCCGCCATGGGTATTCATCGGGAATTTGCCCTTGTAAGTGAAGTCGTTATCGCGCAGGAAGCGCATGCCCTGGCCTTTTTCGCAAAAGCCGGCGTCTTCCAGCGTCAGCATGACGGTAATGGTGTAGCAGTCGTAGACCTGCGCCATGTGCATGTCGGCCGGCGTCATGCCGGCCATCGCAAACGCCTTGCGCGATGCCGGGCCGATCGGCGTGGCCAGCATGTCGCGCGCATAGGTGGGCGATTTCGACTGCACATGCTCGCCGCAGCCGACCACTTGTACGGCGCGGTGCCTGCAGCGCCGCGCGATGTCGTCGCGGGTGACGATGACGGCGGCGCCGCCGGCCACCGGCATGACGATTTCGAGCATGCGCAGCGGCTCGGCCACCATGCGCGAATTGAGCACGTCGTCGATGCTGATCGGCTGGCCGTGGAACATCGCCAGCGGGTTGGCGCAAGCGTTGAAGCGCTGGTCGACAGCAATCCGCGCCAGCGCCGCGGCGTCGTAGCCGTGCAACGCGGCATAGCGCTGCGCGATCATCGCGTAGCCGGTGTTTTGCGCCATGTGGCCGTAGGGCAGGTCCATCTCCGCTTCGGGCGCGCCGAAGTGGGTGCTGTGGCCGCCGAAGCGCGCTGCTTTCATCACCTGCAGGGCATGATCGTCCTGGCGGCCCATCGGGGCCAGGCGCGAAGGAATCACGCACAGCACGGTGTTGCACAGGCCAAGTTCGATTGCCGCCGCGGCGCGCCACACCATGCCGACCGAACTGGCGCCGCCGAGGTCGACCACTTCGGCGAAGTCGAGCGGCACGCCGAGGTATTCGCCCACCATGGCCGGCACGAACATGCTGGCCTCATGAAACTGCGGTCCCTGGACCACCAGGCCGTCGACATCGCGCAACTCGAGGCCGGCGTCGGCCAGTGCCTGTCCGGCCAGGTCGGCCACCTGCTCGAGGTGGAACATGCGCGGGGCGGTCGCGTACTTTTCTGGTTTGTACTGCGCGGCGCCGACCAGGGCGGCTTGTCCTTTGAGTCCCATTTGTTTCCTTCATCGTCTCTGGCTGTGTGGGTATTTTGCCAGTCGGCGCCGGCCTGCCATCGTCCGGGCGGACTACGCGTCGGCGGTACTCCTTTCGGACGATGTTTTTCGTGCTGATTGGCCTGAATCTCGCTATGCCGAACAGACCATTCTGACTATACCGGAGATGGCCGGGTGTTACATAGAGGAGTAGTGCATGAAAGTGTTAGTACCAATTAAGCGGGTGGTCGACCACAACGTCAAGGTGCGGGTCAAGTCCGACGGCAGCGGCATCGAGCTCACCGGCGTCAAGATGTCGATGAATCCTTTCGATGAAATCGCCGTGGAGGCGGCGATCCGGCTGCGCGAAGGCGGCCAGGCGGCCGAGGTGGTGGCCGTCTCGTGCGGCGCCAGCCAGTGCCAGGAAACGTTGCGCACCGCGCTGGCGCTGGGCGCCGACCGCGCCATCCTGGTCGAAACGGGCGACGCGCTCGAACCGCTGGCCGTGGCCAAGCTGCTCAAGTCGGTGACGGACAAGGAACAGCCGCAGCTAGTCATCCTCGGCAAGCAGGCTATCGACGACGATTGCAACCAGACCGGGCAGATGCTGGCGGCACTGCTGGGCTGGCCGCAGGCGACCTTCGCCTCGAAGCTTGTGCTCGACGGCGACACCGTGACGGTGACGCGTGAAATCGATGGCGGGCTGGAAACCTTGCGCCTGCGCCTGCCGGCGGTCGTCACCACCGACCTGCGCCTGAACGAACCGCGCTACGTCACGTTGCCGAACATCATGAAGGCGAAGAAGAAGCCGCTCGACACCTGTTCGCCGGCCAGCCTCGGCGTCGATTGCGCACCGCGCCTGGCGACGCTGGGCATGCGCGAGCCGGCCCAGCGCGGCGCCGGCATCATCGTCAAGGATGTCGCCAGCCTGGTCGCCAATCTCAGGACCGAAGCGAGGGTCATCGAGTGAATCGCGCGCCGTCCCACCCATCTTCAACCTTCATTGGAAAGCTACCATGGCAGCACTAGTCATTGCCGAACACGATAACCTGACCCTCAAGGGAAGCACGCTCAATACCGTCAGCGCCGCGCTGGCATGCGGCGGCGACGTCCATGTACTGGTCGCCGGCCACGATTGCGCTGCGGCCGCCGCCGCGGCCAGCGGCATTGCCGGCGTGAGCCAGGTGCTGGTCGCCAGCGGCGAACAGTTTGCCCATGGCCTCGCCGAAAACGTGGCTAACCAGGTGCTGGCGCTGGCCGCCGGCTATTCGCATATCCTCGCTCCGGCCACCGCCTACGGCAAGAACATCCTGCCACGCGTTGCCGCGCTGCTGGACGTGGCGCAGATATCGGAGATCACCAGGGTGGTGGCGCCGGATACCTTCGAGCGGCCGATTTATGCCGGCAATGTGATCGCCATGGTGCGCTCCAGCGATATGGTCAAGGTGATCACGGTGCGTAGCACCGGATTCGACGCCGCCGGCAGCGGCGCTGCCGTTCCGGTGGTGGCGGTGGATGCCGTCGCGGCGAGCGGCGACAGCATGTTTGTCGCGCGCGAACTGGCAGCCTCCGACCGTCCCGAGCTGACCGCCGCCAGCATCATCGTCTCCGGCGGGCGCGGCATGGGATCAGCCGCCAACTTCAAGATTCTCGAGCCGCTGGCCGACAAGCTTAGCGCCGGCATGGGCGCCTCGCGTGCGGCAGTCGACGCCGGTTTCGTGCCAAACGACTGGCAAGTCGGACAGACCGGCAAGATCGTTGCGCCCGCGCTGTACATTGCAGTCGGCATTTCCGGCGCCATCCAGCACCTGGCCGGCATGAAGGACTCGAAGGTTATCGTGGCGATCAACAAGGATCCGGAAGCGCCCATCTTCGGCGTCGCCGACTACGGCATTGTCGGCGACCTGTTCGACATCGTTCCCCAGCTGGTCGACGTGCTGTAATGATGGACGATACTGAACTGCGCGGACCGCGCGAGGCGATGGAATACGACGTGGTCGTGGTCGGCGGCGGTCCCGCTGGCCTCTCGGCCGCGATCCGGCTCAAACAGCTGGCCACAGAACAAGGCCGGGAAGTGAGCGTCTGCGTGCTGGAAAAAGGCGGCGAGCTGGGTGCGCACATCCTGTCGGGCGCCGTGATGGATTCGCGCGCCCTGACCGAGCTGCTGCCGGACTGGAAAGAACTCGGCGCGCCGCTCAATACCGAAGTGACCGAAGACCGCATCCTGTTCCTGACGGCGACCAAGGCCTACCGCACGCCTGGCTTCATGGTGCCGGCCTGCTTTGAAAACCACGGCAACTACGTCGTCTCGCTCGGCAACGTGGTGCGCTGGCTGGGCCGGCAGGCCGAAGCGATGGGCGTCGAAGTGTTCCCTGGCTTCCCTGCCGCCGAAATCCTGTACAACGACGACGGCTCGGTCAAGGGTGTCGCCACCGGCAGCATGGGCGTCAAGCGCGACGGCCAACCGGGCGGCGACTTCCAGCTCGGCATGGAACTGCACGCGAAATACACGCTGTTCGCCGAAGGCTCGCGCGGCCACCTCGGCAAGCAGCTGATGGTGAAGTACGACCTGAACGCGGGCAAGGACCCGCAATCGTATGGCATCGGCATCAAGGAATTGTGGGAGATCGATCCGTCCAGGCACAAGCCCGGCCTGGTGATCCACACCACCGGCTGGCCGCTCGACGCCGACACTTACGGCGGCTCCTTCCTGTACCACCTGGAGGACAACCTGGTGGCGGTTGGCTACGTGGTCGGCCTCAATTACGAGAACCCTTACCTGTCACCGTTCGAGGAATTCCAGCGCTACAAGACCCATCCGGCGATCCGCACCTTCTTCGATGACGCCAAGCGCATTTCGTATGGCGCCCGCGCGATCACCGCCGGCGGCCTGCAGTCGCTGCCGAAGCTGGTGTTCCCGGGCGGCGTGCTGATCGGCTGCGACGCCGGCTTCCTCAACATGAGCCGCATCAAGGGCAGCCACGCCGCGATCAAGACCGGCATGCTGGCCGCCGACGCCGCGTTCGGCGCGCTGGGCGAGCAGCGCCAGCACGACGAACTGGCCGCCTACCCGGTCGCGTTCGAGCAATCGTGGCTGAAGGAAGAACTGCACGTGGCGCGCAACGTCAAGCCGTGGCTGTCGAAGGGACTGTACCTGGGTTCGATCATGACCGGCATCGACCAGATGGTATTTCGCGGCAAGGCGCCGTGGACGCTGCATCACTCGCACGCCGATCACGAGTGCCTGAAGCCGGCCGCCAACTACAAGCCGATCGTCTATCCGAAACCGGACGGCAAGCTGACGTTCGACCGCTTGTCGTCGGTGTTCATCTCGAACACCAACCACGCGGAAGACCAGCCGATTCACCTGACGCTGAAGAACCCGAACCTGCCGGTGGAGTTCAACCTGGCCACGTACGCGGGCCCGGAAGCACGCTACTGCCCGGCCGCAGTGTACGAGTTCGTGCCGACAGCAGACGGCGAACGGCTGCAGATCAACGCGCAGAACTGCGTGCACTGCAAGACATGCGACATCAAGGATCCGACGCAGAACATCGTGTGGGTGACGCCGGAAGGCGGCGGGCCAAGCTACCCGAACATGTAATCAGTCCTCGCGGCGACCACCCGCCAGTCCCGCTTTTTATTGAAGAAGGAATCATCATGTCCATGCAACGCATCATGCTGCGAGCAAAACTACACCGTGTCACTGTGACCCAGGCTGACCTGCACTACGAGGGCTCGTGCGGCATCGATGCCGACTTGCTGGAAGCGGCCAATATATGGGTGAATGAAAAGATTGAACTCTATAACGTCAACAATGGCGAGCGCTTTTCCACCTACGCGATTCCAGGCGCGCGGGGGAGCGGTGAAATCTCCCTCAACGGCGCCGCGGCGCGCCGGGCGCACTTGGGTGACCTGCTGATCATCTGCACCTATGCGCCGATGACGGAAGAACAGGCAAGCAATTATCGTCCGAACGTCATTTTTGTCGATGACAAAAACAAGATCACCGGCATCAAGGAATAGTGAAGCGATGGAATCCCTTCAAATTTTGCCACGCGCAGCACACGAGCGCAAGGAAGCAGCAGATGGCCCGCCGTTCTAAGGCCGATGCGTTCGCGACCAGCATGAACATCCTTGACTGCGCCGAAAACCTGTTTGCGAGACAGGGAGTGTCGCGCACTACCTTGCAGCACATTGCTGCGCAGGCCGGTGTCACGCGCGGAGCGATTTACTGGCACTTTGCGGACAAGGCGGCGCTGTTCAACGCCATGATGGAACGGGTCAAGATGCCGCTGGAGTCAGCAATGCAGTTGCTGCAGTCCTCCTGCCTTGACGATCCACTGACCGACTTGCAAAGCTACGCAGTGCTCGTGTTTCGCCTGACCGAGGGCGATGCGCGCGCACGCCGCGTGTTCGAAATCGCCACCTTGAAACTCGAATACACTGACGAGATGTCAGCAGTACGCGAGCGACGTATTGAGATGGCGGCGCGCTGTACCGAAATGACCGAGCGCTGTGTCATCCTGGCGGTTAGCAGGGGGTTAGCGCGGCCCTCAGTCGATCCGCGCCAGGCCGCAGTGGGTTTTTGGGCACTCATTGACGGACTCCTTCGCGCTTGGATAATTGCTCCGGATTCTTTCAGCTTGATCAACATGGGCGAGAAGATAATCGGTGCGCATCTCGATACGCTTCGAAACTGACAGCAACCGTTCTCCGCGCACCGTAGCTCGACCTTGCACATATGCCTCGCCGTCCAGTTGATCGGGCGGTGGGATTTTTCAACAGTCCTCTTGTGCTGGATGGTCGTAAAATGACCTCGATTGAGGCTGTAAAAGCCGATTTCTCGCGTGCTGGTACTTTTGATGGCACTGTCGAATACGACGAACTAAAACCTGAGTCGAATCATAGGCATAGCTGGCTCGTTTACCATCGAATGGGAGTGAGTTTCCCATAGAAAATATTATAAATAAAGCCATCTTCGGGTGGCTTTAACCGTCCCAACTCTATTTGTCCATGCGGGGTGGGGGGCCAATAAGACTTCCACCATTTCCGCCATGCCTTTCGGCACTTCGTTGATTTGTTGAAAACCCCGCGTTTCTGGTCGAGAGGGGCGTGCGGTTTTTTCCCTTATCCGCACTTGCCACATCCTCAGTACGGCTGCTCCAGCCGCCGCACCCGCATGAGTATTGGCATTCTTGCAAGTTCTGTCGGATCGTTTTTCTCAGCTACACCCACAGCATCACAGTATTCGCGGTCGCCTGCAATGCCGGCACGCATTTGGCACTTGCCTCAGCCTTCGAGCAGGTCGATATCAGCATCGACACCGAAAGCGCCCCGACCAGGTTGCCATGCCTGCTCTTGATTGGTACCGAGATCCCGCGCAGCCCCGTTTCATACTGGTTCTCCGTCACAGCGAAACCCTGTTCGCGAATTTCCAGCAGTTCGCGCAGCAATTGCGATTTGTCGGTGACGGTCTGGTGCGTGTAGGCGACCAGCGAAACGCGCTCCAGGTAGGCGCGCAGCGCGTCATCGGGCAGCGCCGACAACAGCACGCGCCCCGCGGTCGAGGTGTGGGCAGGCAGGCGCGTTCCGGGGTCGAAGCCGACGGTCAGTGCGCGCGGCGCGTTAACCCGACTGATGTAGACCACCTCGTCGCCGTCGAGGACCGAGTAATTGGTCGACTCTTGCAGCTGCAGCGTCAGTCTCTGCAAAAACGGCACGATGGCGCGCGGCAAACGCGCCGAATCCAGGTAGGAGTGGCCCAGCGAAAGTACTTTTGGCGTCAGCCAGAAGGTGCGGCCGTCGGTGGCGGCCATGCCGATATGGACCAGGGTGAGCAAATAGCGCCGCGCCGCACTGCGGCTCAGGCCAAGCTTGTCGGCCAGGTCGGTCGCATTCAACTGCACCGATTCGCCGCTGAACGCGCGAATGACTTCGACCCCCTTCATCAGGCCGTCGATCAAATCGCACTTGGCCACTTCGACATCGAGCAGGACGGGCTTTTTCATCGTGCGAAATCCGGTCATTTGTGCGCCAATCGCGCAGATGGAGCGATTGTCGCATCAAACGCGATTTATTGGGGTATATTTTGCGGCGCCGTTCTCCTAGACTTGGATTCATGACAAACGCGAGGCCGGCCATGACATCCCTACAAAGTATTCCTGAACCGAATAATCCGCTGGGGATCGATGGCATCGAGTTCATCGAATACGCGAGCGCCCAGCCGCTGGCATTGGGCGCCCTGCTCGAGCAGATGGGGTTTGTCGCAACCGCCCGCCACCGCTCGCGCGAAGTGACTCTGTATCGCCAGGGCGCGATGAACGTGATCGTCAACGCCGACCCGCGCGCCTTGCCGCAATCGGGTACCGAAGCGCAATCGACCTTGCTGAGCGCCATCGCGCTGCGCGTGCGCGACGCCGACGCCGCGTATCGTCACGCCATCGAACTGGGCGCCTGGGCGATCCAGACCCGCGCCGGCGCGATGGAATTGAACATTCCCGGCATCCATGGGGTGGGCGACTCGATCATCTATTTTGTCGATCGCTTCCGCGATTTTTCGATTTACGACGTCGACTTCAAGCCGATCGCGAACGCCCCCGTCAATCCGCCGGCACTGGCGGGAATGCATTTTTTTGGCGTGGTCCAGGCGATCGACGCCGGGCGCGCGCCAGAATGGATCGACTTCTACGCCCAGCTGATGGACTTCCATGTGCTGCCCGAAGGCCAGCACTTCGGCATCGTCCCGAAAGGCACCTTGCTGGAAAGTCCTTGCCATGGCTTCTATCTGCAACTGGTCGAGCCGCCGGAAGGCGCCGCCGGCCTGCAATGGGGCGAGCAACTCATTCGCGTGGCGTTCGGCACGCCGGATGTGGCGGCCGCAACGCGCGCGTTGAAACAGCGCGGCATCGTCTTCATCGACCGCGAGCCGGTCCAGCCAACGCCCAAGGGCGCGCTGACACAACTCTACAAAGGCGGGGTGAGCTTCGAGCTGGTCGTCAGCCACCTGGAGCAAGATCATGCGTGAAATTTCCCGCACCAAGCGCCGCGCGCCGGAGCCATCATGAACCTCTCCAACTTTGGCATGGACAGCATCACCCTGGCCGGACCGCTGGAGGCGAAGCTGCTGGCCTCGCGCGCGGCCGGCTTCTCGCAGATCATGCTGTGGGCGAAGGATTTGGCGGGGCATCCGGGCGGCATGGAACAGGCGGTACGCCTGGTGCGCGCCAGCGGCCTGCGCGTGACCGGGCTGCAGGTCATGCGCGATTTCGAGGGCCTGTCCGGCACGCTGCACGAGTACAAACTCGATATCGCCAAACACATGCTGCAAATTTGCAAGGCGGTGGGTGCGCCGTTGTTGATGGTGTGCTCAAGCACGTCGAGCCACGCCAGCGGCGAGCCAGCGCTGCTGGCGCGTCATCTGGCCAAGCTGGCAACGCTGGCGGTGCCGCTGGGCGTGCGGATCGGCTACGAAGCCTTGTCGTGGGGCCGCCACGTCAACCAGTACGAGCAATCGTGGGAAGTGGTGGAGATGGCCGACCACGCCAACCTGGGCGTGGTGATCGATTCGTTCCACATGCTGGCCAGCCAGGCCAATCTGGACTACCTGCAGGAAATCCCAAGCCACAAGATCGCGGTGGTCCAGCTGTCGGACTTCATGTGGCGCAATATCGCAAGTGAGGAGGAACGCGTGGAAACGGCGCGCCACCTGCGCGTGTTCCCGGGCGAAGGCTCGCATGCGGACGAACTGGCCGACTTGCTGCGTCGACTCGACCGTGGTGGCTATCGCGGCGACTACAGCTTTGAAGTGTTCAACGACGATTACCTGCAGCTGCCGCTGGCGGTGGTGGCGCAGCGGGCCCATCGCAGCGCCAAGTGGGTCACCGACCAGGTATTGCGGCGCAGCCTGGAAATGCGGCGCCGTACCGCGAACCACCCGACCATGGCGTAGCTGCGGGGTTGGCAGTGTGGCAACGACGTCGATCGATGCCGGTCCAGCATTGCCGGCCTGCTTGACGCCGCGGGGGCCAGGCCTTCGCCAGCAACGGCACGCGCGGTTTTCTGGTGGAGGACAGCGGGGCCATCAACGTCGTTGCCGCAGCCAAAAGCGGCCAGGTTGTGCGACTAGCGGCCTGGTATCTCATCTGACACCGAAAGAAAGTACCTCATGAGAATCCTTATGCTGCATGGTATCAACCTCAATATGTTCGGCAAACGCGATCCGGCCCAGTACGGCACCACGACGCTGGCCGAGATCGACGACAAGCTGCATGCACTGGGCCGCGAACTGGGCGCCGAGATCACCAGCTTCCAGACCAACTGCGAGGGCGCGATGTGCGACCGGATCCACGCCGGTTTCACCGAAGGCGTCGATGCGGTGCTGATCAACGCCGGCGCATGGACCCACTACAGCTATGGCATCCGCGATGCGCTGGCGATCCTGACCGTACCCGTGGTCGAGCTGCACATGTCGAACATCCACGCGCGCGAAGCGTTCCGCCACGCGTCGGTGTTTGCCGAGATCGTCAAAGGCCAGATCTGCGGCTTTGGCGTCGACAGCTATTTGCTGGCCCTGCGCGCCGCCGTGTCGGAGGTCCAGGCAAGCAAGGGCTGATATTTATCAGGGGGGAGCAGGGTATGCGTAAGTCAATTGCAACGGCGAAAAAAGCGCAGCAAGAATATGCTGCGTCCATCTTTCCGGCCGAGTTGCGCTACTTTGCGTCGCCGCGCTACACCCGTTCCAACACCAGGGCGATACCCTGGCCTACACCGATGCACATGGTGCACAGCGCATAGCGTCCGCCGCTGCGGTGCAGCTGGTTGACCGCAGTGGTGACCAGGCGCGCGCCCGATGCGCCAAGCGGATGGCCGAGGGCGATTGCGCCGCCGTTCGGGTTCACGCGCGGATCGTCATCACGCAATCCCAGCGCGCGCAGCACTGCCAACCCTTGCGCCGCGAACGCCTCATTCAGTTCGATCACGTCGAACTGGTCGAGCGTCATGCCGGTCATCGCCAGCACCTTGAGCGTGGCGGGGTGCGGACCCATGCCCATCACCCGCGGCGCGACGCCGGCGGTGGCCATCGCCACCACGCGCGCGCGCGGCGACAGGCCGAAACGTCCGGCGCTGGCATCGTTGGCAAGCAGCAGGGCGCAAGCGCCGTCGTTGATGCCGGACGCATTGCCGGCGGTGACCGAACCGCCGGAGTTGACCACCGGCTTGAGCTTGGCGAGGATCTCCAGCGAGGTCGCGCGCGGATGCTCATCGCGCGCGAACACGATCGGATCGCCTTTCTTTTGCGCGATGCTGACCGGCGCGATCTCGCTGTCGAAAACACCGGCGAGTTGCGCCGCCACGGCTTTTTGCTGGCTGGCCAGCGCGAAGCGATCCTGGTCTTCGCGGCTGATGCCGTATTCGGCGGCGACATGTTCAGCAGTCTGCGGCATCGTGTCGACGCCGTACTGCGCTTGCATCGCCGGGTTGACGAAGCGCCAGCCCATGGTGGTGTCTTCCATTTTCATCGCACGCGAGAATGCGCTGTCGGCCTTGCCCATGACGAATGGCGCGCGGCTCATGCTTTCGACGCCGCCGGCGATCATCAGCGCCGCTTCGCCGCTCTTGATGGCGCGCGCGGCGGTGCCGACGGCATCCATGCCGGAGCCGCACAAGCGGTTGATGGTGGTGGCCGGCACTCCGACCGGCAGGCCTGCCAGCAGCGCCGACATGCGGCCGACATTGCGGTTGTCTTCACCGGCCTGGTTGGCGCAGCCGTATAGCAGGTCGTCGACCGCGTTCCAGTCGACCTGCGGATTGCGGGCGATCAGCGCGCGCAGCGGGACAGCGCCCAGGTCGTCGGCGCGCACGGATGAAAGGGCGCCGCCGTAGCGGCCGAATGGGGTGCGCCGGGCGTCGCAAATGAAAGCGTCTTGCATTGGTATCTCCGTCAGGTTCGGTTATTGGTCGCGCCGCGCGTCATGCAGCGGCACCTTGGACATTGCCTGCAGCGCGTCGAACGTCAGGCCGTCGACGATGTCGATCACGTTGGCCCGGCCGCCTTCCAGGTCGATCACGGCGAGGTCCGAATAGATGCGCGAAACGCAGCCCAATCCGGTCAGCGGATAGGTGCAGGCTTCCACCAGCTTGCTGTCGCCGCCCTTGGTCAGCAATTCCATCATGACGTAGGTCTTCTTGGCGCCGATCGCCAGGTCCATGGCGCCGCCGACGGCGGGGATGGCGTCTGGCGCGCCGGTATGCCAGTTGGCCAGGTCGCCGTTGACGGCGACCTGGAAGGCGCCCAGCACGCACACGTCGAGGTGCCCGCCACGCATCATCGCGAAGCTGTCGGCGTGATGGAAGAAGCAGCCGCCCGGCAGCAGCGTCACCGGCTGCTTGCCGGCGTTGATCAGGTCATAGTCTTCCTCGCCTTTGGCCGGCGCGGGGCCGACGCCGATGACGCCGTTCTCGCTGTGCAGGACGATCTCGCGGTCCGACGGCAGGTGGTTCGCCACCATGGTCGGCAGGCCGATGCCGAGGTTGACCACCGCACCGTCCGGAATGTCTTGCGCCACCCGCGCCGCCATCTGCCCGCGGCTCCATTTGTTCGTTTTTGTATCGCTCATGATCTGGTCTCCGCTTGAGGGTTATGCTTCTCTGAAGCCGGCCGGGCCGGTAATCGTGCGCGCGACCTTGACGACGCGCTGCACGAACAGGCCGGGGGTCACCACCGCTTCCGGATCGAGCTCGCCGAGTTCGACGATTTCGTGCACCGACGCCACCGTCAGCGCCGCGGCGCTGGCCATCACCGGGCCGAAATTGCGCGCCGTCTTGCGGTAGGTGAGGTTGCCCCAGCGGTCGCCTCGTTCGGCCTTGATCAGCGCGACGTCGGCGTGGATGGGATATTCGAGCACGTAGGCGCGGCCATCGATTTGACGCGTTTCCTTCCCTTCGGCCAGCAGCGTGCCGGCGCCGGTCGGCGTGAAGAACGCGCCGATGCCGGCGCCGGCGGCGCGGATGCGTTCGGCCAGGTTGCCTTGCGGGACCAGCTCGAGTTCGATCTTGCCGGCGCGGTACAGGGCATCGAACACGTGCGAGTCGGCCTGGCGCGGGAACGAGCAGATGATCTTGCGCACCTGGCCGCTTTTCAGCAGCGCGGCAAGGCCGGTGTCGCCGTTGCCGGCGTTGTTGTTGACGATGACGAGGTCTTTCGCGCCGTGCGCGATCAATCCGTCGATCAGTTCGGCAGGCTGGCCGGCGCCGCCGAAGCCGCCGATCATTACCGTGGCGCCGTCCCGGATGGGTGCCAGCGCTTCCTCAATCGAGGCAGAGATTTTGTTGATCATGACCGTTTTCTGGTTGGGTTTGTCGATCGGCTCACAGGCCGAGCATGAACTGGGTTGCTACCTGTGCAAACTGTTCGGGTTCTTCGATCGCACTCAGGTGCGAGGCGTTGTTCAGTACAGCCAGGCCTGCGCCCGGGATGCGCTGCGCCAGCGTTTCCGACATGGCCAGCGGGGTGCCGGCATCGAGGTCGCCGGCGATCACCAGTGTCGGCGCGGCGATCCGCGGCAGCCGTTCGGTGGTGTCGATGGCGGCAACCGCGGCGCAGCAGGCCACATAGGCGTCGGCGTCGGTAGTGGTCAATCGGCGCCGGAAGCGCGCCACCGTCGCGGCGTGCGCAGCGCGGAACGCTTCATGGAAGTAGCGTGCCATGACGGCGTCCGCAATCGCTTCGACGCCGCCGGCACGCACTGCTTCGATGCGCTCGCGCCACATCGCGCGCGCCGCCTCCGGGTAGGCGGAAGTGGAGTTGGCGATCACCAGCGCGGCCACCAGCGAAGGGTGACGCAGCGCGAGTTCCTGCCCGACCATCCCGCCCATCGACAGGCCGACCCACACGACCGGCCCGGAATCGAGTTCGCGCAGCAGCCTGGCCGCATCGTCGGCCAGCTCGGACATCGCATAAGGTCCTGCCGGCGCTGCCGAACTGCCATGGCCGCGATGGTCGTAGCAAATGACCCGGCAATCCGCAGCCAGCTGGTTGGCCAGTTGGTCCCACATGCTCATGTCGCAGCCCAGCGCGTGGCTCAGCACCGCCGTCTGGCGCGGCGCCTTGCCGCTGCGTGGCGCGCGCACGCTGTAGTGAATCGATGGCGCGCTGCGCGTCATGCCTTCGCGGCCGACGCCGGGGTGCACCGCGTCGCCGGGCGCGGCCGCTTCGCAGGCATAGCCGATCTGCGGCCCGAGTTCGCCGAGGATGTGCTGGGCCAGCGAAAAGCCGGTGTTGGCCGCCGGGACGCCCGAGTAGATCGATGCCTGCATCAGCACTTCCTTCAACTCGTCGGGCGACAAGCCGCCGTCGCCCGGTTCGAGCAGGGCGGCGCGCACGTGCAGCTCGAATTCTTCCCAGCGCGCCAGCGCCATGGTCGAGGCCAGCACGATCACGCGCCGCAGCTTGGCGTCGAGCCCCGGGCGGCCCCAGATTTCGTGCCACGCGAAGCGGGTGATCAGGTTCTGGAACTCGGCGTTGAAGCTGTTCGCCTTGTCCAGCGAGCGGTCGACCCAGGCGTCGCCGAGGATGCGGCGGCGGTTCTGCATGCCGCGTTCAAAGTCGTGGTCGATCGGGTCGTGGCTCATGTCTGGTCGTCCTTTGCAAGTGAAGCGCGCAGCGCGTGCAGTTGCGGGCGCGCCAGTGCAGCGGCCGGCGCGGCAGCCGCGACGGGGTCGAACAGGGATTGCCAATGTTCGAGATCGACTTTGTCACGCAGGCGCTGGTCGGCCTCGATGGCATCGACCGCCACTGCCGACAGGTGGCGGTTCGACGCGAATGCGGCGCGCGATAGTTCTTCGAGCATCGCATGCGCAGCCGGACGGCCGATGAAGCCGCCGAGGTAGGCGGACACCGCTTCGCCGAATACCATGCCGCGCTGCGCGTCGATGTTGGCGCGCATGCGGACCGGATCGACCTGCAGGCCGGCCATCGCTTCGTTCAGCGCAGCCAGGGCGCCATGGGCGCTGAGGAACAGGCCTGGCCATTGCGCCAGTTCGGCCTGCCAGTTGCCGAGGCCACGTTCATGCTGCTGGCCCATGGCGCCGAGCAGCGCGGCCGCAGCGTGCGGCGTGCGGTTGGCGGCTGCCAGCGCAATCATCGACGCCACCGGGTTGCGTTTGTGCGGCATGGCCGACGAAGCTCCGCGGCCGGCGCCGGAAGGCTCGGCCAGCTCGCCGATTTCGCCCTGCGCCATCAGCGCCAGGTCGGTGGCGATCTTGCCCAGGCTCCCGGCCAGCACCGCCACTTCGAGGCCGAGCCGCACCCACTCGTCGCGCTGGGTGTGCCAAGCGCTGTCCGGGCAGGCGAGTCCGAGCTCGGCCGCCATGTGCTGCGCCACCGCGGGACCTTTGCCGCCCATCGCGGAGAGCGTGCCGACGGCGCCGCCCAGCTGCAGCTGCAGTGCGCGGGCCGCCGTCGCCTGCAACTGGGCACGCGCGCGCACCAGCGGAGCGGTCCAGCCGGCCAGCTTGAAACCGAGGCTGGTCACCTGCGCCGGTTGCATCAGCGTGCGCGCCAACACCGGCGTGGCCAGATGGCGCTCGGCCAGGTCGAGCAGGGTACCGATCAGTTCGTGCAGGCCAGTGTCGAGCAGGGCAAGCGCATCGCGCGTGACCAGCACCATCGCGGTGTCGATCACGTCTTGACTGGTACTGCCGAAATGGACGAAGGTGGACGCTTCCTTGTCATACAGCGCCACCGTCTTGGTCAGCTCCTTTGCCAGCGGGATGGCCAGGCTGCCGGCGCGGCGGCTGGCATGCACCAGCGCCGGGATGTCGTACAGCGGCGCCTTGCAGACGGCGGCGATGGCGCGCGCCGCGCTTTCAGGGAACATGCCCTGTGCGGCCTGTGCGCGCGCCAGTGCTTCCTCGAAGCGGAACATGGCCTGCACCACCGCGCCGTCGTCGAACACGGCGATCATGTCCTGCGTGGTGAGGAAACCGTCGAACAGCGATACGCTCATGCCCAGGCTCCTTTGGCGGTCGATGGCTTACGCATAGTCGAAGAACACCGTTTCGCGCTCGCCCTGCATATGGATATCCCACTCGTAGGCAGCAGGGCCGATCTTGCGCGCCACCAGCGTCGCGCGCCGTTGATCCGGCACTTGCTGCAGGATTTCCGAGCGCGCCAATCCGGCGTCGTCCTCGAGGAACACCGCGCTGAACTGATGCAGCACCAGGCCACGCGCGAATACGGTGACAAACATCGCCGGTTCGCCGGCATCTTTCACTGCAGGGCGGGACAGGGTAAAGTGGAAGCGGCCCGCTTCGTCGCTTGGCGTGCGGCGGAAACCAGGCAACGCATGCGCCGCCTCGGCTTCGGCGCTGGCCGGCGACCAGGCTTCGATCATGGCGTCGTCGATCGGTGCGCCGGCGCCGTCGCGGAGGGTGCCGCCGATGGAGATGGTGGTGGGGCCGGCGGCGACGACATCGCTGGCGGCACACGCCCAGCGCCATGCTTCGTGCGAGAACGGGCCGATGGTCTGGGACGGAGAAATTGGGAGTGTCATGGCGTCGCTCTTGATTAGAGGTTCATCGGGGTGGCGTTGCGTCCGCGCAGGACGATATCGAAGACATAGCCGAGCATTTCGCCGCCGACCGTCTGTTCAAGGCTGAAGCGCGATATCAGGCGCTCGCGCGCGGCGAGGTCGGCGATGCTCTGGAAGATCGGGTCGAATTCGAACAGCGGGTCGCTCGGAAAATACATCTGGGTGACCAGGCGCTGCGCGTAGACGTTGCCGAACATCGAGAAGTGGATGTGGGCGGGCCGCCATGCCTTGTCGTGGTTGCCCCACGGGTAAGGGCCCGGCTTGATGGTGACGAAGCGATAGCGGCCTTCGTCATCGGTCAGCATCTTGCCGACGCCGTAGAAATTCGGGTCGAGCGGCGCTTCGTGCTGGTCGCGTTTGTGCCAGTAGCGGCCGGCGGAGTTGGCCTGCCATACTTCGAGCAATGAATTGCGCACCGGCTTGCCGTCCTCGTCGAACACGCGTCCGGTCACGACGATTTTCTCGCCGAGGGGCGCGGCGCGGCCGTGCGCGGTCAGGTCGGTATCGTTTGGCAATATCAGGCCGGCGCCGGCGGCGAGATTGGTCGAAGCCGGCGCCGGCGCGCGGATCCGCAGCGGCGGCTGCGCCGGGCCACGGTTGACGGTCGATTTATAGGGCGGGAAGATCAGGGTAGGGTGAGTACCCGGCGCTACGGTGTCAAATTCCACGGTGCATCTCCTGGTGGCGGGTTTAGGGGCCGGATTGTTTTCGTGCGACAATCGCTCAATCAAGCGAATTTCGTCTTTCGATTACCCATGGTAGGCCCGAAAATCGGCGTCGACAAGATCGCATACGCACGCAGCTGTCGCAGTGCGCCCAATCTGTGCGAATATCGCCCAAACCCTTGGACTATTTTTATGAGTGGCTCGGAACCCGTAAAAACGCAGCAGGCGCCGCTGGCGCGCGACCTGATCGCAGGCCTGGACAAGGGCTTGCAGGTGATCGAAGCATTCGACCAGGAAAGGTCGCGCCTGACCATCACCGAGGTTGCCGAGCGCACCGGCCTGACGCGCGCGGCGGCGCGGCGCTACCTGATCACGCTGGTGCATCTGGGCTACGCGCGCCAACAGGACAAGGTTTTTTGGCTGACGCCGAAGGTGCTGAGGCTGGGGCAATCCTACCTGCACTCGGCGCGGTTGCCGCGGATCGTCCAGCCATTGCTCTACCGGCTCGCGTATTCGCTCGGTGAAGCGGCGTCCGCCGGGATCCTCGAAGAGGACGAACTTGTTTGCGTAGCCGCCGTCAGCGCAGGGCGGGTGGTCTCGGCAACCCTGCAGCCGGGCACGCGCGTGCCGGCGTTTTGCACCGCGAATGGCCGCGTCATGCTGGCCAGCCTGCCGCCGGAGCGCGTGGCGGACTACCTCGCGCGGCTGCGCGTGGAGGCGCTGACCGAGTACACCATCGTCGACAAGGAACGCCTGGCGCTCGAAATCGACCGCACCCGCGCCCAGGGATATGCGCTGGTCAACCAGGAAATGGAGCTGGGCCTGCGCACCATCGCGGTGCCGCTACGCAATTTTCGCGGCGAAACGGTGGCGGCAATGAACGTCAGCCTGCATGCAGCCCGCATGCCGGTTGAAGAGATCGTCGAGCGCTGCCTGCCCGCCTTGCTGAAGATCCAGGTCGAGCTGACGGCGCTGCTCTGAGCGCTTGCGGCGATTGCTTCAATGCGAATGGCCCGCGCGCCAGCTGTTCCTGGCGAAAGCGCACACCTACCCCCACCTTGGCGGAATGACTCAGTCGCACCGGCGAAGCGCTGCGGCATCGACCAGGATGGGCTGGCGGAAACCGCCAGGGTCTATGACGAGCACGCACGACGCGGCGCGGATCCCCGATACGGCCGCGGCGCCACACCCTGCAAGCGCAAGCAAGGCGACCCGCTGCAGGCCGGACCGAATCCTTGCGTTGCGCCAATCGAGCACGGTCCTTATGCGGTAAAGGTGCTGCCCGGCTCCTTTGGCACATTCGCCAGATGCGACGAGGAGGACGGCGCGACCGTTAACCGCGGTCGGCAATGCGCGCTCGGCCGTGGGCCGGTGGAAGCCCGCCCCAGTTGCGGCGGCCCCCAAGGCGTGACGCCTGCAACATCCAATCCGGCAGCCATCGTTGTTTAGACCTGAGCTTAGCCGCCAGCACAACGGTCTCATCAAGAGAAAACTGGAAGTTTGTGCGCCAATCGCGCAGTTGGAGCGATTGTCGCAGCGAATGCGGTTTTAGGCGCTATTTTTCGCGCCCGGATTCTTTTAGAGTCGATCACATAGACACAGCGAGGCGCGCGGCAAGCATCCGTGGCGAACAGGGGAGATCAAACATCGGCATGAAAGCATCGATTCAAAAATAATCGTATTGATAATTATAGGAGACAAAAATGGCTAGCCTGACACAACACAAAGCACACGGCACCCAGGCAAAGAAGGCCACCCTCAGCGGGTGGATCGGCTCAGTGCTGGAATACTACGATTTCTTTATCTACGCGACGGCGGCTTCGCTGATCTTCCCGCAGATTTTCTTTCCCCAGGGGAATCCAAAAATGGCGCTCATCGCGTCGCTGGCGACCTATGGCGTCGGTTACGTCGCCCGGCCCATCGGCGCCTTCGTCCTCGGCCACTGGGGCGACACGCGCGGCCGCAAGCATGTGCTGATCATCTGCATGTTCCTGATGGGTATCTCGACCATGGCGGTGGGCCTGCTGCCGACCTACCAGCAGGTCGGCATCCTCGCCCCGATCCTGCTCGTGTCGATGCGCCTGATCCAGGGCTTTGCGGTCGCCGGCGAGATTTCCGGCGCCAGTTCGATGATCCTCGAACATGCGCCCTTCGGCCGACGCGGCTTCTATGCCAGCTTTACCCTGCAGGGCGTGCAGGCGGGCCAGATCCTGGCCGCCGCGGTGTTCCTGCCGTTGGCGCACTACATGAATGAGGCCGATTTCAACTCGTGGGGATGGCGCATTCCTTTCCTGCTCAGCTTCGTGGTCATCATCGTCGGCTTCGTCATCCGTCGCAATGTCGACGAAACCCCCGCCTTCGCCCAGGAGAGCCGCGAAGGAGCGCTTCCCAAGGCGCCTGTCGTGCAGGCGATCCAGGAAAACTGGCGCGACATGCTGCGCGTGATATGCATGGCGCTGATGAATGTCATCCCGGTGGTCGCCACCATCTTTGGCGCCGCTTATGCAGTCCAGCCCGCCTACGGCATTGGCTTCTCGAAGGACATTTACCTCTGGATCCCGGTGCTGGGCAACTGCCTGGCGATCCTGGTCATCCCGCTGGTCGGCAACCTGGCCGACAAGATCGGCCGCAAACCGCCGCTGATCGTCGGCGCGCTGTGCTCGGGCCTGCTTTCCTTCGGCTACCTCTACGCCATCAGCATCCATCACGTGCCGCTCGCGATCGTCATGTCGCTGCTGATGTGGGGCATCGTCTACCAGGGCTACAACGCGGTGTTTCCGAGTTTCTACCCTGAACTGTTCCCGACCCGCACCCGGGTCTCGGCGATGGCCATCTCGCAAAATCTCGGCACGCTGGTCACCGCCATGCTGCCGGCGCTGTTCGCCTTCGTGGCGCCGCCAGGCTCGGCCAATATCCCGCTCACGGTAGGCGCGATCACCTTCGGCGTCACCGTGATAGCGGCACTGGCCGCCATGAGCGCCCGGGAAACCTATCGGATCCGCATGAGCGACCTCGGTTCCGTCAGTGCCGCTCCGGTGGACAAAGCCGAGTACGACCGGCTGCGCCTGCAAAGCGTTGCGAAGGCCAGGAACGAAAAGATCGCTGCCTGAGCAATGACGTGGTGCGGCAGGATGCAGGTCTTGCATCCTGCCGCACCACGGAGCCCGACCGACCCAATATATTCAAGGAGTGCCATCAGATGAGTACCATACCGGCCGCAGTTGCGCCCCGCAAGTTACTGCTTGGGCTGATCGGGCGCGGCATCCGGAAGTCGATGACGCCCGCGATGCAGGAGCAGGAGGCGCGCGAGCAAGGGCTGCGCCTGCATTACCAGCTGATCGACCTCGAGGCCACCGGCGCCAACGTCGACGACCTGCCGCAGCTGCTGAAGGCAATGCGCGTCATCGGCTTTGCCGGCTTCAACGTCACGTATCCGTGCAAGCAAGCGATCGTCCCGCTGCTGGACGATTTGTCCGAGGAAGCCCGCGCGATGGGCGCGGTGAACACGGTGGTGAACCGCGACGGCAAGCTGGTTGGCCACAATACCGATGGCTCGGGCTGGGCCTGGGGCTTCCAGCGTGCGCTGCCGCAGGCGGACCTGTCGAACGTGGTGCTGCTGGGCGCCGGCGGCGCCGGTTCGGCGATCGCCGACGCCGCCTTGCGGATCGGCGTCAAGCACCTGAAGCTGGTCGATCTCGACGCCGTGCGGACGCAAGCGTTGGCCGACAAGCTCAACGCCCAGCATGGCGCCGGGCGGGTATCGGCCAGCACTGACATCGCCGCCGCGCTCGACGGCGCCAGCGGCCTGATCCATGCAACCCCGACCGGCATGGATAAGGCGCCCGGCCTGCCGCTGCCGGAGCAATTGCTGCGGCCGTCGCTGTGGGTGTCGGAGGTGGTGTATTTTCCGCTCGAGACGGCGCTGCTGACGGCGGCGCGCGCGCGCGGCTGCGCCACCTCCGACGGCGGCGGCATGGCGGTCGGCCAGGCGGTCGGTGCGTTCGAACTGTTCACCGGCCTGAAGGCCGATACGGCGCGCGTCGATGCGCATTTTCGCAGCATGGTGGCGGCCAAGGGCGCCACGGCCTGATGGCCAGTACGGGAGCAGACGAATGCGTAAATCGGTAGCAACGGCGTCGGTATCGGGCATGCGGGGGCGGCTTCCACTCAGTGTCATCCTGATGCTGTTGCTCGCCGCGCAGGTGGTGGCCACCGACCTGTACCTGCCGGCTTTGCCGCACATCGCCGCCGACCTCGCGGTGGGCGCGGGCAAGGTGCAATCGACGCTGACGGTGTTCGTCCTGTCGTTCGGCCTCGCGCAGTTGCTGGCGGGATCCCTGGTGGACCGCTACGGTCGCCGCGCAACATTGCTGTGGGGGCTGGGCTGGTACGTTGGCGCCGCGCTGGGCGCCGCCATGGCATCGGCGCTGCCGCTGCTGCTGGCGTGCCGCGCGCTGCAGGGGTGCGCCGCCGCCGTCGCGGTGATCGGCGCGCGCGCCATCATCCGCGACAACCACGAAGGCGCGGCCGGCATGCAGCGCATGGCGGCCAGCCTGACCGGGCAGAGCGCAATCGGCGTGGCCTGTCCGTTGGTGGGGGGCATGACAGCGCACTACCTCGGTTGGCACGCCACCATCGGCGCGATGGCCGGATTCGGCGCGCTGGCATGGCTGGCGGTGTATGGCGGCTTTACCGAAACGTACGTCCGGCCGGCGCGCGGCGGCGCCGGCTTCGCCAGCTTCGCCAGCTTCGCCAGTTTTTTCCGCGACCGGCAGTTCGTCGCATGCTCGTTGCTGGCGGGGGTGAGCTTCAGCGGCGCGTTGGCCTTCCTGCTGTTGTCGCCGTTCGTGTTCATCGGCGAGTTCGGCATGTCGAAGGTGGCGTACGGCACGATGCCGGCGCTGTGTTCCCTCGCTTACTTGCTCGGCACAGTGGCGTGCGGCTATTGCCTGCGCCGCTGGAGCGTGCCTGAGGTGGTGCGGCTGGGCGCCAGCCTGTCGTTGCTGGGAGCCGCCAGCCAGTTCCTGTTGTGGAAGCTGGGTGTACGCGGCGTGTGGTCGCTGGCCTTGCCGCAGTGCGTGTACATGCTGGGCCATGGATTTCACAACCCATGCGGGCAGGCGGGGGCGGTGGCGCCATTTCCGGCCCAGGCGGGGCGGGCGGCCGCCGCCTCCGGTTTTGTGCTGACCGGAATCGGTTTTGTAAGCGGCCAGCTGGTGACCGGCAGCGCCAGGCCGGCCTCGGAGACATTGGTATTGGCCATGGCATCCATCGCAACGGTGCTGGGCCTGGTTGCGCTGGTGGCCGTTCCGCATGCGTTTCGCCGCGGCGTGGCCGAGCGCAAGGAACGCGGCACGGATTGAAGATTTTTTGGAATGCAAAGTAATCAAACCAACTACCACGTGGAGATAATAATGAAGGATACGATCATTGCATTTGCCTGCAGCCTGGCGGCCTGTTCCGCGTCGGCACTGGCGCAAACCGCTGCGCCATCGGGCCTGACGATTTACGGCGATATCGACGAATATGTCGGCTACATCCGCAGCAACAGCGGCGCCCATATCACTGGGCTGAACGACGGCGCGATCCTGCGCAGCCGGCTCGGCTTTCGCGGCACCGAGGCGCTGGGCGCCGGCTACGAGGCCAAATTCAACCTGGAACTGGGCGCCAATGCCGACACCGGCACCGGCGCCGACACCAGCCGCCTGTTCGACCGCCAGGCCTGGGTGGGCTTCAATACGCCGGTCGGTGAATTCAGGGCAGGGCGCCAGAACACCGAGATTTTCCTGATCGGCGGCGCCATCGACTACACCGACCGCACCACCTTCGGCTCGATCATCAACACCTTCGGCGTGCCCTCCCGCTACGATAACGACATTTCCTACAAGTCGCCGCGCCGGGCCGGCGCGCAGGTAGCGGTGCACTACGCATTGCCGGAAAACGGCGGCGCCACGCGCGCCAACCTGGGCATCTACCAGCTGGCCTTCGACTACCAGGCTGGCCCGTATCGGGCCGGCTACGCCGGGCTGCAGGCCAGCCCGAATGGAGTGACCGTCACCGTCCACGAGAAAATTCGGTACCACAACGTCTACGCCAATTACAAATACGGAAAAGGCACGCTATATGCGGCGTTCGTGCGCAGTAACAACTCGACGGCCAACGCCAACGGTCGCAATGCCGGCACTATCCTGAGCAATGTCGGCAGCCCGAATAACTTCTTTCCGGGCACCGACCTGAATGCCGGACGCTATTACAATATCTGGCAGCTTTCGGCCGATTACAGGCTGAGCCCGCAGCTGAAGGTCGGCGCCCTGTACGGCGCCATGCGCGACACCACGGGCGGCGACGCAGGCGCGCGCGGCGGCAACGTCGGCGCGTTTTACGATTTGTCCAAGCGCACGACCCTGTATAGCTTTGCCAGCTACATGAAGAACCAGGCGAACGCCGGTTTCCGCTTCAGCGGTTCGGCCGCACCGTCCGCCAATCTCGTCGGCGCCGATATCAACGGACGGTCGCTGACCGGCTTGCAGGCGGGAATCATGCACCGTTTCTAACACGGCGAGCTGGCGATTGAATGCACCCCGACAAGAGTGACGCGATGCTTGGAACTTTCAGGTGAGCCTAGGCTCATCGCAGGGAACAGGCTCACCAGCAGCGCGGTGCCGGGCGCCGACCAGGCGGTCACCACCGGCACCTTGAACCACCAGCTCAGGGCAATGCCCGACACCGCCGCGCCCATCGAAATGGCCCACACCCAGGACGAAATCATGTCCGCCGAGGCGTGCGCGCTTTGCGCAGCGGTGAAGAAGATGATCAACGGGCCGGCATACGACACCAGCACGGCCGGGAAACCTGCCGCCACGGCCGACATGGCAACGTCCTTGTGCATTGATCTGCTCCTTCGTGCGGCGCGATCAGAACGCGTGGCGGATGCCGATCATGGCGCCGGACTGTTTCTTGCCGACCCCGACGGTGCCGCCCGCATCGAGGGCCACTGCGGCGTTCCCTGCGTTTTTAATATGGCCGACCATACTGTACACAGCAGTACGCTTGGACAAATTGTAGGTCAGGCGCACGGCCCCGAGGGTCGTATCGTCGCCGCTGCCCTTGATGTCCAGACGCGAAATCTGGGCGTCGAGCACCAGTGCCGGCGTGATCGGATGGCTCACGCCAAGGTAGTACAGGTCGGATTCGAGGCTGCTGACCGCGGTCGCTGCCTGCTTCTTGCGGTCGATCACGCCACCACCGATTTTGGTGGGGCCGACCATCGCGTAGACGTTCACGGTTGCGCGGCGGTCGGAGCTGTCGCTGGTGATCAAGCCGCCAGCCGCGCCGACGTTGCCGTACATGATGTCATACGTCGTTGTCACGCCGAACGCCTTGTTGTCGTAGCCCAGCAGGGCGGTCCACTGGCGGCACGCCTTGGCATTGCCGGCAACTTCGCCTGCGCAGCCGGTGGCCGCCGGGCCGCCGCTGGCGGAGGTGTCGCGCCCAAGGCTGTAGGTGGCGCCGACCGTGAATTCGCTGAAGTTGCCGAGGTAGCCGATCGCATTGTCGCTACGCGCGTTCGGGAGGTACAGGTCGAGACTGGAGATACTGAACAGGTTCGGGCCCAGCACATCCGACTTGATGCCGGACAGGATAGTCATGTTGACCTGACGGCCCAGGGTCACGGTGCCGTAGGTATTGTTCTTCAGGCCGACGTAAGATTGGCGACCGAACAGGCGATTGCCAGTACCCATGACTCCGGTATCGGGACCGAAGCCGGTTTCCAGCGCGAAGATCGCCAGGGTTCCTCCACCGAGGTCTTCCGTGCCGCGAAAACCGAGACGGGATGGCAAGCTGCCGGTCAGTCCCGGCATCTTGATGGCCGAGTCGCCGTTGTTGTTGACGTTGTTGGTCCACACCAGACCGGTATCCACCAGCCCGTAGATGCTGACCTGGCTTTGGGCCATGGCCGAGCTTGCGCAATAAGCGCCGATCAGTGCGCAGGCAGCACGCATCATTGTTTTTTTCATTTTTGTAAGTCTCCACTTCGTTGTATAAAAATTGTCTGGTGCATTTTTTGTCATGGTGCTGATGGCAGATCGAGGAAATCCAGCGCCAGCGCAGTCAAGGCGCGGGTCCCCACAGCCAGTGAAGCCTCATCGATTTCAAATCTTGGCGAGTGGTTTGGTGCGGATGTTGCGGGATCCTTTTTCGGATCCGTTGAGCCGAGAAAAAAGAACAAGCCCGGCACCTTTTGCAGGAACTCGGAAAAGTCTTCTGAGGCACTGCTCTTGGGAGTCAGCACGGCTCTGTCCCCGGCAATCTGCTTCATGGTGGGGAGCATCCTGGCGCTCAAGCCCGCATCATTGACCGTCGCCAGATAGGACGGCTTGAGGAAATTGACTTCGGCCTTCGCGCCGCTGGCTTGCGCGATCGATTCCGCCGTGATGCGGATCCGCTTGAGGGTGTCGTCGCGCATCTGGTTGTCGAAGGTGCGCACTGTCCCGAGCAGTTCGACGTTTTCCGGAATGATGTTCTCGCGATTACCGCCGTGGATCGAACCGATCGAAATAACCGCAGCTTCCCTGGACAGATTCAGTTGACGACTGACCACGGTCTGCAAGCCCATCACAATTTGCGCGGTGCTGACAATCGGATCGATGCCATTCCACGGGAAACCGCCGTGCGTCTGCTTGCCGGTCACCTTGATCGTAAACGTGTCGCCCGAGGCGAGAATTGGTCCTGGCCGGTAGCCGATTGTTCCCACTGGAAACGACGGAATGAGGTGCAAGCCGAACACGGCGTCCACCTTCGGATTGTCCAGCACACCCGCGTCGATCATGGCCAGCGCGCCGATGTGTTCATTGTCGCGATGCGGCGCCTCGGATGCGCCTTCTTCAGCTGGCTGGAAAATGAACTTGACGGTCCCATGGACCTGGTCCTTCATTCCGGCAAGTACTTCGGCGACGGCCATCAGGATGGCAGTGTGTCCGTCGTGNNAATGGCAGATCGACCATTTCCTTGACCGGCAAGGCATCCATGTCGGCACGCAGTGCGACCACCTTCCCGGGTTTATTACCCTTGAGTACGCCCACCACCCCGGTACCGCCGACACCGGTCTTTACCTCCAAGCCAAGCTTGCGCAAGTGCTCGGCCACCAGGCGGGCAGTGCGATGCTCCTGATTGGACAGTTCCGGGTGCTGGTGAATGTCACGCCGCCAGCCGATCATCTTGCTCTCTATAGCGCGAACGCGGACTTCGATATTTGCCAATGAAGCGGATTCCACCGCACTGGCGAACGACGCGGCACCCGTCAATAAGCATGCAAGGCCAATTGCTTTCTTCTGTAATTCCATTTGTCGTCTCCGTTATTAGCCAGTGTGGGTACTGCCGTTGTAATAATTCTTGTCAGACGCCCAGGTAGCGTGCCAGCGTGGCCTGGTCGGCGCGCATGCCGGCCGAAGTGCCGGCCGCCACCACGCGGCCTTTTTCGAGCAGCACCGCCATGTCGGTCGCCGCCAGCACCGATTGGTAGCTGCGGTCGACGATCAGGGTGCTGATGCCGGTGCTGCCGATGTGACGGATCACGCGCCAGATCTCCTGCATGATCAGCGGCGCCAGGCCTTCGGTGGCTTCGTCGAGGATCAGCAGGTCGGGATTGGTCATCAGGGCGCGCCCGATCGACAGCATCTGCTGTTCGCCGCCCGAGAGCTGCTGGCCGCCGTGGTCGAGCCGTTCGGCCAGGCGCGGGAAGGTCTCCAGCACGCGGTCAAAATGCCAGTCGCGCCGTCCCGCGGCGCCGGCGTGCGCGCTCATGACCAGGTTCTCGCGTACCGACAGGTTGGGGAAGATGCCGCGTCCCTCTGGAACGTAGCCGATGCCCAGGCGCGCCATGCGTTCCGGCGCGCTGCCGCTGACATCCTTGCCGTTCCACTCGACCCGGCCGCGTGCGCCGGGCACCAGTCCCATCAGACTGCGGATCAGCGTGGTCTTGCCCATGCCGTTGCGGCCCAGCAGGCCGACTGCCTTGCCCTGTTCGATGTCGAGGTCGATTCCGTGCAGGATGTGGCTATGCCCGTAGTAGGCGTCGAGCGATCTAATGCGCAGCATCGTGGTCTCCCAGGTAGGCGGCCTTGACGGCCGCGTTGTTGCGGATGCCGTCCGGCCGGTCGGTGGCGATCACCTGGCCATTGACCATCACGGTCACGCGGTCGGCAACGCGGAATACGGCATCCATGTCATGCTCGACCAGCACGATCGCGTGGCCGGCGCGCAGGCCTTCCAGCAGCGACAGCATGCGTTCGGTTTCTTCGGCGCCCATGCCGGCCAGCGGCTCGTCGAGCAGCAGTACGGTCGGTGCGGTCGCCAGGCACATCGCAATTTCAAGCTGGCGCTGCTGGCCGTGGCTGACGGCGCCGGCCAGCTGGTGGCTGCGCTCATGCAGGCCGGCCGCCTCCAGAGCACGGCGCGCCGTCTCGCCGCTGTGGCGGCAGCCGGCCGCCGATTCCCACAGCCGCCATGGGCGCTGGGCCGCCGCCTGCGCCGCCAGGCGGCAGTTCTCGAACAGCGAAAAGGCCGGGAAGATCGTGGTGCGCTGGTAGCTTCGGCCGATGCCTGCCCGCGCCCGCCGCCCCTGGCTCCAGCCGGTGATGTCCGTGCCGCGCAGGTGCAGCGCGCCTTCCGATGCGGCCAGCTCGCCGGAAAGCATGTTGACCAGGGTCGACTTGCCGGCGCCGTTGGTGCCGATCACGGCGTGGATCTCGCCCAGGTGGATGTCGAGCGACACCTGGTCGACCGCGGCCAGGCCGCCGAAGCGGCGCGTCAATGCGGCCGCGCGCAGCAGCGGGATGTCAGTGCTCATGCTACGTTCTCCTTGCGGCGTTGCCGCCATTGGGTGTGCAGGCCGGCCAGGCCCTTGGGCATCAGGGCGACGAAGGCGATCATCGTCAGGCCGAGCGTGAGCTGCCAGCGCCCGGCCTGCGGCCCGAAGATCGCCTCCGCCGACAGCGTTTCCTTGAGCAGGATGAATGCGCAGGTGCCGAGCACCGCGCCGCGCAGGCTGCCAAGCCCGCCCAGGATGATCATCATCAGCACCGCGCCCGATTCGTGCCACGACAGCAGTTCGGGATTGACGGCGCCATCCTTGGACGCCATCAGGAAGCCGGCCAGGCCGGCCAGCATGGCGGCCAGCACGAACGCGGCCAGCTTGTACGCATAGGTGTTGAAGCCGGCGGCGCGCATCCGCTGTTCATTGGCGCGAATGCCTGCCAGCGCGTGGCCGAAGCGCGAGCGCTGCACGACCGCCAGCAGCGCATAGGTGGCCGCCAGCGCGGCCGCCGCCAGGTAGTAGCGGTGCAGCGGCAGTTCCAGGTCGACCAGCGTATGGCCGCCGATCGCCAGCGTCGGGCGGTAGGTCAGGAACATGCCGTCGCTGCCGCCGGCGAAACGGGTATCGTGGAAAATGAAGTACGCCATCTGTGCGAATGCCAGCGTGACCATGATGAAGTACACGCCCTTGGTGCGCAGGCTGAGCGCACCGACGAACAGCGCGTAGGCGCCGGCGCCGAGCATGGCCAGCGGCAGCAGCAGCGCCATCGAACCCGGCCCGGCGTCGGACGAAGCGAGCGCGGTAACGTAGGCGCCAATGCCGAAGAAGGCGGCGTGGCCCAGGCTGACCAGGCCGGTGGTGCCGACCAGCAGCTCGAGGCTGAGCGCGAAGACCGCGAAGATCACGATCTTTTGCACCAGGTCGGACAGGTAGGGCGTCAGTAGCATCGGCGCGGCGACCAGCGCGGCCAGCGCCAACAGCGGCACGGCGGATGGCAGCGGCCAGGCGCGCAGGGCGCCGGCGGCGGGCAGGGTGGGGCTTGTGCTTGTCATGATCAATATCCTTTGCTTACCAGGCCTTGCGGACGCCAGATCAGGATCAACGCCATCAGCAAATACACCGACAGGCCGCTGAGCTGCGAGAAGAAGACTTTGCCGAAGGTGTCCACCAGGCCGACCAGCAGCGAAGCAAGCAGTGCGCCCGAGATCGAGCCGATTCCGCCGATGACCACGACCACGAAGCAGATGATCAGGATCCCGCCGCCCATGCCCGGGTAGACCGACGACATCGGCGCGGCGATCATGCCGGCCAGCGCCGCCAGCGCAACCCCCGCGGCGAACACGATGCGGTACAACATGGTCACGTTGATGCCGAGGCTGCGCACCATGTCGCGGTTGCTGGCGCCGGCCCGGATCATCATGCCGAGCCGCGTCCTGTTCACCACCAGGTACAGGCCGAGCGCCACCAGCAGGCAGGCCGCGCAGGCGAACAGGTTGTAGACCGGATAGCTCATCAGGCCGAGATCGACGCTGCCGGACAGCCAGCCGGGCACCTGCACCCCATGTACCTCGTTGCCGGCCACGATGCTGCGCACTTCCTCGGCCACCAGGATCAGCGCGTACGTCATCAGCACCTGCTGCAGGTGGTCGCGCTGGTACAGGAAGCTGAAGAACAGCCATTCGAGGACGAAGCCGAGCAGCGCCGCCAGCGCCATGCCGGCCAATAGCTGGAGCAGGAACTGGTCGCCGAACAGCGGCGCCAGGGCCCAGGCCAGGTAGGCGCCGACCATGTAGAAGCTGCCGTGCGCGAGGTTGATGACGCCCATGATGCCGAAGATCAGGGTCAGGCCGCTGGCTACGAGGAACAGCAGCAGGCCGTACTGCACGGCGTTGAGGCACTGTGCGAGGAAGGTGGGGAAGTCCATGATGGGTCCAGTCGTGAAGAATGGCGCAGCGCCGGGACGAGCGGGTCCCGCACGGCGCCATGCAGCGCCGCGTCAGGTCCCGCCGCCCGCGAGGGCTGCTTACATGCGGCAGCCTTTGGCCGGATCGGACAGGCCCTTGATGGCCACGCCCTTGAAGATATTGTCGCTACCCTTCACTTCACGCAGGTAGAGGTCCTGCACCGGGTTGTGCGCCGCCGACATGCTGAATTTTCCGCGCGGGCTGTCGATCACGGCCGCTTCCATGCCGGCGATGACCTTGTCCTTCTTCTTGACGTCGCCGGCGGCCGCCTTCAGGCCGGCGTCCAGCATTTGCGCGGCGTCGTAGCCTTGCACGGCGTAGACGTCGGCATCGGCCTTGTAGGCCTTCAGGAAGGCCTGGCGAAAGCTGTTGTCGCGCGGCGTGTTGAGATTGTCCGCGTAGTGCAGCGTGGTCAGCATGCCCTGCGCGGAAGCGCCCTGGGCGTCGAGGGTGCCGTCGGTCAGGAAGCCGGGGCCATACAGCGGCATCGACTTGTTCAGGCCCGCCGCGGCATAGTCCTTGACGAACTTGACCGCGCCACCGCCGGCGAAAAAGGCGTACACCGCGTCCGGTTTTTTGGCGGCAATCTGGGTCAGCAGCGCCTGGAACTCGACGTTAGGGAAGGGCAGCGACAGGCTTTCAACGACTTTGCCGCCGCCTTTTTCGAAGCCTTCGGT